>Ga0075028_100000292_pt1 | contig 18305 bp, 14 predicted proteins | sample LitLauG_LLR_2014_FD_71390 | JGI IMG/M metagenome (GOLD analysis project Ga0075028, IMG submission 71390) | Freshwater sediment microbial communities from Pennsylvania, USA - Little Laurel Run_MetaG_LLR_2014 | ecosystem: Environmental > Aquatic > Freshwater > Creek > Sediment | place: USA... | reverse complement strand
CACCCTCCTCTAACCCCACAAGGGCCGGGGATTCGAATGCGGCACCTGTAAACGGGTTGATGCCGGCCGCCAGCAGCGCCGCTAGCGCACCGCTGAAGAGACCGCCGTTGGGTATGAACGCGAGGCTGCCGCCGTGAGCCTTGCTCCAGCCGGCACTTGCCGCGTCCCGCAGGCGGTCAAGAACCAGGGCAACAGGGACAGCAGCCTCGGGCGGCGGTAGCGTGATTCGCTCCAGGAGTTCGGGCGAGGTTTCCGAGAATATCGGACTCGTGTCCACCCTCTCGCGCAGTTGATCAAGCAGGGCCCCAGCAGCGTCGAGTAGCTTGTGCCGCTCGGCCGCAGGCATGTCGAGCGCCAGACCAATGGAGCGGTTCTTTGGGTCGTCTTTCCCTTTCATGTATCGTCCCCATTCGACTACCGTTTACCGCGTCGATATCCATCAGCTTGTGGTGTCTCCCATGTCGAAAACACGTGCCATCGGCCGATGGGCTCTGACCGGGCTGATGATCAACACTATCATCGGGAGTGGCATCTTCGGAGTGCCTTCCGAACTCATACGGCTTGTGGGCACTTTCAGCCCATGGGTGTTCATCATTTCAGGATTGGTCGTAGCGGCCATTGTCGCGTGCTTTGCGGAGGTAGCATCGCAATTCAGCGAAGGCGGCGGGCCATACCTGTACGTGCGCACGGCGTTCGGGCGCCTGACAGGCCTGCAGATCGGATGGTTCACCGCCTTGGCGCCCATCGCGGCGGCGGCCGCACAAGCCAATCTCTTCGTGAACTACCTGGCGGGATTCAGCTCCAACCTTGGTGTGGGGGCCAACCGTGCCCTGGTGATTCTGGCCCTTATTGGTCTCCCGCTGGCCGCAAACGGCCTGGGCGCACGCGTGGGCAAAGGCCTCAGCAGTCTGCTGGTCATCGCGAAACTGCTGCCCATCGCCTTGCTGATTCTGGTTGGACTTTTGCATGCAGGCCGTAACGTACCGGTGCCCACTGTACCGGCCGGCTCTGCATACAGCGCTGGCGCCTGGTTCGGCGCGATTCTGCTTGGTGTATTCAGCTTTGGCGGTTTCGAAGATCCGCTGGCAGCAACGGGTGACGTAGACAAGCCGCGAACCAGCATTGCCTTTGCACTGGCGATGAGTTTGCTGGCCTGCGTCCTCGTGTACACCCTCGTGCAGTGGGTCGTCGTAGCTGCATTGGGCAACGCCGTGAGCGAGCGGCCACTGGCGGCGGCTGCGACTGTGTGGCTCGGCCCCAGCGGTGGCGCATTTGTTGCGGTGACAGCGATGCTCTCTACAGCGGGCTCTATATCGGCCATTCTGCTGGCCGCGCCGCGAATTCTCTCGGCGCTTGCCCAGAATGGCGACGCGCCACGCCTGCTGGGACGGGCGAGCAATACCACGGGGGCACCCGTCGTCGCGTCGATCGCCGTTGCACTGGTCATTGTGGCGCTCGCGATTACCGGCACATTTCCCATGGCGCTGGCGCTCACGGCGGGCTCCATGATGGTCATGATCATCGGCGTCTGCGCGGCGCTTCCTCGACTGCGCGCCCTACACCCGTCAGCAGACGCCATGAGGATGCCTTTTGGCCGCGTGCTCGCAGCAATTTGCATTGGAGTGTCTATAGTGCTTCTGCTTCAGCTGAACGCTCGGGAGGCAGCGCTGATTGCCGTCACAGCGTTCGCAGCGGTGCTGAACTGGCTGCTAGTGCGAAACCGCGCCCAATCAAGCTGAATTGATTGTCGACACACCCGATTCATGGCGAGATTTCACATCAGATAACTTTTATAATAAATTGATTTTATTGGCGCCCCCGGCCGGAGTTGAACCGACGACCTACCGCTTAGGAGGCGGTCGCTCTATCCACTGAGCTACGGGGGCGTTGTTGAATTATATGGCTTTTCCGGGCGGGCGCTTAGCGCCCCGGTGTTACCAAGGTGGTTTGGCCCCGGGTCTTGGGTGCGGCCGTGCTGGCGGCACTTGTCGTGGCCTTCTCGGTCCAATTTCGCCAGAATCGCCTCATTCTGCTGCCCTCCATGACAACGCCTGTCCCGCTCGCGCGTTGACGGTCAGGGAACACTCACTCTCATGCCAGATAACCATTCCGCGCTGGAGGCCTGCTAATGCTGGATCACCGGAAGCGCAATACCATCGTCGCACTGCTGGGCCTGCTGACAGGCTGCGCGGCGGCGCCGCCGATCAGCGCTCCGCACTCCACTTCCAGCGACGTGGCCTGGCTCAACCGCGTGACCTTTGGCATCAGCGCACAGAGCGCGGCGGATCTGCAGCGTGAAGGTCGCGCGGGCTACCTGGAACAGCAGCTCGCGGCACGCGAGGACCCGCTGCCAACGCCCATCGCGGCGCAGATCGACGCCCTCGAAATCACCGATGCCGATCCGGTGACACTGCTCCATGAACTGGCGGCCGAAAATCAGCACATCAACGCCCTGCCGGAGGGAGCCGAGCGCGAACAGGCGCGCAAGACCCTCAACGAACACGGCAACAGGCTCGCCTATGAAGCCCAGCGGCGCGAGATACTGCGCGCCCTGTACTGTCCGGCACAGCTGCGCGAACAGATGGTGGCCTTCTGGCTCAACCACTTCAGTGTGTACCAGTACAAGGCCAAAGTGCGCTGGCTGGCCGGGGACTATGTCGAGCGCGCCATCCGTCCGCACGCGCTGGGGCACTTCCGTGATCTGGTGCTGGCAACACTCGAACATCCCGCGATGCTGCAATACCTCGATAATGCGCAGAACGCGGTCGGTCACATCAACGAGAACTACGCGCGCGAGCTGATGGAGCTGCACACGCTAGGCGTCCAGGGCGGCTACAGCCAGCAGGACGTGCAGGCCCTGGCCCGCATTCTCACTGGCGCCGGCGTCTATTCGGGCGGTGCTCAACCACACCTGAAGCCGGAGTGGCAATCCCTCTATCGACGTGAAGGCGCCTTCGAGTTTAACCCCGCGCGCCACGACTTCAGCGACAAGCAGTTCCTGGGCGAAACCATCCACGGCGCCGGATTCCGCGAAATCGAGCAGGCCGTGGACCGGCTGACTGCCAGCGCAGCCTGCGCGCGCTTTATCGCGCGCCAGCTTAGCTCAGCCTTCGTGGCGGACAATCCGCCTGACGGCCTGGTGCAACGCCTGACCGGGATTTTCCAGGACACGCACGGCGACATCGCCGCGGTAATGCGCGCGCTGCTGACTGCCCCGGAGTTCAACGCGGCGCTCGGCCAGAAGTTCAAGGATCCCTTGCACTACGTGGTTTCGGCCGTGCGGCTGGCCTACGACACACGGCCCATCGCGAATGCACACCCGTTGCTCAACTGGCTCAACGGCCTGGGGGAAGCCCCGTTCAACCGCCAGACACCGGACGGCTATCCCCTGACTGAGTCGGGCTGGGCCAGCTCCGGCCAGATGAGCCGGCGCTTCGAGATCGCGCGTGCGATCGGCTCCGGCAATGCCGGTCTGTTCGAGCCGGAGGATGGCAAGCCCGGAGCGGCGGCCGGATTTCCGCGGCTGGCCAGCGCGCTGTATTACAGCCAGATCGAGACCACCCTGTCGGCCAGCACCCGCGCCGTGCTGGACGCGGCCACCTCCCAGCAGGAATGGAATCTGCTGCTGCTGGCTTCACCCGAACTGAATACTCGTTGAGGCTTTACCATGAGAATCACCCGCCGACACTTGCTCCAAACAGGTATGGCCGGCCTTACGGCTCCCATCGCCGCACGACTGTATGCCGCACCGAAATCCGCGCCGCGTTTCCTGCTGGTGTTCCTCAGGGGCGGGTACGACTGCGCCAATCTGCTCATTCCCTACGCCAGCGCGGACTACTACGCCGTGCGCCCGCGCATCGCGATTGCCAGACCCGATCCGCAAAAAGACTCAGGCGCCCTGGCGCTCGATGCACAGTGGGCGCTGGCGCCGGCAGTGCGCGACACGCTTGCGCTACTCTATACCCAACGGCAACTCGCCTTCATTCCCTTTGCCGGCACCGAGGATCTCTCGCGCAGTCACTTCGAAACGCAGGACAGCATCGAGCTCGGACAGCCAGTCAATGACGCGCGCGACCTCCGTTCCGGTTTCCTCGCGCGCCTCGTCGGCGTGCTGAAGGGCGGCACGCCCATAGCGTTCACCGACTCCTTGCCCCTCGCCCTGCAGGGACACGGGGACATTCCCAATATTTCTCTGCGCTCGGTGGGCAAGCCCACCTTTGACGCACGCCAATCGGCTCTGCTGGCCTCGCTCTATGCCAACCATCCGCTGCACGCCGCGGTGGAGGACGGACTGGAGCTGCGCGCCGAGGTGTCCCGGGCGATGGCCGATGAGATGAGCGCCGCCAATCGCAACGCGGTCACCACCAAGGGTTTTGAACTGGAAGCCGAACGCATGGCGCGCCTGATGCGCGAGCAGTACCGCATCGGCTTTGTCGATATTGGTGGCTGGGATACGCACGTCAATGAAGGTGCCGCCAATGGGTCACTGGCTACGGGACTCGAGAGTCTGGCGCGCGGTCTGCGCAGCTACGCGCAGGCGCTCGGCAGCGAATGGTCCAACACCGTGGTAGTCGTGCTATCCGAGTTCGGCCGCACGTTCCGCGAGAACGGCAATCAGGGCACAGACCACGGCCACGGGTCGGTCTACTGGGTCTTGAGCGGTAGCCTGAACGGTGGACGCATCTGCGGTGAGCAGGTGCCCGTCGGCCTTGCCACCCTGTTCCAGGGTCGCGACTATCCGGTGCTCAACGACTATCGCGCGATCCTCGGCGGCCTGTTCACAACGCTCTGGGGACTATCCGCCTCGCAACTCGAGCGGATCTTCCCCACGGTCTCCGCCGTGGACCTGCACCTCGTCTGACAGGCCGCGTCAGCGGCCTTCGCGCGTCAGGGGGCAACCCTCACTGCGGCCGGTCGCGATTATCCCGGTCTTGGTGCTTGGGTTTCGGCTTCGGCTTTGGCTTCGGCTGCTCATGCCGACGAGCGTCGCGAGCCGCCGGCTGCGGCGTTGCCGCGACCGGCGGGCGATCGTCTACCACCGGACGATGGACCTCGGGCGAGGGCCGATCCTCTCCTCCTGTGCGCCCGAGCCCACGATGCATCTGCTCCGTGCGGCGAGGTTCCTCCGAAACGGCCGCGATGGGTAAGTGCGCACTAGTCACCTCCGGCGCGGAAAACGCGCCTGGCCGCGGCGTCGCTGCAATCGGCGGGCGTCCGTGGTTCTGGCTTACCGACAGCGCCGGATTGGTGGCCGCGTCGCGTTCATGGTGCAGCTGCAAGTCCGTGGGCCGCAGGTGAGGCAGCCGCTCGGCATTTCGCTCGTCCTCGGTCCGCTCGCTGCGCGCACCGCCTTGGCCGCCGCTGTAACTCACGCGCGGGACGTTATTGATGGTCACATTGTTGATCACATTATTGATCACGGTCTCGTGATACACGTTGTGCACGTTGACCACGTTGGTGACCGCCGCGTTGTAACGATAGGCGTTGCCTTCCCACCTGCCGCCGACAAATCCGGCGCCGAAATAGCCTCCGCCATAGTTAATGCCGCCGTAGAACCCCACCCGCTCACCCCAGTAGCCGGCGTGGAACTCATAGCGGCCACCGGCCACAAAGCCCCAGTAGCCTGGGGTCCAGAACACACCGACGCGCGGTGGCATTACCCAGGTGCCCGGCACCCAGTAGTAGCCCGTTCCCCAGGCCCAGTAACCCGGCACCCAGTGGTAGCCTTCGTAAGGGCACGGCGGTTGGTCGTAGATCGGCAGCGGTGGCGGCGCGTCCATCACCACCAGTACCGCAGCGCGTGGCGGCGGCTCGTAGACCACCGGTTGCACGGTACAGCCGGCAGCAACGAGGACCGTACAGGCGAGAATCGAGATGCGGGCAGGCGTGCGTGAGGGCATTGCAAACTCCTTCAGGGGCGTCTTACCACGCTGGGTACGGTACCGTGGGATAACGCAGTCGACTCCGTACCGCTGACCACCTCTGCAAAAGGTGAACGGAACTTAATACGGCGGCAACACACAACCCCTGGATCGCAGCCGCTCGCCGTCGCCCGATGACGCCGTGCCAATTACAGGGTAGCGCCGGGTGGAAGTCGTATACCGGCGCTCTGTACCGCCGCCTGCTCGCGCAGCAGCGCACGCTCGAATGACGGGCGCCCTCGAACCCGGGCGGCGTGATTGATCAGTTCCGGCCACGCGCTCAACTCGAGTCCGCCGCTCGCAGCAGTCGAATATGCCCAGTAGAGATAGACATCCAAAATCGACCAGTCATCGCCGTACCACCACCGACCGCCAGCAATACGGCCGGCAATCTGACTTAGCACCGGCGCCAGGTGCTTCAGGCCGTGCGCCCGGACGCCGGAGGGCTCGCCGTCCGTGAATCGAACCGGCATGCGCACCTGCCGAACCATCGGATGTACGGTGCTGGAGCACCAGACCAGGTCTTCCAGACCGACGTTGCTGTCAGCCGTTGTGACTGCGTCGGGCAACAGTCTGGCCTCGGGGTGCCTCGAGTGCAGAAAATAGAGTATCGCCGCATTCTCGGTGAGGGTGCGCCCGCCCAGCACCAGCGCTGGCACCTTCCCCTTGGGATTCAGGGCCAGGTACTCCGGCGATCTCTGCTGTCCCGCGCCAAGGTTGATCGCGCGGTCTTCATAGCGCAACCCGATCTCCTCGAGTGCATTCATGGTGACGCGCGAGCAGGCTCCGGGCGCATGGAAAAGAATCACGTCGCTCATGCCGCAGTCACCTCGGTAGTGAATTGTACTCCGCATTCCAGCGTTCACCCTGTAACCAATCAGGCAATGCCAGCGAATAAATCTAATGGCTCCGATTCTGAGCCAGCGCTTTCATCGGCATTTGCGATGCAGGCGTAACTAATGCCGGCGTGCCACGAAGTGACTTACGAGCCGACTCGAATCGGCGGAGCTAGCAATCACCACGGCCTGGCGACGGACACCGATCGCCTTGCGCCCAATGTCTCAAGGGGACCCTGATGCCTACATCTACCGTACTTTATTCCGCGCTGGCAGCACTGACGCTTACGAGCGGCGCGGCTTACGCCAATGATGCGAATCGCGCGCTGGTAATTACTGCCTCGAATGGCGCTGCCAACACGTTGCTGATCCACAGTGCCGATGGCACGCTGCTGAATTCTATTCCAACCCAGGGCCAGGGAGGCGTGGGCGGCAATGCCGGCGGCATCGCGCTGGGCGAGCGCTACCTCGCCGTCGTGAACTTCGGCTCCAGCACCGTCAGCGTCTTTTCGGTCGATCGTGAAGATCGCGTCCTGTTCCTGGACGAATTGCTCAACACGGTCGGTGGTCCCGTCAGCGTGGCGTTCGGTCACGATCACCTGTATGTGCTGACGACCACCCACGTGGAATCCCATGCGATCACGCGTCGCGGCGTCACGGCAAATCCCGATGGCCTGACCGGCCTCGTTAAGGCCGACGGCTCGGCCGCACAGGTGGGCGCGCTCAGTCACGAAGTCATCATCAGTGAGAAGAACAACATCATCGAAACCGTCAGGCTGACGGCCGACGGCGCCTTGACCGGCGCCGCCTCGACGGTCGCTGACCTGCCGGCGAATACCAACGCGCCGTTCGGCTTGGCTACCCGCGGCGACAGCGCCTACGTCACCATCGCGCACGCCAATGAGATATCACTGGTGCGCCATGACGCGGTGCTGACAGTCACCGGTTCGGGGACTGAAATGGCGCCCTGCTGGGTCGCGCTTGACGGACCCTACCTCTACTCGGCCAACTCGCCGAGCAGGAGCGTGTCGCGTTACCTGGTTCACGGCCAGGCCATCACCCAGGAAGTCGCGGCAGCCGCCCGCTTCAATGGTTCCCCCACGGACATTACCTACGCAGGGGGACTGCTGGCAGTCATTGATGGCGCCGGCACCCAGTCCCACCTGTCCGTGTTCAACGTCGACGACGATGGCAACCTGGCACTGCGCGGCACGGGGACCATGGCTGGCGGCGTCAATGGCGTGGCTATCCTGCGCTGAGCCCAGAGCCGTCCGCCACACCCCCGGCGGGCCTTATCCCGGCGCCATAAGGCGCCGGGGTTTTTCTTCGCGCGCGCTGCCGGGGTACACTGGATCAACGCGCCATGTCCGTGGAACGCAAAACAGCCTTTGTTATCGCCGGCGGCGGCAGCCTCGGCGCCGTCCAGGTGGGCATGCTCAAGGCCTTGGCAGCCGCCGACATCCGCGCCGATCTGGTCGCTGGCGTATCGGTCGGATCGATCAATGCCTTCTGTTATGCCTGCGACCCAACGCCGAGCGGCATTGAGCGCCTCGAGCGACTCTGGCTCGGTATACGGCGCGCCGACGTGTTTCCTTCCCCTGGTCTGCGCGGCCTGTGGCGCATTGCGCGTGGCCGCGATCATTTGATCGAGCCGACGCGCCTGGCACGATTACTCGACGCCGGCCTGCCGGCCCGCTCACTGGAATCGACGCGCCTGCCCTGCTTTATCGTGGCCACCGACGTACTCTCAGGCACGGCGATCACACTGACACAGGGTCCGGCGCTACCGGCGCTGCTGGCTAGTACCGCCATCCCGGCATTGTTCCCGCCGGTGCGCATCGCGGATCGGCTGCTGAACGATGGCGGATTTGCCTATCAGGCCCCGTTTGAGGCCGTAGTGGCTGCCGGCGCCACGCGCCTGTACGTCCTGCCGACTGGCTATACCTGCGCGCGACAGCAACCACCGCGCAGTGCCCTGGCACACGCGCTGAATGCGCTCAACCAGCTCACGGTGTCGAAGCTGATTGGCTCGATCCGCCACTATGCACGTGATCTGGAAGTACACACGGTACCGCCACTGTGCCCGCTGGAGGTCTCGCCACTGGACTTCGGGCACACCGCCGAACTGATCCAGCGCGCTGAAGCACAGACGCGCGACTGGATTGCGCACGGGACCGAAATGGAAGACGGCCTGCCGCACCAGCTTGCACCGCACGAGCATTGAATCGCAGCTGCCGCAACCTCGTTCGCTCCTGCTGACAGGAATCAGGACTTGTCGGCAGGGCCGTATTTCGCAAGCCAGTCTTCGCGCGCCGCTCGCGCATCGGCACGTCGCTCGGCGCTACCTGCACCTGCGAAGCGTCGTACCGGCCGCGGCGGCGGCGGGTACCGACCCAGCTTTGAATTCCAGTATGCCCATGAGCGCGCGTCGATAATCCCGGGGGGCGCTTGATCGAGTGCATCCCGAAAGTCGTCATCGGAGACATGACGACGTATCTCGCGCATATCCTCGTGACGCGCATAAGTCATGGCATAGGCCAGGAAGCGTATCGGTTCGGCAAGCGCTTGTTCTGGCGGCTCGAACCAGATGATCCGCCGGGCAAGATCGAGCATTTGCGACGAAGTGGGCAAAGGCTTCACAGCTCGGACCCATATGCCCTGGACACTTGTCGGGAGGTAGCATCGATAGCAGGCAGATGATCCAGATCGACTTCGCGTGCGGCAGCGGCGAGTCGGTCCCTGATGTCCTCGGAGAGACTGCGCAGATTTCCGTCACCAAAGTAGGACAATGCCTTGAGCGTAATTTCGGGATTGAAGGACGTACCGTAGAGCCTTTGGGCAGCCGCCAAAGCGGTCGGTAAACCGATTCCGCCCAATCGCATTAACGCATCGATGTCGAGGTAATCCTTGGCCTCGGCACGCACTTGCAGGACCGATGCCTTGGTGCCGGCAAGGTCAATCAATGATGCGACTTGCAGGTGATTGTCGCCAGCCACGTGATGTGGTGCCAGTCGCGGCAGTTTCGGCACGCCAAAAAAAGACACCTTAATGAAGCCGTCTCGATTTACCAGCGCAGTTAAGGTGTTTTCTTCACGCTGAATTATCTTCGCTCCGTCTAGAAACGGAATTGCGGCTTCGAGTTTGGACACGTCGAGCGCGTCTTTGCCAAAGAAATCGAAGTCGACGGAATTGCGGTGCCCCAGGTGCAGCGCCAGGGCGGTTCCGCCATACAGCACGAATTCATTGGGTACCGCCGACAGCTCGCTCCAGAAGCGGCGTTGCGCAGCGGGAAGCACCTCTAAATGTGGTGAAAAATCTTGCATGCGCCCGCGCTCGGATAGCCGGTCGGCCGTCTCCGAATCAGAATATAGCGCATCGGGATCTTAGGACTGCCAACGCCGCAGGGAAGGCGCCTACCACGGGTGGTCCGGTCAGACTCGCGACGCGAATGCATCAACCGTCGGAGTCGATTCTCAAGACTGACTTATAGCGATATTTCTGGTGGGCGGAAAAGGATCGATTTACCACTGCAAGTCATTGACGTGACTGAGAATGTGAACGTCCTCGACTCCCGAGATGCCGCCGCGAATGCCCCCACCATCGATTGGCTGTCCCGGGCTCTCCTCGGACGACATGCTTCGGAATCGATTCAGATAGTGCGCTCGGCGCCTCCGATGCCGGTGCAGACTCCTGAAAGGCGATGACCACCTAAAGACAAAACCAGGGCAGCGCCGTAATGGTTTCGGACAGAGCGAGCGGGCGCGGACAGCGACACTCCAGATAGCCATGTCTCGCAACCTTGGGATGCTCGTGGATGAAACCAAAAACCTCCTAACGATATAATTTATAAGGAATTTTCTGGCGGAATGGAAGGGTATCGAAGAGACCGTGTAAGCCACTGAGCCAGCGAGAGTTTTGGAATTCAATCTACTATCCGTCCCCGAATCCATAGTTGGATCGGCTGGCTTTCCCTGCACACCAACGGACAAGGGCTACCCAATTTCCTGACCTGAACAGATTGACTTTGGTATCCCATAGGATGCACTTGCAGCATGCGAGTCGAGGTCACAACCGAGTTCAAGGAGTGGCTCGATTCGTTGCCGGTCAGGCCGGGCGGGCGCGCATCGTCCTGCGTGTCGACGCCAAGACGGCTTAGCCGCCACTATTGACCTCTCTATCTATTGCGAGCATTGGCGAAGCGATCTATTGAGCCCAACGCATGGATCAAATACTGCAAGGCCTGAGCGGCAAGACGCGGCTGTTCCCGATCCTGGGAGATCCGATCAGGTACGTAAAGTCACCCCATCGACTGACCGCGGGCTTCTGTTCGCGTGGCACCAATGCCATATGCCTGCCGATGGAAGTGCCTGAAGAAAGCCTGGATGCAGTCATTGTGGGGCTGACAGGAACGTCCAACGTCGACGGCCTGCTCGTCACCATGCCCCACAAGGCCAGATCATTTGCCTACTGCAATACGACTTCGGCCGTCGCACAAGTGCTGGGCTGCGTCAGTGTAATGCGCCGCAACGACGACGCGACATGGCACGGCGACATGTTGGATGGGAACGCATTCGTCAAAGCACAGATCGAACACGGTGCGATACACACTGGCGCACGTGCCCTGCTGATTGGCGCTGGGGCAGCCGGCAGTGCCATCGCGATTGCCCTATTGGCGGCGGGCGTGCGCGAACTGGTAATCAGCGATTCAAATACCGCACGCGTCAGCACACTATTGCAGCTGCTTGCCGAGCTTGGCCATGGACGGGTCCGTGCCGGCTCGCCAGATCCGACGGGATGCGACATGGTTTGCAACGCAACGCCGTTAGGCATGTCAAGCGGGGACCCGCTGCCAATTCCACCGCATCTACTTGAGCCTTCGATGTTCGTGGGGGACGTCATCGCCGGCCACGGCGTCACGCCTTTGGTCCAGGCCGCCCGGGATCGCGGATGCAAGACATCCGACGGCGTCGCGATGGTGGAGGCGGCCCAGGAAGCCATGCTCGACTTCTTCCTTGAACGCTGATTTTGTATTCCCTTATAGCCTGGAACCTCGCTTGCGCTCTCTGTCAGTGGCAATACAAGACCACGAACCTACGATCGTGCTCCCCTGCTTCCCTTGGATACCCGGTAGCGCAGCGCCTCGATCACCAGCGCGAATGCGGGCGGCTGCTGCCTGCGACTGGGGAAGTAGAGGTTGTAACCCGGGAAGGGCGGCGACCAATCCGCGAGCACTTGAACGAGTCGACCATCGTTCAGCAGGGGTCGCACGATATCCAGCAGCAGATAGGCGATTCCGTACCCATCCACGGCGGCCTCTACGATCGGCGCGATGCTGTTGAACACGAGTTGCCCGTCGACGTTGACGCGCTGCTCGCGACCGTTCTTCTCGAACTCCCAGGCGTAGAGTCCGCCTCGCGTCGGCAAGCGCATATTGATGCATGCGTGGGCAATGAGTTCTTCCGGTCGCCTCGGCCGGGAGTGCCTGGCAAAGTACGCCGGGGCCGCAACCGCCGCCATGTGCATTGGCGGGCCAATGGGTACAGCCACCATGTCCTTGGCGATAATGCCCCCGAGCCGAACGCCGGCATCGAATCTTTCCGCGACGATATCCGTGAGGCCGTTATCGGTGACAATCTCGAGCTTGATCTCCGCATAGTCGGCCAGCAGTCCGCGTAGCCGCGGCCAGAGCACCGACCTGACCGCATGTTCATCCGCAGTGATGCGGATGCTGCCGGCGGGCTTGTCGCGCAATTCGCTGAGCGCTGCCACTTCGGATTCGATCTCGTCGAAGCGGGGGCCGATGGCTTGCAGAAGTCGCTCGCCCGCTTCCGTCGTCGCCACACTGCGGGTTGTACGGGTCAGCAACCGCAGCCCCAGGCGTGTTTCAAGTCCACGGATCGCATGGCTCAGGGCAGAGGGCGACACGCCGAGCTTCGCGGCCGCGCCGGTGAAACTTCGCGCGCGGGCCACGTGCACGAACCCAATCAGGTCGTCGACGCTGGTACGGGCCATTACTGAATCTCACTCACAAGTGTATTCTCATTTTCCGATCTTATCGCATGCCCGGCCCGTGGCTAATATTTAATCGGTCAACGTCGATTCCGAGACTCATCCCTTCAGGGAGCGCCCCATGGTCAGACCCCGTGTTCCAGTCACCTCGGTATTGTTACTGTTCTTGCTGAGCACCACGGCACGGGCCGATGCGCCGACGAGCGATTCCCGGGGCATCGGCCCCGCCGCTACCGCACTGCTGGGCTCATGGCACCTCGTCTGGCTGAAGACACCCGGACCGGACGGTGCAGTCAGGCCCGTCGACTGCGGCGGCAAGCTGGTATTCACGCGCGAGGGCACGATGGCCGTGCAGGTCATGTACGCGGACGAGAGCGCTGGCGACGAAGGCCGCCCAGCCCGGTACGCCGTCGGCGGCTACGAGGCTTCGTACGGCCGATATTCAATTGCTTCGGGCACACACACGATTACGTACCATGTGGACGGTGCCCTGGTGCGTTCGCTGATCGGCAAAGACCTGCCGAGATCCTACGAACTCGCCGGACGGCGGTTGACCATACGATCCACCAACCCGGCTGAACACTGGGAAGTGGGCTGGGAACATGATCAGGACATCCGGCCATGAAACATCGATTGCTGGGTAATTCGCTCCAGGTCTCAGCCATCGGGCTGGGCTGCATGGGCATGAGTTGGTCCTACGAACCGCTCCCTGACCGCCAACAGATGATCTCGCTGTTGCATGCTGCGGTCGACAGAGGAGTGACCTTCTTCGATACGGCTGAAGTCTACGGCCCGCTCGCGAACGAGGAACTGCTCGGCGAGGCGCTGGCCCCCTACCGCGATCGCGTCATCATCGCCACCAAGTTTGGAATGAAGCCCGCGTTCGAGGGCCAAGCACGCTGGAGCGTACTGGACAGCAGCCCGGCGCATATCAGGTCGGTTGCCGAAGGGTCACTGCGGCGCCTGGGAATCGAGGCCATCGATCTTTACTACCAGCACCGGGTCGACCCCAACGTGCCGATCGAAGACGTAGCGGGCGCGGTCAAGGACCTCATCCAGCAGGGCAAGGTCCGGCACTTCGGCCTTTCTGAGGCCGGCGCTAGCACGATCCGTCGTGCGCACGGGGTCCAGCCACTGGCGGCCCTGCAGAGCGAGTATTCACTGTGGTATCGAGAGCCCGAGCAGGACATCATCCCCACCCTGGAAGAGCTCGGAATCGGATTCGTGACTTTCAGCCCGCTGGGCAAGGGCTTCCTTACCGGCACGATCGACGCGAGCACGACCTTCGACAACAGCGACTTTCGCAGCACCGTTCCGCGCTTCACGCCCGAGGCGCGCGCCGCCAATCAGGCGCTCGTGGATCTACTACGGTCGATCGCACAGGCAAAAGGCGTAACTCCGGGCCAACTGGCGCTCGCCTGGCTGCTGGCCAAGAAGCCCTGGATCGTGCCGATCCCCGGCACGACCAAGTTGCATCGCCTCGAGGAAAACCTGGCGGCAGCGGAAATCGCACTGTCTGCGCAGGAACTGCATGATATCGAGCAGGCTGCCGCCACGATCGAAATCCTGGGGGCCAGGTACCCCGAGAGCCAGGCGCGCCTCACGGGGCGGTAGGAGTTAGGCATGGCATCGTGGTCCGCCGCAGATCTGCGCACCCTCGCGAGCAGCGATGAACTGCTTGTCGCCCCGTTACGCGCGGACGGCGTGACCTACCGGGCACCAACGCCAGTCTGGTTTGCAATCGTCGACGGTGCCCTCTACGTGCGTAGTGCCCGGGGGCCGGCAGCTCTGTGGTATAAGGCCGCGCGAGCGCAGCAAGCCGGGCGAATCGTGTCTGGCAGCGCGACGTTCGAGGTGACGTTTGCGCCCGTCGCCGGCCCCATCAATTCGGCGATCGACGCCGCCTATCTGAAGCGCTATGAACGCAGTCCGTATCTGAGTTCCGTTGTTGGGGTCGACTCATACGCAGTCACCATTGCAATCGCGCCCCTAAGCGTGGCGGGCTAGATGGCGTCGGGCGCGATTCCGACAAGCAACACCAACGCCTGTCTCTCAATTGGATGCCTTGGCGCGAGCCCAACCAAAGCGGGGGATAGTCATTGCTCGGCTGGTGATAAATCGGCGGCGCCTTTGCGCGCCGCAAAGTCATTTGTCCAATTTTAATCAATGATTTGGTGGAGAGGAAGGGTATCGAAAAGCCCATGCAGGCCCTTGAGCGGGCGCGGCTTTACCGATTCGCCTCGCTATACTGCCCCAACGCCGTCACGAAACCTGTTGGCTTGCATCGGACCTCGCTGGCTGTCGCGTTGCTATTCGGAGACGGGAGCAGTTGCAGCGTCGTAGCCGCACGCAGGCGCACCCTGCGCAGCATTCGTTCAATCCGTTCGCCTTGCCGCTCCCCTGCGGCCAACAACGAGCCGCAAACAGCCGCCAAGCACGAATTCCGTGAGCACGCCTACCAGCTTTTCCACCCTGGCGGCGTCCGGCTTTCGCGCTCCTGAAACCGGTTCGCGCTCGATGACGATGCGCAATGCCGAGACCATCATTTCGAATCCGGCATCGAGTGCCTGCGCTTCGATGCCAGGCAGCGTGCGCGCGAGCTCGGCGCGGAACCTGAGTGCGTTCGGCCGTATGAATTCCTGAACCAGACCGCGGCTCGCGGCCGACGGGTCATGGGCCTCGCGCACCATGATCGCCACGAACCGGGCGCCGCCCGGTTGCAGCAGGAGCCTGCGTGGTCCTTCGAAGAACGCCTGCACGACGCTGCGAAGCCTCGCCTCACGTGATGCACTGGTGGGCTGGGGCTTCGAGCGCAGCAGGAGCTCGGCGGGCACCCGGCCCATCCAGGATTCCCAGAGGGCGCGATACAACCCTTCTTTGGAACCGAAATGGTACGGGATCAGACCAACCGGGACGCCGGCAGCCGTCGCAATGGCCCGCAACGAAACGCCGTTGTAGCCCTTTGCTGCAAACAGTCTGGTGGCGACTGCCGCAATGCGCTCATGCGCAGGGAGATTGGGATTGCGTATGTGCTTCTTGAACACGTGTTCAATCTAGCGCATCCTGCAGACCGCGGGCAATCAAATTACGCTGCAGACCCGGGGAGACCAGACCAATGGCCAATGAACACTACCCTGCCCACGAGGCGCAGCCCCCCGAACCGGCACCGGCGTTCGATCGACGCCAGGTGCTGCGCGGCGTGTCGCTGGCAATCGCGGGGAACCTGTTGCCCATTCCGGCACTCGCCAGTCCGCCCACCGGGCGCGGGGCGAGCCCGGGTGCCGCTGCATTCCTGGGGCGCTGGCCCGTGCGGCCCCTGCTCTCCGCTGACCTTGGCCGCCTGCTCGACACGAAATGCCGGGCCAAGCCTGCGCAGGCGCGGCAGGTGATCGATGACATGGAGTCCGACGCCGGCTGGACGAGCTCGCGGGTGGTCACGCTCGGATACACCAGCGAACGCTCGCGAACGGGCAGTCGCTCGCTGAGGTTCAGCACGGACCTGCGCAACGAGGAGTACATCCGGGGCGCGCGCCGGCCGAATGGCACGTTCACGGGCCAGGGCGTGCTGTTCGAGGCACATCCGTTCGCCGCCTTCGCACGCCTCAGCTTCAAGGAGCCCCAGGACTGGAGTGCCTTCAACCGCATCTCGTTGTGGTGCTATGTGCATCCGACCACCAGCCCGGTCAACACGCTGTCCATTCAGTTCACCTGCGAGGGCTCGCCCGCCGGCCCGATGGACCCGGTAGCTGTCCATTACATCGGCGACCTCAAGCCGGGCGAATGGAACCACCTGGCCTGGGAAATCCCCGAACATCGTCGCGATCGTGTCACCGAGTTCATGATCTTCCAGCCGCTGTCGGGCGTCAGCATGGCGGCGGCCGATCCGCGCATCACCTACGACTTCGACGAACTGTGCGTCGAGCGCGTTGAGGCAGAGCGTGTGTCGGGTTGGCAGGTCACGCCGGGCAAGATCGCCTACTGCCACATCGGCTACCAGCCTGCCGGCGTAAAGGTCGCCGTCGCCCCCGAAGGCCCCGACCGCTTCGAGCTCGTCGCCGCCGGCACGGGCGAGACGGTCGCTACCTATCCGGCGACGGCGCAACAGACGTCGAGAGGCCAATTCCGGTTGCTCGACTTCTCCCCATTTGCGCGCCCGGGCAGCTATCGCATCCGCCACGGCGAGACGGTGACCGAACCGTTCCCCATTGGGGAGGATTCGTGGCGAACCGCCATTGAAGCCACGCTCAACGCCTTCTATGGGCTCCGCTGCGGATTCCCGGTGCCGGGCCAGCAGGATGCCTGCCACCGGGACGTGTACGTGGAGTACAAGGGCGAGCGTCGATCCATGGGCGGCGGCTGGCATGATGCGGCCAATCTCACGCAGGGTCCCTACCGGACCCACCTGTCGATCTACGCGCTGGCGGAGCTGCACGACAGCCTGCAACGTCGCGGCGCCAAGGATCTGGCTGAACGCGCCCTGGAAGAGGCACTCTGGGGCGTCGACTGGTCATTGCGCATGCGCTTCGCGCCAGGCATGCGGGCGCTCTACGGCACTTATTCTTACTGGACGGACGGCCGCAGCGGCACTGCGGATGACGTCGTGCAGGACGACGCGCGCAGCGCTATCGGCCATGACGACTACCAGAACACGCTCGCTGCACTCGCCGCGGTCCGCATGTCACGGCTCCTCGGGTCCCGCGACCCGGCGCTCTCCGCCAGGCTCGCTACTGCGGCGCGCGATGACTTCGCCACCGTCGCGGCCACGATCACGCCGCCCACTGACGCGAAGCCGCTGGAAATCAACGAGCCCTCATGGCGCGACCAGATCGGCTACCTGGTACTTGCCGCAGTCGAACTCTACCGGGCCACTGCGGACGCGAAGTATCGTGCCGAGGCAGCGAGGCTGGCCCGATGGCTGGTTGCGGTCCAGGAGCGGCGCTTCGTCGATGGCATCCCAATCACTGGCTACTTCTACGAAGACGCAGGACGCACGCGCATCGTCCACGAATACCACAACAGCTTCGAAGACGGCGCCCTGCTCGCATTCGCTGCCTTGTGCGAAACGTTCGACGATCATCCGGACTGGATGGAGTGGTACGCGGGCCTTGCCATCTACGCGGAGCACTTCTGCCTGCGAGGGTCACAGGCTTCCGCACCCTTCGACATCGTGCCGGCCGCAGTATGGCGCAGGGCCGACCTCGATGCCCCGCAACCTCTCGACCGCACGGGCATGAAACTGGCGCAGCATCCCTCTCCGGTTTTCCCGACGCCGCCAACACCGGAGCTCGTACGCCAGCAGATGGGCGAGATGTTCGAGCGCTCCACCGTGCTGGCACCGGACTACCGGCTCAGGGTCTTCCCGCTCTGGTACGACCACATCAGGAAGGGCGCCACCACCGTCCACATGAGCAAAACTATCGCGCTGGGCGCCGCCGCGCAGGTGCTCGGCCGCGCCGACCTGTCGGACCTGGCTGCGCGCCAGCTGCAATGGGTATTGGGCGGCAATCCGTTCGCGCGCTCGCTCATGTACGGCGTCGGC
>Ga0075028_100000291_pt1 | contig 18357 bp, 13 predicted proteins | sample LitLauG_LLR_2014_FD_71390 | JGI IMG/M metagenome (GOLD analysis project Ga0075028, IMG submission 71390) | Freshwater sediment microbial communities from Pennsylvania, USA - Little Laurel Run_MetaG_LLR_2014 | ecosystem: Environmental > Aquatic > Freshwater > Creek > Sediment | place: USA... | reverse complement strand
GTCTTTCACGGTTGTGACATTGAGCTGAAGCTGCGAAACGATTGCTTCTTCCGGTGACCCGATCGGCACGACCACCGTGGGGCCCGAAGTCATTCTCCCGAATACATGAGCCGGACGCGGTGCGGTAAACGTCACGATGGCATCGCTGCGTGCAATCAATCCCTGCTGCGCAGCCATCGCGTCGGAATCGGCGCCGGAAGGAATGTCGACGCTGACGACGGGCGTCGCACGGCGGTTGATCTCCGCGATGGCCTCGGCGCACAAGCCGGTCACGGGAGGGCGAACACCTGAACCTAGGATGGCATCCAGCAGCAAGTCCGCGTCCGGCGCGGACGGCACGACACCGCCTTTAAGCGCCTTGCTGGAGACAACCACAACCGCTGGAATCGGTAAGCGCTTGTACATCTGCGCGCCATCGCCTTGCAGTTCTGCGGGATCCGCCAGCAAGACTACCTGCACCTTGCGTCCCGCTTCGTGCAGCTTGCGAGCGATGACAAAGCCGTCGCCGCCATTGTTCCCCTTCCCGCAAACAATGGTGACGCGCTTCGCCGCCGGATAGTGCGCAACGACGAATGCAGCCACGCCGCTGCCCGCATTCTCCATCAACGTGAGCGACGGCACGCCATACTGCGCGCTGGTGGCGCGATCAATCTCGCGCATTTCGGCGGTGCTGACAATCTTCATGACGCGGTCGCTACCGATTCGAGTTCGCGTAACTGCTCGGGCTCACCCATGGCGATCAGACAATCCCCAGGTTCGATGCGATCTTCGGGCGAAGGATTGAAGCGCATGCCCTGCGCACGCTTGATAGCGAGAATAATCACGCCGCGATCCTGGCGGATGCGCGAACTCTCCACCGTAACCCCGGCAAAGCGCGACCCGATGACGATATGCACCTCGCCAATCTCCAAATCCATTCCGAGATGGGTCGTTGCGGTATCAAGGAACGTGACTACGTGTGGCTGCAGAAACGTCTGCGCGATTCGATGTCCCGCAAAGGAATAGGGCGAGATCACTTCGTCGGCCCCCGCAGTCCGCAGGTGTTTCTCCGAATCTTCTTCGCTGGCTCGGGCAATGATCTTCAGTTTCGGATTCAGGCTGCGCGCCGTCAGCACAATATATAGGTTGGCCGCATCCGTCGTGGTAGCCGCAACCAGTCCCCGAGCTCGTTCGATGTGCGCTTGCCGCAGCGTCTGCTCCTTGGTGGCGTCGCCAATCATGACCAGGAACTCGTCCGCAAAACGGGACGCCTTCGGCTCATTCGAATCGATGATCACAAAAGGTGCGGGCCGGCGCTTGAGTTCCCGCGCCGCGCTGCGGCCAACTCGTCCTGCACCGCAGATAATATAGTGGCCAGCCAGACGCTCGATTTCACGTTCCATTTTGCGCCTTCCAAAGAAACTGGCGAGCTCGAATTCTAGCAAATACTGGGTCAGCAACCCGACCGTGAGCAGCACCAGAGATACGCCAACAACAATCAGGACTAAATTGAAGATGCGACCCACGTGCGACAGCTGATGCACCTCGGCGTAACCAATCGTGGTCAGCGTGGTCACGACCATGTACAACCCGTCGAACCAGGACCAACCCTCGATGTAGTGGAAACCGGCGGTGCCGATCAGAATGACGGCGAGTAGAGCAAGTGCGACGCGGCGAACTTTGCGGAGGGTTCTCAAAAAAGCTCTCAGCTCTCAGCTGTTAGCTCTCAGCAGCTTGCGCTTGGCTCCCGTTCCAAAGCAGGAAATTCGAGAAAACAGAGGGTACCCCCCTCCCCCTCGATATATTGTTTTCAACAACTTGTGGGGGGATTTCGCCCGAAATCTAGCGGCTGCAACAGGATACGGGTAAAATCTTCCAAACAAAGGACTTACTGGCCCGCGAGTAGTTGATTGCTCGCAGCCTGAGTTTCGTCGGTGCGGGAGGGAGTTGTCAAGGAAGAGGGTCACAGAATTGGCAGGACGGTTTCCGAGTTGCCGACCCACCCATCCAGAGCCGTCCGATTCCCCGCAAGCGGCGGTTTTCCACCTGCCCAAGAAATTCGTTTTTTCCTTTTTCTTGGAAGGCCTAACCAAGTTTCGCTTAACGATTTCCGCCACCCCGTCAAACACAAACACCGCCCCTTGCAGGGCGGCTCTGAACTTCACGTTGCCACAGCGCTTACTTCGGAAGCGTGTATTCGCCCTCGCACTCGTAGGCCACGCTGTCGACGGTTCCGCCGCCCTTGCAGGTGCCGTGCCCCTTCACACCCTTCAACTTGCCGGTACCTGCCACGAGTTGCCACTTGTGCTCGTCGATATGCATCTGGCCATCCTTCGTAGTGGAGGCTGCCTCATAGCGGTAGTGAGCCTGATCGCCGTTCGCCATGGTTTCTACATACACCCCACGGCTCTTGGTAACCGCCCCGTCCACTTCGACGATATTCGTACCCACACCTTCTTTTCCATCGACACCGGCGACTTTCCAGGGTTTCGTCGCGGTGCAGTTGCCTTGAGTTACGCCGAAGGAGTGATTGGGACGATCCCCCACCGGAACCATTTGCTGGATGGTGTTCTTTCCGCATGTGATAGTGCTGGACATCTTCGTCTGAGCCACCGCCAGAGACGTCAGCAAACAAAACGCGCAAACTACGAAGAGCGGTTTCTGCATCACCTTATCCTCCGCGCGCAATACTACTCCTTCGGGTAGAACCTAGGCGGGTCTTTCCGCCACGAGGTTCTGGCGCGGAGGCAATCCACCAAGATCCCGGAGGGGCATTCCCTTGGGCGCAAGACTACGCACCAACGCGGCGCAGTCCTCAAGGTCCATCGAAAAAGCTCAAGACTTCATGCTGGAATCGCCGGTGGTCCTTTTCCAGCATCAGCATATGACCCCAGATTTCGCCTGGCAGCGTGCTCTCCTTCGCCGCGCTCGCCTACGTCTATAGCCTTGAGGGACAAACAACAAAAGCAGGGAGCATGCTGCCTGAGGTCGAGGCGCGGGCAGCCAACACGGGCCATCCTTCTGTCGTTTCCCTGGTTTATATCGGGCTGAACCGCAAAGACAACGCGCTGCTGTGGCTGGAGAAAGCCTACGAGCAGCGAGATCCATTTTTGCACCTTGACTTGAACCTGGAGAACCCGTTGCTCGACCCGCTCCATTCTGAAGCCAGGTTTCACGATCTTGAGCGCCAGGTGAATGCCGCGCAGCAGGTTTCCACTGGGAAATAGGCCTCGCGCATGCGCCTGTAGTGCACAAATCACCAAGCCACTCCATCGCCCGCCCCGATTCGCTCGCATTCGAGGGCCTGCAGAATCATGCCATGTACAATCGCAGCGAGTTAAAGGAAGGTCCAGTGAACCATCTACGCATAACCGCGGCCGTCTTATTCCTATTCGCAATCATGCCCGGGACGACTTTCGCAGCCGCCGCAGCGCGCGCCGAACGCCCTGCCCCAGCCAACTCGGGAGCCGACGTGACTCCCAACGGCTACGAACAGAAGTGGTGGAAGGAAGCGGTCGTCTATCAGGTCTATCCACGCTCGTTTAAGGATTCCAACGGCGACGGCATCGGCGATCTGAAAGGCATCACCTCGAAACTCGACTACATCAAGGGCATTGGTGTGGACGTGATCTGGCTGAGCCCGCACTATGATTCCCCGAATGCCGATAACGGCTACGACATCCGCGACTACCGCAAGGTCATGACCGAGTTTGGCACCATGGCCGACTTCGACGAGATGCTGAAAGGCATCAAGCAGCGCGGGATGAAACTGATTGTCGACCTGGTCGTGAATCATTCGAGCGACGAGCACGCCTGGTTCGTCGACAGCCGGAAAGCAAAGGACAATTCCTACCGCGATTACTACATCTGGCGGCCCGGCAAGGACGGCCACGAACCCAACAATTGGACTTCCTTCTTCTCCGGTTCGGCGTGGAAGCTCGACCCTCGAACCAACGAGTACTACCTGCATCTGTTTGCCGAGAAGCAACCCGACTTGAATTGGGACAATCCCAAGCTTCGCAACGAGGTCTACGACCTGATGAAGTTCTGGCTCGATAAGGGCGTCACCGGCTTTCGCATGGATGTGATTCCCTTCATCTCCAAGCGCGATGGCCTGCCCGATCTGCCGCCGGACTACATACATCGGCCCCAGTATTTCTATGCCAGTGGCCCGCGCCTGCATGAGTACCTGCAGGAGATGAATCATCGGGTGTTGTCGAAATACGACGTCATGACGGTAGGCGAAGCTTTCGGCGTCACGCCGGAGCAGACTGCATCGCTGGTGGACGAGCGGCGGCACGAACTGAACATGATCTTCAACTTCGATGCGGTTCGCCTGAACCGCAACGGCCGTGCCTGGCGCGACTGGACCCTGCCGGAACTTAAGGCCATCTACACCCAGCAGGATCGCGGTCTGGATGTGCACAGCTGGAACACAATCTTCTTGTCAAACCACGACAATCCCCGCGTGGTCTCGTCTTTCGGCGACGATTCCCCCGCCTACCGCGTGCCTTCGGCCAAGTTGCTGGCCACATTGTTGCTGACGCTCAAAGGCACGCCATTCATCTACGAAGGCGATGAACTGGGTATGACGAACTATCCCTTTACGCGGATCGAAGAGTTCGATGACATCGAAGTGAAGAACGCATACAAAGCCGATGTTCTCGCCGGCGAAGTGAAGCTTGAACAATTCCTCGCCGACCTGCGCCGCACCAGCCGTGACCACGCGCGGACGCCCATGCAATGGGACAGTTCCGCCAACGCAGGTTTCACAACAGCGCCCAAACCGTGGCTGGCTGTGAACGCGAACTACAAAGAGATCAATGCGCAGCAGGAGCTAGGCGATCCGAACTCGATCTATCAGTACTTCGCCCGCATGACCGCGCTGCGCAAGAAGTCGCCGGCGCTGATCTACGGCGACTATCAGGATCTCGATCCTCAGAACCGGAATATCTTCGCCTACACGCGAACCTTGGGCCAGGAGAAGTACCTGGTCGTTCTGAACTTCTCCCGCAACGCGGTGACGTATGCCATTCCAGGCGGAATCAAGGCGGGCGCGCTGCAAATCTCAAATCTTGACGGCCAGGAAGAGAACGTCAGCACGCTCAAGTTGAAGGCCTGGGACGCGCGCATTTACAAATTCTGAACTGTTGTCCGTCAACGATGTTGGCAGGTCCGCTTCCTGACGCGACGGCCATTCGTCACTTTCGAGATCTGGAAATCTAGTGAGATTTCATTTGCTTCTCTGAACACTCTCCGCTAGCGTTATCCGCACGGGTTCAAGGGGGGTGCGGATGCTGTCCTCGGATCTCCTCCAGCGCAGAGAAACGCAGTTTACGCTTTGGCGTCCCGGGCCCGGTGTGCAACCGCCGGTCCTGGTCATTGGCACGTTCGCCGCGGGCAACCCGAACACGCTCGTCGGTCGCCAGGACATTCCCCTCTCGCAGGCGGGCCCGGGTGCCCCCGGTTTATGGATTCTCTCAGTCGCACAGAGCGGTCTGGCCGATGGCGTCTACCACTATTGGTTCCAGATTGAGAACACCAACCCCGCCGACCCCGCCACGGCTCCTATTCTCTGCACCGATCCTTTTGCCACAACTGTGGATTGGCGGCTGCTCTCGCCGTCTTTGCCTGCCGGTTTCAACAACGAGACCGACCGCCAGCCGGCATCGGTAATTCGCCTGCTGAACGGACGCCTTTCCGCAGTCGACCCGGACGGCGGCTCTGCGGCCTTTCCCGCCGATCCGGCGCCCGACACTCTTCCCGCAAACAATCATCTGGTCATCTACGAACTGCCCACTGCTTGGACGAGCGCGCAAGGCTCGGGCACGAACGAACGTGGCGTCGGCACGTTCCAGGACGTACGCGCCCTGGTGGACGAGGCCGCGAGTGGCGCGAACTTCGAGGGGCTCGACGTGCTCGCGGCGGGACGCTCTTACCTGACGGAACTGGGTGTGAATGCCCTCGAACTTCTGCCGCCCGCCGACAGCTTTTTCAAACGCAGTTGGGGCTACGACACTTCCCACTTTCTTGCGCCGGATTGGGAACTGGGCTTCCCCGATGGTCAGACGTCCTCGACCTCGAACGCCGACCTGGCCGCCCTGGTGCAGTCTTGCCATCGTCACGGAGTCCGCTTCTTCATTGATGTGGTGATGGCCTTCGGCCGCAATGAAGCCTACCAGTGGATTGATTTTGATGATTTCTATATCGCCGATCCGTCCAAGAGTCCGGCCGATCCTGACGCGCTGACCTCCCGCCGTGGCGATGGCAGTCAGACATTTCGCGACGGCTTTGGCAGCACCACCTTCCGGTACACGCGGCCCGCACCCCAGCCCTCGTACGACCCGATCTCCGGCAACACGGCCACCGACGCGCCAGCCCGCGCCCTGATGTACGCCTACGTCACGCGCTGGATGCGCGACTTTCGCGTGGACGGGATCCGCATGGATAGCATCGAGAATGTTGCCAACTGGGATTTCGTTGGTGCGTATAAGGATCGCGCCCGCAGCCTTTTTCAGGAGCGCTGGCAGCAAGCCGGACTCCCCGCGGCCGGAGCGGACGAGCGCTTCCTCGTCGTAGGGGAGGAACTGTCGCAGCCGCTCGGTCTTCTGCGCCAAGGACGACTCGATGCGCTCTGGAACGACGGCTTTCGCGCGCGTATTCGCGCCGCCATCCTCGGCCAGAACAGTGATGGCGAGAACTTCGAGTTCACCGTCCGCAATGCGATGGACTGCCGCAATCTTGGCTTCACGGATCTGGCGCAAACAGTCAACTACGTCACTTCCCATGATGTGGAAGGTTTCCGCAAGGAGCGCCTCTTCACGATGCTCGAGAAGTCGGGATTCAGCGGCCTCGACCTGCAGAAGCGCACTCAATTGGCCTTCGTGTGTCTGCTCACCGCGAACGGTATCCCGATGTTCCTGGCGGGCGAGGAGTTTGCTGACCAGAATGATCTTTTCGATGGAAACGGCAACGTAAGTGAAAACGGCGGGAAAGAAGTAGACCCAGTGAACTTCTCGCGCTTGCAGGAGCCGGTGCGCCATTCCATCTTTGAATACGTTTCGCGCCTGGTACACCTGCGAACCAGCCATCCTGCGCTCGGAGTCACGGATACCGACTTCATCCACGTTGACTTCAACGACGACAAGCGGGTGCTGGCGTGGAAGCGTGGCTTGGCGGGGCAGGATCCGGTGGTGGTGGTCGCCAACTTCTCCGACTTCGCGACAGCGAACGCTCTCACCGATGCCAACGCCGAATACGTGGTGGCGAACTGGCCGCAGACTCCACCCGGGCGGCATTGGCGGGAAGTGACCCAGCAGCGCGACGTGCTGCCCGCGCAGACGGGACGAGAGCCGATCTTCGCCTGGGAAGCGAAGGTGTACACGCTGGCGTAGCGAGCTCCCCGCAATTGAAGAGAAAGCCCTTCGCGCAAAGCGAAGGGCTCCTGTCGAACTGCATCACGGTCAGTCGCCGGAAGCGGCGTTATTCTGCACCCGGCTGTGATAGCGGCTGTAGGTGAAGTAGATGACCAAGCCGATGATCAGCCACCCAAACAGCCGGGCCCAGTTCACCCAGCCCAGCTTGTACATCATGTAGCCGTTGAACACCACGCCCAGAATCGGAACAACCGGCACCCACGGAGTGCGGAAGGGACGCGGCTGGTCGGGGTTCGTGTTGCGCAACACGAGCACGGCGATGGACACGATGACGAAAGCCAGCAGGGTGCCGATGTTCACCATCTTGCCGATGTCGTCGATCGGAGTGACGCTGCCCACGATGGCGGCAAGCAGGCCGACGAGAATCGTGTTCTTCCAGGGCGTGCGGTATTTCGGGTGGATGGCGGCAAAGAACTTCTTGGGCAACAGGCCGTCGTTGGCCATGGAGTAGAGCACGCGCGTCTGCCCGAGCAACATAACGAGCATGACGCTGGTGAGGCCGGCGAGCGCGCCCAACGTGATGATGTGAGAGGCGCCTGTCAGTCCACGGTCGAGAAACGCCCGCGCGATGGGAGCTTCAATGTTGACGTCGCGCCACGGCACCATGCCAGTCAAAACAGCCGCCACCGAGATGTAGAGTGCCGTGCAAACAAACAAGGAGACGATGATGCCAATGGGCAGGTCGCGCTGCGGGTTCTTCGCTTCCTGCGCCGTGGTGGACACGGCATCAAAGCCGATATACGCGAAGAAGATGTAGGCCGCCCCCGCACCGATCCCAGAGAACCCATAGGGAGCGAAGGACTGCCAACTGGAGCCCCAATTGGCGCTGGCCACGTAGCGGGAGCCAAGTGCAATCACGAAGAGCACCACCGAAACCTTGATGGCGACGATGGTGGCGTTGAAGCGTGCACTCTCTTTGATACCTATCACGAGAATTGCGGTAATAACCAGGGCGATCACGAAGGCAGGCAGATTGAAGCCCATTTCAAATCCGAAAAGACGTGGCGCTGCGAGCAGGTCATGCGCACGCGTCATGAGTTCGGCCGAACCCGCCGCCATGATGGAGTCCACCTTGTCCAGGAAGCCCTGTGTTCCGACCACCAGCGAAGGATCGGCGGCCGTCGCCATCTGGCGCGCGATAATCTTCTCCGCCACCCGCAGCCCCGTCCAGTGATCGTAGGCCAGCCACAGAGGGAAGCGGACATGCAGCACGTTCATCAGTTCAATGAAGTGGTTGGACCAACCTGAGGAAACCGTGCTCGCCCCCATGGCGTATTCCAGTGTGAGGTCCCAGCCGATGATCCAGGCAAACAATTCACCCAGCGTGGCGTAAGCGTACGTGTAGGCGCTGCCCGCGAGAGGGATCATCGCGGCAAATTCGGCGTAGCAAAGGCCCGCAAAGGCGCAGCCCAGGCCTGAGAGCACGAATGACAGCATGAGGCCGGGTCCGGCGTAGTGTGCGCCCAGCCCAGACAGAACGAAAATTCCGGCCCCGATGATGGCGCCCACTCCGAGCGCGGTCAACTGAACGGGGCCGAGCGTCCGTTTCAGGCTGTGTTCCCCCGTCTCGGCCGCTTCCCGCATCATCACGTCCAGCGATTTCTTTGCGAAGAGGTTCGCCATTCACATCTCCTGAATTTCTTCCGGCCGCCTTAGGCGTCCACGGTCTTCCGTCCCGACCACAAGAAATACACCGGGATGCCCAAGAGCACAATCGCCAGTCCCGGCCAAGTGTACTGCGGTTTGTAGAGCAGTAGTACCACGTCAATAAATAGTGCCATCACGATGTAAATCGCCGGTAGCAGCGGGTAGCCGATGGTCCGGTAGGGGCGCTCGGCATTGGGATGCTTACGGCGTAATACGAACAATCCATAAATCGTCAGGATGTAGAAGACCAGCACCGCAAAAACAATATAGTCGAGCAACTGCCCGTAGCTGCCCGAAACACACAAGATGCAGGTCCAGACGCCCTGTACCAGAAGTGAAACGTACGGCGTCTTGTACTTGGGGTGCAGGGATGCCACCTGCTTGAAGAACACGCCGTCTTTGGCCATGGCGTAGTAGACGCGGGCACCGGCAAGAATCAATCCATTGCAGCAACCGAAGGTGGAAAGCATGATGGCGATGGCCATCAGCTTGCCGCCGGTGGAGCCGAACATCTGTTGCAACACCGCAGTCCCGACTCGGTCTTCGGTAGCGAACTTGATGCCGCGTTCTAGCAGCGTAGCGCCACCCATGGTGCCGTCAAGCGGAAGCACGCTCAGGTAGATCACGTTGCACAGAATGTAGAGCCCGATCACGACACCCGTACCGACGGCGAGCGACAGGGGCAAGTTGCGGCTCGGGTTCTTCACTTCTCCGGCCGTGAACGTCACATTGTTCCAGGCATCGGCGGAAAACAACGACCCGACTTGCGCGACGGCAAGCACCGTCAAAGTTCCGACCAGCACTCCCGGCTGAATCTCGTGCATGTCGCCAAGACCAGCGTTGCGCCAGAAGCCATGAAAGTTCGCCGCAATAGCCTGCGCGTTGCGCCCAATGAACAAACCGAGAATCACCAGGCCAAAGAGCGCAGACGCTTTGGCGATGGTGAACACGTTCTGAATGGCAGCCCCCGTCTTCACGCCGAATACATTGACCACGGTGAGCAGCACAACAATCAGGATCGCCATCAGGTTCTGCGTGTTAAGCCCGACGTCCATGCCCCCGAGCGTGACCGGGCCGATGTGAATGATCGGTGCTTTGAAGAAGTGCAGAATCCAGTTGGAAGAAGCAATCGAAGGAAAGAAGATGCCGAGAAATTTTCCGAAGGCGACGCCAACGGCCGCAATCGTCCCCGTCTGGATTACCAGGAAGAGCGTCCAACCATAAAGAAATCCCCAGAGCGGACCCAGGGCTTCACGCAGGTAGACGTACTGCCCGCCGGCACGCGGCATCATCGCCGCGAGTTCGCCGTAACTGAGGGCGCCGACGATGGTCAGAAAGCCCGTCACAATCCACGCCCCCAACAGCAGAGCGGGAGAATTTACCTCGCGAGCGATTTCGGCCGAAACAATAAAGATGCCGGAGCCGATCATCGACCCCATCACCAGCATGGTGGCGCTGGTAAGGCCGAGGCCTTTGACGAGCTCTTTGTCCTGGTGAGTAGCAACTTCCCAGTGGGCTGCCGATGCGACGGCTTGTGGTTGCGTGGTCGGTTGGCTCAAGCAGTTCCCTGTTTAACCAGTAGTTCCAAGACTTTACCCTAAGATGCGGGAAAAGTCCTCTGCCGCGTGACGAGATGTTGACAAGAGATCGGAGATGACTGCGACAGAATCGGCACCCGCCTCAATCACCGAACGGGCGTTCTGGCGTGTAATGCCTCCGATAGCGACCAGGGGCTTGCGTGTGAGTTGACGCGCGCGACGGACCCCTTCCAGCCCAACCACGGGATCGGGCTTCTCCTTGCTCAACGTGGCAAACACCGGGCCGATGGCAACATAGTCCGCCGGGCTGTCATCTGCCTCGCGCAGTTGTTCGGGACTGTGGGTAGAGACACCCAGCCAGCGATCCGGTCCGATCACCAGTCGCGCCGCGGTAGGCGACAGATCGTCCTGACCAACGTGCAGACCGGCATAGTCAGCAGCGAGGCAGACATCGGCGCGGTCATTCATGACCAGGCACACGCTCTCGGGAAGCACCCGCTTGAGTTCCCTCGCCTGCTCCAGCATGAGGCGCGCCCTGCCGGACTTATTGCGGTACTGCACCAGCGTCACGCCGCCAGCGACCAACTCCTGCGCGAAGCGGCAGAGCGCGGCGGAGTCGGGAAACGATCCCGCATCGGCGATGGCGTAAAGGCGCGGCAGCGTCAGCATCGGGATCAGCCTACTTGTGCGCAGCCGGAGGCTCCGGCTGGTCCAGCGAGTTGTGCATGTTGAGCATGCGCCAGACACCATGGTCGCGGCGGCACATGGCCACGCCGTGGCCGGTAACGTGCCTACCGGGGATGTCAAGCGTGTAGTCGTAGGTGTACCAGAGCGCATCCCCGAAACTGCGCGCCTCATGCAGATTTTCCTGGTACTGAATTTTGGGGGCGTACTTCAGAAAGCTGTCCTGCAGATACTGCATGACTTGCTTGCGGCCGTGGAATTCTCCTTCGTGCGTATAGACAACAATGTCAGGATCGAAACAGTCCTCCAGTTCCTCGGCCCTTCCCTGAACGAAGGCGTCGGTGCAGTGATGCATGGACTGCAGCATCTCGCTGGTCCGCGCCTGAAGGTTCAGGTACGGCTCTTCCAGCCGCGCTACCCGGCGCTTCAGATCAATGGTCGCTCCCAGTTTGTCCAGCAAATCCACACCCAGAATGCCGTCGATCTTCCCGCCACAGGCCTTGCCGATAGGACTGAGATCAATAGCTGGCAATTTTAGGTTCTGCAGACGATGGTTACCCAGGATAAAATCCGGGACCGAAACCTCGCGGGCGCTGGTCGCGGCCGTCCCGCTCCAGGAGTTGACCTGAATCTTCGTCGAAGTACCAGCGGCAAAGGAACTGAGATTGAGAATCGACGTTGCCGCGGTGTCCACGAGGAACCGCATTTCGTGACTGTCAATCTTCACCTTCACCACAGGAAGGACATCGCAGCGTTCGATCGGAATTTCCTCTGCCTCGCTGTTCTGGGCTGCGGCCGGGGCGATTGCGGGATACAGCAGGGCCGAGACCACGAGGCACCATGCGGCTTGGCGCAATGCTATCGGCACGATCGGCTCACACAGAGCGTTCTTTCTGTTTGGCCAGAAAACGCTCGATAAACGACGTATCGAAATGGCCGGCGCGGAAATCGGGATCGGCCAGAATCTTTCTGTGCAACGGAATCGTGGTGTAGATGCCTTCCACGATGAACATATCAAGCGCGCGTCCCATGCGCGAGATGGCCTCGCTGCGATCCTTGCCGCGAACCACCAGCTTAGCGATCAGCGAGTCATAATAAGGAGGAATCACGCCTTCGGTGTAAGCAGCCGTATCAAGACGCACGCCGGTTCCTCCCGGCGGATGAAAGGTCGTGATCTTGCCGGCCGAGGGGACGAACGTGTCCGGGTTCTCGGCATTAATGCGGCATTCGATGGCGTGGCCGCGACGGACGACCGGGCCATTCAGAACGGTATCCAAGCGTTCTCCGGCGGCGAGCAGAATCTGGCTCTTGACCAGATCCACGTCCGTCACCATTTCTGTCACCGGATGTTCCACCTGAATGCGGGTATTCATCTCGATGAAGTGCAGCTTGCGGTCCTCATCCATGAGGAACTCGACGGTGCCCGCGTTCACGTATCCCAGCGTGGAAAGCGTCTTCTCCAGGATGCCGCCAATCTCCTGGCGAAGTTCGGGCGTGACTTGCACCGAGGGCGACTCCTCGAGCAGCTTCTGGTGCCGGCGCTGGATGCTGCACTCGCGCTCACCCAGGCTCACCACGTTGCCGAACGAGTCGCCCAGCACCTGAAACTCAATGTGGCGCGGCTTCTCGATGAACTTCTCCATGTACAGGCTGCCGTTACCGAAGGCCGCGGCCGCCTCAGAACTTGCGGCCTGGAAGAGCGCAGCCAGGTCTTCCTCCTTGCGCACAATGCGCATGCCCCGCCCGCCACCCCCAGCCGAAGCCTTGATGATTACGGGAAAGCCGATCTGGCGGGACCACTCCGCCGCCTCTTCGGGCGACGCGATCACACCTTCCGAACCGGGAAGAACGGGTACTCCCGCCTTCTTCATCGCTTCGCGCGCTTTTTCCTTCTCCCCCATCAGGCGAATCAACTCCGGCGGCGGCCCGATGAACTTGACGTTGCTGGTCTGGCAGACCTCCGCGAAGTTCGCGTTCTCCGAAAGCAGGCCATAGCCGGGATGGATCGCGTCCACATTGGCAATCTCAGCCGCGCTGATGACGGCAGGAATGTTGAGGTAACTCTGGGCCGTTGGCGGCGGGCCTATACAGATAGCTTCGTCGGCAAAGCGCACGTGCAGCGAGTTACGATCCGCCTCGCTGTAGATGGCCACCGCGCGCACACCCAGTTCCTTGCACGCGCAGATGACGCGCAGGGCGATTTCGCCGCGATTGGCTACGAGTATCTTTCGGAACATGCGTTTGGCAATTCGCTATGGCGAGTTGCAGGCGTCTCCAGAGTCGTCAGGCCTTGCGGATGGCGAACAGAGGCTGGCCATACTCGATGGGCTGCCCGTTCGTGACCAGCCGCTTCACAATCTCACCCGCGATGTCGGACTCGATCTCGTTCATCAATTTCATCGCCTCGACAATGCACAGCACCTGCCCCACCGAGACCACGTCTCCGGGCTTGACGAACGGGGGCGCTCCGGGCGATGGCGCTTCGTAGAACGTCCCGACAATCGGAGAGCGCACGGTGTGCAACTCCTCCGGCGGCGCCGCAGGCGCCGGCATCGCCGCTGCTGGCGGGGGCGGTGGAGGCGGGGCAGCCACGGGTGCAGCGGCCGTCCCATTCGTTACGGCAGCCGGTGGCGCCGGGTGCATGGCGATGTAGCGCGCCTCCGGCATGTGCACGGAAGCTTCGCCGCCGCGCTTGATTCGCACTTTGACATCGCCGCGCTCCAGTTCGAACTCGGCAATATCCTGCGCCTTCAAAAACTCAATGAGTTCCCGAATCTCTTTCAGGTTCATGGTGTGGATGTAGGCTTGGCTCGCGACCCGCCCGGGAAGGGGCTCAGACCACGATCAGTTCCTTGGTCGCCGACGTGAGCACTTCGCAATCCCGCTCCCGCACTACGACCATGTCTTCGATTCGCACGCCCCCTTGCCCCGGAATGTAGACGCCGGGCTCGATGGTGATGACCATCCCAGGCTGCAGAATCGTTGGCTCTCCCGCGCCTATGCGCGGCGCTTCATGAATCTCCAGTCCCACTCCGTGTCCCGTGGAATGGGTAAAATAGCGGCCTAAACCATTATCTTTCAGTATCTTGCGAGCCGCTGCGTCCACTGTTCCGGCGCTCGCGCCCGCGCGTACGGCAGCGATGGCAGCGAGTTGCGCTTCCCGGACAGCCTCGTACCAGCCACAATGCTTTGCCGTCGGCCGGCCCACGTGCACGGTCCGGGTCATGTCAGAACAATAGCCAGTGAGTATAACACCGAAGTCGAGGACCACGAATCCTCGCCGGGGAATGGGCGTTGCCGAGGCATGCCCATGCGGCAAGGCTGACCTGGCTCCGGAAGCAACGATGGTCGAAAACGACATGCCTTCCGCTCCTGCCCTGCGCGCCGCAAACTCGAGTTTGGCGGCGACGTCCGTTTCCGGATTTCCCGAACGAACAGCCCTTAAAGCGGTTCGAAACAAGTTCGATCCCAACTGGGCGGCGACGCGGAGGCTCTTGATCTCCTCCTCGTCCTTGACCATGCGCAGGCGTTCCACCATCCCGTTCTTCGGCAGCAGCCGACAGTGCCTGCGCACAGCATCACGCAGCAGGGCTTCAGAAGCCACGCTCAGATGCTCCCCTTCGATTCCCACCGAGGTCGCGCGTCGCCGCTTCTGCGCCAGCCATTCCCCAGCCGCGATCAGAGCGTTTTCCCGCACAATGACTACCCGAGCCGCGCGGGCCTCTTCCCGAGCCTGCCGCGTGTAGCGGCCATCCGTAAACAGCACATTCTCCCTTCCGCCCACGAGCAGGACGGCAGAGCTCCCCGTAAACCCACTCAGGTAGCGGACATTGGGAAGATGTGTAACCAGGAGAAAGTCCAGCTTTTGGGGAGCGAGCAATTTCCGCAATGCTTGTAAGCGGCGTGAAGAGTCCATCGGCGATGACGACGATCAACTGATTGTAGCGTGACGGGACGCTTCAGGAAGGAAAGTACGAGGTGGGAGGGTTGCGATCCCCACCGGCGTCTTCTGGCGGTTGCCAGAGACGCCGGCAGGTACGCTTCTCAACGCCGTTAGGTCTGTACGATGCGAGGGGTCATGAAGAAGATGAGCTCCTGGTTCGCGGTGGATACGGTGCGCCGCTTGAACAGGTTGCCCAGGTACGGAATGTTGCCGAGCAAAGGCACCTGCTGCACGTTCAAGTTGTTCTGTGTCTGAATCACGCCACCAACCACGACCGTGCCGCCGTCCGCCACCAGCACCTGTGTCGTAGCCTGCTGCGTAAGGAGCGTGGGGTTGCCCTGCACCTGGCGGCCGAAATCAGGCGTGGTGTTTTCCACATCCACGTTCAGGAAGATGGTGCCTTCCGAAGTGATCTGCGGCGTCACCGTCAAGCGCAGAACCGCGTCCACGTAGGTTACCGTGGGCGGGCCGCTCAACTGCGACTGGGTCACAACCGGAATGCGGACACCCTGCTTGACCACCGCCTGCGCGTTGTTCTGGGTGACGATGCGCGGACGCGACAGGATCTTGAGCAAGCCGCGTGACTCCGCCATCGTGAGGATGGCATCCACCCGCACGCTACCGGATGCGGAAGTCAGGTTTAAGCCGCTGGTCGGGCTGGGCACGCCCAGGTTGGAGAACAACGGAATCTGCACACCGGTTGCACCCGTGGGCGCCGTAATTCCGAAGATCGGATAGAGCGGCGTAATGCCGAAGGTGGCGGTGGGCGTTGTTCCGACCGCAGACGCGCCGCCGATACCGGTACCGTTATTGCCGAATCCAAAGCCCAGCTGCGTACCGATGTCGCGGGCAAAGCTGCGAGTCGCGGCCACCACGCGGGCTTCGATTTCCACTTCCTGCGTCTTGCGGTCGAGCTGGGTTAGCAGCCGATCCAATTGCGGGATCACCGACGGAATGTCGGAGATGATCACGGCGTTCGTGCGTTCATCCGCGATAATGTCGCCGCGCTGGGTGACAAACTTCTTCAGCGTCGTGACCGCATCCTTGGAACGGGCATAACTCAGGAAACGCGTCACCGTGACTTTCTCGACGGCCAGCGCTTCCGCTTCCTGCTGGGAGTGACGGGCTTCCGCTTCTTTCTTCAGCGTGTCCACCGTAGCCACGCGCAGCACGTTGCCTTCGAGCTGCCGCGCCAGGTCGTTGTTCTTGAGCACGATGTCCAGTGCCTGATCCCACGGTACGTCGTCGAGAACAAGCGTGAGCGACCCCTTGACGTTGGGATCGAGCACCACGTTCAGGCCGCTGATCTCGTGGATCAAACGGAAGAAGTCCTTCAGGTCAACGTCTTTCAAGTTGACCGAGATCGGCTCGCCGGTATATTTCTGGCCCACCGCCGCGGGCTTCTGCGTCATCTGTGTCTTCTGCTCGGCTGCCATATTGACGGCCGGGTCTTTGCCCTGCGCGTCCGGCGCCATAGCGGCGCTGGGCAGCGTCATCATGCTCTCGAGCGGATGCTCGGCGAACTTTGCCGCCGCTTCAATCGCGCGCGCCGCCGGAGCCGGAGGTATCACCGGCTTCGCCACTTCCGGCGCGACCGTCGCGGTCTGGGTCGCCGGAACTGTCACTGGCGTCTTGGGGGCGTCGAGCGCCGCTGCCGGCTTGCCGCGCAGCTTGAGCACCAGCAGATTGCCCGACGTCACGACCTCGTAGTCGCGTGCTTCGGCCAGATCCACCACCACGCGCGTGGTCGGAGGCAACTGGGCATCCGTTCCCGTGCGCACGGCCTTCACCCCGTCCTCGTCCACCGCTATGCGGCGGAAAGGCCGGGCCTGCACCGTGTTGGGCAGATCGACCACCAGCCGGGGCGGACCCGTGATGGCCTGCGTGTGCGGCACGATTGGGGCGCTGGAAGTAATCGCCACTTCCATCCCGTCCGCCGCCCGTACCACCTGCACGTTGCGCAGGAGTACGTGCGTCTCCTGCGTTGTCGCGCTCGTTGTCTGCGCCCACGAAGCTGCCGTCGCTACCACCATCAGCAGCATCAGGATCATTGCCAGCGTTTGCTTCCGCATCTCGCCTCTCCCCGGACGTTCCGGGCACTTTGCCCGGCGCGTCTTTAAGCTCCTATCAGAATTCGCCCTGGAGCTTGCGCCCCATGGGACCGGCTCCTAAACCGCCGGCACCGTGATCTTTTTCGTCACTTCCCGTGTCAGCATTTTGCCCAGGCGATCCTGGAAGGTCTCCTGGAACACCACCGCGTCGCCCGTGATCTTCACCACGTAGCCGTTGAACACGGGATCGTTCTCCCGCAGGAAATAGGCCTTGTCTGCGCTGTTGACCACCACTGCGATCATCCCGTTCTCAGACTTGATGATCCCCTTGAGCGAGATCTGGTCGATGGCCAGGCAGCGCTTCCCGGTATTGCAGCCCGATCCGCCAATCTTCTGCACGATGGGACTGACAAACGGATCCCGCCGCCCATTGGAGGTGGCGTAAGTCTGCTTCTTTTCCGTTTCCGGTTCGGGCACGTTGCTGGTGGCTGTTTTGCCCGTGTCCGCTTTGTGTTCCTCCGCCGCTTTCGGAGCGGCTTTGGCTTCCGGGGCCGGTTTCGCCGGGGCCGCTGGCTTGGCAGCAACCACCGCCGTCTTGGCCGGCGCCACCGGAACCGCATGCGCTCCCGTACCCGTTGGCACCGGAACCACTGCCACCTTGCCGGTAGCGGGTGTTGCCGGCTTCGCCACCGCCGTCGCCGGTTTGCCATGTACCGGAACCGGAACGGCCGCGTGCGTTGGGCTCGCGGTCACCGGCTTGGCTGGAACCACCGCCATGGCCTTCGCCGGAGCCGCCACCGGCTTCACAGGCGTGGCTGGTTTCGCAGCCGCGGTCGCCGGCGCCGAACTTGTCTTAGCAGGAGCCGTCGCCCCCTTGGCCACCGGCGCGCTGGCTTGCGTTCCAGGTTTCGACGCTGCCGCAGAGCTCACAGGCTGGCTGCTCGCGACTGCAACTTTGGGTGCCGCCGCGGACGTCGCCTTAGCGGGCGCTGCCGCAGGCTTCGCCGCCACCACCGCTGCCTTGGCCTCCGCTACCGGACTCGGTTTCGCGGGCACACTGCCTTGCTTGGTCTGCGCAT
>Ga0075028_100000288_pt1 | contig 18484 bp, 14 predicted proteins | sample LitLauG_LLR_2014_FD_71390 | JGI IMG/M metagenome (GOLD analysis project Ga0075028, IMG submission 71390) | Freshwater sediment microbial communities from Pennsylvania, USA - Little Laurel Run_MetaG_LLR_2014 | ecosystem: Environmental > Aquatic > Freshwater > Creek > Sediment | place: USA... | reverse complement strand
TGAAGGCGGTCGACAAATTCGAATACCGCCGCGGCTACAAATTCTCGACCTATGCGACCTGGTGGATCCGCCAGGCCATCACCCGCTCGATCGCCGACCAGGCGCGCACCATCCGTATTCCGGTGCACATGATCGAGACCATCAACAAGCTGGTGCGCACCAGCCGCCAGATGCTGCACGAGATCGGCCGCGAGCCGCAGCCCGAGGAACTGGCCGAGAAGCTCGGCATGCCGCTGGAAAAGGTGCGCAAGGTGCTGAAGATCGCCAAGGAGCCGATCAGCCTCGAGACGCCGATTGGCGACGAAGAGGATAGTCACCTCGGTGACTTCATCCAGGACCCGAACGCGGTCATTCCGCTGGAAGCCGCCATCCAGGGTAACCTGCGCGAAAGCACGACCCGGGTCCTGGCGACGCTGACGCCGCGCGAGGAGCGGGTGCTGCGCATGCGCTTCGGCATCGGCATGAACACCGATCACACGCTCGAAGAGGTCGGCCAGCAGTTCTCGGTGACCCGCGAGCGCATCAGACAGATCGAGGCCAAGGCGCTAAGGAAGCTGAAGCATCCCTCCAGGTCGAGGAAGCTGCGGAGCTTCCTGGATAATTAGCCTGACGAACGGCTTGCGCAGGAAGCGCCACGGCGGACTTCCTGCGGTTTTGTTGTCACAAGTCGACCATCAACCGGGTACGGTCTTACCAGCCGACCCGCACGCCGACCTTGCCCGCCCAGTTGCCATCATCGACCGATACCGCGCCGCCGCCAAAGGCGCTCCAGCTTTGATCAAGCCGCAGCACGCCGGTGACGCCCAAGGCCGCCTTTCCGTTGCTGAATCCGAGGCCTCCCGAGAGCGAGCGGTGCTCGTTTTCCTGCAACCATGCAGGGATCGACAGGGCAGAACTCAAGGCCAAGCTCTGATCCAGATTGAAATCCGCTCCCGCTGCCCCTGACGGACCGGCGGGTCCGGTGGCACCTGCTGGGCCAGTTGGACCGGCGGGACCAGTTGCACCGGCCGGGCCCGCCGGACCAGTGAGACCAGTCGGACCGGCTGGGCCCTGGGGACCTGTTGAACCCTGGGGACCGGCTGGGCCCTGGGGACCGGCTGGGCCAGTTGGACCCATCGACCCCGGACCGCCGCCGTCATCCCCCGAACTGCCATGAGAACTGCCTCCTGCCCAAGCAGGTTGAGCCCAAGAGCCCATCAGGACAGGTCCAATCATCAGCGACAAGACACTTGCCGACAGCAGCGCTCCGAATGTGACCGACCCCGCGCATTTCCGACTGATCATACGCATTACAAACACTCCCAGCCCAACACTGTTACTCTCGCATCACGCGCCAGGCCCCAGTCGGACCCCAGAGCGCAATTCTCCCGTTGGCCGGCCCCTCAATGGGTCCGTCCACCAATCATCTTGCGGCGGTCAAGTGGGCCCCCCAGCCCCTATGACTTGACGATCCAGCGTATGCCGCTGGATTGCTTCCAGCCAAACTCCCGCGCAATTCGACGCGCGGCGCGACAATCTCTGTCCCGGCTGTCCAGGCACCTCCTTGGGTCAGTTCTGAACTGGCGACCGGCGTTTCGCCTCCTGTGCTTCACCCCGCTGAGCGCGGCGGACTGCCTGCGTTGGATTTAATCAGTAAGGGCTGGTGTTGGCTCGGCTCCGCAGCAATTCAACCCCGCAACAGGCAAGTCCTAGATCCGACCGGCGCCATACCAAATCTCGCAACTCAGGCTGCAATCCGGCCGCACTGAGGCCTTGCGCCTTGATGGCCACGGACCGTTTGCGCCAGCGGTACCGGTCTTGCTTGCAACTCCGAATGGCCCCGTCTGGCTCGCCATCCACAACTTATCCACAGAAAGAGTGCTCGACTCATGCATCTCCAAAGGGCTCAACTGGGTCAAGAGTGAAGTTGTTGCATCCACCCATATCCACTCATTACGTTGCTGATTTATCACATTAAAGGCCTGCCTATGGGACACGCATGGCGGCTCGGACCAGATGGTTTGGCCCCATCGCGCTGGCGCCGCCAAATCGCGCCTCTACAAACTGTTGAGGAAATTTCGTATCCATTGACATGAGAAAAAGGACTATCCACTGGGCGGACTAAGGCCGCCGCCCGAGGAGAGACGAGAGCAGGGCGGCTTCGCCGGGCGCAAGATTGGTTGTAAACGGAATCGGCAGAACCTTAGTTCTGCCAAAGATGGGCCCGATGTATGTGGGCGCGGGTTACGAAGAAGTGGCTTCGGGACAGGGTGGCGTTGTGGCCCGTGCGCCACGGAGTGAGGTAAACCTGCTATTTTCAAGCCTTTGGCATTGATTCGCTGCGTCAAATGAAGGTTGTTGGTGGAAGGGCGTTGAGCACGGAACGTGGCAGTAAATGGCCGCGAAACATGGTTTGTACCCGGGAGTGTAGGCAATGGCGTTTGTCAGACCGTCGATCAAGGATCTCAATTTCACGCAAACACGCGATGGCACCAATGGGCCCGGCCCGGGTCTGGTGCCCAGGATGGGCGAAACAGACGGCACCATCAGCCCACCCGCGATGCACATGCCAAGAATCAGTGACGGTGGAAATTCGCCGTTCGAGCCGAGCAAGGACAGGGAGCTTGGCGCCTCGGTCATTGGCACCGATCTGACCATCCTTGGCGACAAGATCACCATCATTTCCCAGAACCGGCTACAGATTGACGGTGACATTCATGGCGATGTCACGGGCAAGCAGGTCACGATCGGTCTGGAAGGATCGGTGATTGGAACAGTGTCGGCCGAGCGGATCGAGGTACTCGGTGGTGTGCACGGGGCTATCCGGGCCCGGACTGTCACGCTTCATCCGTCGTCCCAAGTGGAAGGCGAGATCGTGCACGAAAAGCTGAGCATCTCGGAAGGCGCGCAATTCGATGGACGCGTGCGCCGGTCTAAGGATGTCAACGAATTGACGCCCAACCTCGATGCCAGCACCTACTCGACACACGTTTCGAATGATTTGAAGACGAGCTAGACCCTTGTCGATGCGTGCCTCCAAGTCCGCTGGTCGCATGAGTATGCCGCCACTAGACTAGGGAGTGCCGCGTCGACAAGTTTTGATCGCCTCGAGGGCACTGTCGGGAACGTTGATCGCAAGTGGGGACTTGGTTCAGGTCGTGCCCTTTCTCTCCTGTCTTCTCGCCGACCACCTATCCGGTCGCATTGCGAGCGCCGAAAACAGGAGATCGTCGAGGTTGATGTCATGGAAAATGCCCAAAACAGCGTCATCGGCACGGTTGAGCGGTGCCGTTTGAATAGTGGCTGGCCGCGGTCAAATGGAATGCACCGATCATGCGCATATTGAGGATTGAGCTTCGCGGCCAGCTGCGCTCGACCAACCCCAACGTCAGACTTGATTCAGAGGAAGTGCGCGGCCAGTTCTATCATGAGATGGACGGCCTGATCCCCGATCTCTCCGAACTCAGCCGCAAACGCATCGCCTCCTATTTTCCCGCCGACTACAGCGTTTACGTCAGGATGACCGTCCAACCCGACGTTGACGCCGTGAAGATTTTGATTTGGGTTGATGACCCGACCATCAGCTGGCCAGCCGGCCTGCTGGCGCGGCGGGCCTGGAGACTATCCGTCCCGGTCTTGTCCCACGCGCTCATCGAAACATTTGAACAGCGCATCCAAGGAGTTTCAATGCAAATCGAAAGGTCAAGCGCGCGGATCACCTCGCTTGCTCCCATGCGATTTTGGAGCGATCCGATTGTCTTGACCCTGAGCGTATTTGCACTGACAACGATATTGTGGCTGTATTTGATGCCGCTGCTTTTGCCAAAACTCTAGGGACCGAACGCGGCGATCGATGGCGCCGTGCCGGGCTCCGGCATGTCAGGTGTGTCGAAGTCTTTTGCTTACAAAGCCGAAACCAACTAATGGAAGCCGCAAGACCCAATTGCCTTGCGCCAGGGCACTCCGGCCGAGGTTTTGGCCTCGAAACAGCTGAGTGTTCTAGAGGCATTGTGGGTTCCTGCACACAGCAGCGCGGCGTTGCCAGCCGTCCAAACCACACCACCGCCCCAATTGACCGCGCCGTGAACAACGTTGCTGAAGCACTTGACGGGCTCCAGGGAATTCTCCGCGCCTGAGCACAATCCCGCGGGATTGAAACCGGTTTGCCCGGCCATCGCCAGCTGACTGCCCAAGGCTGCGACACAGGGAGTGACTGCCTTGGCTTGCGGCACGGCGCGCCTGGCAGCCTGTGGGACGACCAAAGGTGGCCTGGCGGCCGCGGATGGCACCGGCGGGGCGTTGTCTGTTTTCTTCAACAAGGATGCGATCTGGTCCCCTGGGGCGGGGTCTGGCGTCACCGTGACAGTGCCCATCTGCCCACTCACAAACACGCCGTCCTGGGTCTGGGACTTCAACTCATTGTTTGCTGTGTCCAAGGCCCTTTGCAAGGCGGTCCTTGTCTCGAGCGCGTCGGCAAGACTCTTGTTCAATTCGTCCACTTTACCGCGCAGCGCCATATTCTTTTGCCGCTCATCCGCTAGCAGACCATTGGATGTTGCCGCCCCATTCTCCGCAGCCTGATTGGCCTGATGCAGCTCGGCCAACTGGTTGGTCAAGGTCTGCGCCTTTGCGCGCTCGGCGCTCAAGTCAGCCCGCGCACCGCTGAGGCCCTGAGAGAGCTTGGCCCGCTCGGATTGCACGGCGGCCATCTCGGCCTCCGCTTGGCGGTTGCTGGACTGGAGGTGCTCAAGCGATACCTTCAGCTCCGCCGAGGCGTGCGCGGCGCTGATCCGCGCGGCTTCCGCATTGGCCAGTTGCTTCTGTGTATCGGCCAATTTCGCGGTCGCTGCGTCAGCCGAAGCCTGCTGATCCTGACGGAGCTGGAGCATCTCGGCCTTTAGCGTTGCGTTGCTCTGCAGATCGGATTTCAAGTTCGATATCGCTGTCCGATTTTCCTGCGAATTTCTGTCCAGCTCGACCCGCAAGGCGGTCTTTTCGGTTTCGGTCCTGTCTCGTTCAAGCCGCAGCTGTTCGGCCTTTGCCTTTAGGTCGGCGAGGGCGTGTTCAGACGCCACCTTGTCCGCTTGCGCACCGGTCAAATCCGATTGGAGCAGGGCCAACTGCTTTTGAGTAGTCTGCAAGAGTGCTTCGCGGTTCGCGACATTTGCGGTGACCGCTGATGACTCAACGGCCCGCGCTTCTGGGGTGGCCAGAGTTCCCGACGCCACCGGCTGGAAATGACCGGCGACGCCTGCGAGATAGCCCAAACCTCCGGTAGCCACAATGGCCATGACAGCGGCTCCCAGCAGGGCGCCCCGGAAGGACGACCGGCTTGGGCTTGCTGCACCTTCCGCCTTGCCCGCGTTCCGTCCGAAGGCCGACGAACCGAAACTCCAGACATGACCTTCAGGATCCCGGCATGAATAATAGCTTCCGCCATTGCCATCGTCCTCCGGTTCGATATCAATTTGGGCGCCGGCCAACGCCGCTCGGTTGCGGTGAGCCGGCACATCCTCGACACTCAGATAGCAAATCTGCGTGTTCGCACCGCCCAGGTCCTCGGGCTGCGCCATCAGGCCATCAAGTGGTGATGTCCCGGCCGCAGGGCAAATCAGAGCGACACCGCCGCCAAGCTCCACAGCGATATAGCCGATGGCCGCATCAGCATCGGTTACTGTCTGGCCAATCTCAAACCCGAAGGCATCGCGCAGCCAGCGCGCCGCCGCCGCGGGGTCTCTATACCTGATGACCGGCACCGCCGTGGCAGGTCGTCTCATGGCGCGCGCTCGCGATTGGGATCCGCCGGCGCGCGCACGGCTTGTTGGCCACTCATCAGTAAGGTTAGAGATTGAGACAACGGGCATAAACCATTTGATTGCATCGAAATACAGAGGCACCGGCAGGAGGTGTAAACAGGAACCCGATTTGCAGCATCACAACTGTAGGGCGCCATGCCAAAACCACTGCCGTTAACTTTGTGTGTGTTAGTGTCGATAGTGTCTGGTTGCGCGCGCTGCATTCCTCCACAAGATCCAAATGATGTCGCCCTTAACTCCCGTCACATCGCGGCGCCCCTCCAGCGCGATGGGTTTTGCGCCATTGAGATCGCCGACTTGAATTACGGCTTGCGGTTCGCCACTGACATCGAGCGAAGGCGTTTCATCAGCGAGTGCGGTCCCGGACTAAATCGGCACGAATTCCAACGGCTGCTGTTGATGGGAATGGGCCACTAGCAGGTCGCGCGCGCACCGCTTGGACCGCCACGGGCGCCCGCGTGATTGGCGAAAGCACATCGCTTGCAGTTCCAACTACGGCTCGACCATTCCTTGCCTGGGCGGCGTCCGATGCCACCGCCGAGGCGTGGATCGAGCCCGCCAATTTCGCCCCGGCCGAAACCGACAACGACCCGTAAGTCAAATCTCCGTCCACCTCGCCGGTGCTGCGAATATCAAGCCGGCCCTTGACCTGCCACCGGCCCGCGACAGTGCCATTGATCTCCGCGTTTTCGGTTCGCACATCACCCCTGATGACGCCGCCAGCGTGCACGACCACGAAATCTGCGACAAGATCGGCTTCAAGAACGCCATGCACGTCGAGACGAGAGCAATTGTCGATATCGCCCTTTATTCGAGCCCCCGCGCCGACAACAATCCGGCCGATTTCGGCAAAGGACGCGATCGCGCCGCCGCCGGCTGCGCTCGCATCCTCTTGTGGTCGTCTTGGCCGATCGACGGCGGCGCGCCCCGGTGGTCTTGCGCCCACGACCGGACCCTTGGAGAACATGCTGGCCGCCTTCCTCGATCCAAAATTGCCATCGCGCCGAGCGTGACACTCGGCGGCCGGCCCTGGCACCAGGGGCTGGAGAGCAGCCAAGTTCCAACACCCGCGCTGAGCAAATCCAAATAACAATCTGAAATACGGTCAAATTATGTAATTGACCGTTGGCTGGCCCGTTTCATGGCGCGTTCGGCGTTGTTTTGAATAAGGCGGGACTGTGACAAATAGCTGTTGACAGCTGCGGCCAATCGACCTTCTCGTTGGTCTGCGTGCTGGTTCTCTGCCGGCACGGCATATCGCTACCTGGCCAAACGTTCCCCCAGGGTCAGGTATTGGCTGCCAACCTTTCAGGGGACATGGAAGCCACAGCGAGCGGCCAGCTTCTGCCTAGCGGGGCAACTTGGAAGCTGGCCGCTCGTGAATGCCGGCAAAGCTGTTTGTCTTGGGCGCAACCAACGCGATCAAAACCCGTCGCCCGCGCTCCAGCACGCCGAATTTCCGGTGTCCTTGCGCCCGCCAGTTTCAGCCACTACGTCTGAACGGTCGCCCGAACCCGGATCCCCATGGCCGCAACATCCCTTTCAGCGAACGCCACTGGTGCGCTACGCCAGGCTGGCGCCTTCGCCAGCGACCTCCTTCGTCCGTCGATCCGGCTGGGCGTCACCGGGCTTGCACGCTCTGGAAAAACGATCTTCATTTCGGCGCTCATTCACAACCTGATCGCGGGCGGACGGTTGCCGTTCCTGCGCGCCCAAGCCGAGGGCCGTTTGCACCGGGCCTGGCTGGAGCCTCAACCCGATGACGATGTTCCACGCTTCCAGATCGAGGGCCATCTGAGGGAGCTGACGGCGAGCCCTCCACAATGGCCGGAAAGCACCCGCCGCATAAGTCAACTCCGGCTTACACTGGACTATGCGCCGGCGAGCTTATGGCGGCACGTCACGGGCAGCCGGCGATTGCATGTCGATATCGTGGACTATCCTGGCGAGTGGCTGCTTGATCTGCCGTTGCTGGCGCGAGGGTTCCGGGATTGGTCGCAGACCACGCTCGCGGCGGCCAATCGTCCCGATCGAGCCAAGGCGGCTGGCCCGTTTGTCCAGTTTCTGACGACGCTGGCTGGCAACTCGGCCGATCCCGAGCAGACCGCACTTGCCGGAGCCAGCTTATATCGCGGCTACCTGGCGCTCTGCCGCAAGGCGGACAACGTCTATTCCGGCATGACGCCTGGCCGCTTCCTGATGCCAGGCGACCTTGAGGGCTCCCCGGCGCTGACGTTCTTTCCCTTGCCGTCCGAATTGGCAGATGACGGCCCGCTGTCCACTCTCCTTGCCCGCCGCTTCGAGGCTTACAAGACCTACGTCGTCAAGCCCTTCTTCCGCGATCATTTCAGCCGCCTTGACCGTCAGATCGTGATTGTCGACGCGCTCGGCGCGCTCGATGCCGGCCCGTCCGCTGTTGCCGATCTTTCGGCCTCGTTGGATTCGGTCCTCACCACCTTTCGCCCAGGCACCAACACCTGGCTTTCGTCGATTCTGTCGCGCCGCATCGACCGTATTCTTTTTGCCGCGAGCAAGGCCGACCACTTGCATCACACCAGCCATGACCGACTCGAGGCGATCTTGGGACGGATGGTCAATGGCGCTGTCACCCGCGCCCAGTTCGCTGGCGCCGAGGTGCGCGTTCTGGCGATGGCGGGCATCCGCGCCACGCGCGAAGCCGAAGTCGCAGCAAGCGCCGGCGCCACTCCGCTGCCATGTATCATCGGCACACCGCTGGCCGGTGAAGTGTTTGGCGCACAGACTTTTGACGGCAAGCGCGAGGCCGTGATCTTTCCCGGTGACCTGCCCGCCGATCCTGCTCTCGCCCTTGATTCCGCCGGATCGGGCCTGTCAGGAACCCTGCGCTTTCCGCGTCTGCGCCCGCCGGCACTCTCTGTCGCCGCCGCCGCGCCCGTGCCGCCCTTCCCGCATATCCGTCTCGACCGGGCCATCGACTTCCTGATCGGAGACCGGCTGGCATGAGCGAGAACACGCCACGACTGCCCCAGGTGTTCGATCCAAGTGATCCAAGGCTCACGGCGGCGCCTCAAGAGGAAACTGCCGAGGGTGAGGTGCTTCCGCCGCGCCCGCAACGCCAAGCCGGCATCCGGATGCCGTCGGCGGCTCACTTTCAGCGTGGCCTGAACTGGGGCCTGTGGCTGATATCCAGCGCGTTCGGCCTCATTGTCATGGCCGCTCTGTTGCGGTTCTGGACCTTCGTTTGGGATCTGTTTCTTCGCAAGGACTGGATCGGCTGGACCGCACTGGGTCTCGCCGCCGTATTGGTGGTCTCAGCCGCCGTGCTACTGATCCGCGAAATTGTCGGGCTGTTCTTGCTGGTCAAGTTGCAGCGGCTTCGGCGCATGACCGAGACGGCGCTGTCTGGCGGCTCCGAAGCACAGGCGAAGGCCGCGTTGAAGGAACTTCGAGCGCTCTATGCCAATCGGCCCGAACTTGCCTGGGCGCGTGCCGACCTCAAGGAGCACGACCGCGCCATCATGACGTCGCCGGAGCGGCTCGCGCTCTTCGACCGTCTGCTGATGGCGACAGTTGACGATCAGGCGCGCCAGGTCATCGCGCAATCGGCGCGGCGCGTGGCCGTGGTTACTGCGCTCACCCCATTCGCTATTTTCGATATGGCATTTGTCCTTTACGAGAACCTGCGGATGATGCGCCGGATCGCAACCGCCTATGGCGGCCGGCCTGGGCTGGCGGCGCTCCTCAGTCTTTCCTGGCGGGTGATCGGCCATATCGTCGCGACAGGAGGGCTGGCCATGACCGACGACTTGTTCGGCCAGTTCATTGGCCAGGGCCTGGCCAAGCGGTTGTCCGCACGCGCCGGGCAAGGCATGTTCAACGGCGGCCTGACCGCCCGGCTCGGCATTGCGGCCATCAATATCAGCCGGCCGCTGCCGTTCATTGAGGCCAAGCGCCCCCGATTCCGCGATCTCGCACTGGAAGTGGGCAAGGGCCTGGCCGGCGGGCAGAAGGCCGAAACCGATGCAGCTGAGTAATCCAGAAATCAGCGTTGGCACCGGGGCCAGTGCCGCCAGGTCCATCAACATCGCGCGCGCGTTTCGCGATTTCGGCGACGGTTTTGTCACGGTGCTGCTGCCGGTGGCATTGGTGGCTCGCGGGCATTCGACCGTCGAGATCGGCGTGCTTGCGACCACCGCACTGCTTGGCTCGGCGCTGACGACGCTCGGTGTCGGCTGGGCCGGTGCGCGCCACGATCCACGCCTGCTCCTGCTCATCTATTCCGGAGTGATGGCGGCGACGGGCTTGCTGCTCGCCGTCACCGGTAATTTCCCCGCTCTGCTGGCGATCGCCTTCTTTGGCACGGTCAACCCGACGGCGGGCAATGTCAGCCCGTTCGTGCCGCTGGAACATGCGGTCCTGGCGCGCGCGTTGGGTGAGAAGGGGCGCACCCATGGTTTTGCCAACTACGCCCTGTTCGGGGCGCTGGCGGCTGCCGCCGGAGCACTCGCGGCCGGAAGCCCCGACTTACTGGCCCACATCGGTATTGCTCGGGAGACCGCCCTGTCAGCAATGTTCGTCTTGTATGCGTTGCTCGGACTGGCCGCGGGCGTCACCTATCGTCTGGTGCCGCCCTTTGCCCCCTCCGTGGATGGCAAACCCGCATCAGCGCTCGGCCCGTCGCGGACCATTGTCTACAAGCTCGCCGGCCTGTTCAGCCTCGATGCCTTCGCGGGCGGCCTGGCGGTTCAATCTTTGCTGGCCTTGTGGCTGTTCCAGAAATTCGGACTATCGCTATGGGCGGCGGGACTGTTCTTTTTCTGGGCAGGCGTGCTGTCGGCCTTCTCGCTGCCGGTCGCGGCCTGGTTGGCCAAGCACATTGGCCTCATCAACACCATGGTGTGGACGCATATTCCGTCCAGCCTGTTCATGATCCTGGCCGCCGTCTCGCCGCGACTGGATGTGGCTCTTGGATTGCTGCTGGCGCGGTTCGCGCTCTCGCAGATGGATGTGCCGACGCGATCGTCCTATGTCATGGCGGTAGTGACACCCCCCGAACGGGCAGCCGCCGCGAGCCTGACGAATGTGCCGCGCAGCCTCGCCTCGGCGGCGGGCCCGGCGATCGCGGGGCTGTTGTTTACGGGCGCGTTCCCTGCGCTGCCCCTCATCTTGTGCGGGGTGCTGAAGATCGTCTACGACCTGGCGCTGCTCTGGACCTTCCGCGGCGTCAAGCCGCCCGAGGAGGCGTGAGTGCCACAGACCAAATCAACCCCTCACCCGAGCTGCCGCGCACCCCTCTCCCCAAAGGAGAGGGGCTCGACCCCATCGTCCCCTCTTCCTTGGGGAGTGGGGCAGGGTGAGGGGTTGAGGGGTATGCTACCTAAAACATATTCAGCGCCATCCGCGCCTCTTCCGACATCCGGCTCTGGTCCCAGGGCGGGTCGAAAACGATCTCGACCTTGACGTCCTTGACGCCGGCGACGGAGCCCACCGCGTTCTGCACCCAGATCGGCATTTCGCCAGCCACCGGGCAACCGGGCGAGGTCAGCGTCATGTCGATGGCGACATTGCGCTCGCCGTCCACGTCCACCTTGTAGATGAGGCCCAGTTCATAGATGTCGGCCGGGATCTCGGGGTCAAAGACGGTTTTCAGCGCCGCCGTGATATCCGTGGTCAGCCGCTCCAGTTCCTCGGGCGGCAGCGCTGGCGCCGTCACAGCCGTTTGCGCTGCCGGCGGCGGTGCCAGGTCAGCGGCAGCCGGATCGATCCCGGTGTCAGTCTTACTCAAGCCTTCGGCCATTGCTTCCTCAATCACGCAAAGAAATCATGGGCCTTGCGCAGGGCGGAGGCAAGGGCGTCGATTTCAGCCTTGGTGTTGTACATAGCGAACGAGGCTCGGCACGTGGCGGGCACTCCCAGTCGCTGCATCAACGGTTGCGCACAGTGATGTCCGGCGCGCACCGCGATGCCCGAGCGGTCGATGATGGTCGCTATGTCATGCGGATGCAGGCCGTCGATGGAAAAGGAGACGATGGCCCCCTTGCCGCGCGCCCGGCCGTGGATCTTCAGCCAGTTCAGCTCGCCGAGCCGCTGGTGGGCATAAACCGTCAGCTCTTCCTCGTGCCGCCGGATGGCCTCACGGCCGGTGTCCATGACGAAGTTGAGCGCCGCGCCCAGTCCGATCGCGGGCACAATGGGTGGCGTCCCGGCCTCGAATTTGTGCGGCGGCACGCCATAGGTGATCGCCTCGGTCGTCACACTCTCGATCATCTCGCCGCCACCGGCATAGGGCGGCATGGCATCGAGGTGCTTGCGTTTGGCATAGAGCGCGCCGATGCCCGAGGGGCCGTAAACCTTGTGGCCGGTGAGCGCGTAGAAATCGCAGTCGATGTTCTGCACATCCACCGGCAGATGCACCGCGCCCTGGCTGCCGTCGATCAGCACGGGCACGCCCTTGGCGTGGGCAATGCGGCAGATGTCCTTGACCGGGTTGACTGTGCCGAGCACGTTGGACATATGGGTCACCGCCACGATCTTGGTGTGCGGTGTGATGAGCGCGTCCAGCGCCTCGAGGTCCAGAGCCCCGTCATCGCTCATCGGCGCCCATTTGAGGATGGCACCTCGCCGCTCGCGGTGGAAATGCCAGGGCACGATGTTGGAGTGGTGCTCCATGATCGTCAGCACGATCTCGTCGCCGGCCTTGATATTGGCCGCGCCGTATGAAGATGCCACCAGGTTGATCGCCTCGGTGGCCCCACGGGTGAAAATGATTTCGTCCGTTGACGGTGCGTTGAGGTAGCGCGCGACGGTGGCACGGGCCTTCTCGTAAGCGTTGGTGGTCGCATTGGCGAGGTAGTGCAGGCCGCGATGGACGTTGGCGTACTCAAAGCTGTAGGCGTGGCTGATCGCCTCGATGACGGCGCGCGGCTTCTGGGCCGAGGCGCCATTGTCGAGATAGACCAGCGGCTTGCCGTAAACCTCGCGGAACAGGATGGGGAATTCGGCGCGGATGCCGGCGACATCGAAGGGCAGGCTCATGGCTTGGCCCCTGCCAGCCAGCCTTGCAGGCGTCCGCGCATCGCCTCGCGAATTCCTTCGTGGGCAATGGCCTCGATCGCCTCTGCGGCGAAGGCTTCGATCAGCAGAGCGCGCGCCTCCGCCCTCGGGATGCCGCGAGCCATGAGGTAGAACACCTGGTCCTCGTCGAGTTCGGCGGCTGTCGAGCCGTGGCCGCAGATCACGTCATCGGCGTAGATTTCCAGCTCGGGCTTGCTATCGAACTCGGCGGTGGGCGACAGCAGCAGCGCGCGGGCCGACTGCTTGCCGTCCGATTTCTGGGCGTCCGGCCGCACGATGACCTTGCCCTGGAAGACGCCGCGCGAGTCGTCCTCCAGCACGGCCTTGACCAGTTCGCGTGAGGTGCATCCGGGAACGGCATGGTCGATGACCATGGTGGTGTCGATGTGGGATTTGCCGCGTCCGAGCATAACGGCGCCGAATGTGAGGTTTGCGCCTTCGCCCTTGAAGGTGACGTTGACGTCGTTTCGAGCCAGCAGCGGTGATTCGCTGAACTGAAACGCGCGATAGTTTGCTCCGGCCTCCAGAAGCGCTTGAACGCCACCGAGATGAGTCGCTTGCGGACCTTCCGCCAGCAACTTGATGTGCTCGACATCGGCCCCGTCATGGAGGTGCAGATAGGTCATCGCGTTCGCCTGCAGCGCAACCGCTCCCGGTACCGCGACATGGCTCTCGATCAGCGTCGCGCGCGCGCCCTTCTCGAAGCGGATCAGATTGCGCGTGGCGACGGCTTCCGGCTCGGCGCTGTCGGCGAGGAATACGAGGTGGATCGGAACGCTTGGTGCAATAGCGGCTATCACGCGCAGAAGGATGCCGTCGGTCACAAAGGCTGCGTTCAATGCGGCGGTGCCGCTGGAAGCCTCGAAGTCGCGCGTCATCCACTCATAGCGCTTCAGGTCCAGGGCCTCGGCAAGAGTGTGATACTCGTAAAAACTCCCGGCCTCATGATCTTCGGGCGCAGCCGGCTGCACAAACATGCCATTGACGAAAATGAAGCGGTGGGCCAGCAGACCCGCAAGCTCGGGCCCGAGAGCGGCCAGCAGTTTGTCCGGCTGAAGCTTCGGCCGGACGGACAGGCGCGGAGCGGGCGCGGGCACGTCCTTGATGCTCGCCCGCAAATCCGTGTACTTCCATGCCTCCAGCCGGCGGTGCGGCAGCCCCTCGGCGGCGAAGCGTGCAAAGGCGGCGCGACGGGCGGCGGGCACCCAGCCGCCACCAGGCAGCTGGGGCGCGGCGGCCTCGAACTGCGTGGCCAGCTGTTGCTCGGCCTTGGTCTTGATCGGCGTCACGGTCATGTCGTCGTCGTTCCAGATTTGCCGCATGTCAACCGCAGGGTGCAATAGGCCCCACCCTGGGGGCCGTATTGCACCTCTGGGGCGCGGGGTTGTTCAGTCGGTGCAATACGGCCGGAAGTGGCCGATTGCACCCTACGCATCGACTTAACCCTCACGCCGCCTTGCCGGCGAACTCGGCGTAGCCGGATTTTTCCAGCTCCTTGGCCAACTCCGCTCCACCAGTGCGCTGGATCTTCCCATGTGCCAGCACATGCACCTTGTCGGGCACGATGTAGTCCAGCAGCCGTTGATAGTGCGTGATCACCAGGATCGCACGGTCCTTGCTCCGCAGGGCGTTGACGCCATCGGCCACCACCCGCAGCGCGTCGATGTCGAGGCCGCTATCGGTCTCGTCCAGCACGCACAGCGTGGGCTCCAGCACCGCCATTTGCAGGATTTCCATCCGCTTCTTTTCGCCGCCGGAAAAGCCGACATTGAGCGGGCGCTTCAGCATGTCCTCACTGATGCCCAGCGCCTTGGCCTTGACCTTGACCACCTTGAGAAACTCGGGCGTCGTCAGCTCCTTGTGTCCGCGCGCTTTCTTCAGGGCATTGAGCGCGGTGCGCAAAAACGTCAGGGTTGCAACGCCAGGAATTTCCATCGGATATTGGAACGCCAGGAAAACACCGGCCGCCGCCCGCTGGCTGGGATCCATTTCCAACAGGTCCTCGCCGTTCCAGCTGGCGCTGCCGCCTGTCACTTCGTAACCGCCCCGGCCGGCAAGCGCGTAGCCAAGGGTCGATTTGCCCGAACCGTTCGGACCCATGATCGCGTGGACCTCGCCCTTGGGGACACTGAGCGTGAGGCCATCAAGGATGGTCTTGTCTTCGTCCTCAAGCTTGACGCTAAGCCGTTTGATGTCGAGCATGAATGTCCACGTCACCTTTCGAGATTGGGTCGCGCCCCACTGAATCAGTCGCGCAGCAGTTCATTGATGCTGGTCTTGCTTCGCGTTTTCTCATCCACGCGCTTGACGATCACGGCGCAGTAGAGGCTGGGACTCCAGCTCTGCCCAGCAATCGGCTTGCCCGGCATGGAACCTGACACCACCACCGAATAGGGTGGGACGTGGCCCATGAATTTTTCGCCGGTCGTCCGATCAATGATCGTCGTCGAGGCCCCTATAAAGACGCCCATGCTGAGCACTGAACCTTCACCGACGACCACGCCCTCCACCACCTCCGACCGCGCGCCGATGAAGCAGTTGTCCTCGATGATGGTGGGGCCTGCCTGCATCGGTTCCAGCACTCCGCCAATGCCGACTCCGCCCGAGAGGTGGCAATTCTTGCCAATCTGTGCGCACGAGCCAACGGTCACCCAAGTATCAACCATGGTACCGGTATCGACATAAGCGCCAAGGTTCACGAACGAGGGCATCAACACGACCTTTGGTGCTATATAGGCCGAGCGGCGCACAATTGCGCCCGGCACCGCGCGAAAGTCTGCCTTGCGAAAATCGGCGGCCTTCATGCCATCGAACTTGGAAGGCACCTTGTCCCACCAGACCGCACCACCTGGCGCTCCCGGGATTTCAGCCATGTCGTTGAGGCGGAACGACAACAGCACCGCCTTCTTCAGCCACTGATTGACCGTCCAACCGCCGGCACCCTTGACCGCAACTCGTTCCTTGCCGTCATCGAGCAGCGACAACGCCGTCTGGACCGCATCGCGCACCGCGCCTTTGGTGGCAAACGTCACCTGGTCGCGCTCCTCCCAGGCTCGGTCGATGGTGGCGGCAAGGGCTTCGTGGGACATCGGAATGAAATACTCTTGTTCAGCGGTCGGGTTTCGCCGGCTATTTGCGTCGCCTCGATGGGGTTCGTCAATCAGGCGTTGATGTCGACGATCACGCGACCTTGCACTTCGCCCTTGAGGATCGCGCGGCTTAGCCTTGGCAGGTCGGCAAGCGTGGCGGTGGTGATAATCTGTTCGATGCTGCCCTTGTCCAGATCACTTGCAATGCGACTCCAAGCCGTTAAGCGGGCTGCATAAGGTTGCATGACGCTGTCGATGCCAAGCAGGTTAACGCCGCGCAGCAGGAACGGGATCACGCTCGCGGGCAAGGAGGCACCGCCGGCCAGCCCACAGGCGGCAACCGATCCACCCGCTTTCAGCTGACCGAGAATGCGCGCAAGCATCACTCCGCCGACGGCATCGATGCAGCCGGCCCAGGTCTCCGCCTCCAAAGGCTTCTTGGAGACTTCGGCAAGTTCGGCCCGCGGCACGATGCGCTTGGCCCCCAAACCGCGCAAGTAAGTCTCGGCCTCCGGACGGCCTGTGACGGCGGCGACAGCATAACCTTTGGTGGCCAACAACGAGATGGCGACCGAGCCGACTCCGCCCGATGCGCCCGTCACCAGCACTTCACCCGTGCCCGGTGTCAGCCCTTGCCGCTCCAGCGCGATGACGGCCAGCATCGACGTCAAGCCGGCCGTGCCGACCGCCATGGCCTGCAGTGTGGTCAACCCCTTGGGCAGCGGCACCAGCCAATCGGCCTTGACCCTCGCTTTCTGCGAATAGCCACCCCACCAAACCTCGCCCACCCGCCAGCCAGTAAGGACTACCTTGTCGCCGGGCTTGTAGCGGGAGTCGGCGGAGACCTCGACCGTGCCAGCAAAATCGATGCCTGGAACATGCGGATAGGTCCTCACCAGCCCGCCCATTCCCGTCACGCACAGCCCGTCCTTGTAGTTCAGAGTGGAGTACTCGACCGCGACAGTCACATCGCCATCAGCCGGCAGCCGGTCCTCGCCGATCATCTCTATCTTGGCCGAAACCGCGCCATCGGCGCCCTTGTCGAGGATGAGGGCCTTGAATGTCATGCGCGGCAGCTCCTGGATTTCGTTAACAATCGTTGTGCGGGCGCCTTGCCTTTGCCAAACTAGCGTGCCGAGCTTCGGCTAAGCACGGAGCCGTCAGCCAATTTCATGTGTTTGCGAATGGCTGTCCAGGAGTTTGGCAGAATGACCCGTTTTCTTCTTCCCGCGCTGTTCTTTGTGGCCGTGGCTGCGGCTGGCGCAGCCACGGCGCCAGGCTCACTCGAGGGCCGCTGGCTGACCCAGGACACCCGCGCCATCGTCGAGGTCGCACCGTGCGGAGCCCAGGACTGCGGCACCATTGTCTGGATCAAGGACCCCATCGATCTCAAATCAGGCAAACCCCGCCACGACAAGCACAATCCAGTAGTCTCGCTGCAGCAGCGACCGATCATTGGCCTACTTACCCTCAACAAGATCGTGCCCAATACGCAAGGCAGCTGGAACGCCGTGAGCTACGATCCGCGCGACGGGGAAACACACGAAATCACCATCCGCATCGGCGCCAGCGGCAACAAGATCGAGCTGAAGGGCTGCGTGCTCGGCGGGTTGATTTGCGACAGTGAAATCTGGACCAGGGCACCAGCAGCCCCGATCGATCCGTCCCAGCAGCAAACCGCCAATTGAGCCGCCGCGACATCTTCGTCGATGGCTCAATCGGGTCGGTGAGACCGCTTCGGCTCAAACCTTGTTTGCGCTCGCGGCGGCATCAATATGCGCCACCAGCCCCGGATCGAGCTTCAGCGCGGCGGCAAGCTGCGCCAAGAACGTCTTCTCACCATCTGAGTGAGGCTCGATGGCGACCCGCGCCGCGGTATAGGTCTGGGCGGCGACCTCCGGGCTCGTTGCCCCAGCGGCGAGCTGGGCAACAGAAGCTGGAGTGGCCAGTTCCTTGGCAAGAAACGCGGCCGCGTCCGCGGAATGCCCAGCCTGCTGCAGCCCGGCTGCGATGCGTGTGCGCTCGCCCTCATCCACCACGCCGTCCGCTGCGGCGGCCGCGATCATCGCTCGGAGATAGAGGGTCGCGCTGTCATTGGTCTGGGCCTGGGGTTCAAAACCAGTGCCTGCTGGCGCGGGGGACGGCGGCGCGCTCGCACTCGCCGAGGTCGATTGTCCCGCCTTGTAATTCTCATATGCTTTATAAGCCAAGCCGCCGATCAGAACCAAGCCGCCGAGCTTGGCCGCGTGGGCCGCGATGGTGCGGCCGCTGCCTGACCCAACAACCAGTGTGCCAAGCGCGCCAGCCAAGGCGCCGGCCAAGCCCGGATTGTTCTTTATGATCTCTTGTGCTTTCGCGACCAGATCGCCAGCGCCTTGACCACCACTGATTTGCCGGATGATCTGGTCCAGTTGTGGCCCGGCACCGGTCTGCTGGTTAACTTGGCGCGTGGCATCCTGCACGCCCTGAGTTGCATTGCCAAAAATGCTGCGCGCGATGTCCGCCGCGCCTGCAAGCCCGCCCTGGGCGCCGCCGGCACCACCAAGA
>Ga0075028_100000285_pt1 | contig 18527 bp, 15 predicted proteins | sample LitLauG_LLR_2014_FD_71390 | JGI IMG/M metagenome (GOLD analysis project Ga0075028, IMG submission 71390) | Freshwater sediment microbial communities from Pennsylvania, USA - Little Laurel Run_MetaG_LLR_2014 | ecosystem: Environmental > Aquatic > Freshwater > Creek > Sediment | place: USA... | reverse complement strand
GTTCCATACTTAAATGTATGGTGACCGCGGACCCAAGTGAGATTCTCCGAGAGAGTGTAGGAATTTTGCAGTTCCTTGGAAGGCAGGTAGGTCGGGCTGCCCAGGGTGGCAACGTCGCTAAAACCAAGTTGAGGCAGTCCGCCAATTCCGGGCGAGAAGGGGACGCCCGGGAAATTGACAGCAGGGTCAGCCGAAACATTCCTATTCGCGTTGAGCTGAGCACGCTGGGAATTGATGCGGTTGTAGCCGAGGCGGAATTCGTTAATGAGAGTGGGCGCAAAGATGTGCGTCCAGCTGATAGCTACACTGCGGTAGGAATTTTCTTCGACGCCGCTGAAAAAGCCGCCGCCGTCGGCAAGGCCGCCGAAGGTTCCGGGGATGGTGCTGGGCTGATCCTCATAGCTGACGCGGAAGAAGGCGCTGTCGATATCGGAGAACTTCTGATCGAAGCGGCCGTCGAAGTTCGTGCGGGATTCCTTGAGGACGGGGTTGGCAAGGAAGTTGTTGCCACTGGGCCCGATGGCGCCCGCAGTGGGAAACAAGGCGGTCAGGCGTTGGGCGAGAGGATCTTCCGACGCAATCTGATTCCCGGCAAAGGGAAATCCACAGAATCCGGTAGGGTAGTTCGGCCCGGACTTCAGCAGCGTCTGTCGCGTGTCAAAAAGCTCGCCAAAAAAAGTCGGGTTACCGTTGCAATCAAGGGCTAGGGGAGCAACCGGGTTATTGGGATTATTTAGGTCGGCATGAACCTGGGTTGAAGTTAGGAGGCTTGAGAAATCGCCCGTTCTCCATTCGGCTGGAGGGACAAAGCCGGCCTGCGTCTGCGCCTGGCGTTTCCGCAAGCCTTCGTAGTCGAAAAAGAAAAACGTCTTATCCTTGCCGTTATAAAGCCCCGGGATCACCACCGGGCCGCCGAAGGTTCCGCCGAACTGGTTCTGTTTGTAGGCAGGAGTCTTGGCGTTGCGGTCGTCGAAATAATTCCGCGAATCCAGCTTCTCGTTGCGCAGGAACTCCCAAAGCGAGCCGTGCAGTTGGTTCTTTCCTGACTTAATCACGGCGTTCACGATGGCGCCGTTGCCACGTCCGAATTCAGCGGAATAAGCGTTGGTCTGGACTTTGAATTCCTCGAGCGCATCGATGGGCGGCTGGATGACAAAGTTCGTCTCGTTCAGCAGATCGGGCAAGTTGGAGTTGTTGTCCACGCCGTCGAGCAGGAAGTTGTTTTGCAGCGAGCGCGCGCCGTTGGAGCTGAATCCGTAGCCGCCTTCGTCGCGCGAGCCGGGTTCACTGGGGGCCGTGCCAGCCGAAAGCAGAGCGAGCTGGGCGAAGTTGCGGCCGTTGAGCGGCAGCGTCGAGACGCGCTTGCTATCAACGACTTGGCCTAGCTCGGAGGTCTCTGTCTGAATCAGCGGCGTAACCGCGGTGACCTTGATCGTATCCATGACCGCTCCGAGTTCGAGCGTGATGTTGACGGCGGCGCGGTCCTGCACGTTGATTTCGATGATGTTGGACACGGCGGTCTTGAAGCCAGGATGTTCCACCGAGACCGTGTACCGGCCAATGCGCAAAGGGCTGGCGACGTATTCGCCGGAGGCGCTGGTCGTGGTATTGAAAGTCTGGCCGCGCTCTGTATCGGTGACCGACACTTTGGCGCCGACTACAACTGCTCCCGAGGGGTCGTGGACCGTGCCCACAATGGCGCCTGCGTCCTTCTGGGCGGCGGCGGGGAGGCAAACAAGAGTGGTGAGGAGGGCAAGTCCAAGAACTGTTGAGGATTGGCGGCGTAGGGCGGAGAAGAACGGCATAGAGGCTCCTTCTGAAAAGTACTGGCTTCCAAAGCAGAGTATCTGAAGATACCTTCGAATTGCTACATTTTATTTCGTAAAGTATCCTTGGCGAGTATACACTGGGCGGCGACGGGCTTTGGGGTTGGAGGCGAAAGATGACGAAACGTGGGTTCATCTTGGCTATTTTGGGCACAGGATTGGCGCTCCCGCAGGCTCTGCAGGCGCAGATAGGCTACAACGCCGTCGCCGACGCTGACCAGAAAAAGACCCTGCTCCTCAAGGACTATTACCCAAAATCCATGCTGCACGTGAAGGAGACGCCTGTCCTGCGGGCGAAGTTTCCGGTCATTGATATGCACCAGCACGTGAACGACGTCCGGGGGTTAGGCGAGCGTGTACCGCCCAAGGAACTCGTCGCGCGCATGGATGCCCTCAACATCAAGACTATGGTGATTTTGACTGGAGGGTGGGGAGAGCCGCTGCAGAGGGTGGTCGATGAGATGGTCAAACCTTTTCCGGGCCGCTTTGTCGTTTTCACTCAACCGGATTGGAGCAAGATCGACGAACTCAATTTTGGCGAGCTGATGGTAAAGCAGCTCGACAACGCGGTGCGGCGCGGCGCCCGCGGATACAAGATTCTGAAAGAACTTGGGTTGAGTGTGAAGGACAAAACGGGGAAGCTGATTACGGTGGACGACACCAGGCTTGATCCCGTATGGGAAGAGTGCGGACGGTTGGGAATTCCCGTGGCCATTCATATCGCCGATCCGGAAGCATTTTTTCTCCCTATCAATGGCGAGAATGAGCGCTACGAAGAGCTGAACGAGCATCCCGACTGGAGCTTTTATGGCCCGCCGTTTCCGAGTTTCGCGGAACTCCTCGCGGCCCGGGATCGGATGATGGCGAAGCATCCGAACACGACCTTCATTGTGCTGCACGCAGGGAATTGGCCCGAGAACCTGGATGCGGTGGCGGCAATGATGGATCGGTTTCCCAGGATGATGATCGAGTTTGGCGGGAGGGAAGCGGAGTTGGGGCGGCAACCGCGGCGCGCTCGAAAGTTGTTTATTGATTACCAGGACCGCGTTATGTTCGGCAGCGACAACACTCCCGACGCCGACATGTACCAGAACGATTTTCGCTGGCTGGAAACCGACGACGAGGCTTTTGACTACTGGGGCTCACCGTCGCAGGGGCGCTGGACGGTATCTGGGTTGAGCCTGCCGGATCCAGTTCTGGAAAAGATTTATCACATCAACGCGGAAAAGCTTTTTAGTCAGTTTCAAGGCGTGAGTTTGGCGAGCAAGTAGTGCGGTGGAATTAAGGAGAGTGTCATGAGATCAATGGCCCAAGGGATTCGAATTGTGTTGTTACTCGCGGGGATGACCCTTTTCGTTGCGTCGCAGGCGTGTCAGAAGCCGCAGAGTCCTGCGCCCACTGCCGCAGCGCCCGCGCCGGTTTCCGAAGTCGACGTCCAGGTCAACGCAGCTGGGCCATTAGTGATCAAAACCGCTGTTTCGGAATTCGACGTCACCCCTCATGGCTATGTGCAGGCTTATCTCCTGCGAGACGGTCAACGCCTGACATTGGACGAACCGGCCGCCGATGCTGCAGGCGGAGGCGTGACGATTGCCGGAAAACCCGTCCGCGATTTCTCGCTCGACTTAGGCAAGGCCACCGTCACCAATGTGACCGGGAAGTTGGGGGCGCTGGGAAAGCGCGTTGACATCGCGGGCCACAGCGCAGCTTCAGGTCTGGACGAAACCCTTTCGCTCGAGGTTTACGACGACTTCCCCACAATGGCGCTCGAAACGGCGTCCTACCGAAATGCAGGCGAGAAGGATGTTGTCCTCGATCGCGTCAGCGTGCAGGAACATCGCATCAATGGGGCGTTGGACGGAAAAGATACTAAGGTGGCTCCGTACCAGCTGTGGTCCTTTATGGGCGCAAGCTTTGATTGGGGTCAGGACGAAATTCTCCAACTCCCCGCGCATTTTTCCCGCCCCAACGTCATGGGCGCGGTAGTCAAAGACGGTACGGGCGGCGGAATTCCCGTCAACGCCTTCTGGAACGCATCGGTCGGCGAAGCGATCGGGCACGTTGAAACGCTTCCACTGGTGCTGTCGCTGCCGGTGAGTGTAGCCGCGGACCAACGCGTCGCGACCAGTTTGACCTTGGACGCCAAAACTACACTGAAGCCGGGCGAATCCTATGCCACACCTCGCAGCTTCGTCGCCGTCTATCACGGTGATTTTTACGAGCCGCTGAGAGCCTACTCGCTCGCGCTTCAAAAAGAAGGCTGGACGGTGGCTAAGCCCAACGATCAGGACTATGGCATCGCGTGGTGCGGTTGGGGCTATGAATTCAACGTCACCCCAGCGCAAATGCTGAACACCGTTCCGAAGCTCAAAGAAATGGGCATCAAGTGGGCCACGCTCGATGATCGCTGGTTCACGACCTATGGCGACTGGGATGCGCGTCCAGAAACCTTCCCCGGCGATTCCATCAAGAAGATGGTCGACGATTTTCATAAAGAAGGAATGTACGCGCAGCTCTGGTGGTACCCACTGGTGGCGGAAGATGGTCACGGAAAATGGGAATCGCACAAGTACATCGTTTCCAAAGTCGTAAAGGAACATCCGGACTGGCTCGTGCTGGGCAAAGACGGCAAGCCGGCACGCGTGTTCCGTGGGTTGGCGGTGCTCGATCCGTCGTTGCCCGAGGTGCAGGATTACTACAAGAAGTTGACCGAAAAATTCATTGGCGAATGGGGCTTCGACGGACACAAGCTGGACAACATCTACACCATTCCGGCTTGCTACAACCCGAAACACCATCACAAGTCTCCGCAAGAGTCGACCAACGCGATGGCGGATGTTTACAAAATTATCTATCAGACGACGCGGGCGATGAAGCCGGAAAGCGTGACGCAGATCTGCCCATGCGGCACGACACCGAACCTGGCCTGGCTGGGTTCAATGGATCAGGCCGTGACCGCGGATCCGGTTGGCGCGGTGCAGGTCCGGCGCAGGATCAAGTGGTATAAAGCGTTGCTGGGTCCCCATTCCGCAGTGTACGGCGACCACGTGGAACTTTCTGAAATGAAGCAAACGAAGCCAGGCCAATGGATCGAGATTGGCCAGGACTTCGCTTCCACGCTCGGCACGGGCGGGGTCCCGGGTACGAAATTTACGGTCGGCGAATCGAGTCCAAAGTTCCAGCGCGTCGCCCTGACTCCCGACAAAGAAGAGCACTGGAAGAAATGGACAGCACTCTACAACCAGAAAATGCTTTCACGCGGCGAGTTTAAGGACTTATATGTCTATGGGTACGATTCTCCCGAGGCCTACGCCATCGAGAAGGACGGAAAAATGTACTATGCATTCTTCTCTCCGTCCGCGACGGCCGCATGGAAGGGAAAAATAGAATTGCGAGGGCTGGCCCCTGGGAAGTACCGCGTGCACGACTACGCCAACGATAAAGACCTGGGTGAAATGGACGCCGCGAGTCCGACGTTGAACACGGAGTTCACGGGTAGCTTACTGCTGGAAACCACAAAGCAATAGCAGCACGGCCGAGGGCGGCCGTCCCTACGAAAGCCACGGCCATCCAGTCTTCTTACTTCGCGGCAGACCCGTGGAGCTCGCAGAACTCAGCCCACGAGGCCGGATCACGAAAAGCCTCGGTACCCCCCGACCGAGTCGTAGAGAACGCCGCCGCCCGGTTCCCTGCGTCGAGGCAGGTCTTCAGATCAGCGCCGCGCACGTACTGGTAAAGGAACCCTGCATTAAATGTATCGCCGGCTCCAAGAGGGTCCACAACGTCCACCGACAACGGCAGGGAATGAACGCGTCCGCCGTCGCGAACGGCCATAGCGCCCTTGGATCCCATCTTCACGACTAACAACGGCACTTGCGCGGAAAGGCGTCGGACAGCCTCTTCGAAGTCAGTGGTGCGGGCCATTTTGCAAGCCTCGCGCTCGTTGGGCATCAGGATGTCGACGTAGGGCAGAGCCTCCGGGAAGGTTTCCCCCCAGCGGTCCTGCGGATCGTCGTTGGTGTCACAGGAAATCGTCAGGCCTTTGGATTTCAATATACGGAACAACTCTGGAATTCTCGGCACGAGCGCGCGGTGCAGGAAAAACGAGGACAAATGGAAGTGGCGCGAGGACGCGAGATAGTCCAAGTCGAGATGTTCGAAGGCCATTTCGGCCATACTGCCCGGGTAGGTGAGAATATGCCGGCTCTCGGGGTGAGGCAGAACCATCGTCAAGCCGGTCGCGTAAGACTTCGACTCGGTAACGCGGCTGAGGTCAACACCGGCGGCATTCAGCCGACCCATGGCGATCGTTCCAAAATCGTCACGACCTACCCGCGTAATAAAGCCGACTTTGCTGCCCAGCACCGAGAGATTGTGCGCCGTGATGGCGGACGAACTTCCCAGAGTTACGCAGCAGCCGCTGGCCAGCAACTCGTTCTCCAACGGCAATTCCTCAGGGAAGCCGTAGAGCAGAATGTCGAGATTGATCTCGCCGGCTAGCGTGATGTCAAAGCGTGGCTCGGCTTTCGTCATACCTTGCCGTCAAGAACCACAACCTGCGATAGATTCGGCGGGGCGTCTGGGTTTAGGCCCTTCTTGAGTCCGCTGTAGAGTCCAAGAAGCTGTCCTGCCAGTGCGCAGGGAGCGAGGCGCGAGAATTCGTGGCCGTCGGAGGGAACTTCGACCAGCAGATCGGTGGCTGCTCGAATGCGGCTGGTGGGCTTGCTGGTCACCGTCATTGTAGTCGCGCGCAACGCCTTCATTTCCTCCAGCAAGTCGACTTCGGCGTTGTAAGCCTGGTCGGAAATGTAGAACCCGACCAAGCAGCGCGGGCTGACGATGGACTTGGGGCCGTGGCGGAATTCCAGGCTGTGAAATACCTGCGTGTAACTGCAAGAAGATTCCGTCACTTTCAGCATCGCCTCGTTCGCGACCCCGAAAAACGGTCCCTGGCCCAGAAAAGAATAATCTTCGAAATCGTGGCGTGCAACGAATTCCTTAATCAGAGCAGGCGCCGCCTGGAACAATGCAGCGGAGCGCGAAGGTAGCTGCCGCAGATCGTCGAGGAGCGCCGTGTTTCTCGCGACCGACGCTGCAAGAAACTGCAGCCCCATCAGCAGGGAACTGAAGGATCGCGTCATCACCATGCTCTTTTCCGCAGCAGCGTCGAGTACGATCGAAAGAGCCGAAGTCTTAGCCAACGCTTCCTCGGGGTAGCAAGTGGCGGCGATGGTTCTGATGCCGCGCTCGTGTTCCAAATACTCGGCCGCGCGCACGACTTCCGTGGTTCTTCCCGAGCGCGAAATCAGTACCGGAATGGTGGTGCGGCGCTTGCCCAGAACCATGTCGGGATAAAACATAATTTCGGAGGCGGGCACGGCCCGGGCCGGCATTCCGGTGATCGCAGCAAAAGACGCTGCCGCGGATAGCGCAATGTAGTAACTAGTGCCGCATCCGATGAAGAGCCATTCGCCGTCCGGAGGGACATGGGTGCAGATCTGGCGGACGCTCTCCATTTGCTCCAAAGAACGTAAGCAGTCCGCCCAACATTGCGGCTGCGAAAGAATTTCGTCCAGCGTTACGGTCGTGCGGTCGAGTGTCGATGTCATGGGTGTCAGAGTTCTTTGTGTCCTTAAACGAGCGTGACTTCAACGCCCGCGTCCTTCAAGCCTTGCAGGTCGGACTTGGCAATGCGTTTATCGGTGATGACGTGATGGATGGCCTTGGTCGGCACAATGTGAGAGAGGCTGCGGTGCCCGAACTTGCTCGAATCGCAGACAGCCACCACCAGGCGTGCTCTTTCCACCATCACGCGGTTGACCTTTGCCTCCAGGAGGTTGGGCGTGCTCAGGCCGAGCTTGACGTCGAAGCCATCCACGCCGAGAAAACAAATGTCCGCGCTAAGCTGCCGTAGACTTTCTTCGGCCAATGGACCCACCAGCGAGAAGGAATTTCGTCGTACGCTGCCGCCCGTGAGCAGGACTTCGATTTCGGCGCTCGCCAGTTCCGCTGCGATATTGACGGCGTTCGTTATTACGGTAAGATTTCTTTGCCCCCGAAGGCAGCGAGCAATCGTGGTCGTAGTCGTACCGGAGTCGAGGATCACCGATTGGCCTTCCTCGATCATGCGCACCGCCGTCATGGCAATGCGAAGCTTCTCCGCATGGTGCAGCTTTTCCTTTTCCTGGAGGGAAGGGTCGGCCAACGCTCCAGTCTGAACCCGCAGCGCACCGCCGTGAGTGCGATGCAACAAGCCCTGCGCGTGAAGAATCTCCAAATCCTTACGAATCGTGATTTGCGAGGTATCGAAACGGGCGGAGAGATCAGTGACCAAAACGCGGGACTCTCGATTCAGGAGATCGAGGATGACGCGCCGACGCTCTTCGTTGAGCAGTTTCTCGCCTTTTGCCATAAAAGACGCTCTAGTACTAAGAGTATCTTTTTACATTGTTTTCTTTCGATTAGCAAGAGTTTCGATTCAATGAATCGAAAGTAGAAACGAGCGGCGGGATTCGTCGGCTGAAGAAGCAAGGCCTTTAGGCACACTTAGAACGGCGACCGTACAAGAGAACATTCGCGGAGGGCGCGCGGATTACTTGGCTTTGGCGGTTGTCGCGAAGTGCTCGACAGTCAGGCCCAGCGAGACTTTCTTCAGCTTTTCGACAAGTTTGGTGCGGTCAGCGTCGGTCTTCGCGGTGGAGTAGCGCTTACGGAGCTGGTGGATTTTCTCGGTCCGCGTACGGCGGCGGCGGATTTCGCTACGACGGCTAGGTGTGCTCATAAATTCAAAATCAATTATAGCGTGTTTGTCGGGCGGATTTCCAGCAGTGGCCATTCCTCCGTCGTCCTTCCTACCTGTGCCTATGCCACGCTCACTTGGCGGGTAACCGCACGGTGCGGAGCAATCCGCTGAGGCGGTACGGGAGGGCAATCACGGTGCAGAGCCTCCAAGAGCGAATCGAGGACGGACGCCAGAGCCTCGGGGTCGTGGGCTAGCAGTTCCCGGACGCTGTCGCGATTGATCACTAACTCACTGATGGGACGATAGTTAACGCTGGCAGGTGCCGCAGCCAGGGAGGCGTGAGGCGCCGGAGAGGGAGGCGTCACCGCTGTGAACTCGAGATCGAGCCGGCCGCTCACCATCCAGTGAGCGACAATTTCGAGAGCATGTTCTGGAGCGCAAGCCGCTCGCACGTTAGCGGCTTCGCTGAGAGCGGAATTCCAGCGCAGGATTGCGATCCTGTTCTGGCCCGTAGGGGCGCTGAGCAAATAGCCAGAGCCTTCGCCGTTGACGGCGCTACCACACACTGCACAACGAACTGAGTTCTCACTCACGCGGCGAATCCTCCGTTCTTCAAGTCGAGACTCTTCAAGCCACCAGCCGCCGCTTCTTGCGCCGCCGGATGGGATGAGGAAGGACGTTTTTCGGCTGCGTGCCGGGGAATCAGGATGACTCCTGAACCGGCGTCGAACGCCAGATTCCAAGCGCTGCTGCAGGGGTCACATAGCCAGTAGAACTCCGTCGAACGATTTTCGGCCGGTTTCTTGCGGCCCGGGGAAGAAGAAGCACCGCCGAACGCGCGGCTCTTCTCAACCCGCAGCAGCCGACCTTCTCGCATATGCCGGAAGCGATTGGCGCAGGCAGGGTTGACGCATTTTGCAAGCATGGAAACCTTTCTCGGGACCGAGTTGCACATTTCTTAGTGCATACCGGTGCCCATTTGCTGAAAGTAGTTCCCAGAACAGGTCTAAACCTGTGGTGCGAAGGGAGTTACAAGGAGGAGTGGAAGGGGCTGGCCGTCCGGCCAAAGTAGCAGGTCCTGACGGCCAACTGTCGAAGCTGCCCACCTGTGGGCAGAGCTAGTAGCGGGAGATCTCCAGTTTCTTCATCTTGTACTGAAGGGTGGTGCGTTTTAGGCCGAGCCGGGAAGCGGCGCCGTGTTTGCCGCCGACAACACCGTTGGTGTCGTGGAGGACATGCCGGATGTGCTCGCGTTCGACGTCATGCAAGGTTTGGCCAGCCGAGTGAGCTGTCGGCGTGGGTGCGCGCAGTTCGTCCAGGTTGACCCGCAGATCCGGGCCGGGCGAAAGAATAACTGCCCGCTCAATGAGATTTTCGAGTTCGCGGATATTTCCCGGCCAAGACCAGGCTTCGAGGGCCACCATGGTCGCGGGAGGAACGGCGAGATCGGGACGGCTCATTCGCTTGGCGAACTTCTGGACGAACGAGTTTACCAGGACGGAAATGCTTTCCGGACGCTCTCGCAATGGGGGAACGCGGACGGGAAAGACGCTGAGCCGGTAGTAAAGATCCCGGCGAAATTGGTTCGAGACGGTCATTTCCGCCAGGTCCCGATTGGTGGCAGCGATCAGGCGAAGATTTACCCTGATGGTTTGTGTGCCGCCCAGTCTTTCGAATTCGCGTTCCTGAAGGACGCGCAACAGTTTGGGTTGCAGCTCGAGGGGAATGTCGCCGACCTCGTCGAGAAACAGGGTGCCCTGGTGCGCGAGTTCGAGGCGGCCAATTTTCCGGGACTGTGCTCCGGTAAACGCCCCTCTCTCGTGCCCGAAGAGTTCACTCTCGAGTAGTCCCGCAGGAATGGCGGCGCAATTCACCTTGATGAAAGGGTGGTGACGCCGTTGACTCATCTGGCAAATGGTATGCGCTAAAACATCTTTGCCAGTGCCGGTTTCCCCCAGCAGGAGCATGGTCGTGTCTGTGGGCGCGACCTTTTCCACCTCCCGCAGGATTTTGGCCATGGCCGGGCTCTTGGCAGTTAAGGCATGGGTGTCAGGGTTTGCTGCTTTGGATGCGTACAGACCTGCGGGGGCAGGACAGGGGCTGGCAAGCGTTCGACGGCCACGTAAGTCTACGATGAATAGCACCCAGCCGGATGCATCGCCGGCAGAAACTGCTCCGCTGACGAGGACCGGCACTCTGGCTCCATCGGGGCATCGAAATTCCTTCTCGAACGGATGGCAAAAGCCACTCCGCTGAATTTCCTCTACTGCGTGATCGTACAGTGCGATGTACTCGGGTGGCGTAATCTCGTGCAGGTTGAGTCCACGCTGAATATGCTGACGGGTTACGCCGATCAGGTTCAGGAAAGCGTCGTTCGTTTCCAGGACTTGACAGGATCGGCTGCATCGCACTATGCCCACGGCGCCGGTCTGCACCGACTCCTTGGCGCCGAAGAGCTGGGACGAAGGCTGGGCCTCGAGCCGCCGGCGCAGTTCTTCCAACTGTTCCAAAGAAAGCTGGTTGGCGAGAACTAGCGCGATGTGTCCGGCCACTTCGCCGAGTTGATAAGCGTCCTCAGTGCGATAGGCGCGTGGCTTGAAGCTGCTGATCCAGACCGCTCCCAGGATGCTGTTCGCGGTACGTAGAGGAGCCCAGCAACCTGATCGCATGCCATGCCGCAAGAGTTCCTGCGTGGTTTCGCAGGTGAATTGTGGAGAGCGGAGGTCGTCCACCACAAGCGGCCTCCGGAGGCGGTAGGCCTCGCCGGCGGGAGTCCCGTCAAGCGGGAAGGTAAAGGTTGGCGGCAGAGCGGTTAAGCCGGGAAGCGTTTGCTGAACGAACAGGCGGAGTTGTTCCATTCCTGGTTCGTAGAGGGCGATGCCAGCGCTCTGATGCGGGAGTTGCCGGTGGAGTCGTCGACATAGGCCCGGGAAAGCAGCGCGTAAATCGGACTGAGAGAGAAGGAGTTGGTTTAGGTCGGGTAACAGCCTGGACCGGTCTTGCTCGTGCAGGTTGTCAAGTGGAGGCCCAGGTACAAATGGTTCGGTGTGCGAAGTGGCCATGGCGTCCTCGTCGTACAAAATTTCTCTGAGGGCCCGTAAACAACACCGACGCAAGACCCGCTTACGCCGAAGTGTCACCAGTCTACACCGGACCAGTGATCGGCATGCAACTTACTCTCGTGAGGTACCCTGCGTAACTGTCTCGAAATGAGAACGAGTTTGTCTAATCTTAGACACTCGGAGCTGGCAAAATGCCGTCACAAATGACGAATGTTCGTATTATAGAACTAGCGATGTTGGCTTTGCGAAAAATGCCAGCGGGCCGTCAGCAGGAATGAGCGGGGTCGGCCCGCAGTCGAAAATGCCGAATTGCGGGCGGCCCTAGTAGCGGTCGATTTCCAGCTTCCTCATCTTGTATTGGAGGGTGGTGCGGGCGATGCCGAGGATGGAGGCGGCACCATGTTTGCCCCCAACGATGCCATTGGTGTCATGAAGGACGCGGGCGATGTGATCGCGCTCGATTTCGCGGAGGGTGTGCCCACCCGAGGGTAACGATGGCGTCCGAACCGGCGCATCTTTGAGGTCCAGGCAAAGCTCGAACCCTTCCGACAGGATCACGCTGTGTTCAATCAGATTCTCCAACTCGCGGATGTTGCCCGGCCAGGGCCAGCGCTGCAGGGCGCGCATCGTGTCGGAGGAGATGGTAAGCGAGGGACGGTTCAGACGCCGTGTAGCGTGCTGGGAAAACGCATGGGCGAGCACCGGAATGCTCTCGGGGCGCTCGCGCAGAGGCGGAAGCTGTACCGGGAATACACTCAGCCGATAGAAGAGGTCGCTGCGAAACTCCCGGGTGCCGACCATATCAGCCAAGTTGCGGTTGGTGGCTGCGATAACACGAACGTCAATCTTGATGGTTTGCGTGCCGCCGAGACGCTCAAATTCGCGTTCCTGGAGCACGCGCAGGAGCTTCGGTTGCAGTGCCAACGGAATATCACCCACTTCGTCGAGGAACAGGGTTCCACCGTGGGCCAGCTCCAGACGTCCGATCTTCCGGCTGTGCGCGCCAGTAAAGGCACCCTTCTCATGGCCAAAGAGTTCACTCTCCAGCAGCTCCGCGGGAATGGCGGAGCAGTTCACTTTGACGAAAGGGCCGTGCTTTCTCTTGCTCAATTCGTAGACGGTTCGGGCGACGACTTCCTTGCCGGTGCCCGTCTCGCCAAGCAAGAGAATGGTGGTGTCCGTCGGCGCGACTTGTTCGATATCCCGCAAAATTTTGCACATGGCGGGGTTGCCAGCGGCGATCAACTCGCAATTGGGGGTAAGGGAGCGTGAGGTTCCAAGAGGAGTCTTGGCGCCGGCGAGGCCTACCCCCAACTCCACCACTAGTGCAATCCAGGGTGGCCTGCGCTGGTTCAGCAATCCAGTGCTTACCAAGACATCCACTCGGGTGCCATCGGGACGCGCGTATTTCTGACGGAACGGACCAAAGGACCCGTGATCCCGAAATTCAGTCTCGGCTTGAACGCGCATGCCGCGGTACTCTTCGTCCAAAGTCATATCCTTACAGTTGAGGCCCTTGCGGATGTCGTCGCGAGTGCGCTCCACGATGCGCAGGAAGGCGTCATTGGCATCGGTGATGGCGCCGTTCGTGCCCCATTGGACGACCCCGCACTCGGCGGTGGCGGCGATGTCGCGGAAGCTACAGCTCCAGTCGTGGATCTGGTCATCGAACCGCTGTTTCAGCCCATTGAGCTGTTGCAGGGTAACCTGGTTGGCGACCGCGAGGGAGATTTGGCCCGCGACTTCGTTGAGCAGGAAAGCGTCGTCTTCACGATAGGCTCCCGGACGTCCAGCGCTGATGGATAGGGCACCGAGAATGCTGTTGTCGGCCTGGAGCGGCACCCAGCACCCGGAACGTCGGCCGCGTCGCAGTAATTCTTCAGTGCTGGCGCAAGCGAACTGGGGCGCCCGCAAATCCTCAACGAGAACGGGTCGCCGTGTTCGGAAGACTTCGCCGTATGGAGTCTTGTCCAGTGGGAAGCAGGCATCCTTTGGCAGAAGGACGCCGGGCAGGCTGTGTTGCGCATAAATGCGGAACTGGCCGGTCTCTTGCTCATAGAGAGCGACGTCCGTGTGCTGATGCGCGAGTACCCACTGCAGCTTGCGAGAAAAACGAGGAAAGACTTGCCGAATATCGGGATGCGCTAGAAGAAAGCGGTTGAGATCAGGTAAGAGCCGGGAGAGAACGTCGGAGCGGAAACGAGAGCGAGGAGGACCCGGTGCCGGTGGATCGGTAGACGGAGTGGGCATGGTGGCCTCGTTCTTGGCGGCGATGTGTGTTGATCTGTGGGCCCGCTATTTTCCTTCCGCAACGAGAAATTCGATATGTGCAGAATTGAACACATTGTACACCCGCCGGTCAAACAGTATGCTTCTCGTATCGGAAAGTTCGTGGCAAGGGAGGCAACTGAATGGTCAGCCAGCGCGGTCTGGTTGCGGAATCTGCTGGGTTGATGAAAAAGATTGGGGATCTAAAGACGATCTCCGATTATGGAAACAAACAAAGCATCTTCGCGCAGGGAGCCGCGGCAGATGCCATGTTCCATGTGGATAGCGGAAGCGTGAAGATGACGGTGGTATCGCAGGGAAAGAAGGCGACGATCGCCATTCTGCAACGAGGCGAGTTTTTCGGGGAGGGTTGCCTGGCAAAGGGCTCGCTTTGGGCGTCGACCGCCACCTCGCTACATAGGTCCACGATCACGCGCGTGCGGCGCGAAACCTTCAACCGGCTGATTCGGCGGGATGCGGCGTTCTCCAATTTGTTTGTTTCGTATCTGGTATCTCGAGTGGGCCGGATGGAAGAAGACTATGCCGATCACGTACTCAACCCATCTGAAAGAAGGCTGGCGCGGGTGTTATGGTCTCTCACGGGTCACGGAACCGGGGCCGGACCGGCACATAGCTTGAAAATTAGCCAGGGGACGCTGGCGGAAATGATCGGCACCACCCGTCCGAGGGTGAGCTACTTCATGAACCGGTTTCGCAAAATGGGCTTGATCAACTACAACGGCAGCCTGACGGCGCGGCCTGCGTTGCATGCCTTTCTGTTGAATGGCAAAAGACCCGCTAACTGAGCAGGAATGCGCTGGCGCTGGCGGCCAAGCCGACGGCAGCGCAGACCAGTCCCAGGTACCAGAATGCGCGCCGACGCGTCATCAGGGTAATCGATGTGACGACGAGGGCGACTTCGAGGAAGACTTCGCCTAGATCAAAGCGGTTGGCGCGATTGGTGGCGACTGCGATCTCGTGTTCGGTGTCTTTGGCGTCTTCGCGTATTTTGTCGACCTCTTTGCGATAGCGCTCGGCTTCGGCGGCGTATTTTTCCTGAAGCTTGGTGGCGCTTTCGGATTCCTTAGCTTGGAGTAGAGGCAGAGCTGACGCGAACATCTCGTCCATGTGCAGGCGAATGTCTTTGGCCTGGGAGTAGGCCCACTTATCCGCTGCTTCCGTGTGGAGCAGGACTTCCTCCGTGTGGGCGCGATGGCCGAGCAGAGAGGCAATGGCGACGAGCACAGCGAGGATGGCCATGGTCAGGGTAACGGGCGCGAGGCTCGGGTCATGTTGAGCGTGTTCCGCGTGTTCGTGCATTTCGTGCAGTTCTTCTGGCATGGAGCCTCCCGGTCAGTCCGTTAGCCGTTCGCAAAATCTATCGATTATAGGGTAATCGTATGCAGGTCCGCAGGGCGTCTCAAGCTTGGTGCGCAGTGTAGTGTCATCGATACTACCTCATTCGCCCATGACTTTGAGAAGGACGCGCTTGTCGCGTTTGCCGTCGAACTCAGCGTAGAAGACCCGTTGCCAGCGTCCTAGATCGAGGCGTCCCTTTGTGACCGGAACGATCACCTGATGGTGAACGAGCAAAGCCTTCAGATGAGAGTCACCGTTATCCTCCCCAGTGTTGTGGTGCTGATAGTTCTGGCGGAAGGGCGCGAGTTTCTCCAGCCACGCGTCGACGTCTTCGATGAGGCCGCCTTCGTCGTCATTCACATAAACTCCGGCCGTAATGTGCATGGCGGAGACGAGGACCATGCCTTCGGCGATGCCGCTCTTTTTTACGGCAGCTTCGACTTGCGGCGTGATGTGAATGTACGCGCGATGGGTGTCGGTGCGGAAGGTCAGATATTCGGTGTGGAACTTCATGTGGCTCCCTGGCGATCTGGCAGGTAAGTTTACTTAGTTTGTCAGAGAATTTGGAAGTGTGTCGGTCGTCTTGGTGTTCGCACGCCTGATTCGGCGCTATCTCTTCGAGCGTTGTCTATCCGTTTTGTTTGCACTTCCGCAGCGCCGGAGCGGGACGACAGTTTTCCGGAACGCAAACGAGAAGAGAATAAGGTGTGTCTTTTCAACTAAATACCATAAGAGGGACTGCGCTCTCCTTACTTTGGCGCAACATGTGCATTGACCATCGTGCGAGATGACTTCCGAGCCAGACCCGAGGGACTTGGCACACTCAGCAAACGAAAACCCAGGAGACTGAACAATGAAAACCCTTGCCTCGAAGAAACTATGCTTAGCCGCTGCTCTTTTTTTCGCCGCGGCCTCGATTCCATCCACCGCTTCGGCGGAATCCTTGCTTGCTTTCATCAACCGGGCTAACAATGCGACCAATACAACGACGCACGTGTTTGCGCCACTCGACAACGGAGGCGCAACTTCGTTGACCTTCAAGACGACCGGCGCCAACAAAGTTGTTAAGGTTTCGTACAACGCTGAATGCGGCGTCCTTGGCCCTACGGGTAGTTGGCAGAGCGTAACGATTTTGATTGACGGTGTCCAAGCGAATCCGACGAGCGGAACGCTCTTCGCGTTCTGCACGGCGTCGAGCACCAGCAACTATATTTGGACCGGTGCTTTGCGTCAGTCGACCCTCAAGGTGCCGTTGGCGGGAAACCACATCGTTCAAGTCCTGATCGACTTAAATGCCGGTGCAACTAACTGGTGGCTCGGGGACTCTTCCATCGTTGTGGAACAGCAGTGAAGTTGTTTTGAACCCGGGTGTTGGCGGTTGTGGACGCTACCACGTCAACAACCGCCAAGCGCGCGTTGTCGGGAGTCGAAGAAAGCATAGAATAGTGCGACATGCGCCTCTGGCTCGCCCACGGAAGTGAAGTCAGCATCCGCGAACAACTTGCGACCCAGGTTGTTCTTGCAATATTGAGCGAGGATTTGGCACCCGGGCAGCGTCTTCCAAGCACGCGGGAGCTGGCGCGGCGATTCAAGCTTCATCCCAACACCATCAGTGCAGGCTATCGGCAACTGGAGCGGGATCGGTGGGTGGAATTCCGCCACGGCAGTGGAGTGTACGTGCGGGAGACCAAACCGAAAGCCGCGGTGCCTGAGGCATTGGCGCTGGATCAAGCGATTGCTGGCTTGTTTCGGTCAGCGCGTGAGATGGGCTTGCCTTTGGCCGTGGTGCGGTCTCGCTTGCGGCAGTGGCTCGACCTTCAGCCGCCGGATTATTTTCTTGTGATTGAGCCGACCGAAGAGTTGCGGGAGATTCTAATAGCGGAAATGGGGAAGGCGCTGACATTCCCTGTGCGGGGTTGCAGTCCCCAAGAGTGCGGCAATTCGGGCATGCTGGATGGGGCGATTCCGGTGGCGCTTCCCAATAAAGCTAAGCAGATTCGACCACTTCTGCCGGTTGGAACGGAGCTGTTGATTCTGCAAGTGCGGTCGGTGCCGACTTCCTTGGCGGGTTGGTTGCCAGCACCATCCGACGTGCTGGTCGGGGTCGCGTCCAAGTGGCCGGAGTTCCTGAAGCTGGCGCGAATCATGCTCAGCGCCGCAGGTTTCCATTCGGATAATCTGGTGCTTCGAGATGCCCGGAAGCCGCGCTGGCAGCGGGGTCTAGAGCAGACGGCTGCGGTCATCTGCGACGCGGTGACAGCCGCGGCGTTGCCGAAGGGCTGCCGGGCAATTTCTTTTCCGCTGCTGTCGGAAGGTTCGGTTGCGGAGCTGCAACGCCAGCAGGACTTTATCCGCGAACCGTTCGACAGCGCCCGTGCGACAACCTAGGGTCAGCATTGTCGAAGTTTAGACTTATCGCAGCGACTGTTCGACTTCCGTAATCCAGTCCGGACGCTTGAGGACTTCGCGCGGTTTGGGACCGTCAGCGGCGCCCACGATCCCGTCATTTTCCATCAGGTCGATCAGGTGCGCGGCGCGCCCATATCCGATGCGCAGGCGGCGTTGCAGCAGGGAAGTTGACGCCTTGCCGAACTCCAGCACCAGTCGGACAGCATCTTCGTACATGGGGTCGCTCTCCCCGGATTCGCCGTCACCGCTTTCGCCGGACTCGGCAGCGCCGCGCTCGTCCTTGGGGGCCTGGAGGAAGTGTTCCTGATATTCCGCGGTACCTTGCTGCCGCCAGAATTCGACCACTGCGGCGATTTCTTTTTCGGTCACGAAGGGCGCATGCAGGCGATGCACGCGCGCGGAGCCGGAAGGCAGGTAAAGCATATCGCCGCGACCGAGCAAAGATTCGGCGCCGTTTGCGTCGAGAATAGTCCGCGAGTCTACTTTAGTGGCGACGCGGAAGGAGATTCGCGCCGGGAAGTTAGCCTTGATCAATCCGGTGATGACATCCACCGAGGGCCGCTGCGTTGCCAGGACCAAGTGAATGCCCACGGCGCGCGCCATTTGTGCCAGCCTCGTGATCGACTCCTCAACGTTGCTGGAATCCAGCATCATCAAGTCGGCGAGCTCGTCGATGATGATGACGAGGTAGGGAATCGGCTTTTCCTCGTCGGCTTCTGCGAAAAGGCTCGGCGTGTCCTGGTTGTCAAAGAGGCGGTTGTACTGGTCGATATTGCGCACGCCTTTGGCGGCGAGCAGCTTCAGGCGTCGTTCCATTTCCCGGACAGCGTTGCGCAGAGCGTTGGCCGCGAGCTTCGGTTC
>Ga0075028_100000284_pt1 | contig 18531 bp, 17 predicted proteins | sample LitLauG_LLR_2014_FD_71390 | JGI IMG/M metagenome (GOLD analysis project Ga0075028, IMG submission 71390) | Freshwater sediment microbial communities from Pennsylvania, USA - Little Laurel Run_MetaG_LLR_2014 | ecosystem: Environmental > Aquatic > Freshwater > Creek > Sediment | place: USA... | reverse complement strand
AAGCAATCCGTCTCGTCCATTCTGGCCGCCGTCCTCCATTGATCGCGTCCGACAACTCCCAGACCAGCATGTTTATTGATTCCAGCGAGGTGTAGTTCTATGTCACTGCTCTCTGCCGAGCGATCAGCATGATGTTGCCAAAGCTGTAGTGATGAAACCGGGCCATCGCGTTGAGATATTGCGTCAACACTTCACTCTCTCCCGACTCCAAAGCTGCCACCAGATAGCTGACTGCCTCGTTGGTTTTGTTCTTGATCTCTTCTAATTTCATTGTTTTTTCCCTTCTGCCGGTGTCGGCTTGTTTTTTCTTTCACTTGGAGCGGCAGCGAGGAAAAACAAGGCGACACGGGCGAAGGGACGAAACGGAGCGCGAGGGAGGGTAGCAGGGCGTGAGTGAAAGCGCGGCGAGTGCCAAACGCGTTTGGTTTATGTTTGGCGCGAAACCGGCGCAGTCCGAAACGCCCGTCCGAGCCGCGGCCAAGCGGCGGCCCACCCGAAAAAGGGCGCAGTGGAAGAAAGATCGCGAAGCGGCCCGTGTGGTGTTGGGTATAAATCGGGACTGATGTGGTTGGCCAACGGACTTCGGGAATAGTAGGTAGCAGTAACGCGCAGGAAAGATATTCGGCGCTCGTTTTCCACAGGAAAAGAATCAAATTCAACACTCTTTCGCCTTGATTTCGCCTTGTGGAATCGTGCTACGTTTGCCTCGAAGAGACCGCTATGACGGAAATCACGAAACTTGCGTTGAAAGTTCTCAAGATTCTTGGCCTGAAGCGCACATGGCCGCTTGTAGGAGCCGCCAAGTCAGCAATCCAAACCGAAGCCAAGTTCGTTGGCTGCACTCTTGAGGAAGCAGCTGGCGCTATTCTTGAAGAGGCTCATCAGACCCGACGATGCGGCGAATCAGTTAATGTTTTTGCTCACTGGCATGAGAGGAGAATGGGTCGCATGAGAAGGCTGACAAATAAAGAACAACGGAAAGCGATACTCGGCGACGAGTTTGTAGAAGACTGTCCTTCTTGCGCTTGCGGCAATTTACACATTATTCGCAAACACAACGGCGAACTGTTTGTCGGGTGCGATTGTTTTCATTCTGACTGTCCCTGCGAATTCAGTTACGCTGTGCCCGAACAACTCCCAGTCCCAGAATCCGATTTAGTTGAGATGACCGAAATCGAACGTGTGAAGGCAATCATAGCCGCTGCACCTCGATGCCTCAACCACTTGGCACCGATGAGCGGACGCATGGGGCCATATGGCCTATTCGCTTTCTGCCCGATCAAGGACTGCGAATACACGAAAAGCTTGGGAAAGACAGGCTGACGTAAAGTGAATCCTTCTGGGATGTGATTTCAACAGCCGCGCACAGGCACGGTTGGCAGTATGCTTCCGCGAAAAAGGAACGACCATGAAGCCACGGCGTCTGTTCATCGTTCGATACTCACCGAATGATTCCCAGTTCTGGGACTCCTACTTCTTAACTCTTGAGGAACATCTGCCCGGTGGGACCATCAACCAATTTGAACCTGACGATGTCTACAGGACTTACACAGAGTTGGGCTGGAAGAGGGAGCACATCGAGTATATGCTTCATCGGGACCAATTCACTCTTGCTGAAACTCGCAGCCGTGCCAAATTCAATCATTCTCTGATGAGTGCCGTTCAGCGGATTGCATCAATTCCAGCAGATGAACCCTTCTGCGTGATGTTGAGTGCTGACGCGCTCGTACTTTCATCGAGTAGGTCTAAGAAACGCCGTATGGTGAGACAACGGCGTGACGTGTTTGCTGAGACGGCGGCGGCGATGGAACGGTTCTACCAGGACCTCGAACGACGGCGGGCGGAAAGAGCAGAGAGGAGAAGGCAACGATTGAAGCTTTGCGGGACAGCTGCATCCTATGTACGCGGCTGTAGGTGTGAAAAATGTCGGGCCGCGATGACCCGCTATTCTCGGCACCGAGCGAAAGCGCGAAAAGATGGAGATTACCGAGGCTGGGTTCCCGGAGAGCCTGTTCGGGAACACATATTGAAGATTGTCGAGGCAGGCGGGAGCTTGAACGTTCTTGGTCGTCTGGCAAATCTAACCCATTCTTACCTCCAGGGCATCAAGACTGGCTGGCGGAGAAACATTCGCGCTGACCGCGCAAGCGCAATTCTTTCGTGGCCGATTGATACGGTAGTCGGAGAGAAAAGAATACCGACAAAGCCTGTACGGGTGCACGTCGAGACTCTGGCGCAACAAGGTATTACCCTGTCACGGATCGCGGAGACTACCGGAATCGAAATGGAAAAACTTGAGGACGCTTTAGGTCGCCAATTCATTCCAACGTGGATGTCGAATGTGATACTTGCACTGCCAGCGCAGACAGCTTCATAGCGAGGGCGAAGATGGGTGGATATAACAAAAAGACGGGCGTGTTCAGTCTTACGCAATCAAAGGCGGGTGTCTGGTGTCGCAAACCCAACCCTGAGAGGTTAGGGTTGATTGAGCACTGTGCGAATCTCTTGCGAGGGTCGGGACTAGAAGTCCTTTCCGTTCAAGGAAACTTCTTAGAAGTGAAAGCGGAACCGGGCCAAGTGTGGGAGGTTCTCAGCGGACAGCCGTCTGATCCGCAGCGTGAATCCCATTACCTTTGAGATCAAATCAAGCGAAGCTAGTCATGAGCACTGAGCATACCGAAGCGACGCGCTGGAAAGTCTCTATTGCTAAGGCGCAGTTCGATGCTCTCAAGAAGAAGGAAGAGTTTTGGGGATTGGTCGCGCTGAGCCGGGCAGTGAACGAGCTACGATTCGTGCAAATGCCGCTGGTGCATCACGAAAACGATAACTCGCCAGCTTCCATGCGGGCAAGGTACAACTCTCTCTTGTTCAGCTGCGCCCTTTTCGTTGAGAGCTGTTTGTTGGTGCAGAAACTCAACAAGCACTTCGGCCAGATGAACGAATTTCAGGAATTGGCTAAGGTGACCACCAAGAGCAAGGAAGCGCAGGAATTGCTGAACACCAGCTTGTTTGATTTGCGAAACCAACTTGTTTTCCATTTTGCAATTGATGAGATTGGGAAGCAGCTTGAAACGCTGGAATTGGGTGACCCGATTTTTGTATCCGCGATGGGAAAGACAAATAGTCAGGTGTACTACGAGCTTGCCGATCTCTGCGCAGCAAGAGCCTTCTCCAAACCTCTGCCTCAGGACGACGCTGCCGCTCTCGCTGCCATCGGCAAGCGTGCGGAAGCAATCAGCGACCTGATCCTAGCGTTCTCGACGAAGGCAGAATCTCTCATCGTCGAGGTTTTGATGAAGCAAGGCTGGCAGCGCGAAGACGTCCTCTAAGGCTCCAAAACAACACCCTTTCGCCAAAACGGCCACGGGTCATTCAACTCTAGGGTATCGTCCGCTTTTGCTTCTCCCGCCACAGATGAGCAACAGAGTCAATCAGCAGGATTACTCGAAGCGAGTTCAAGTCCGTGGCATAATCCGGCACTCGTCCGTGCAGAATGAAGTGCCTGTTCAGGTAAGGAGGCTTGTTCGCGAAATCGACGCGGTCGTACATCACGTCAATCACAACATCCACGTAGAGTTGTGTCCAGAGTTCTTGCTCCTGCGCCTTCCAGTCACGCGCTACTTGCTTCACGACATTCACATTCGGTATCGGCCCGACGATCTCCGCCGCCAAACCTTCAGCAAGAGGCAGCAGCGCGGGCACGCTGAGCGTGAACTTCCCTGAGCGATGAGCGGCTATGCCATCTCGTACGATTGGCTCACGATCTTTGAAGTAAGGAATGTCAAGCCACTCTTCGCTCATTGCGGTCACGAGTGCCCAATCATCCTTAGCGAAATAATTCACAATGGCATGATTAGCGGCATCGTCACCGCTGGTCTGAGCGATTTGAAGTATCGTCCTCACCTGCGGGCCAGTTAGGTGTCTTTCCATACCAAGCCAACCGCCGCGTGTCAGAACTCGAAACGCTTCTGTCTCAACCTTCTCGTATTCGGCCATGCCCTCGGCGATCTGCTCGGAGAGAGCAGCGAGATTCTTCTGCGTCTCATCCATCCACTCTTGCGTGGATTTCTGGAGCGCGTCGGGCAGGTTCGTCAGGGAGTGCAGTACGGCGAACACTTGCTCGAAAGGTGTCAAAGGAGCTTTCATTGCGACGGTAGTCTACACCGTTCGTCAGGGAAACCAGGTGCCCTTGTTTAGGGCCTCACGGTGATGGTTTTATACTTATTTTCAGTGGTTTACGCCCAACCGACCCTGTCTTGTCATTTAATAGTAATTATGTAGTCATTTAATCGTTATTATGATACACTCGCAGTGAGGTTAGGGAGATCTCAAACATGGCAGTATTAACCCCGCCACGACCCGATCTGTTGGCATACCGGGAGGCGACAACTCTGGAGTTTTCCAAACTCGTCAGTGAGCTGACGGGGATCCTGGGGAAGAAATTGACTGCCTACATTGCTTCGGTCAAAGACGCAAGAGCTGTAGAGCGATGGATCGCTGGCTCAGAGCCGTACAAGGGAGTTGAAGAACGATTGCGGTTCGCTTATCGGCTGGCGAAGATGATTAGCGATCACGAAGGGCCGCGTGTGGTTCAGGCTTGGTTTACGGGTCTGAACCCAGAACTGAATGATCGCGTGCCGGTTCGGCTTTTGCGAGAAGAGAATGTTGAGGCCGTGGGTCCGCAGATTCTTGGCGCGGCTCGCGCATTCTTAGCCGGAGGATAGTCACTCTTGAAAGCCCCCGGCGTGATCTATCGATTGGGGAGGAGGCCCGATCCCTGGTCCACCCCGGACTGGGCCTCGGCGGGACAGGACGGAACCTTCGGCAACCGCTTTGACGATCCCGAAGGGATGTACCGTGTTCTGTACGCATCCTCGCAAAGACTTGGTTGCTTCCTAGAAACCCTGGCTCGATTCCGGGTCGATCTCAAACTCCTGGCTGAATTGGCCGAGATTGAGGGAGAAGATGACTACTTTCCCGTTGGGGAAGTGCCGTTGGAATGGGCGGAGAAGCGGGTCATGGGAGTAGCCACGGTCGGCGGAGAGTATGCCGACGTTTGCAGTAGCGAGTGGCTCAGCAGACTACGGAATTCGCTGGCGGGTGTTCTGGGACGGTTCGGCTTGGATGACTTGGACGCGTCTGTCTTGCAGCAAACGGCTCCGCGAATTCTGACTCAGTTAGTATCGCGCATCGTCTTCTCCAAGGGCTTCGCAGGAATCTGTTATCGCTCGAAGTATGGACACGATATTGAGAACTGGGCCATATTCGAGCCTTTTCAAATCAAGGTACAGGATCTCGAGCCAATCCGGCCCAGCGATCCAGATTTGCAGCGAGCCCTCCAGCTTCATTCGTTGAAGTTCAGGCGGTAAGAGTCTGGGTCCCGGAAATCCAAAGGAAAAAACAAGGAGGGAAGGGGCCCAGGGCCAAATCCTACGTATGGCTTTCATGAGCCCCTGTTCAAGGGTGCATGCCTCTACTTGACTTTGAGTGCCATCAATGTATTCAACTTCTTCGGATCAGATACTTCGGTCCGGTTGTGTTGAATCAATCTAGGGTAGAGTGCGGGATTGCCGAGTTTTCTCCCTGCTATTTTCCATAGCGTGTCTCCCGAATTGACCACAACTTCGTTGCTTCCTTGAATCTCGAAGTAAGCCGGAACTGCCAGGGTCTGACCGGGCTTTAGCAGATCCATCTTCTCGCTCATATTGTTGTGCTGACGGAGGACATGATAGAACTGGCCCTCGCCGTAGATGTTCTCAGCGATCCGCCACAGCGAATCGTTTGTCTGCACGACATACTGGCGTTGCGGGTTGACGCAGCTTTGGAAGAATTTTTGAGCCTGAACGGCTTGCTTCCGGATTTCACAAGCTACACTCGGCTGAACATGTGCCACCCTTGATATGGACATGGCAATCTGCGAACCTGCCTGCAGGAATTGTGGCTGCTCCGGAACAAACGTTATCTCCGCAGGCTGCTTTCGCGCTTGCGGAAGCTTGAGCTGTGCAACTGTCCGTAACTCGGGAGTGAGCGAGCTTCGAAACTCGCCTACCTGGTGTTCGAACTGATCCTGAATAGCCTTGCTGCCAATGCCAAAAGTAAGCGCGCCGACAATATTCTTCATCAGTTCGGAAGGTCCCTCTTTCACAGCCGTCGTCGGTACGATCTGCACCTGAATGTTGGAATCGCCGTTGGGGAGTGTGACGAGCTGTGGCGTGACCGTGACGTGAATGCCCAAAGTGGCGCTTGCCCCTGGCACGTCAGTCTTCGCGAGGCAGCGCTCAAATATTGGATACGGAATGCCGAGCCAGGTCTTCCCCCAGCCCCTGAAGCAGGTTGAATCCGTACAAGTCCTCTTCTGATAGTGAACATCAAAATCCGCAACCAAGGCACCGCCGGCCACAGAGTAGCCCACGCCACCGGCGCTGATGGCATCGCAGCTATCGTTCGGGATATTGCTCGCGATCACGCTGGCGAGCTGAGAACGAGCCCATTCTGCGCTGGCGACAGCCGTCTGCCGAATGTCTACTGTTGTGCGCGGTTCTCCGCGAAAAGTCGTGGTTGTTGGGTGGAACGACACGTCGAGGTAGCTAATCTGCTGGCCGGGCGGCAGGTCGGGCACGCCATCAAGGAACTCGCTGCTGCGACACGCGGCCACGCTCATCGCCGGACCGATTCCCGAGATGCGGATGGTATCCCATGTGCATCGATCCTGACCGAAACTGGCCGGCGTTGTGCCTGCCCACAAAGCTGTTGCCCCAAGTAGGGACCAAGTTAGCAAGGGCGATAAACGAATGTGACGCATGGTGATTCTCCTATTGAGCGTTGGACGGCAGCATACGCACGGCAATGCAGCCCCGCTCGGTCGATAAAATACCTGCCTTGTTGTTTGCCGTGGCGCGTTGCACCCTGCCACCAAAATCGTGGTTCAGGGCAACGTCGCCGATCGTCAGGTCTGGAGATGTTGCTGCGTCAGGGAACAGAAGAACTATGTTGTCCCCTTGAATATCGCGGCTTCCCTCCAGTTTGGAAGGCAGACGAACGGTGAAAGCGAACGTGCCATTTTGATTGTCAATCGAGGAATCCAGAACACAGGATTGGCCCGAGTTCTTGAGAACTGTAGGTGTCAGAACGGTATCTTTTCGCTCACACGGGTCGGTGGCGACCTCAAAGATATCCATGAATTGCTTCGTTGGAATGTGTTCGCGCGTCTTGTCCATAATTAGCTTTCTGGCCTTTTCTACTTTGGGCACGAGACCGTTGGCGTCTTTCAGGTTCACCTTCAGGCAAAATGGCCCGCTTGTCGCGCACTCGTTGTCGCATGCCACCGGGTCGGTCAGCCCCTGCCTGGGCTTTGCCCGTTGCGGAAGTTGTGTCGCCTGCATGTGACCGCTAAGCGCCGACAGGAATCCCTGCAAGAATGAAGTGTTGAGACGAAAGTACAGGTTTGCAGAAGGAGGTAACAGAATCGGCGGATTGTTTCGCGGGGGATTTGGCGAAGAACTTGGAGACGGGCTGGGAGAAGGAGTGGGAGTTGGGCTCTGGGCGCAGACGTTATTGTTAGTGCATATCCCGCCGTCGTCCGTACACGCCTTTCTGTTCTTGACCGACGCCCCTTTGTCTGCCGTCAGGCAGCAACACGTCCCCACCAGTTCGTCAATGCATGCCGTTGTAATCAGAAACAGGAACGCGACACCTCCGATCACCAGAAAGCGCGCGGCAGGCAATCTCGAAGGCAAGCGGAAAGAAGAAAATCGTACCATTTGTATTTCTCCTGAGGGAGCGCTTTGTTAGTGGTCAGCATCCCTTGAAGATCTGCATGTTGAAACGACAACGCCTTAGAATCTCCTTTTAACTGCGTTTCGGGGACAGTTGTGGAACGACTTGGCCTGCTTCGTTTTTCCCGCTCCGTTTTTCAAGCGATTTCAGCCCGTCGTGTAGAATTTGCAGCATTGGTAATATGGGGTTCAGTTGGCACGCCATTCGTCCATGTCAGCGGAGGAGTTGATCCACGCTTGCGCCGAGTTGGGTGACGGCGCGGCGTGGCAAGAGTTTGTCTGTCGTTTTCACCGGCCTGTCAGCCTTTCAATTGTTCGCACTGCATATCAATGGGGCGCAATCCCACAGCAGGTCGTCGATGACTTGGTTCAAGAGACTTACCTCAAGCTCTGCGCCGACAAGTGTCGTCTCTTACGAGAGTTTGCTGTCCAGCATCCTGAGGCCGTTCCGGGATATATAAAGACAATCGCGGTCAACGTTGCGCGTGACCACTTCAAATCGCTCCATTCTCAAAAACGTGGTTCCGGGGAAACGGTTCAGTTGCTGGAGGAAGTTGAACCGCCAGCTCAGGGCGGGGACATGGGCGGCCAGGCGGCGATAGAACGCGGGGTCCTTCTAAAGCAAATCGACCGTTGCCTTGAAACCTGTTCAGAAGGGCCTGACCAGGAACGGGACCGTCTGATTTTCTGGCTTTATTACCAACAGGGCATGAGCGCCAAGGCAATAGCCGCTCTACCCACGGTCGGCTTAACTGCAAAGGGAGTGGAAAGCGCCATTTTCCGTCTCACACGCCTAGTCCGCGAGCAGGTTGCAGGTCTGCGATCTCAAACCTCGGTTTCACCACAACCGGGCGAAAAAGGATTTCGCCCAGCAGAATCGTATTGATAGGAGAAGCTGGTTTTGACACGGCCATTCGACAAACATCTCGACAGCGACGAGCTTGATGGGCTCGTTTCGTCGCACGCGGCAAGTGTCACGGATTCGGGGCGACTCTCGGAGCAAGCTCTGGGAGAGGCCCGGCGCCACGTTGAATCTTGCCAGGACTGCAGCCGGAAGGTGCAGATGCACAAGTCTGTGCAGAGCGAGATTTCGAACATGGGCGTGCCCAGCAATGTGCCACCAGGTCCTGATTGCGGTGCAGATATTAAGTGGCTGAATGTAGTGGCCGGGCTGCTACCGGAAACCGAGACGAGAGAGCTAATGAAGCACGCCGCCCAATGCGGACACTGTGGACCTCTTCTGCGAAACGCGGCGGAGACGCTATCGGATGAAACAACTCCTAAGGAGGAGAAGTTCCTCGCAAGCCTAAGTAGTTCGCGGCCGGGGTCGCAAAAGGACATGGCCCACACTTTGCGCGGCGGCATTCAAGCGCGGCAGCAGAAAGATCCTTGGTGGGGGGGAGTGTTCACGTGGCCGAAGCTCGCGTATGCATTCGCAGGGATTGCCGCGGTGGCTTTCGTGGCTTGGATAGGATTGCGGACATTGTATCCGCGGTCTGCCGAACAGTTACTTGCACAGGCCTACGCCGAGCATCGGACGTTGGAAGTCAGAATCCCTGGTGCTACGTACGCACCCATGCAAGCGGAGCGAGGGACGGGACGGTCGGATTTCGACAAATCACCATCTCTGCTGAAGGCCGAGGCTCTGATCGGCGAAAACCTGAGTAAGAACCCCAACGATCCTAGGTGGCTGCAAGCGAGAGGCCGCGCCGATCTGCTTGATGGTAACTACGAACCGGCCATCAAGGCGCTAAAACGAGCGTTGGAGGCGCAGCATGATTCGCCCGGTCTGCTCACTGATCTCGGATCAGCATATTTCCTGAGCGCCGAATCCGCCGACCGCCCAGTTGACTATGGCCATGCCATCGAATCACTTGGCAAAGCGCTGGCAAAGTCGCCTGACGATCCCGTTGCACTGTTCAATCGCGCCCTTGCCTGTGAGCGCATGTTTCTCTACACCCAGGCCGTGGACGACTGGGAACATTACCTGCGCATCGATCAGCAAGGCGAATGGGCCGACGAAGCGCGACAGCGGCTGGCGGCCGTGAAACAGAAACTGGAACAGCGTGAGAAAAGCCTATCCGAACCTCTGCTACGACCAGAGGAGATTGCAAAAGCTGGGGCGAATGATGCTCCGGTGCGGGAAAAGATTGACGGACGCATTGAGGAGTACCTTCGCGTTGCAATCACCGACTGGTTGCCACAGGCATTTCCCGAGTCCTCTGGACAGCCTTCACTCGAAGCTCGTGCTGCGCTTTCAGAATTAGCCACAATCACGAGAGAGAAGCACGACGATATGTGGCTGACGGATTTGCTCAACGGCCCTACGGTCGGCCAATTCTCTTCCGGCGTTAAAGCACTGGCAACGTCTCTCCGGGCGAATAACCGGGGCGACTACGAGGGGGATCAAAAATCATCGCAGAAGGCCGCTCAACTGTTTAGGGCGGCTGGGAATCGCGCAGGAGAACTGCGAGCAGACGCAGAGGAAGTCTATTCAGACCACTTGCTCTGGGAAGGTCCTCGTTGCCTAGCTCTGCTAGGCGGCATAAGCGAACTCCTCAACAATAGAAGTTACACTTGGATTCAAGCACAGATGAGCCTGGAGGAGTCCAACTGCGCCAATGCCGTCGGTGATCTAGGGACGTATCAGACCGCGATTAGAAGAGGAGTGAAGCAGGCCGAAGATCACAAGTATCTTGCTCTACATTTACGCGCATTGGGATTTCAGGCATTGTCCTGCGTGTCGGTAGGAGAGTCCAACACCGCTTTCTCGCTTGCATCTCAAGGATTGAAAGTTTTCTGGCTAGGTCGCGTTGACCTCACGAAGGGATACAACCTCTACACCGATTTGGATGCTGCTGCCGACGAACTACGCCTTCCTAAACTCCAAGTTGCGCTATGGCGAGAGGCCACAGCATTGCTTGACCGCGACCCTGATGTATTGAAGCGAGCGATGGCACACCGTTGGTATGGGAAGGCAGCGTACGTTGCCAATATGCCGCCGTTGGCAGTTACCGAGTTTTCCCAGGCCAGCGCGTTGTTTGCCGCCGCACCGCACACTGAAGCGACGGCGCGTGATCGCATGGACGCGGAGGTCTATCTTGCTAACGCCGAACTCCGGCAGGGCGATGTGGAACGAGCTGCTGCTCGCCTTCAGGCGATCAAGCCTACGCTCGATGACGCACCCAGCTTTGACCCCGAGATCGGGTTCTACTCCGCGCAAGCGGACATTGCCATGCGACGAGCCGACTCCGCGGCTACCGAATCGGCGCTTCGATCCGCCGTCTTCCTTGCCGAGTGGGCGCTTAACTCATATCGCTCTGAGGGCGACCGCCGACAGTGGGCGGAAGAGACTCGAAGCACCTACCGCGACCTTGTGGAATGGAAGCTGCGACAGGGCGATGCGACTTCGGCCCTTGAACTCTGGGAGTGGTATCGAGGCGCCGAGTTGAGGGCGAGTGAAACCACATCCCCGCGCTCAACAGCAAACGTTGGCACGGATAATCCGCCCGATCCGCGCGACGCTCCGCCACTGCCCTCGCCGACTATCGTCGCACAGCGCCTGCCTCTTCTCCATGACGAAACAGTTGTCGTCTATGGAACCTTCCCCGATGGGATTGCTGTTTGGACCTACGATGATCGCGGCATTTACTCGCGATGGATTCCGACCTCCTTGCCGCCAGTTCAGGATCTGGCGCTTCGTTTCCAAAGGCTTTGTTCAGACCGAAATTCCGATCTCGCCACGCTTCGCACAACTTCACATGCGCTCCATAATCTGCTCATCGCACCCGTGGAGGAACGGTTTGTGCCCGGCAGAACTATTGTGTTCGAACCGGACGACTTCCTCTCAGGAATTCCGTGGGCAGCGCTATTGGACTCCAGAGGGCATTACCTAGCGGAGCGTGCTGCTGTGGTTGAAGCACCGGGGCTCTATCGCGCGATGCATCTGCGGCCAACGGTTGCAATCACGTCGGAGACGCCAACGCTTGTCGTCAGCGTCCCAGCGGCACCGGAAGACGGTCTTGCACCGCTCAGCGATGCAGAGAACGAGGCGCAAGCTGTCGCGGAGAAATTCTCGTCTCCCCGTTGGCTTCAGGGTGGCAACGCTACCCTTTCCGCTATACGATGGGGGCTTCGCGGCAAAGCTGTGTTTCACTTTGCGGGACACGCGATCGCGTCGCCCCAGCGTATTGGTCTCGTGCTCGCCGAGCTTGATCCCGGCACGCGGCATTCGCGCCTGCTTACCGCTGAGAACCTTGGTCCAAGAGAAACCAACAATCTGCAGCTAGCCGTGCTCTCTGCTTGCCATACCGAGGCTGAAGTTCAGGTCGGCGCTTCCGGAACCGAAAGCTTGGCTCAAGCTCTCCTTCATCGTAGAGTCCCCCATGTTGTCGCTAGTCGGTGGAACGTCGATTCCAGTGAAACCGCAGCTTTCATGAAGCAGTTTTACGCGCGGCTTCTAGCGGGCGATGACGTAGCGAAGTCATTGCGTGCTGCCCAGCTATCACTGGCACACCAGCCAGCCTCCGCGCATCCTTATTATTGGTCTGCATTCGAACTGGAAGGAACGAAATAAACACTTTAGGAGAGACCCACAATGACAGCTCGTTTGACTACGATCGCACGCTTCGTTGCTTTGCTTTGCTGTGCGGCTTCAGCGTTCGCACAAGATTATCGGTTAGATATTGCCCTAGAAGGGCCCTTTATTCTCTATGTAGACCATACGTTTGCAAAATGGCCAGTCCTTATACTGGTGGCGCCGGATGTCGGCGATAACGACAAGGACGATACTTTTCATGTGCTTCAGGTAAACAGTGGGGACGGCTACTACTTCGATAGTAAGGAAGCCGGTACGAATCGAATCTACTGTTTGGCTTTTGACGGCACATGCGCGCGGCAAGGTGCCAAATCCCTCCGATTCCACGATTACTCAGATAACATCAGGCCGTTGCCTGTGAACCTGGGAAAAGGGGAGAAGGCTTGGGATTGGGTAACCGCAAGCCGTAAGAATAGCGCGTTCGCGCTTGTACTGCCCATGCCGGATTCCTACAGCAACGATGGCGTTTGGCATATGCGGTTTGGCGCTAAGTTCGACCAGGATGGTTCGAGTTATAACCCTACCAAAGGGGAACGCAGTATCGGTGTGCAACTCCACTATAACGACGGGCCACACGAATTTAATCTGTTGCATTGCAATGATCAGAAGCAGCCCTCCACGGACAACTGCATGGAGCAAGGGACGGTAATGCCTCCTAAGGTGTACCACACGCACATATCGAACACTGGTACGCTGCGCATTTTGATGAGGGCCCCGAACAACAACGACAATGCCTGCGATCCTCACGTACGGCACATCTATCCCAGAATGATGGATCTCATTGACAAGCCGGCCAACCCAACGATAGCGGTGATTGATCCTGCGCATGACACGGACGACAATGGTGATGGCATGTACGATCCTCCGCTGGAGAGGCTCGAGAAGAAATCCGATTCCGGCACATCTGGGCAGGATCGATGCCTAGACAATGACGATCAAAACCCGAATAAAGCTACCCACACAGTTCTCAACGCGGGGAACATGGAGAATTCTTCGTGGACGAACCAGCTGAAGAGTATCGCAGGATTCTCAGCCAACCCTGACCTGAGTAAAGTACGAGATCAAGTACTCTTACCGGAAATCAATGCTGAATACAGTAAATTGAAAGTGTCGTCCCCGTTTTTGAGAATCTCGCAAGTGAGGTGGCTCCAGGAATTAGTGAATGTGTCAAAGGACAGAACTGAGGGCCTGCTTCTGGGAATCAAAGATTCCGCTGCGAATCAAGATACTAACGCAACAATCAAAGCTCTGCAGTCGTTGGAGGATGATGAGGAGAAGTACCTCGCGGCTCCCCCCACCAAGAGCGGAAATGACTGCAAAGCTCCTATCATGATGGTAGGGTCCAGCTAGATCTCGTCGATGCTGGTATCACAGACTGAGCGGGTGGCGTACGTGACATTCTGCCGCCCGTTTTTCAGCACCTTGGTCATCCGCATTGCAACTTCAAGCCACACCCAATCCTTCACATTCCCATCAAATCTCTTCAAACACGTTGCTTCAGAAAAAAGGACTTCTCCTGCAAAGATCGTTTCTTCTCATAGGAAGGCCGTCGCGTTCTTGGCGGCCCGGTGCGGTGCACTCAGAACAATTCCGGGAAACGAAGATGCCCAATCAGGTCTCCTCAAGGTGTTGTGGTCGCGGAAAAGGAATTTTGACTTCGGTTTTCGTACTTGTTCTTTGTAAGCAGCACTTCGGAGCGGGCGGAGTTCAGACAAGGTGGCCTTCGATGAACGGATGGCATTAAGGAGAAAACCAGTGAAACCAAAATCAATGGCTTTCGCAATTGCAATTGCAGTCGTAATTGCTTGTTCGTCAAGTCTGTCGTTATGGGCCCAGGGAGGCAACTCTCCATCGAGTCAGCAGCCATCGGCCCCTTCCGCCAGCCAGGGTTCGGCAACTATTGAGAATCAGATGATCACCTATGAGGTGCTCCGGCAGATGGCGGCCCAGATTGCGGACAGGGTGGCCTTGAGTTGCCAACCACCGAATTGCAACAGTGTTTTGCTCGCCGATCCCAACGCACAGTCAGAAATGATCACTGCGAAGGCCTTTGATAATTCAGCGGAAGCACTGAGAAAGGCCTACGTCGCACTGGTTCCGCATGGAGCCGAGGCCGCTGCTGCCCCCAGTTTGTCGGACGTTGCCTCACTACTGACGGCTGTCAAATCGAGCGCGACGTACAGCAACCAGAACTTTCAACCCACTTCTCAATCGATAGTTACGCTGTTGACCATTGCATTGGACAATAAGCGTAAAGGCCTCTTGCTCCGGACCTCGACTTTGCCCGGAGACGTCGGTGCCGCAGCACAAGCTGTTCAACTGCAACTTGGGGATATAGCCAAGGCGCAAAAAGAGGTCAAGGACGAAAAGGCCCGAGCAGACCTGGACAAGCAATTTGATGCGCTTCGCACAGCCCTAGCGTCTACCAGCACGGACGGGACCGTTCTTGCCACCATCATCAAGGGAAAAGCGCTGCTGAGTTCTCTTGGGACGAGCTTCTCCATCCTTACGGTTTCCGTCGATGCCGCTGGCGGCGACACGAAAGTCACTCACTTCTTCTGGCAGGAACTCATCATGCCGACGCCGAGTCCTTCGTACAACGGCGGAGCCGTGGTCTCCTTCCTGCTCACCGACCCGGCGGGGAAGTTCCAAGACGGCGACATCCTCCACTACATGTACGATTTTTCCAAGTGGAAGAGTCCAAAAGTGCCCAAGACGTTTAACTCTGATTTGCATCTCCAGAGACCTGTTGCTGGATCGGTGCCCCAACCGTAGGGGTCGTCGCAGCGGCCTCTGAAGGTATCTGGCTTAAACACGTGACCATGCAGCAGGGAGGGATGGCGAATGAACTCATCACGATTGTCATGCGAAGGCGGACGAGCAAGGATCATCGAAAAGATGTTCTGCTTACTGTTCGTTCTGTTGATCTCGACATACCTGGTTGCAGAGGTCCCAGCCACTCAACCCAAGGTTAACGCCGCTGGTGAACCCGCGCCCAAGGGTGGTCTCACCTGGTCTATTGATCCACCGGCTTCTCCCTGGAATGTGACCGACAGCACTTGGACAGAGTTCGTGGTTACGATCTCGGCCAAGGTCAAAATTACGAATCTGCGCGTAGCGCATTCCACGATTGTGGACTCTGACACAGGAAGAGCCAAAACGCTGTCGGCTGACCGCTTTCACATTTGCACGTCTGCAACAAAAACGACTGGTAGCTGCGAACAAGATCTCAAAGACAAGCTCAAGGCTTTGCAGACAGAAAACGGTCAAACGCAACCACAGACCGCAAGAATGACTGTCTGGCTGGTGGTTGACGAGGATGCCGTTGCCGATGGCACCTTCACGGGCAACCTCTACATCGACACCGAGCCCTTCACGGAAACCAAGACGCTGCAGTTAACGATTAACCGGTCAACACATGCCGCCAAGCTCGGAGGCTTGTTTGTGATTATGGCCGGAGTGGTTGTGGCGTGGCTTGTAACCGTGCTTGCGCGCTCACGCATCAACCGAGATCAAGCCCTGCTTCCGGTCGAGGTACTGCGGCAGAAACTTTCGGACCTACAGACACAGTTGGGAGGTATCCCTGAAGATCTGAAGGCGTACATATCCAACACTCTGCTCGAAATCAAAACCGTTCTGAACGATCTGAGTATTGCGAATCTGGACGAACAGCAACTGCTTCCGCCCAGCTTACCTGCGTGGGTGCAGTCTACAACTCAGGGTACGGCTTTCCAGACTTTCATTCAGGCAAAAGCGCTGATCGTGGACAACCTGAATGTCATCGCGACCGGGATTCAGCAGGCCGGGAATTTGGCCGCGACGATTCCTCCCGCGAAACTGCCCGATCTGCAGGCGCTGGTTCAAAAGATCGATCAATTTGCGACGACTTTGCCTCAGTCTTCTGTAACTTTGCAGGCTCAGATCAAGGCGTTGTTTGACGCGTGGAATGCTGCGCCGCAAGCACAGGGGCTAGCCGCCGTAGCACAGCTCTTGGCAATGCCCGGCCCGTCACCGGTGAGTGCGTACAGCATTCGCATGGAAATTCAAACCATTACGCTGCTCTTCTGGGCAGTATGGGGTGCCCTCAGCATCCTCATCGGCTTTACTGTCCTGGTCATGCCGGCGCCTGGTTTTGGCACGGCCGCCGATTACATCCGGTGCGTACTTTGGGGATTCGGACTGCCGGTCGCAGGACAAGGGTTACAAACGCTCACGATGTCATCCCTAAACACTCAGCTCGGCGTAACTTTGGCAAAGTAATTCAACCTATAGGAGAAAATCCCATGAATCTTGATTCGGTTCGGAACGCGAAAAACGAAGCGCGGGCGGTTGTGTCACAGCTCGTGCGCAACGATGTCTTCAGACGAAAACTGGGCATTCGGGCGCAGAGCATTGACATGGCCAGCCAGCCCAGTACAATTGCGCTGGGCGTGGCACGCGCGACCGCTGGCGACTATAGTTTGGCGGTACGCGTGCAGAATCGGCTGCTGATGGAAGGCGAGGAAATCGCAGCCATCCGCCACCTCGCAAAGGGGGAGGTTGATGTCAAGTACATTGGCCAAATCCAAAAGCGGCAAGTCCCCTGGTATCAGCAAAAATGCACTCCCGTTCGCATCGGGTGTTCGGTCGCCCATTCTAAAGTTACGGCGGGAAGCGTGGGAGCTTTCGCGCAGTCGGCAAGTCAAACGATCCTGGTTCTATCGAACAATCACGTACTGGCCGATGAAAACAATGCCACATTGGGAGATCCCATTCTTCAGCCAGGACCCTACGACGGCGGGCAAAACCCCGCTGATAAGATTGGATCGCTGACTCAGTTCATTCCACTCAACTTCACAGGTGTAAACACGGTCGACTGTGCGATCGCCACCCTCGATGGAGGAATCACCTTTGACTCCAAGAACCTTGACCTACTGGGCCAGCTCAGTGGCGTACGCACTCCGCCGGTGGACATCGGTGATACGGTCGCAAAGGTCGGGCGAACGACGGGTGTAACGCACGGAACTGTGACTGCCATAGAGCTGGATAATGTGACGGTGGGCTACGACAATGGAAATGCCACGTTCGATGGCCAAATTGAGATTGAAGGAACGGGGACGTTACCTTTTAGTCGAGGGGGAGACAGCGGCTCGCTCATTGTCGACCAAGACAACCTGGCGCTTGCACTTCTTTTTGCAGGAGGCGCGACGGGCGGCAGCAACGGGCAGGGGTTGACGTATGCCAACCCGACTGCGGCGGTATTGCAAGCACTGGCAATTACTTTGATCGTATAATAGAGACATGGGGCACACCCTCGAAGAGGCGCGCGCAGCCAAGGACAAGGCGAGGCAACTCTTCACGAGCAATGTCGGTGTCGGAATCACGAAGGTCGATGACGGCTACGCTCTCAAAGTGAATCTGCGAAACCCGCTGGTCGACAAGGAAAATGTTCCTACCGCAATCGACGGTGTGCCCGTTCAGTTCGAAGTTGTCGGGGAGATTCGCAAGCAGCAACCTTAATGTGACGCGAGCAACCTTCCCATCTATTTTTCTTTCTCCTGTTTGCTGGTAACGTTCCACCCCCAGCACAACTCCTTCCAGATCGCAATCCCGAATGTGGGGACTTTTGTGTCGCACGAAAAAGAGCACGTTCGTAAGTCATTGAACGCATTGAGCGTTTTGAACGAGAGTTTTGACAGTCTCTGTGCGGGACGATGGTTAATAAGTTGTTTGTTTGTAACAACTAACAGGTAATTTGCCGCGTCTTCATGCGGGAATTAAGAGTCAGTTGCTCTGGCAATTGAGGTGTGGCTGAAGCAATCGGCTAAGCCGACTACGAAGAGGTGAGGACGCCGCCTTGAAGTTAGCTGACGCTGGTTGCCCTGTGGCGGCAGCCGTTTCCATCAAGGCGGAGTGAGTTTGCGTTTAACGAACGGGGCCCAGACCAACAGATAGGCTGTAAATCGTGCCACAGGTGCCGCCGCAGACGTGGTAGCCATTTGTGCCCCCAAGATAGGTCGTCCCGTAGAAGGTTCCATTGGTGTCCTGGACCAGCGCGGTTGGGGTTGAGCCATCCGTGTTGCCGAAGATGTGCAGCGTCGTCAGCGTGCCGGTGGTCGTGATTTTGAAGACCGTCCCACAGCCAGCGCCGCAGGGACCGTTTCCGCCACCGCCCGTTGT
>Ga0075028_100000283_pt1 | contig 18538 bp, 17 predicted proteins | sample LitLauG_LLR_2014_FD_71390 | JGI IMG/M metagenome (GOLD analysis project Ga0075028, IMG submission 71390) | Freshwater sediment microbial communities from Pennsylvania, USA - Little Laurel Run_MetaG_LLR_2014 | ecosystem: Environmental > Aquatic > Freshwater > Creek > Sediment | place: USA... | reverse complement strand
GATCTCCAGCGGCCCCTCCTGCCAGATGCGGTGTCCCTGCACACCTTTCGCGTCCTGGTCCACGGCGATGACATCAGCATTCGTCAGCATGTCGCGGGTCTCGGCATTCATGCTGCGCAGGTCGTTGCCGGCGAGAAACGGAGCGGCGAGGATGGCCCAGAGCGCCATGTGTGTGTGGTATTCGTCGCGGTTCATGCCGCCGTTGCCCACTTCGAGCATGTCAGGATCATTCCAGTGGCCGGGGCCGGCGTATTTCTCCAGCCCATTCTGCGAAAAGCCGTTGACCGACATGCTGTTGTAGTTGTCGCTGATGTCGCCCGTCGTCCGCCACAAATTACCCATCTCGCCGCCCCAGCGCCACGGAGCTTTCACGCCCCAATTGCAAATGCTGAACACGATGGGGTGACCAGCGGCTTTGAGAGCATCGCGAAGCTTGGCGTACTGCACTTCAGGATCGAGACCCTCGGCGTAGCACCAATCAATCTTGACGTAGTCGACGCCCCATGCGGCGTAGGTCTTTGCGTCTTGCAGTTCGTGTTCGTAAGAGCCGGGCCGTTTCTGGCAAGTCATGCGTCCGGCGTCGGTATAGAGGCCGAACTTTAGACCCTTACTGTGTACGTAGTCGGCGAGCGCCTTCATGCCGGAGGGGAAGCGCTGCGCGTCGGCGACGATGTTGCCGTCGGCGTCGCGGCTCACCTGCCAGCAGTCATCCACGTTCACGTACTGATAGCCGGCTGCCTTCATGCCGCTCGAGACCATGGCGTCGGCAGTTTCGCGGATCAAGTGCTCGTTCACGTCGCAGGCGAACTTGTTCCAGCTGTTCCAGCCCATGGGCGGAGTCTGCGCCACAGTAAAGGGCTTTCCTTGGGCAAGGACAAACGACGAAAGAACGGCCAGCAGAATCGAGGCGAGACAAGCCGGGAAGAAGTGCTTCTTCATAAGAGCTCCTGTGTCGGACGAGTGCAGCAGGAGTATAGCGCAGCGACCTTACGCCACGGAGGCGTGCTAGGACGAAACTTCTTCTTTCTCTTTGACGTCGTGAGGCTCGCGCTGGGCAGCGGCGAGATCGCGATGGAGCGGATCGAGGGCGATCATGGGAAGTTCGGCGCCGTATTCCTCCATCTCTTCCTCTTTCAATGCGCCATTCAGGCGCACGGCTCCCACAAGATCGCCGGCGAAAGCCGTCGTGTAGTTGCCTGCGCGAACTTCCTTGGCAATTACCAGACGTCCGGTGTGCAGGTCATAAACGCGGCGGGAGGAAGAGTCGCCGCCGTTGATCAGCACCAGCAGCACTTCGCCGTGCTCGCCATAGCTCGGGCGATAGAACCAGGCCTGCTCGGCATCCGCCTTGGGGCGGCGCCGCTTGACGGGAGCCTCGACGACGGCTGCAACCGCTGGCGCCCGGTAGTAGAGGATGCGCGAGCACGACTCGCACATAACCATCTTCTGACCGGCGCGCACTTCAGCGTAGACCTGGGGCCGGAGGATCACCTGGCAGGCGAGGCATTTACTGTCACGCACCTCGGAGATACCCGTCTTGCGGGCCTTGGCCACGCGATCGTAGTGGGTGAGCAACTCCGGGGCAACGCCACTACGCAGGCCGTTACGCTGGGTAGCTAATTCCCCAAGTTGTTTTTCATCCTCGGCGGTTTTCTCCCGCGCCACGGCTTTCTCTTTTTCTATCTCGGCGTTTTCTGCTTTCAGTTCAGCCTCGGCAGCTTTAACTTGGCTGTTCTTGTTGTCCACGTCGAGCATGATCTCGAGGATCTTGTCCTCGTTGCCCTGAATCTCCTTCTGGGCAAACTCGATTTCGTGCAGCAGCGCCTTGTATTGCTCGTTGGTTTTGACTGAAAGTTGCTGGTCGCGGAATTTCGAGATCTTTCCCTGCAGGTCGCTGATGGCTGCTTCGTACTTCTTGCGAGCGGCTTCATCCGCCTTAATAGCGGCTTTGGCAGCCTCCAGGCGGGCTTTGGTGCCAGCGAGCCTTTCTTCGATCACGGCAACGCGGTCGGGAAGGTCAGCAATTTCTTCCCGCAAGCGAAAGATTTCCTTATCAACGTCTTGCAGGGTCAGCAGGTTTTCCAGGTCGGAATGCATGAAAGGGTCATATAAAGTTTAGCACGCTGCCGGACCGGGTCGGGCCACGGATTGCTGGCTTTCGCGGCAGTCCGCGCATACAATTTCGCGCCGAACGACGAGGTTGAACCTGGCTTGTTTGCGGGAGGATGCTATGAAGAACCGTTGGATCGTAGGCGGGATTGCCGCTGGGATCGTGATGTTCGTGTGGGGAGCCGTCGCGCACATGGTGCTGCCGCTGGGGGAGGCGGGCATTAAGACATTCGGCGATGAGCCGGCCGTCATGTCGGCGTTGCAGGACAAAGTGCCCGACGCAGGGTTCTACTTCTTCCCCGGCGAACGGGATCAGGGAAGATGGCAAGAGGAAGTCAAACGCAAACCGCGCGGGATTTTGGTCCTGACGCCGCCTTCGGTGCCGTTCTCCATGGGCGGCCTGATGGGGATGCAGGTCTTGATCAACGTGCTGGGCGGGATTCTCCTGGCTGGACTATTCGTAGTTGCCCGAGCCAACCTGCGGACCCTGGCTCACTGCCTCTTGTTTGGCGGTCTGGCCGGAGCCTTTGCCTCTCTCTCCGTGGATGCTCCCCAGTGGAACTGGTATGGGTTCCCGACGAATTACCTACTGGCGCAACTGGTGACGCAGGTGATTGGGTGGGCGCTGGCCGGGCTGACACTGGGGCTGATGACGAAGCGGGCGGAGTGAGACAAACCGCTCCCGCAGCCGGATTCTAAGACGAACTTAGTAGGCCTTGCCGCCGGCCTGCGTGCTGCGAATCACGCCTTCGGTGACGGACAGCTTGTATGAAGTCCCTTTCTCTCCGGCCCACGTTCTGATATCGAAATGCGATCCGGCAGGAGCGTGGTACACGGCGATGGCGTCGAAGGTCAAAGGCGTGTCCTTCCTGCAGATGGCGGGTGGTGATTGTGGGCGCATAAACCAGGCTCCGCCTCCCGGGCCGACGACGGTGGCTTGGCCGTCCGCTTCCACAAGCACTCCAGATTTTTCGTCGACCGCGATTTCGCGTGGTGTTGAGGACCAGCCGTCCTGCATGATGCGCGCGAGGAAGCCCAGGCTGCGGCCAAGACGATCCCGCTTTGCAAAGTGGCTGTCGGTAATGATGCCTTCGAGGTGCGGAGTCTTAAGAAAATTACGAACCAGGGTTACGCGTTCGAAGTAGGGGTTGTGCAGCGTCTCGGCAGACGCGAGGTTCGCATCGTCAGGCTTGTCAGCCAGCGACCCGTAGACGAACTCGCCCAGCACCGCGAGGCCGGCGCTGGTTCCGCCAATCGGTTTGCCCGCGGCGAGATTGGCGTTGAGCGCCTCCTGCACCGGCGTGCCTTGCCAGAAGTTTACATAGAGAGCTTGGTCGCCTCCGGCAATGAAAACGGCTTCTGCGTTGCGGATGATGGCGGCAACTTCCGGTTCTTGCGCAGCATGGCGGCTGGCAATGATTAGGGTCGAAACCGAGTTCGGGTGGCAGAGATTATTGACGTAGGCGTTGTATTCATCGTCGCCGCGGGCCCGGAGAATCAGGAAGTCGCCGCCGTGAGCTTTTTCGCAAAGCCAACGGAAGGCATCATCGAGGTCGTCGCCGCCGCCGAGCAGGGCGATGCCAAAGGCGGGCTTGGTGGTGATGTCGTTGGGCTGGCCGAGGCGAATGTATTGATGGGACTCGGCCCTAGCCAGCGTACAGATCAGCAGCAACCAGCTCAGGCAAATGGCGAAGCGAAGGCGCATGGGCGAAAATTCTACCTTACCCGGACGACTCGACGCCGTGATGACAGCGATCACGCTGGTGTAGACTTTTCAGTTTGCCGTTCCGGCTAATCCCATTCTTCCGTGGAGCTTCTGCCTTGAAGAAACTTGCCGTCGTGCTGATTGTTGTTGCCAGCCTCATAGCGTGGGGCCAGGAAAGAAAACAGCTCGCGATCGAAGCTATTTTTGCAGAAGGAAGTCTTGCCGGGCGCGGGCCGGAGGCGTTGAAGTGGAGTCCGGATGGCTCGAAATTGTCGTTCGTGCAGCGTGATGACGCGGGCGAGCATGGACAGTTGTGGTACATGGACGCGGCCGCCGGCGACAAGAAAATCCTCGTGAGCGAGGAGAAACTGGCGTCGTTGGCTCCGCCGGTGAGCAAAATCACGGACGAGCGCGAGAAAGAGCGCAGGACGCGTTACTCCGTTGCTGCTTATCACTGGGCGCCCGATTCGAAGCATCTTCTCTTCGATTCCAACGGGCAGCTTTGGCTCTTCAGCCTCGAGAGCGGCACCGCAGTGCAATTCACTAGTGGCTCGGATGCGAGCAACGATCCGAAGTTTTCTCCCGACGGCAAGCATGTCGCTTACGGTCGCAAGCACAATCTTTTTGTGCGAACGGTGCAGGGCGATGAAGAGCGCCAACTGACACGCGACAGCGATGAGAACCTGCTCAACGGCGAAGTCGATTGGGTCTATGCGGAAGAGTTGGGCGTGCGCAGCAACTACTTCTGGTCGCCCGACAGCCGGCAGATCGCGTTCCTGCAGATGGATGAGACGCGCGTGCCAACCTACCCGATCACCGACTGGATGCCAACCCACGCCAAGGTCGACAACCAGAAATACCCGCAGGTAGGAGATCCGAATCCGACAGTGCGGCTTGGCGTGGTGGGCGCGGGCGGCGGCAAAGTGAAGTGGATCAAGCTGACGGACGATGCGGATACCTACGTTCCGCGGTTTGGGTGGGTGCGAGACGGACTGCTGTGGGCCGAGGTGCTGAATCGCGCACAGGATCACATGGACCTATATTTCATTGAGGCGAACTCGGGCGTTTCACGCAAGGTGCTCACGGAAACGAGTGATGCCTGGGTCAATGTGAACGACGATTTTCGAATCCTCAAGTCTAGTGACCGCTTTTTGTGGTCGAGCTGGCGCGATGGGCACACGCATCTTTATCTCTACAGTTTTGATCCAAAGGCTCCGCTTAGTGGGGACGCGAAGCTGGAGCGGCAACTCACACACGGCGAGTTCGAAGTGCTGCAACTGGAAGAAGTAGACGAAGCGTCGGGGGCCGTGTTCTTCATGGCAAATGAAGGCGACCCGAGGCAACAGCACCTGTACTCGGTGAAGCTGAACGGATCGGATTTTCACGGTCTGACGCCGGGCGATGGAGCCGAGCACGTGACGTTCGCGCCTGATGGCAAGCATTTCACGACATCGTTTTCATCAACTATGCACCCGAGCCGCTTGTCCTTCTGCGCCGTGGGTGGGACGTGCAACCCGTTCTGGGAAGCGCGCAGCGTGGCGGACTACGGACTCATCGAGCCAAAGGAAATGGAGTTTCGCGCCGAGGACGGGACGACCTTATATGGACAGCTGACCTTGCCTGCGAACGCGAACGGCAAGATTCCACTGCTGGTCTACATTTATGGCGGACCGGTGGGGCAGACTACGGGGAAGGGCTGGGGAGGATCGACGTTCCTCTTCCACCAACTACTGGTGCAGCGCGGGATGGCGGTCTTCACCGTCGACAACCGCGGCACCCCGAATCGCGGCAAGAAGTTCAGCGCGGCGCTGCGCGGCCAGTTTGGCGGCGTCGAACTCAGCGACCAGCTCGCCGTGCTGCAACAACTCTTGAGCCAATATCCCCAGCTGGACAAAGATCGCATGGCGATCTGGGGATGGTCGAATGGCGGCTCCATGACGCTCTACGCCATGACGCACTGTGATGTGTTCCGTGCCGGCGTGGCAGTGGCTCCAGTGACGGACCAGCGCAACTATGACAGCATCTACACCGAGCGCTATATGGGATTGCTGAAGGACAACGCTAAGGGCTACGAAGGATCGGCCATTCCGAAAGTTGCGAACAGTCTGCACGGATCGTTGCTTCTGGTGCACGGCACGAGTGACGACAACGTACATCCGCAGAACAGCATCCAGATGATCGACGCGCTGATCAAGGCTGGGAAACAGTTCCGGCTGATGCTCTATCCCAACAAAACACACGGGATTGCTGGGCCGGCAGCGCGCACACATCTTTTCCACATGATTGAAGATCACCTGGAGCGGGAACTCAAATAAGTCTCTATGCCGACGCATTCGCTTGGCGATTTCGAACTATCCATCTTTTCTGATGGCACTTACTTTTTGGATGGCGGCGCATTCTTCGGCGTAGTCCCGAAGGTGATGTGGGAGAAGCGCGTTCAGGCCGACGAGAAGAACCGCGTCACGACCGGTCTCAACTCGCTGCTTGTCCGCACGGGCGAGAAGAACATCCTGGTCGAAACGGGGATCGGCAACAAGCTTTCGGAGAAGCAAGTAAAGATTTACGGAAACACGCCGCAATTGCTCGACAACCTGGCAGCAGGCGGCATCGCGCCGGACGATATCGACATCGTCATCAATTCGCACCTGCACTTCGACCACTGCGGCTGGAACACGATCCGGCGCGGCGACCAGATTGTGCCGGCGTTTCCGCGCGCGAAATACTATGCTCCAGCCGGCGAGTACGAACACGGTTGCCTGCAGCTTGAGCGCGACCGCGTGTCCTACCTCGACGAAAACTACGGACCGTTGATTCGCAGCGGACAGATGACGTTGCTGCGTGGTGATGATGAAATTGTTCCGGGCGTGAGTGTGCGTGTGCTTCCCGGACACACGGCGCACATGCAGGCCGTGATCGTAGAGAGTGACGGGCGCAGGGCGTGTTACATCAGCGACTTGATCCCGACGACTTATCATCTCGATGTGACGTGGGTGATGGCGTTTGATCTGTTTCCGCTCGACACCATCGCGAACCGCCAGCGCGTCTACCAAGAGGCAATTCCGCAAAAGTGGCTGATGGTGTTCACGCACGACCCGCAAACCCCGTGGGCATTTGTTGAAAAAACGGACGAAGGTAAGCTGGTGGCGCGAGCAATCTAGAGCTTTCGTTCAGGTCGTCGGCGCGTGTAGACGCGCCTCAAAGAACTGTTCCACGCTGGCCAAGATCTGCGGGCCTGTCTTCGATTCATAGATGGCCTTACGCAGCGTCGCACCACCGGGAATACCGTGCGTGAACCAGGACGCGAACTGCTTCATCTTGCCTTCGGTGCCGTGCGTTTCCTCTTCCACCAGCATTCGAAAATAGGTGCGGATCATCTGGTAGCGATCGGCTTCGCTGGGCTCAGCGTAGAGCTTGGCTGGCGAGTCACCCACACTCATAAACTCTGAATACTGTGCGATCTGGCGGAAGATCCAGGGATTGGCGGGAGCAATGCGGCCGATCATGACGGCGTCGCATTTGGTCTGCGCGACCATCGCTGCGGCGTCTTCGGGCGAACGGATGTCGCCATTCCCGATCACCGGAATGCGCACCGCGCTCTTCACGGCTGCGATCCACTCCCAGCGCGCGGTGCCGCTGTAGCCTTGCTCACGGGTGCGGGCGTGCAGCGCAACTCCGCACAGGCCGCATTGTTCAGCCATCTTAGCGAGCTCCACGCAGACGATCTCGTCGTCATTCCATCCCGCGCGGAATTTCACGGTGAAGGGAATCTTCACTGCAGCGCGCACGGTTTCGAAGATCTTGCCGATCAGCGGCAGATCGCGCAGCAGGCCGGAACCGCCATTACACTTAACCACTTTCTTCGCGGGACAGCCAAGGTTGAGGTCCACAAGATCGAAGCCGAGATCCTCGACCATGCGCGCCGCATCGGCCAGCACCGGCGGATTGCTGCCGAACAACTGCGCTGAGATCGGATGCTCGTCCTCGTAGAAATGCAGGTAGCGGCCGCGCATGGTTTTGTCGCGCAGCAGGCCGTCCGCGGAAGTGAACTCGGTCATGATGAGGCCGCAGCCCCCAAGGCTGCGGATGAAGCGGCGGAAGACGGTGTCGGTGACTCCGGCCATGGGCGCGAGAACGGTGGCGGGACGAATCTCGACCCCGCCGAATAACATCGAAGCGGGCACGGGTCGTGTGCCGTGCGGCGCTATGTCGCTGGCGAGCGCGGCCGGATTTTCCCAGTACTTGCGCACGGTTCTATTTTACTTTGGGTCGGTGTTGGGCATTGCGCAGTTTTAGAAATTGAAGGCCAGCGGCTTGGTGCTCTGTGCCTTGAGCGACTGGTCATAAGGCGCTCGCGCCACGCCGCGTTCGGTGATGATCGCCTCGATGTATTTGGCCGGTGTTACGTCGAACGCAGGGTTGAAGATGCCAACCTCGTCGGGCGTCATTTGCTTGCCGGCGATGTGCGTGACTTCGGTGGCAGAGCGTTCTTCGATCGGGATCCTGCTGCCGTCAGGCGTGGCCAGGTCGACGGTAGAAAAGGGTGCAGCAACGTAGAAAGGGATGCCGTTTTCTTTCGCGAGAACAGCGACTTGGTAAGTGCCGATTTTGTTCGCGACATCGCCGTTGGCGGCGATGCGGTCGGCGCCGACGATGACAGCTCCAATTTTTCCTGCGCGCATCAGGGTTCCGGCGGAAACATCGGGAATCACGGTGGTGGGAATGCCGTCTTTCATAAGTTCCCATGCGGTGAGGCGCGCGCCTTGCAGGAAGGGGCGGGTTTCGTCGGCGAAGACGTGGAGCTTCTTGCCGCTTTCGATGGCGGCGCGGATGACGCCGAGGGCGGTACCGTAGCCGCAGGTGGCGAGGGCGCCGGCGTTGCAGTGGGTTAGGACGCTGCCGTTCGAGGGCAGCAGGACTGCGCCGTGGCGGCCCATGGCTTCGTTTGAGGCAATGTCTTCGAGCAGCATGCGCTTGCTTTCTTCTACCAGCGCGTTCTTGATCTGGGGCAGGGGCAGGTTGGCGACCGAATCGAACTTGCGGCGCATGCGCTCGATGCCCCAGAACAAATTGACGGCGGTGGGGCGTGTCTTGGCGATGGTGTCGCTGATCAAGTCGAGATCGTGGCGGAGAGCGACGACGTCTTTGGCTTCGGACTTGAGCACGCCGATGGCGATGCCCATGGCGGCAGCGACTCCGATGGCAGGCGCTCCGCGAACGACCATAGTGCGAATGATGTCGGCTACCTGCTGGTAGCAGGTGGCGGTGACGTAGATTTCTTCCGTGGGCAGCTTCGTCTGGTCGATGAAGCGCACGCCGGAGTCGGTCCATTCGAGAGTTTTGATCATCGGACGATAGCCGCTGGGTCGGCTGTTATTGGAGGGAAGTTTACTGGTAGTGCCCCCTCCCCCTCCCCCCTCCAAGAACTCAAAATACTGAAAACAAATAAGTTGCGAAACAATTACCGGCAAAATCTAAATTGCAAGAGAGTTATAGGCAAAATCTTGGAAGCAAACGACTTGCGGCCCCTGGACATGTGCCTTAGCTCTTAGCCTCTAGCTTTTAGCCGACAGCCCGAGTCTACTTAAAAGAGAATGTCATTGCAAGCGTTGTTTCCTCGTAGAAACAGATCACAGGGTCGGGTTGCGCCTGATGTGTTCGGCTCGCACGTCGTTGGCGGTGAAGATGCTGACGAAGGGTGCCGGCGCTGCTGCTTTCGCGACACTCGGTCGGCCCCCGGCTTCTTCGCGTTCGACCAAGCACATTGCGCCGACAACTTCAAAACCGAACTCGCGGGCGGCTTCGATGGCTTGAACTGTTGAAGAGCCGGTGGTGCACACATCGTCGACGATCACGACGCGGGAGCCTTTGCCGCGGAAGCCTTCGATGCGCTGACCGGTGCCATGCTGTTTTTCGGCTTTGCGGACAAGGAAGCCATGCAGTTGGGCGCTGACGACCGAGACGGCGACAACGATCGGGTCGGCACCCATGGTCAGGCCGCCGATGGCCTGGGCGTTCCATCCGCGGGCGCGGATTTGTTCCCAAAAAACTTCGCCCGTGAGGCGCGAGCCGTGAGCGTCGAGAGTGGTCGCGCGGCAGTCGATGTAGTAGTCGCTGGTTCCGCCGGAAGAGAGCTTGAAGGAACCCAGGCGGAAGGACTTTTCTGCCAGCAGACGCAAGAGTTCGAGCCGCGCGGGGGACATAAACTTCTACGATAACACGGCGATGATGAGGCGAATCACCGCGCGACAAGCGGTTCGGGAGCAAGACTCCATTCGGTCGCCTCGCTCTCTCAGGACAGGTCGGCCGCGCCACACCGCTACTGGTTCAGCTTCTCGAGATGCTGGTATCCGTCGGTACCGATGTAGAGCAGGATGGCGATCGTGCTGTTGTAGGAGACGTGAACCAGCAAACTGGCACCGAGCGATCGGGCGAGTGCGCGAACGGTTCCGAGCGCGATGCCGACTACAAGAATGATGAGCACTGGCGCCCAGGCGCTGGCGAGTTGCGGCGCGTGAATCAGTGCAAAAGGGATGGCGGTCAGGAAGACCGAGAAGGTCCGGCCCACACGTCGCGCGAGTGCAGGGTACCAGAACCCACGAAAGAAGAACTCCTCGGCCAAGGGACCCAGACTCACACTGAAGATGGAGAGAAAGAACGCCTGCGCCGGCGTCTTGAACAATTCGTTGATCGGGAGAGTCTTGGGCGTGGGCAGGAAACCCAAAACCAATTCAAGCCCGAAAGAGAGCAGCACACCGAAGGCAGCGTACGCCCAATACCAGTCCTTCGGCCAGTTCCAACTCAGGGCGGCGAGGAAGGGCTGACGGCGTTCCCAGCGAATGAAGACGTAACTGACGGCAAAAAATAGGACGTAGGCCCCAACCTGGCCAACAATCCCAACCATTGGCTTCAGCAAGACCGGCGTGAAGCTTCCTGCATGGAAGTACCAGCGCTGGGCGGCTAGCGCGGTAGCGATCACGGAAAAAAAGAGTGAAGCAATGACGACGAGCGTGAGCAGGATTACATCCGGGATCGACCACACGGGATTTTCGACGGGGGCAGGCGGTGAGGAGGCCACAGGCGGTTCGACCATCTGCGGTGTTACCGGCGGCAGTTCGTGAGTCTGCGGGAAATCCACTCGATTCTTCCTGAAGGCCTCTGGAAAGAATGTACACGAAAAGCGAAACGGGCAGAAAGCTGGCGGACGGACGAGTACAATCATGCGGATTCGGGATGGTGCCATGGCAAAGTCACGACCTCGGCTCGAAAAAGTCTCGGAAGAAATGAAGGCTTGGTCGGCCATGCTGGCGGGCGAGGTGACGGGCTGGCCGGGCGTGACTGCGCGTCCCATGTTTGGGCTTAGTGCCGTGTATCGCAAAGAGGCGATCTTTGCGGTGCTACCCAAGACACGCGGCATGGAATCGGGAAATTCGCTGGCGTTCAAGATTCCGGGAGCTTCGGCGCGGACGCGAAAGCGACTCCAGGCCGACGGGCGCATCCAGGAGAGCGTGATTCAGAAAGCACGGTGGTTTGTGTTCGAGATGGAATCGGATGCGGATGTGAGGGGTGCGCTGGGATGGCTGAGTGAGGCGTATGAGGCAGCGGGAAAAGGCAAGGCCAAACCCAAGGGGCGGTCCCGCGCGCCTCAACGCTGATTCTGAATGATGGCGCATCCCGTATCCTTTTCGCGGCAGTTTTCGTCCTTACCTATGAAAATCGAAAACGAGCCGCCGCGCGTATAGAGGAGAAAACGGCCATGCTTACGACCGACCAACTCAGTGAATCAACGAACACTCCGTCCGAATCGCACCCCAGGCAGGTGGAGCGGGAACCCAGACTTCAGGACTTGATTCCCATCGCCATGGTCATCGCCGCGGGCTGCGAACCCTGCGCCGAAAAGATGGTCAACAGGGCGTTGAAGGAAGGCAGTTCCTGGCAGGACATCGAGAAGACCTTGCGGATCGTAGCCAGCATGCAGAGTCTCGATTGCTTTGCCAAGGCAGTGGGACCAGAGGCGGTTGCCCGCATGGGCAAACCACTAGCCGCCGGACGAAGGACTTTGCAGGAAGCGACGGTCCGCTCCGGCAGATGATCCTGCGGCATGGGCATGTTCGATGTCCCATGTATCCTTTTTCCCGGAAGATTCGTCCTGTGAAGTGGGAAGGGACCGCGGTCTAAGAGGTTTGCGGGTTTCCCGGCCCACTCTTCGTTGGAGGTGGTATATGACCGCTGACAAAGTTGCCTTGGACGAGCGTTTGGCGGACGTCGGGTGGGGAGTGCTCCTGATCACGATTGGCGTTATTGGGCTGTTGCCTGCGGGACAGGTTCCACACGGCACATGGCTGATCGCCGCGGGGCTTATCCTGCTCGGCCTTAATGCAGTGCGCTATTTCAACGGGATCAGGATGCGAGGTTTCAGCTTGATCGTGGGCATTCTCGTTTTGCTCGCCGGGCTGGGAGAGTCCTTTGGCCTGGATCTTCCGTTGTTTGCCATCGCGCTGATTTTGATCGGAGCGGGTTGTTTATTCAGGCGGCCGAACGCAACCGATTCCACCTCACAGGCTAGCCAGAACCGCTGTTGAGCGAACAAGCGGACAAGAAGTAGTGTGCGAGTGAGAGTGGCCAGCCGGTAGGTCATACTTCTCGACGATCACGTGTCATCCGGTTTCGGCTCGCAGATGAAGACGCCCCGGTCATCGCGTCCGAATGAGCAGGCGTTGTTCAGCGCGGCGTGCAGTTGCCGGCGGGCGCGATGCAGGCGCATTTTGACGGTGGTCAGTGGAAGCTGGAGCAGGCGGGCAATTTCTTCGGAGGTAAGCCCGTCAGCATCGTGCATCAGCAGCACAGACTTGTACGCATCGGAGAGATTGGCAACGTGACGCTCCACGCACTCGCTCATTTCGGCTTGCTGGATGATGGTGAGAGGCGATGGCGAATCTCTGTCGGTTATGGGTAGCTCTTCGATCGGCGTATCAACGTGTCGCTTACCCGCCCGAGCCCGCTTTCGTAGAGTGTCAAGGCTGATATGCGTCGCAATCCGGTAGAGCCAGCTTTCCAGCGCTGCCGGGTCCCGCAATGTGCTTCGCTGACGATGGGCCCGCAGGAGCGCCTCTTGCGTTATGTCTTCAGCTTCGCTGGCATCCTGAACGAGATGGCGGACATACCGCGTTACGCGAGTGCGGTACTGCTCGATTTCGTCGACCGCGGGTGAGGACGTTGACATAAAGACGGGCCGCCCCAGCCGAGAGAATTGTAGACTCCTGCTGCCGCCAGTTCAGTGATTCTGGGCACAGCGCATTGGACTTGGGATATGTCTTTGCGAGGGAAGTCGTTTCGAGAAGAACCGGACTGAGTGCGTCAGGCGGTGCGACTGGAGCCGTTGAAGTAGCGTGCCAGGGCCTGGCCGGTGTACGACTTCTTCGCGCGCGCGACCTGTTCCGGTGTGCCTTGGGCGACGATGCGTCCGCCGTCGTCGCCGCCTTCCGGTCCTAGATCAATGATCCAATCCGCGTTGCGGATCACGTCGAGATTGTGCTCGATGATGATGACCGTGTTGCCGAGATCCGAGAGGCGGTGCAAGACGTCGAGCAACTTGCTGACGTCGTCGAAGTGCAGGCCTGTTGTGGGCTCGTCGAGCAGATAGATGGTCTTGCCGGTCTGGCGCTTGGAGAGTTCGCGAGCCAGCTTGATGCGCTGGGCTTCGCCGCCGGAGAGAGTTACGGCCGATTGTCCGAGGTGGATGTAGCCGAGGCCGACGTCGACGAGCGTTTGCAGCTTCTGGCGCGCGCCGGGGATGTTTTCGAGCAGCTGCAAGGCGTCGGAGATCGGCGTTTCCAGCAGGCCGGAGATGGTGCAGCCTTTGAAACGCACCGCCAGCGTTTCGTGGTTGTAGCGTTTGCCGCCGCAGACCTCGCACACGACGTAAACGTCGGGGAGGAAGTTCATCTCGATGCGGCGCTGGCCTTCGCCCTGGCAGGCTTCGCAGCGTCCCCCGGCGACGTTGAAGGAAAAGCGGCCGGGCTTGTAACCGCGCTCGCGGGACTCCGGCAGCATGGCGTAGATGTCGCGGATCTGGGCGAAGACGCCGGTATACGTAGCGGGGTTCGAGCGCGGGGTGCGGCCGATGGGCGACTGGTCGATGCGGATGACCTTGTCGATCTGCTCGAAGCCGGTAAGAGTCTTGTGCTCGCCGGGTTCTTCGCGGGAACGGTACAGCTTGCGGGCGAGAGCTCGGTAGAGAATGTCGTTGACGAGGGTGGATTTGCCGGAACCGGAGACGCCGGTCACGACGGTGATCACGCCCAAGGGGAAAGTGACATCGAGATTCTTCAGGTTATTCTCGCGTGCGCCGAGGATGACGAGGGCTTTGCCGTTGGGTTGGCGGCGCTGCGGCTGCATCGGGATTTGCTTGCGACCGGACACGTAAGCGCCGGTGAGGGAGCCGGGCACTCGGGTGATTTCTTCCGGAGTGCCGCTGGCGACGAGGTAGCCGCCGTGGCGTCCGGCGCCGGGACCGAGGTCGATGACGTAATCGGCACGGCGGATGGTGTCTTCGTCGTGCTCGACAACGAGCACGGTGTTGCCCAGTTCGCGCAGTGCTTCGAGCGCGGTCAGCAGCCGGTTGTTGTCGCGGTGGTGCAGGCCGATGGAAGGCTCGTCGAGCACGTAGAGAACACCGCGCAGCTTGGAGCCGATTTGCGTCGCGAGGCGGATACGCTGGCCTTCGCCACCGGAGAGTGTTGCGGCGGAGCGGTCGAGCGAGATGTAATTCAAGCCGACGGCGTTGAGGAATTCGAGGCGCTCGATGACCTCGTGCACAATGCGGCCGGCGATGATCTCGTCGCGTCCCTTTAACTGAATCTTCTTCGCGGTTTCGAGCGCGCGGGAAACGGGCAGGGCGGTGAACTCGGCAATGGACATGCTGTTCACCTGCACAGCCAGGCTTTCCGGGCGGAGGCGGCGTCCGTGGCAAGAGGGACAGTCGCTCGCCGACATGTAGTCCATGAGCCAGTCTCGGTAGCCTTCTGAGGTGGACTCTTCCAGGTTCTTCTTCAGGTAGGAGATCACGCCGCGAAAGCCAGTCTTGCCGCCGCGGGAGGGTTCTCCGTAGAGCAGCAGGTTCTGATGGCTCTCCGGCAACTTTTCGAAGGGGGCCGAGAGATCAATTTTGTGTGCTTCGGCGGCGATCTGCACGGTGTGGATGAGGTTTGAGGTTGCCGACCCGGGCCCGAGGCCGCCGTCGAGCAACGGTTTCGACCAATCGACGATGATCTTCGCCGGGTCGAAGTCATACTTGCTGCCCAGGCCATGACACTCCGGGCAGGCGCCGTACAAGCTGTTGAAGGAGAAGGAACGCGGTTCCAGTTGCGGCACGCTGATGCCGCAGTCGGGACAGGCTAGCTTCGAAGAGTAGAGCTGCTCACCGGCGCCGACAATGACGACGCCGACCAGGCCGTCGGCCAGTTTCATGGCCAGCGCCGCGCTCTGCTCGAGGCGACTCTCGATGCCGGGCTTCACCAAGATCCGGTCAATCACGACTTCGATCGTGTGGTTCTTGCGCTTGTCGAGTTTGATCTCGTCTTCCAGGTTGAGCAGCTCGCCGTCGATGCGGGCGCGGGTGAATCCCTGCTGGACGAGCTTTTCCATTTCCTTCTTGAACTCGCCTTTTCGGCCCCGAACGATGGGCGCCAGGATCATGACGCGGTCTTCGGGCTTGAGCGCGAGGACGTGCTGGACAATCTGTTCGGCGGACTGACGGGCGATAGCGCGACCGCACTTGGGACAGTGCGGGACGCCGATCGAGGCGTAGAGAAGGCGAAGGTAATCGTAGATCTCGGTAATAGTGCCGACCGTGGAGCGAGGGCTACGGCTCGTGGTCTTCTGCTCGATGGAGATGGCGGGGCTCAAGCCGTCGATCGAGTCGACTTCGGGGCGTTCCATCTGGTCGAGGAACTGGCGGGCGTAGGCGGAGAGCGTCTCCACGTAGCGGCGCTGGCCTTCGGCGTAGATGGTGTCGAAGGCGAGGGATGATTTGCCAGAACCGGACAGGCCGGTGATTACCGTTAGGGTATTACGCGGGATGTCGACGTCGATGTTCTTGAGGTTGTGTTGGCGTGCCCCACGAACGGAGATCTTCGAAATAGCCATTTCCTGGCGAGCAGGTCCTTCCGTAACGTGGACGGGGTCCACAGAATGGGTGGAAAGTGAGAGTAGACAACTCTACTCACGTATCTTATTGGCTAACAGTTGCAAGCGTCAACGCGAGTAGAGTAGGCAATCCGACGGGTCGCGCGGATGCCACATTTGTGAGGCAGGGTTTTCTGTGAGTGTTCTGGTAGCTTCTGCGTTGATCTTCCTGACAGTGCTTAGCACGCTTTCCCTGGGCGTACTTCTGAGCTATGCGGCACTCAGCGGCATTCTGCTGGCATTCCACCGTCGCAAGCAGGAACCTGCGCCTGCCTTGCTGGCACGCGCGCAGGCGGCGGGCGACTAGGCGCCTTTGCACGGGCGAGACGCCCGTGCCTCCATCGCAGACACAATCCAAGAATTAACGACCGAGATCAGCTACTGGTTCGGCGGTGGCGGGGGCGGCTGATTCTGTTTCTGCTGCATGTTGATGCGGTCCTGGTAGCGACGCTGCAGTTCCTGAATCATCTGCTCCTGTGCGCTCGCGGGGTTCTGCGGTTGTGCGGGCTGAGGCGACGCCTCTGGCGCCTGCTGAGCGGTGCCTGCGGTGTTCTGATCCTGGTCGTCGGCGTTGTCGGCTGCATTGTCCTCTTCGGCAGTCGGGGGCTGTGATCCTACCGGCATAACCTGCGGCTGCAGCTGTTGGAGCAGAGCGCGATTCGGTGTGGTACCGACAGGAGCCGGCGTGAATACAGGGCCGTTGGGTGTAGCCGTGGGCATCGCCATTGGCGTTGCCATGGAGCTGCCCGCGGAAGCAGACGCCAAGGTGACGGTCTTGGGACTGAGAATCACCTTGTCGAGAGCCGTGGCGTCGGTTGACGTGCTCACCATTACGTAGTTGAACTTCGAGCCGTTCAGCAGGTCAGTAAGTACGTCGCGCGCGAGCCCGGGGCCGATGCGTCCTACGACGCGCTCGCTGGTGTCGCCGGAAGAGATATCGATGGTGGCGCCGGTGGCTTTGCGGACTGCATCCAGAATGTCGCCGAGCGTAGAATTCTTGGCTTCGATCAAAAGCTGTCCCTTAACGAAACTGACTTGCGGAGGGACGGCGGGCATGTCAACGGGCTTGGGCGGACCAGCGGGTACTGGGGGCTGGGCTTGTGGCTGCGTCTCGGGAGCTGGTGCAGGAACAGGAGTGGGGGTTACAGCGGCGGACGGCTTCTGTGGGTTCTGCACGAGCGGTTTGCGGGACAGCACTTCACGGCGAATACGCGAACTCTGCGCGAACGTCAGGCTGGTGACAAGAGAGGCGATTGTGATCAAAAGCGAGAGCCGGAAGATGCATGACATCGTGAATTCCCCTTCCGCACGGCTTGGGGGGCCGTATAGTAGTTTTCATTTTAGCACTGTTTCAGCCGAACACCGGCCCGTTCGTACCAGAGAATTGGGGCAGCGTTCCGGGGCGGCGAGGCATCGTACAATCGGGGAGCGGGGCAACGGTAAGCGAATGATTCTCAGCGACTTGAGGATGATCGAGGGGAAACGGAGCTGCGTGCTGGGCGGCGTGCTGGGGGCTTTCTTTCTAGCGCTGAGCAGCTTGGGGGCAGCGCAGTCGTGCCAGATGGGGGAGGATATTGATCCGGCAACGCGGTCGGCGCTGGAGACGACGGCACGGCGTTATTTTGACCTGGCGGCGAGAGGGGATGCGGCGAGCCTCCGGCAGAACGCGATTCCGAGTGTGGCTGGGGATTTTGCGGGCATCGAGGCAGCCGTGAGAGACAACCAGGCGAATCTGGCAGGAGCACGGCCCACGGTGCGACCGCTATTTGTCCTGGTGGCGGATGCTGCGGTTCCGGCGGATCACGCCGAGTTCTATTGCGGAGTGTTTGGGGCGAAGGGGCAGACATCGGGAAGCGCGGTTTTTTCGCTGAACCAATTGCCGGTAGGGAAGTATGGCGTGGTGATCCTCGATGTGCCGTCGAACGCGGGTGCGATGACGCTCGGGGAGATCTTGCAGCAGGTTGGAGCGGACTGGAAACTCGGAGGCTGGTTCGTAAAGGCGGCGCAGACGGCCGGGCACGACAGCGCGTGGTTCACGGCGCAGGCACGGGCGTTTGCGGCAAAGGGACAAATGCGCAACGCCTGGTACTACTTTCTTGAGGCGCGCGATTTGGCTTCGCCGCTGCCTTTCATGAGCACGATGGTGACAGACAAGCTTTATGACGAGTCGCATCAGATCATGCCGGCGGATTTGCCGGGGGACAAGCCTCTGGAGTTGGCGGGTAGTGGAAAGACCTACCGGATCAAGGCGATGTTTCCCTACGGAGTGGCGGGCGAAATCAACCTGGTGGTGAAGTGGGAGACGGGGGATGCGTCGAATCCGGCACAGTCGTACGCCGACAATCAGGTGGTGGCGAAGGCGCTGGTCGCGAAGTATCCGGAACTTCGCGATGGATTCGCGGCGATTGTGGCGCGAGCGACGGAGCCTTCGGGGCGAGATTATGGGACGCTGCTGCCGATGAAGGAGATCAAGTGAGGCCGCTCGCAGCGGGTTTCGGGGCGCTGAGTTTACGGCCGCGCTTCTGCTAAGAGGCATTCTTC
>Ga0075028_100000278_pt1 | contig 18710 bp, 15 predicted proteins | sample LitLauG_LLR_2014_FD_71390 | JGI IMG/M metagenome (GOLD analysis project Ga0075028, IMG submission 71390) | Freshwater sediment microbial communities from Pennsylvania, USA - Little Laurel Run_MetaG_LLR_2014 | ecosystem: Environmental > Aquatic > Freshwater > Creek > Sediment | place: USA... | reverse complement strand
TCTTCGGACCGGTCTGCCATATCGCGCCGTTCGACGATGCCGACGAGGCCGTCGCCCTGGCGAACGACAGCGACTACGGGCTCGCGTCCACCGTGTGGACGTCGAACGTCGGCCAGGCGCACCGGGTGGCCCGCGCGCTCGACGTGGGGATCGTGTGGGTCAACACCTGGTTCCTGCGCGACCTGCGTACTCCCTTCGGCGGGGTCAAGGCCTCCGGGATCGGGCGCGAGGGCGGCGCGGCGTCCCTGGACTTCTACACCGAGTCCAGCACCGTCTGCGTGGGACTGTGACGGCGGACGCGACGCCGGGCGCCCTGGTCGTCGCCGGCGCCGCGACCCCTCGCGGGCGCTACCCGCACGTCAAGGTGGTCGGTCGCACGGTCTACGTGTCGGGGACCAGCAGCCGCCGGGAGGACGACTCGATCGCGGGCGCTGCGACCATCGACGGCGCACGGACCTGGGACATCCGCGTCCAGACGCGGGCGGTCCTCGACGCGATCGCCCACCTGCTCGCGCCGGTCGGCGCCGGGCTCGCCGACCTGGTCCAGGTCACCACCTACCTGGTGTCGATGGACGACTTCGACGGCTACAACGAGGTCTACGGGCAGTACTTCGACCAGACCGGTCCCGCCCGCACGACTGTCGCCGTCCACCAGCTTCCACATCCGGACCTGCGCATCGAGATCCAGGCCGTCGCCGTACTGCCCACCGCGGCGTCCACCACCGCCGGCGCCACCGCGAGCGCCACCATCGCGGACACCGACCCCGAAACAGCACCCACCGCGCGGACACGAGCCAGCCAGAACGAACAGGAGTCATCGTGAGCGAGATACCCGAGCCGGTAACCATGGCACAGTGGCTGGCCGACAACGCCCATCTGCTCAAGCCGCCGGTGAACAACAAGCAGATGTTCACCGGCGCGTCGGACTTCATCGTGCAGGTCGTCGGTGGCCCCAACCAGCGCACCGACTACCACGTCGACCCCTACGAGGAGTTCTTCTACCAGCTCAAGGGCGACATGCACCTACTCGTGATGCGGCCTGACGGTCCCGCGCGCGTCGACATCCGCGAGGGTCAGACCTGGCTGCTGCCGGGCAGCCTGCCGCACTCTCCGCAGCGCCCCCAGGCCGGGTCGATCGGGCTGGTCCTCGAGCGCGTCCGCGAGCCGGGGACGCTGGAGAAGTTCCAGTGGTACTGCCTCAGCTGCTCCGCCTTGGTCCACGAGGTTGAGCTCCAGGTCACCGACATCGTCGCCGACCTGCCGCCGGTGTTCGCCGCCTTCTACGCCGACGAGACACTGCGGCGGTGCCCGACCTGCGGGACACTGCACCCTGGGAAGGGCTGAGCGTGTCCTGGCGGCCGCGGGGCGCACCCGTGGGCTCGTGGCTGGCACGCACCCGCGATCGGCGAGCCGACGGGCGCACCGGGTCCGCACGCGGGTCGCAGTCGTGAGAAAGCGCCCGCCCTCGGGGCGCGTGCCGACAGCCCAGGACCAGACCCGGCCGGCCCACGCCGTCGAACCCGAGGCCGACGGCCCCGTCCTGGACTTCGCCCAGGACACCCCCTATGACGCGTACGTCGGTGCCAGCGCGCTGCACCGGCTGCAGCACACCGTCACCGATGAGCCGGCGGAGATGCCCTTCCTGGTGGTCAGCCAGATCATGGAGCTGTACTTCGGCCTGCTCAGGTATGAGTGGCGTCGGGCGATCGTGGCCCTTCGCGCTGACGACATCCCCGGTGCGACGGCGATCCTGGGCCGCAGCCGCCACCACCTGGCCGGGCTGAACGCCTCGTGGGCGTCGCTGTCGTGGATGACCCCGCGAGAGTTCAACGCGTTCCGCCCCGATCTGGGCGAGGGGTCGGGCTTTCAGTCCGCGATGTACCGGCACGTGGAGCTCCTGCTCGGCAGCAAGTCCCGCCAGCTGCTCGCCCCGCACCGCCACTCCCCCGCGGTGTACGAGGCCCTGGTGTCGGCACTGGAGTCGGCGAGCCTGTACGACGAGGTGCTCGCGGCGCTGGCCCGGCGAGGGCACGAGGTACCCGGCGAGGTCCTGGCCCGCGACTTCTCTCTTCCCTACGTTCCCGACGACCGCGTCGAAGCGGTCTGGGTGGCCATCTACCGAGATGAGCCGGCCCTGGAGCTGAGCCTGGGGGAGGAGCTCAGCGCACTGGCGCTGGACGTCTCGGACTGGAAGTACGCCCACCTCGCCGCCGTCCGCCGGACGATGGGTGCCAAGCCGGGAACCGGGGGCTCGTCGGGCCTTGCCTGGCTGGAACGAAGCCTGGCCAACGCTGCGTTCCCCGAGCTGTGGTCGGCGCGCACCCAGGTCTGAGTGCCACCCGACGGACGTGCAGGTCAGGGTGCGCCCGCGATGACAGGTGGTGCTGGGCGAGCGCCTACGTCGTCGCGTCGCCTCGGACCATCTGCCTGTGACCACCCAGGGGTGGACCCGGATGCCGAGCCCGCCCTCGGGTAGCCAGCCAGCGTTCACGGTGGCTGGACAAGTCCGGACGCACGGGTGCGGCACCCAATACAGTGTCACCCGCCGGTGGCGGGCGCCGCGGGCACCAGCAGCCCTTGTGGGCCGGGCTCCTCGGTGCCTGCACTGGCACGCGCATCAGACGGTGAAGGCCCGAACTCGAGTTCAGCTATGTCGACCCTCGTACAGGAGCACCCATGAGCGCAGTGACCCCTTCGCAGCCCCACCAGGTGGCGCAGCGGCGAGACTTCTGGGTCCTGATGGGCTACGCGGTCGTCCTGGGTGTCTTCGGCGCGCTGTTCGCGCTGGCCTTCATGGGGGTGGTGAAGGTCGGTGGCGGTTGGTACTCCCCGACCAGCAACACCTGGATGGGCGGGCACTGGTGGTGGGTTGCGGTCAGTGGAGCGGCCGGTGTCGCGGTCGGGCTCCTGCGGATGGTGACCAAGCTGCCCGACAAGACCCCGGGGCTGGTCGAGGACATGCAGGACCAGTACGTCGACCCCGCCATGGTGACCGGGATCGCGCTGGTGTCGGCCGCCTCGCTGGTGGGCGGCGCCAGCCTCGGCCCGGAGAAGGCCCTTGGCACGGTCGGCGGCGGGGTGGGCCAGTGGCTCGCCCAGAAACGAGGGCGCGACCTCGAGGACCGACAGGTGGCCACCTTGAGCGGCTTCGCCGGCGCCTACGGCGGTCTGTTCTCCAGCACAGTCCTGGTCACGATGATGATCATCGAGCTCGTGCGACCAGGCGGTCGACGGTTCACTAAGGTCCTGGTCTCGTGCGTGCTGTCCGGCAGCGTCTCCTTCGGCATCTACTTCGCCGTCGCCGGGGCTGTGTTCCTGGACGCATACCCGGTCCCCGCCTACTCCTACAAGAACTGGTACCTGGTCGCGGGTGTCGGGCTGGGCCTGCTGGCAGCTGTTCTGGTCACCGTGCTGGGCGTCATCGTCAAGGGTGTCGAGCGCGCCTTCGACGCGATGAAGGCGCCCAGCCTGGTCAAGTCGACCATCGGCGGCCTCGCGTTCGGGGTCATCGGGGTCGCCCTGCCACTGACGATGTTCACCGGCAGCGGGCAGCTGTCGGTCGTGCTCAAGGACGGCTCGACTCTGGGGCTCGGCCTGGTCGTGGTGCTGGTCCTGGCGAAGATGGTGACGTTCGCCGTCAGCGCCGGCAGCGGGTTCATCGGTGGTCCCATCTTCCCCACCCTGTTCATCGGAGGATCCGCTGGCGTCGCAGTGCATCTGGCAGTCCCCGGGCTGCCGCTTGGGCTCACCTTCGCCTGCCTGCTCGCCGCAGTACCTGGTGCGCTGGTCGCCGCCCCGTTCACGTTCGTCCTGCTCGCCGCCTTCTTGACCGAGGTCGGCGCGCTGAACACCGCACCAGTCCTGCTGGCCGTGGTCACCGCGTACCTGGCCGTGGAGGCCGTGAAGTACGTGATGGTCGGCCGCAAGGCCGAGGCCGCGGCCTCGGCCCAGCCCGCATAGCGGACCGGCTCGGTCAGGCAAAGCCTGGGGGCAACCTCTCCAGAGTTGGAAGCCGACTGCAGGGTGAACTCTGCTCAGATGAACCCCTTGCGAACAATCAGCCGGCGTCGGGCCGGCGACGTGGCCCGGAGGCTATAACTGACCTGGTCGGGGCGCGCCGCGCCCGCGACGTGACCGACAGGACGGCGACCCCGTCGCCGCGGGGATGCTGAGGTGGTCCGAACATGGCGCTGCACAGGCACGAGTCTGTGCGCGAGGAGCTGCTCGACTCCCTGTACGCGGGGTCGGACCTGGTGACGACGTTGCCGGCCAACCGCTTCCCCCAGCATGAGATGCGCCGGGAGGACGCGTTCGGGGCGATCTCGGACGAGCTGCTGCTGGACGGGAACGCCCGGCAGAACCTGGCGACGTTCTGTCAGACCTGGGAGGAAGACGAGGTCCACAAGCTGATGGACGTGTCGATCAACAAGAACATGATCGACAAGGACGAGTACCCGCAGACGGCGGAGATCGAGCGCCGGTGCGTGCAGATGCTTGCCGACCTGTGGAACGCACCCAGGCACGGCGGGGCCGTCGGCTGCTCCGCCATCGGTTCCTCCGAGGCCTGCATGCTGGGCGGCATGGCGGCCAAGTGGCGCTGGCGGGCCAAGCGCCAGGCGGCGGGCAAGCCCACCGACCGTCCCAACGTGGTCTGCGGTCCGGTCCAGGTGGTCTGGCACAAGTTCGCCCGCTACTGGGACGTGGAGATGCGCGAGATTCCGATGACACCCGGCAGCTACTGCATGGACGTGGACCAGATGCTCGCCCAGGTCGACGAGAACACGATCATGGTCGTCCCGACGTTCGGCGTCACCTACACCGGTGCCTACGAGCCGGTGCTCGAGCTGTCCAGGGCACTAGACAAGCTGGCCGAGGACACCGGGCTGGACATCGACATCCACGTGGACGGGGCCTCGGGGGCTTTCCTTGCGCCGTTCTGCGCCCCCGACCTCGTGTGGGACTTCCGGATCCCGCGGGTGAAGTCGATCAGCACGTCCGGGCACAAGTTCGGTCTGGCTCCCCTGGGGGTCGGCTGGGTGCTCTGGCGTGACGCCAGCGAGCTGCCTGCCGACCTGATCTTCCACGTCACCTATCTGGGCGGCGACATGCCAGTGTTCCAGATCAACTTCTCGCGGCCGGCAGGCCAGATCGTCGCCCAGTACTACAACTTCGTCCGGCTGGGACGCGAGGGGTACGCGGGGGTGCACAACGCCTGCTACGCGGTGGGCCAGTTCCTGGCCGCCGAGATCGTCAAGGTCGGCCCGTTCGACCTGCTGTGTGACTCCGACCCCCGCACCGCAATCCCCTCCGTCGCCTGGCGAATCGCCGAAGGGGAGGATCCCGGCTACACCCTCTACGACGTCGCCGACCGGCTGCGGGTCAAGGGCTGGCAGGTCCCGGCCTACCCGCTGACCGGCTCCGTCGCCGACGTCTCGGTCCAGCGGATCCTGGTCCGGCAGGGAGTCAGCCGTGACCTGGCCTCCCTGCTGCTGGATGACATCAGGCAGTCGGTCGCGCACTTTGACAGGCATCCGGTCTCCGTGGCGATGACCAAGCAGGAAGCGGGAGGGTTCAGTCACTAGCGCGGCCAGGCGACAGCGGCGTCCCAGCCTGGCGGCGAGCGGTCTTCGATCGCCGGTCCCGCGGTGAGGTGTCTGAGGTTCCCGCTGGGCCCGTAGGTGATCTCCTGGGCACCGCGAAGACGACTGCCGCGCGCTGACGAGCGCGGCGACGAAGGCGTCTTTGCGGGCCCGCTCGATCTCCTGGGGCCTTCGTGATGGCCGTTTCGGGTCACCGCCGTCTCAGACCGGAACGGTCCACATCGACCCGGACAGCGTCGGGCGACCATGGAGCTGCGGCAGTTGCTGCGCACCGGTCATGCCGCCGTGCGTCAAGGTTGTCCAGATACGTCCGATACACTGGGTGGAGCAGCCCGCCAAAGAGGTTGCCCGGTGCGCGCTAGCGCCCGGTCCGCGGCCCGGCCCCAATGGGGGCCCGGTAGCTGATCCACCTCCCATCTCCGCTGCTGTCACGCGTCGTAGATGGGTCCGACGGAAGGACTCGTGATGAACGAGAAGGACTACGGTCCCTGGGACGACTAGGGACGAAGGCAGGCCCCCGACCAGAGCATCGGTCGGGGGCCTGTCCATTGCGGGGCCGACTCCGCGGATGTCCGCCGCCGCACTCGGAGGCGCGGCTGCCGGCGCTATTTCGCGTGGGCGGCGTCCAGTGCTGACTGCAGCGACTGCTGGTAGCCGCCAGAGGTGTACGTCGCGCCGGACACCGCGTCGATCTGGGCGCTCTGGGCTGCGACCGTCTCCTGCTGCAGGATGGGGATCGCGTAGCTGTTGATCTCCTGGTCGCGCCCGCTGCCTTGGGGGAAGACGATCGCTGTGGCGCTGACGATCTTGCCCGCCCGGATGGTCACCTGCACCTGGACCGGACCGAACGCAGTGTCCGCAGGCGAGCCGTTGACCACGATCGGTCCCGCCGAACTGGTCCCTGCCCCGCCGCTGCTACCGGGCGCCCCAGCGGGGCCGGCTGTCCCGCCTGCCGCGCGGGGGGTCCCGGGAGCCGAGACGATCCCCGCGGGAGCCAGCTGGCCGGGCCGGTTCACCGTCGTGCCCCGGTTCGTGCTGGTGGGATAGAGGAACAGCACTGCGACCGTGACTGCGGTGGCCGCGATGATCGCGGCGTTGCGGCCTGCGCTCGGCTCGTCGCTCACCATCTGAAGCGCTCCTGGTGAAGCTGTTCCGGCGGGAGCCCTGCGGCGACTGCCGCCGCCGCGGCAGCCTCCATCCACGCGTCGGGGCCGCACACGAACACGTCGTACGCCTTCAGACCCGGGACCAGCCTTCGCAGCGCGTCGGCGTCGCTCCACTGGGCTGCGGCCGCGGGCAGCCAGGAGTCGCGTCCGGGTATTCGGGGGCCGGTCAGGTAGTGGATGGTGATCCCGCGGCGCTTGGCCAGCCGCTCGAGCTCGGAGCGGAAGACAAGGTCCCGGTCGGAGCGGGCCCGGTAGACCAGGACGGCGTCGCCAGGTGCGTACGGGAGGTCTTCCAGCAGTGCTCTCATCGGGGTGATGCCGATGCCGCATGCCAACATCGCAACCTTCGACCCGACGCGCTGCTCTCCGGTCAGCCGCCCGTACGGGCCCTCGAGGAGCACCCGCGTCCCCGGCCGCAGCTCTGCAAGCCGGGCGCTGCCGTCGCCGAGGTCCTTTGCGGTGATCTGGATGCGGTCGTTGCGCGGTGCGGCGGACAGTGAGTACGGGTTCCCGCGCGACCATCCGGGCCCGTCGAGGAACCGCCAGATGAAGAACTGGCCGGCCTGCACCGGCAGCCGGCCCAGCCCTCGGCCCCCCATTCGAACGGTCACCACGTCCGGGCTCTCGCGGACCACTGATGTGACGGTGAGTCCGTGTCGCAGCGTCCGCCACAGGGGCAGCGCTACCCGGTAGACCAGGACCGAGCCGGCGGCGACCGCGTACAGGGTCCACCAGTAGGCGCGGGCCGCCCCGGAGGAGATGAAGTCGTTCCCGGTCCAGATCTGGTGCGGAAGAGCGAGACCTACCCCGACGTAGGCGTACAGATGAAGCAGATGCCACGACTCGTAGCGCAGCGCGCGGCGCGACAGCCGGATCGACGTGATCGTGACGACGGTCAGTGCGCCGGTGCCGGCGACGGCGAGCAGGACGCCGCCGTAGTTGGTCAACAGGCTCCAGGTCTGGTGGACGATGTCCGTGCCGTCGCCGACGGCATATCCGAAAGTGGTCAGCACGATGTGCGCCACGATCAGGTTGAAGGACCAAAAGCCCACCAGCCGGTGACGGCGAGCCAGCTCGTCCTGGCCGTATGTTCGCTCGATCGCGGGCACCCGTGCCATCAAGAAGACCTGGATCAGCAACAAGTCCGAGGCGATCAGGCCGGTCAGCCGGCCCAGCGAGATCAGCGCGCTGGACTGGGAGTTCAGCAGTCCTTGCAGGCCCTGGCCGCGCACCCACAGCAAGGCGACCGCCAGCGACGTCGTCCAGCAGGCCGCGGCGATGGCATGGCGCCACCACTGGCGAGCGGGGCGGACCCTGGTGGCCATTGGCTCAGGATGACGCGCGATTCTTGGGTTTTCCTTAGAGCCTCCACTCGGGGTACCGACCGCTCGTATCACGCGGCAAGTCAGCAGGTCAGCCGGTCAGCCGGTCGCGAGGGGCCACCCGCGCGTGCGGGCCATAGAGCGGTCGGCTGCGATCGCGAGGCCCTCGTACCCCTCAACCCTGGCTACCGTCTGCGCCCATCGTTCGGCGGCGACGAACGCCGCGGTGGCCAGGACGTCGGCCGTCTCCAGGCTGGGCCCGGTGACGGTGACGCTCAGAAGCCTGGTCTGCACAGTCGCCTTGGTGCGCGGGTCATACAGGTGGGCGCCGCGCGCCGCGGTTCCGCTGGTGGCCACCGCAGCACCGGTGGACGCGACGGTAGCCGCGACGGCGGCGCGGTCCACCGGGTCCTGGATCCCGATGACGAACGGCCTGCCGCTCGGCGCCATGACGAGGACGTCGCCACCGGCGTTGACGCACCAGTCGATGCCGGACAGCTCGATGGCGGCCCCGCTCAGGTGCCGGGCGGCCCGCTCCACGGCCCAGCCCTTGACCAGACCGGACGGGTCCCACACCCCGTCCGGGCGTGTTGCGTCGAACAGTCCACCCGTCCACTCGCGGGCCCGCTCGCAGCGCGCGACCACCTCACGCACCTGTCGGCTGGCGTCCTGCAGCTCCAGTGTCCCGTCGGCCAGGTGGCTGACCTCGCTGTCCGGACGGTATGGGGAGAACGTGGCGTCGAGGTGGTGGAGCTCGGCGAGGAACGACGCTACCGCCCGATCGGCCGGTGCCCCGCCGGCGGCGGCGCCCCGGGCCAGGACGCTGACGGGAAGACCCATGACCTGCTCGACCCAGGCGCGACGCGGGGGATTGGTGGACACGGCCGCTGAGCCTACGTCGCGACGTGGACGGTTGGTCGACGGCCGGGGCGGCCGTACTCCGGGGACGACCAGCTCCCTGGGGCACGAGTGGAAGCCCACTGTCGCCGCCGTCGCGAGCGCATGCGGCGGGCGGCGGCCGTCAAGATCATCGTACGGCCCGTCGACCCGCATGATCACGGTGGCATCAACCACAGCGGTGGCACCTGCCGACCCGATTCGGCGTAGGCGGACGCGACGCGGGCTCGCCAGACTGAGTCGCGTGTCTGGTCAGGGACCAGGTCTCCGGCCTCCAGTGGAAGTCACGTCCCAGCAGCGCTGGCGGGGCCGTCTCGACTTGCAAAGGGCAGGTTGCCGGGCGGCATTGCCTGACTGCGGTTGTGGTGGTCGGCCCCTGGCGGGCAGGCCGCAGACGGTCTAGGTTCTGAAGGGCCCCCGGCTGTCCCAACCGCGAGCCGGGTAGCACCCGGGAGCGTGCCCACCGGACGCCTCGATGAGCACGTCGCCATCGATGCAAGGAGGGTTGGTCATGACCATGCTGCACAAGATCAGCATCGACAAGCCGAGCGAGTCGCGACCGTTCCAGGCCCATGGGCACGTGGATGTGGTCACCATCGGCGATTTCACGATCGGCAGGGCCGTTTTCGAGCCGGGCTGGCGATGGTCGCAGGATGTCAAGCCGATCGCGGGCACGGAATCGTGCCAGACCCGGCACACCGGCGTGATCGTCTCCGGCACCATGACGGTTCGGTCGAACGACGGCCAAGAGATGACCTACGGTCCCCACGACGTCTTCCTGATGGAGCCCGGGCATGACGCGTGGACCGTCGGTGACGTGCCGTGCATCGCCTTCGACACTGGCGTGAAGGCGTACGCGAAACCGGCCTAGGGGCGATACATGTAAGGAGCGCCGCCGCCCGGGCGGCGCTCCCGCCTTCGAGACGCCTTCGGAGTTTCCAGGGGCCGCACGGTATCCGCGTGGTGCAGCGGCTGCGGAGCGCGATGGTCTCGTGCGGTGCGCCGGTAAGAAGAGTGGTGTGGTCGCGTAGGAAGGGGTCCAGACGGCCGACACGGCGACTGATCCATTTCTTCGGCTTGGTGGACACAGCAGGGCGGGGAACCGGCGCTCGTCCGCTTGCCGTGGCGACCGAAGACCGCGCCCGGGGTGGGTCGGCGGCCAACGCTGAGCTGGAGGGCCTCTCCGAGGCCATGACGGGGTATCGGCTGCCCGGTCTCAGCCACGTCGCGGCCAGGCCTCGGCCCGGGCATCCATCTCCGACTGGCTCTCGCCGGTCGAGGCACGTCAAACCTCGAGGTCAGGGCAGGGTCGAGGTGCCGGCCCGCTCGACCGTGAATGTGAAACCCGCCGCGCGCAGGCGGCCGACGAGCAGGTCGCCCATAGCAGTGGCCGGGGTGAGAACGCCGGCCCGGGCGGGCAACCGGTCACGGTCCACCGCAAGGCACAGGGCGCTCTCGCCGAGCATGACCGAGGTCGCCTGGTAGCCCGGGTCGCCTTCGGCTGCGACCAGGCACCGGTAGCGGGCTCCGGTCGAGGTTCGGGTTCGGATCTGGATACGAAAATGCCCGCCGCGCCTGGACTTCTCGCTCGGGCCTTCGCCGGGTGCGGGCAGGAACTTGTCCAGGACCGCCCGCGTCGGGCGAAACCCCATCGCCGCGACAGCTCCGAGGGTCCCTGCGCTGACCAGGCCTGCGAGCACCGGCGCCGTGATGCCACTGCCGAACGACATTGTCTCCGCATACCGAAACCGCGGACCGTAGGCCCAGCCCTGGAGGGCGTTGCTGAGCCGGACGATCCGCGTGTTGTACGGAGCCATGACGAACGGACCGACCCAGACGCCAAGCTGTCCATCGCGAAAGATCCGCGTCACGTCGCTTTGCGAGCCAACGTCGGGCTCGGCACTTCGGTCGGGGCTGAGCGAGTAGGGGTCTTTGACCACCTTGAGGAGCCTGCGGTCTGCAGCCACCATCTCGGCCGACGCCCGCACCGAGTCGATGGTTCCGCCGCTGATCCCAGCCTTCATCGACGTCACGACAAGAGTGGTGTCCTCGAGCTGACCTTGGTGGTCGTGACGGGCCTGCTCGGCCAGCAGCAACACACCCAGGTCAGAGGGGATCGAGTCGAAGCCGCACGAGTGAACGATCCTGACGCCATTGGCCGTCGCCAGATCGGCGAACCTGTCGATGGTGTCGCGGACGAAAAGCACCTCACCGGTCAGGTCGGCGTAGTCGGTGCCGGCCACCACGCACGCCTCGACCAGTGCCATGCCATATCGGGAGTAGGGGCCGACGGTGGTGGCCACGACGGACGTCGACTCGACCAGAGACTCCAGCGACTTTGCGTCGGTGGAGTCGGCGACCAGGAGCGGCCACTCGGCTGCCGCTGGGCCGAGCGACTCGCGCAGCTCGACCAGCCGCTGCTCTGACCGGCCCGCCAACCCGATCCGCACGGCAGGCGGCGCGTGTTCGACGAGGTAGTCGGCTACCAGTCGTCCGACGAAGCCGGTGGCGCCGAAGATGACGATGTCCAATTCGCGCGTGCGCTCGCGGTGTCCACCCATGGCTGCCACCTTATGGCGCTCCAAGGCACCGTGAGCGTCGGCGGCGGACAGGCGAGTGACGCAGCCATCAGCGCGCTACCGCTTGGCTGCACAGATTGGCTGGACAGTTGGCTACACCACGACTAATGGCACCTCTAATGGATCAAGGAACGCCCAGGTCAGAGGCGTGCATCGGCAGGGACTTCAACCCCGAACCCGCGGATTGAGAGTCGTCGTCACAGTGCGACTGGTTGTCGCCGTGTGTCGCCAGACGTTGCACTCCAACGCTGTTCCGCGCACTGTCGCCTCGTGTCGGCCTCTGGCGGTGGGCTTGCCTACAGGGCTACACAATTGGCTGCACAAGGGGTGCCCCGTACGCTCACGGTTCCGACGGCTGGCCCGGGGGCAGGCCCGTGACCCGGCGCGTTCGAGAGAAGCAGCAAGAAGGGAACCAGGGCTGAGGGTTGGGGAACCGGTCCGGCAGTAGGACGGGCACGTTGATCAGTCCGTCGAGCGTATTGTGAAGGCTCAAGGCGGCGGTCTTGAAGACCGCGCGAACGCCGTCCGTAGCCGTCCGTCTGAGCCTGAAATCTGCCTGCAAGGGCGACGAGGAGTCCGCTGACGTCCGCTCGTGTCCGCCAGGGTTGCTGCCAGCGTTGCTGGCGTGTGCCGCGCAGGCGGACCGTGTAGGTCTCGCAGAACCCCGCAGCCGACGTTGGCTCCGAAAGGTGTGCCCGCACCTGTGCCGAGATCGTCATCGGTTCGATTCCGATAGGCGGCGCTACGATCCTCAGGCCTGCGGGGGGGTGTGCCCACGCTAGGCCGGGAACCACTCGGCCCGTCACGGCACCGCTTGCTGTCCTGGTCATTCGCCCACTCAGGCACCGCCGAGCGGATACGATCCGCGCGTGCAGGGCACGGGTGCGTATCGCACTGTTCTCGCGATTCGTGATGCCCGACTTCTCATCGGCGCGGCCGCCGCCTCGCAGACGGGCGACTGGCTGTTCAACGCCGCGCTGCTCGCCTACGTGTACCTGGCCACCGGCTCTCCTGCCTGGGTCGGTGCCGCGACGATCTTCCGGCTGCTTCCCTACGCGCTGCTCGGCCCGTTCGGTGGCGCGATCGCCGACCGCTACGACCGCCGCACTGTATTGCTGGTCGGCGACATCGTTCGTACAGTCCTGATGTTCGCGCTCGCCGCTGCGGTCGCGGCCCGGAGCCCCATCATCGTCGTCATCGCACTCACGGCCGTCTCGTCGATCGCCGGGGCAGCCGAGCGACCGGCCGCGTTGGCCCTGCTGCCGCGGCTCGTCGGCGAGTCGCGCATCGGACCGGCCAACTCCCTGCTGCACACCGTGCAGGAGCTCGGTGTCTTGGTCGGACCTGCCATCGGGGCGATCCTGCTCACTGTCGCGGCCAACTGGGTGGCCTTCGCGGTCAACGCCTTCACGTTCGTGGTCTCCGCCGTGCTGGTCTCCCTTCTCCGCCGACGTCCGGCCCCGGCGGAGAAGGTCGAGGATGGGGGCGCCTCCTCACAGCTCAAGGAGGGCTTCGCGACCGTGTGGCGGACTCCCTTCGTCGTTCCGCTGTTCATCATCGTCGCGATGGTCGAGCTCACCTACGGGGCGCAGACGGTGCAGCTGGTGCTCTACGCCGACCAGTCGCTCGGGCTCGGCGCGAAGGGCTACGGCTACCTACTTGCGGCCACGGGTCTCGGCGGCCTGCTCGCCGTCCTGGTCAACGCGCGGCTATCCAGGAGCAGCAAGGTCTCGCGAATCGCTGTGGGCACGGCAGCGCTGTTCTGTGCCACCCAGCTGGTCTACACGCGTTCTGACGCGGTCGCGGTCGCGCTGGCCGTCACGGTCCTCGGTGGCATCGGCCTGGTCGCCTGTGAGGTGGTGACCGAGACGACGCTCGCCCGCGTCGTCCCGGCTGATCTGCTCGGCCGTGTCATGGGTCTGTACGACTCGATGTCGGTCGCGGCTATGGTCGCGGGCGCGGTGATCGCACCGATCCTGATCAGCCGGACCTCGCTGACGACCAGCCTGATGGTCATGGGCGTGGCCGCCGTTGTCGTCACGGTGCTGAGCCTTTCGGGGCTCCGCGGTCTCGATGCGATCAGTCGCCGTCGAGCGGAGGTGCTCGCGTCGCGTTTGGCGATCATCGAGAAGGTGCGGCTCACGCAAGGGGTGCCACACATCGTGCTCGAGGAGCTCGCTGCGGCTGCTCAGATCTGTCCGCTGCCACCGGGCGTCGACGTCGTCGTGCAGGGTGCTCCGGCGCACGCGTTCTATGTCGTGGTCGAGGGTGAGGTCGTCGTGGAACGCGACCACAGCGAGGTCATCCGGCTCGGGCCCGGTGAGTGGTTCGGCGAGCTCGGCCTGCTAGACAACATGCCGCGGAACGCGACGGTGACCACGAGTGTCGACAGCATCGTGCTCCGGCTGGAGGGCAGCGTGCTGCTCAGCGCCCTGGAGACCGCACCGACGATGCGCTCCGAGCTCCTAGGTGGCGGGCGCCGACCCGGGACGGCCGTGCCCAGCACGACGCTCGTGGATGACCCACGCTGGGAGGCAGGATGAGTGTCGAGGGAGCACTCGTCGTCGTGGTCGGCGCGGGCTATGAGGGCAAGCGGAAGATCCACGCCCGGATGGCCGAGCTTGGCGCCCGGCTCGTCATCGTGGACGAGCCCGGGCACTGGTCGCAGGCGCTCGTCGAGGAGGGGATCGCGATCTCGTGGCTCGCCGCTCCCATCGTCGGAGATCCCGACCAGGACGCGAAAGCCGTCCTCGAAGCTCTCGCCGCTGCCGGTGTTCCACCGGACGGGGTGCTGACCTTCTGGGAGAACAGCATCGACGTGTGCGCCCGCGTCGCGGCGGCGCTCGGTCTGCCAAGCAACCCGGTCGAGTCGGTCGACGCCGCGCGCAGCAAGGTGCTCACCCGCGAGCTCTCCGAGAAGCTGGGTCTGCCATCGCCCCGCGCCCGACGGGTGCGATCGCTCGACGAGCTGTTCGCGGCCGCCCCGTACGTCAAGTTCCCGGCCGTCGTGAAGCCGGAGTTCGGCGCGAGCGCCATGGGCTGCGTGAAGGTGGATGCCATCGAGGAGCTTCCCCGAATCTACTCGCTGGTCCGCAGTGTGGTGACTCCGGAGCACGACGGGATCTTCCGCGCGGGCAACGACCTCATCGTCGAGGAGTACCTCGACGGGGTCGAGTTCGACGTCGATCTGGTCATGCACCAAGGGAAGTGCGTGTTCTCGAGCGTGTCGCAGAACTGGCCAACCGCGGAGCCCTCGTTCCAGGAGACCGGCCTGCACTGTCCTCCGGACCACGATCGCAAGGCGGTCGCAGACCTCGTCGACCTGTGCGTGCGCACCGCGCAGGCCTTCGGCCTCACTCGCGGCGTCCTGCACATCGAGGCGAAGTCGACCAGTCGCGGGCCCCGCATCGTCGAGGTGAACGCCCGGATGGGCGGCGGGCGGATCCATGAGTACGTGCGCACCGTCTGGGACGTCGACCTGATCGGGGCGCACCTGCGCGCGTGCCTCGACCTGCCGCCGGCGATCACCCCGAGCCGCAAGCCGCTGTGCACCGTGATCAACAGCTGGCTCTACGCGCCCGCCACGGGGCGCCTGGTCTCGTTGCCCATCGATGACCGCCCGCGCGCAGACCGAAACCTGTCGGCGATCGACCTCGAGGTCGAGGTGGGGGATGTTGTCGAGGGGCCAGAGGCGGTCTTCGCGACGAAGCTGGCCGAGATCTCGGTCACCGGAAAGGACCTGAAGGCAGCGCGGGCCGTGGTGGCCGACGTGCTGCGCGACCCACCCCGGGTCGAGCCTTTCTGAACTCCAGGCAGCCGCGTCAGCCGCCGCCCTCGTGCCCCGCCGCGACCGCCAACCGACGAACGACCCACGAACCCAGAATGGACCCACCTCGACGATCGAGACCGCCGAGATGGAGGGGAGATCAGGCACTAGTGCAGGTCATCCCTGAAGAAGCGGGGTCGGTCAAGTGGGGCTCGCGCTCAGTTTTTGATCTTCCCTGCCGAGGTTCGGGCGCGTCGAAGTAGGGGTCAGGGCCAAGGCTCGGGCGTAGCCCGACCGCGGAGCGCCTCACCTGCCCGGGCCATCACCGCCGTCGCGGGCGATCGCCGATCCACCCTCATCGGGAATCCTTCGTCGTCGCGGGGCGGCCGTCACCCAGTACCCCCGTCACTGCAGCCGCCACGGCCCGTGACCGGTTAGCAAGGAGCTGTTGGCTTGGAGCTTCTTCACGGCCGTTGGAACGGCTGCGACGAGACCGCGCGACGTGGGTCCGCTCGCCGGTCCCTTGTCAGATGGGCGCGCGTTCCGACGGCGTCAGGATGGCCACCGGGATTGTGCGGTTTGCTCGCTGGGCGTACTTCGCGACTTCCGGCGCCTGCGCAAGCACGACGTTGTTCCACATCGCGTCTCGTTCCTGGCTGACCAGTTCGCGGGGTCGGACCTGCTGCCGCTTGGCTCCTACCCGCAAGTTGGCCACTTTGGCGTCGCGAAGGTTCCGGAACCAGTCGGGATCTCTGGGGGAGCCTGAGCCGGTACCCCACACAACCAATCCATCGGGTGTGTCCAGATAGCGCACGCACGTGGAACGCTGAACCCCCGTTCGTCGCCCCGAGGTGGTGATGACCAGGACGTGAACGCCCCTCCTGCCGCTGGACGCTCGACCGTTGAGGACTCCGTACAGCCATACTGCGACCCGGTTGCCGACCCTTGTCAGCTGCCGCTTCACGTCGGGCATGGTGCCACCGCTTCCCTGGCTCGAGCGCCGGTCGGTTCCCTGGATACGACCCCGGTGCGCTAGGCGGGCAGTGGTTTGATCGACACTGTTGGCCCCCAACGGGCCGCGCAGGCCCGCGCGTACCGCCCGGCGAAGGCGTGGAGCAGAACGAAGCGCGGGATCGGCGGCACCTGGCCCACCACGACCTGATAGCCAGCAGGGTCGATACGGTCGATCAGCCAGTGCCCCTCACCACCGAGCTCGCTCTTGGACTTCGGCTTGATGTAGTGCTCCTGGTTGAAGTCCGCCCACTGGGCGTGCGTCAGGGCCTTGGACACGATCGGCATCATCTCGGTCTCCTCGTGGCGCAGGTGCGGGTCCAGCACCGCGCGCAGCGACGTCAGCGCCGCCAGCACGCCGTCGCGCGCCGCAGCCGAGCCGCTGTCGGAGTATCCGCCAGCGGCCGTGGTCAGCTCCGCTATCTGCGGCGCGATCTGGGCGTGGTCGTTTTCCATCTGATCAAGGAGGTCACCAGCGGATGGGTCCAGCGATCGGACCAGTGGCCACAGGCCTATGTCCTCGCCTTCGTGGTGGCGGTGCAGGAAGTCCATCATCCAGCCCAGGTGCGCGGCCAGAGCCACCCGCTGGGCATCGGGCGGTGGGTGCTGGGCGGTCAGAGCCGTCGCCGTTCGCGTCAAGTCACGGCGCAAGGCCGAGTGGACGATGCCCATCATGGCTGTGTCCGCCGGTGCGTGCGTGTCGGTGCTCATCGCAGACCCTCAATCTGTCAGGAGCTCGGAATCTCGCGTTCCAACATCTGTGCCACCCACGTCCGGTACTGCCTGATGCTCCAGCCCGACTCCTCGACCAGCAGGACGTACACCTCGGGACTGAGCAGCGCCCACAGACCGTCGCGCTCGAGCCGACTCGGCTTGCGACCCATCACGGCCGCTGCGCCCGCGGCGACGTCGAGTCGGATCCGCTCGCGGGCCGCGCGGAGCATCTCCGCTATCACCTGGTCCGTCGGGGCCGCCTCCCGGAGCACCTTGGCGAATCCCGATGTCCGCTGGTTCACCTCGGTCAGGAGCAAGGCTGCGGCCGCGATCCGGTCCGCACGCGAACCCTGCCCGAGGGCCGCGAACTCGGCACGCTCGGCCAAAGCGACGGGGGCGTCATCGCCGACGACCGCGACGTCCATCGCCCGCTGGAACAGTCCCGTCTTCGAAGAGAAGTGCGCATACACCGTCTCGGTGGCCACTCCCGCCTCGCGGGCGACATCGCGCATACCGGTCGCCGCCCACCCGTTCGCTGTGAACAGTCGGGTGGCCGCGGCGATGATCTCGGTCCGCGTCTGCTCGGCCTGCAGCTCGCGCCGCGGCGAGCGGTAGCGCCGCGGGCCGGCATCGCTCGACCGGGCTGACACTGACGGCACGAGGCAAACCTAGTACGGCAGTGGATTCACTACAAGCCCATTCCATAGACGTGTTTGCCAAGTCGGAGGCACATCGTGGAGTCGGTTCTGGGCTGTCAAGGTGATCTTGGGCAAGAATTGGCGGTGATCTCGCTGCATTGTCGTGGGGGCCGAAGCGATCGAAGCAATCGTGGCAGCGTGCTACGCGTCTGAACCAATCAGGAGTCAGGTTCTCCAATCTGCCGCTCCACAGACGCAGCCCGGCCGCCAAGCAGCGGCCGGCGCGGTGTCTTGGTGGTCGCCATGGTTCGGGTTGGCCGCGAGGTTGGTCATCGGGTGCTCCTCGTCGCGGCATGCGGAGCGGAAGGGGCTACTTGGCTGCGAGACCCCGGGCCCCGCTCGCGGGTGAATCCGCTCACGCCGACTGGACGACCGCGGTCATCATCCCCCGTCGCTGTCTGGCGTCCGTGGCACTCGACCCGCTCCCTGATGACTCACGTCAAGATGCGCGCGTAGCTGTAACCGCACCCCTTCAGCATCGGGGTGTTCGGTGTTCGTAGCCGCGGCGGCTCGGGCTGCGATCCGCGCGTTGGCGGCTCGACGACGGGCCTCGGGTCGTGGTCCCGGTGTGCGGGTTCGGGTCGGTCACCTTCGTGCCGGCCTTGACGTCGGGAATGCCGCCGACGTCGTGGGCCTGCAGGTCACCTGAGCTGTTTGAGCTGCTCGTCCTGCATCGAGGCATATCGGTCCAGGGCTATGGAGTGTTCATCGCCGACGCGATGAACGCTGCCCTTCCGTCGGAACGGCGACCCAGACCCCACTGGCCTCGATCCTGACCGTTCCCCGCTGCAGTCGCCCTGAAGCGAAGGACACCCGTCCGCGAACGCGGGTCAAGCGCGCCAATCCCTGGTTCGAGCCCGTCAAGTCGCTGCCGCCCTGGCGACGATCACGTCGCCGGTTTCGAGGAAGCTGTCGGGCGGCAATGGCGCCAGGCGTTGTTTCACCGCGGTCAGGAAC
>Ga0075028_100000277_pt1 | contig 18712 bp, 16 predicted proteins | sample LitLauG_LLR_2014_FD_71390 | JGI IMG/M metagenome (GOLD analysis project Ga0075028, IMG submission 71390) | Freshwater sediment microbial communities from Pennsylvania, USA - Little Laurel Run_MetaG_LLR_2014 | ecosystem: Environmental > Aquatic > Freshwater > Creek > Sediment | place: USA... | reverse complement strand
CAATCGCTGGTAGCACCGCACAAATCCTGAACACGGTGTCCAGCGACGTCATGTCCGCGAGCCATCCCAGGCCCGCTGCCGCCAGTCCCGACATTCCGAACGCCAGTCCAAAAAACAGTCCGCCAATCATCCCGACGCGGCCAGGCAACAAGTTCTGCGCGTAGACCACGATCACCGAGAACGCCGAGGCCAGGATCACGCCAATCGGCACGCTCAGCACCAGTGTCCAGAGGAAATTGGCGTAGGGCAGCAGCAGCGTGAACGGCAGTACGCCAAGGATCGAGCCGAGAATGACACGTCGCGAGCCAATCAGGTCTCCGACGGGGCCACCGAGAATGGTGCCGGCGGCGGTGGCGGCCAGGAACAGGAACAGGCTGTATTGGGCCATGCCGATGGACACGCCGAAATGGTCGATGAGGTAAAGCTGATAGTAGTTTTGCAGGCTTGAGAGGTAGACGAATTTCGAGAACATCAACGCCACGAGGATCGCCAGCGAGATCGAGATTTGGGCGGAGGCGAGCCCCGCCGCCATGGTGGCGGCGTTGCCTCGTGCCGCTCGCACATGCGTCGACAGCCAACGACGGTACCAGCCGCCGACCCAGCCGAGCAGCCCCATGCCGGCCAGCGCCACCAGCGCGAACCAGGCGACACTGCCTTGGCCGCGCGGCAGCACCACCAATGTCGCGAGCAACGGCCCCAGAGATGTGCCGATATTGCCGCCGGTCTGGAACATGGATTGCGCCAGCCCATAGCGGCCACCCGAGGCATACCGCGCGATCCGGGTCGATTCGGGGTGAAAGATCGAGGAGCCTGTACCGACCAATGCGGCGGCGCCAATGATGAGGGGATAGCTGGTGGCAAAGCCGAGCATCAGCAGTCCGCTCATGGTCAGAACCATCGCCGCCGCGAGCGAGTAGGGCTGCGGCTTCTTATCGGTCAGAATACCGACAATCGGTTGCAGGATCGAGGCCGTGATGCTGAAGGTCGCACCGATCAACCCGATCTGGGTATAACTCAGGCCGTAGCTCGTGCGGATCAGGGGAAAGATGGCCGCAATCAACGACTGCATCAGATCGTTGAGGCAATGCCCGAGACTGAGAGCCAGCAGGATCGGCAAGGCGAGTTCCTGCACCAGTGGGCGCGCGGGTGCAAGCGTAGCGGATAAAGAAGCAGCGTCGTCGTCGGCGGCGGCCATGCGCGATCCTTGCTTAACGCGATCGGAACCTGACATTTAGCAGACGAGTTATTCGCGCGTCTTTGCAATGGGCGCAACCCTGGCTTTCACAAGCGCCTGGGCTCTGCGCCCAACCAGCGGGCCAACCCGGCCCCGGCAAATGCGCCTACAAGCTGGGCAAGGATGAAAGCCGGCGCGTCAGTCCACTGGATGCCGGAGAAACTGTTGGTCAAGGTCCGGGCCAATGTGACGGCGGGATTGGCGAAGGATGTCGATGCCGTAAACCAATAGGCAGCGGTGATATATAGACCCACCACCATGGGCACGACCTCGGGCCGCGTGCGGCCGGTGAGCAGGATGGTGAGCACTAGCCCGAGGGTGGCCACGAATTCTGCGGCCCATTGCCCAGGTCCAGACCGGATCTTCTGCGAGAGTTCGAACAATGGGAGATCGAACATCGCATGAGCGACCAGCACCCCGAGCACCGCGCCAACGATCTGAGCCACAACATAAGTGACGGCGTCGGGTCCATCGATCTCGCCGCGCCACGCCATCACCAGTGTCACAGCCGGATTGAAATGCGCGCCTGAGATGGGACCGAACATGGTGATGAGCACCACCAATATCGCGCCGGTTGGGAGCGTGTTGCCCAGAAGCGCGATGGCAACGTTCCCACCCGCCAGTCTTTCGGCCATGATGCCTGACCCCACGACCGTTGCCAGCAACAGGGCCGTGCCCACCAATTCGGCAACCAGGCTTTGCAGCGGCGATGGCTTGAGCATCGCCTAGGCCTCGCCCTTGCCAATGGCACGCAGGCGGTTTCGGAGGGCCACGGAGTCGAGCGACGTGAGTGGCAGATTGACAAATATGCCGATGCGTTGGCTGAGCATCCGATGAGTGTCGGCGAAGGCAAAGCGCTTCTCTGCCTCGGTGCCGGTCGCCGTGGAGGGGTCCGGCACGCCCCAGTGAGCTGAAATCGGTTGGCCGGGCCAGACAGGGCAGACCTCATTTGCAGCGTCGTCGCACACGGTGAACACAAAATCCATGACCGGTGCGTCCGGCGCGGCGAACTGGTCCCACGACTTCGAGCGCAGGCCGGCTACGTCGTAGTTGAGCTGGCGCAGCAGATCGAGCGAATAGGAATGGATGTGTCCGCTCGGTTGGCTGCCGGCGCTGAAACCCTTGAAACGCCCTGCGCCGAGGCGGTTCATGATGCTTTCAGCTATGACGGAGCGAGCGGAATTGTGTGTGCAGAGAAACAGGACGTTGTAGGGCGATGTTCTGGTCTCGGGCATCGGCGTTCACCTGGCTGGCGATGGGAGGCGACGATTGCCACCGGCTTGTGACAGGTCCGTGACACAAGCAGAGTTCGGTTCAACGTCTGACCTTCATCGAGCCCGGCCAGGTCCACGAGGCGCTCAATCGCGGCTATTGGCGCTTGCCGCTCGGGCCTCCGCCGAAAACGCTGTTGCTTGATGGCCGGAAAGGGCGGCGGTCGCTGGCAGGGACCTGGCAGGCTTGGCCGCCGGGGCGGCCTCGGGGGTTGGCGCCGCCATCGCTGCCGCATCCACAGCCAGAGCGCTGCCGGGCGCCTCGGCCATGGGTTTCATGGTGATCACTGGCTTCATGGCCAGTAATTGCTCCTCGCTCAGGTGGCACGCGATGTAGTGTCCGGCGCCGAACTTGCGCATCGGCGGTGCCACGGTTTCGCAAGTGCCCTTGATCACGTAGGGGCAGCGGGTGGAGAATGGGCAGCCCTTGGGCGGGTTGGACGGTGAGGGAATTTCCCCTGTCAGCACGACTTTCCTCTTTTCCACATTGGCGTCGGCGATGGGCACGGCCGCCAGCAATGCCTCGGTATAAGGATGATAGGGCGGCGCGAACACCTCGCCGGTGGTGCCTTGCTCCATGATCTGGCCAAGATACATGACCACGATTCGGTCGGCCAGATAACGGACCACCGACAGATCGTGGCTGATGAACAGCATGGTGGTCCGGTGGTCGCGCTGGATGTCCATCAACAGTTCGGTGACGGCGGCCTGCACCGAAACGTCGAGCGCCGAGACCGGCTCATCCGCCACCACGACCCGCGGATTGCCGGCGAAGGCGCGGGCGATGCCAATACGCTGTTTCTGGCCCCCTGACAGCTGGCGCGGCAGGCGCTTGGCGAAATCGCGCGGCAGTTTGACTGTATCGAGCAGCCGCCCCACTTGTTCGGTGATCCGGCCCGGATCGCTTTCTCCGCCGAATTTCCGTATCACGCGCGCGATCTGGCCACCGACCGAGTGGCTCGGATTGAGTGTGTCAAAGGGGTTCTGGAAGATCATCTGCAACCTGCCGATGGTGGCGGCGTCCCGCTTTTGCACCGGCAGATGGGCAAGTTCCAGATTGCCCATGACCAGCGAGCCGCCGGTCGCTTCTTCAAGCCCCATCAGCACCTTGGCGAAAGTGGATTTGCCGCAACCGGACTCGCCCACGATCGCCACCGTTTCGGCTTCGCGTGCGCTGAAATCGAGCGACTGGTTGGCCTTGATGGTTTGGTGTCCGCCACCGACCAGCAGAAGTCCCGGCCGCGTTACTTCGTAGTGCTTGGTGAGGTGATCGGCCTTCAGCACGACATCGCCCGGTATCACCGCGGTGCGGACGGTCGAAGCCGCGCGCTGCTCTTGCCAGTCGATGGCCTCGAAGCGGACGCAGCGGGTGCGGTGGCTGCCAGCAGCGTCCACCGACCGCATGGCCAGCGGGCCGGCGTCGCATGTACCGCCACGGAAATTGCTGCAGCGCGGCCCGAAGGCGCAGCCCGGTGGGCGCTCGCGCGGCAGCGGCAGCTGGCCGGGAATGGCCTGCAGCGGCCGCGCATTCTTGTCGGCGCCAGGCACCGGGATGGAGGCGAACAATCCGCGTGTATAGGGGTGCCGCATGTCGCGGAAAACCTCACCGATCTCGCCCTCCTCGACCGCCTGGCCGGAATACATCACCGTGATGCGCCGGCAAGTTTCGCGGATGAGGCCAAGATTGTGCGAGATGTAGATCATCGAGGTGCCGAATTTTTCCGAAATCTCCCGGATCAGATCGACAATGCCCGCTTCCACCGTGACATCGAGCGCGGTGGTCGGCTCGTCGAGCAGCAGCAGCCTGGGGTTCGAAAGCAGAGCCATTGAAATGACGACGCGCTGCTGCTGGCCACCGGAGATCTGGTGCGGATAGGCAGCCATGATCCGCTTCGGGTCGGGCAGGCGCACGCTGGCAAGCATGGCCTCGGCGCGGGCGAGGGCCTCCTTGCGGTCGATCCCTTCATGATAGATCGGAACCTCGGCAAGCTGGTCACCCAGGGTCATCGATGGGTTCAGCGAGGCCATCGGTTCCTGGTAGACCATCGCGATCTGGGCGCCACGGATCCTGCGCAATTCCTCTTCGGCCAGCTTGGTGAGGTCGCGGCCCTCGAACAGGATTTGCCCGCTGGAGATGGAGCCGTTGCGGCCCATGTAGTTCATGATGGCGAGAGCCACGGTGGACTTGCCGCAACCCGATTCGCCGACGATGCCGTGGGCATCGCCCGGCATCAGCTTGAGGTTGAAATCCACGACAGCGGGGACTTCGCCGCTCCGGGTGCGGTACGACACGCAGAGGTCACGGCATTCGAGAATTGGTTGCGCGTCAGCCAAATCATCAATCCTTCAGACTGATTTCGCGCAAGCCATCCGCCATCAGATTGAAACCGAGGATGAGGCTGGAGACCGCCAGGGCCGGGATCAGCAGCATGTACGAGAACTTGAACATCATTGCCGCCGAAGCGCCCTCCTTGATCATCAGGCCCCAGTCCGCATCCGGGGGTGGAAGGCCAAGGCCCAGAAAAGTCAGCGTGGCGATGGCAACAGTGGTGTAGCCAAGCCGCAGGCAGGCATCGACGATAAGGGGGCCGCGCACGTTGGGCAGCAGTTCCACCAGCATGATGTAGAGCGGGCTTTCGCCCCGCGTCTGGGCGGCAAAGATGTAGTCGCGGGTCTTGTTGTCCAGCGTCAGGCTACGCACGATGCGCATGATGCCTGGCGCCGAGGCGAAGGTGACGGCGACGATGAGGTTGAGTCCGGATGGGCCCAGATAGGTAAGGATGAGCACGTACAGCACCATCACCGGGAAGGCGAGCAGCACATTGGCGATGAACGAAATGATCTCATCCCACCAGCCGCCCCGATAGCCGGCGATGAGGCCCAGCATGGCGCCGACCACATAGGCGACAGCGGTGGCGGTGATGCCCCAGATGAAGATGCGCTGGCTGCCCCAGAGTACACGGGACAGCATATCGCGGCCCTTCCAGTCGCCGCCGAGCCAGAACGTGTGGGCGCCCTTGACGGCGCCAACCGGGGCAAAAGGCATCAAAGGCTTGTTAGGATCAAAGATCGGCAGATAAGGCACGGTGACAGCGACGATCAGCCAGAAAAAGACGAGGCACAGTCCGACGATGGCCGTGGGCGACTCACGCCAGGCCGAGACACCTATGATAAACAGCAGCGCCGTGGCCGGTACCGCGGGGACCAGAATGTAGGGCTTCGCCGCGTCGCCGATGTGATTGCCGAACATCACATACAGCATCAGCGGCACCCAAATCAGGGCGATGAGCACCGCGACCGAGCGGGCGCTCCGAAGCGTCTTCAGCCAGTCTCGAGGGGGAGCTGCAATGTCATCAATTGTTGTGACGGCCACGGCGGTATCGCCTTTCATCCAAAGCGGATGCGGGGATTAAGGAACATATAGCCAATGTCGGAAATGAGCTGGGTGATCACCGCCAGCGCCACGGCAGCGAGTGTGGCGGCCTGGATGACATAGATGTCGCTGCCAAGCGCGGCATCCAGCAGCATCTTGCCGAAGCCGTGATACTCGAAGAAATACTCGGTCACCACCACGCCGGACAGCAGCCAGTTGAGCTGCAGGATGATGACCGTGAAGGGTGCGATCAGCGCATTTCGCAGGGCGTGGGTGAGGATCACCCGCCAGAACGGCAGGCCCTTGAGCACGGCGGTGCGGATATATTGCGATTGCATCACTTCGGCCATCGAGGCCCGGGTCATGCGCGCGACATAGCCGAAATCATAGAGGAACAGCGTCAGCACGGGCAGCACCAATTGCCAGCCGTCGAAGCCGCCAGACATCGGCGACTTGGACGGCAGCCAGCCGAGGCCAAGTGCGAAGATGACGCTGAGGATGATAGCCGTGGCGATTTCAGGGATCGAGGTGGTGAACACGGCGGCAACGGACAAAGTCCGGTCGAGTTTCGAGCCCTCGCGCATCCCCGACAGAATGCCAAACACCAGCGACGTCGGCACCATCAGCGCGAACACCCAAAAGGCGAGGATGCCCGTGGCCCGCAGCCGCTCCAGCAGCAATTGGGTGACCGGCTCATTCTTCAGATAGGAGACGCCGAGGTCGCCGTGGAAGATATCGCTGATCCATTTGATGTAGCGCTGCGGCGCCGGGACATTGAGACCCTTCTTGTCGAGCCAGCCCTGATAGTCACTATCTGAAAGGGCGGCCACGGCATAGCCACCCAGCTCATGCACGGCGATGGTCTTCTTGAAGGCGTCACTGTCGAAGATGACGAACAGTATCAACGACACCGTGATCATGATCAAAATCATCTGCACGAGCCGCCGGGCGATGATCTGGAGCATGAGCGGTGCCGAACCTTCAGTGCTTGGGGCCCGCCTTGAAGCGGAGCGGGTAGGAGCGCGGGCGACTGTCAGATCCAGCGCCGCATACAACGCACTATGCCGTCTGGATCGTCTGACTGCTGTATTGTCAACCCCGGGACCAGCCCGGGATTGACGGAGGCCGGGGTATCCGCGGCACAACGCCAAGCGCTGCGCCGCGAACACGATGACGTCAGGCCTCGATCCACACCTTGTTCAACTGGTGGTACTGGGTCGGATGGGCCGGGTAGCCATGGACCTTCTTGGCGGCTACGGAGTAGATCGGTCGCCACAGGCTTTGCAGGATCACCGCGTCGCCCTGGATGATCTTCTGCACCTTCTCCATTTTTGCCTTGCGGGCCGTGACATCGAGCGTGGCCTCGGCGTCGCTGAGGGCGGCATCGAAATCCGGGTTGTTGTAGTGCGACTCGTTCCAAGGTACGCCCTTGCGATAGGCAAGCGACAGCACCATCGTTCCAAGCGGGCGATGGGTCCAGGAGGTGGCGCCGAACACGGTCTTGTCCCAGATCTCCCAATATTTGTCGGCGGGCATGACGTTGAGGTTTAGCTTGATGCCGGCCTCGGCCATCTGGTCGCGCATGGCCTCGACCATCTGCTGCTGCCACGGACCCTCGGTGTTGCCGACGTCGATCGTGACCTCGAGATTCTCCGCGCCGGCCTCCTTGAGGAGCGCCTTGGCACCAGCGATGTCGCGTTTCAAGGGCGGCAAGGCAAAATACTCGGGGTGCAGTGGAGCGACGTGATGGTCCTCGCCGACATCGCCGCCCTCGGGGTAGACGAGCGCCTTGATGGCGGCACGGTCCAGGCACATTTGCATGGCCTTGCGGATTTTCGGGTTATCGAACGGCTTTTTGTCGACCTGCATCCTGCAGACATTGGTCTGGGCGGTGCGGGCCGGGACGATCTGGGCACCCGGGATCGACTTGGCGAGCTCCATCTGATCGGAGGTGAATTCGTAGATGGCGTCCACCTGACCGGACTGCATGGCGGCCAGCTGGTTCTCGGCCTCGTAGTGCAGATACTGGATTTCGTCGAGATAGACCTTGCCGCCCCAGTAGTTGAAGTCCTTGCCGTCCGTTGTCTTGGTGACGCGCTGGAGGATGCACTTTTCGCCGACTTTCAGCTCGGCGAGACGGTACGGGCCTGTGCCGATCGGGTTCTGATGGAACGGCGCCTTGAACGAGGAATGCAGGATCGCGGTCGGATAGTTATAAAGGTCCTCCGGCACCGACAGCACGGACTTGGAAAGCTTGAGGGTGATCGTGTTCTTGTCCGGGGTCTCGATCGAACCGGCGATCAGCTGCCGTGTCTTCTTGGCATTGCCCTTGTCGTCCTTTTCGCCCTTGTCCACTTCTTCCGTGATCGCCGAGAATGTCGACAGGCCGATATTCGAGGAAGCCGTCTTGGCATCGCACCAGCGCTCGAAATTCCATTTGACGTGGTCTGATGTGAACTCTTCGCCATTGTGCCACATCACGCCCTTTCGCAGCGTGAAGGTCCAGGTCTTGAGGTCGTCCGAGGCCGTCCACTTTTCGGCCAGCATCGGCCGGGTCACGTTGTCAACGCCAGTCATAACGAGATATTCAACGATCTGCCGGGTCTGATTGGACATCTGAACCCATGAATAGGTCGCCGGGTCCTCCATCTTCTGAACCTGCATCCCGATGCGGATCTTGCCGCCCATCTTGGCGGCGGCATCATCGGCGGGGAACGGCATGTCGGCGGCCGCGGCGGGCTTGACGCCGGCGAGCGCATAGGCGGTGCCGGCTGAGACGCCAAGCAGCGCAGCGATCCTCACGAACTCGCGCCGGTCCATGCGGCCGCGTTTCATCAGATCGAATGCCTCAGCGACCTTCGGATGGGTGCCGTTCGATTTGTCTTGCGACATGGTGCCGATTCCTCCCTTGGCAATCCAGGTACTGCAAACAACATGCACCAACGGCCGCGGCGATTACAAGGCCCCCTGAACTTTGGTCTTTGCCACCTCCTGCCCGCGCACCCACTCGCGCCACGTCACATAGAGGCCGCTGCCCACCACGATCAGGGCGCCGGCGACGGTCCAAAGGTCAGGCAGCGAATTGAACAGCACATAGCTGTAGAACACCGCCCAGACCAACAGCAGGTAGGTTAACGGTTGAATTGCAACGGCGGGTGCGTGGGCCAAAGCGCGAATGTAGAGCAGATGGCCCAGCAGCCCTGTCAGCGAGATACCGCCCATCAGTAGCGCCCCATTCAGGTCCACGCTTTGCCATTGGGCAATGCCGAAGGGCGCAAGCATCAGCGTGCCGGCGGCCGCGGTGTATAGGGTGCTGGTCTCAACGGAATCCACCGCTCCAACCTTGCGTGTGGCGATCGAATAAAGGGCGAAACAGAGGCCGGCGGCCAATACCGCGAATGCGGCTGGGTGCATCACGCCAAGCCCCGGCCGGATGATAACCATGGCGCCAACGAACCCGACGGCCAGGGCTGCGCGCCGGCGCCAGCCAATGGTCTCCCCCAGCAGCAGTCCGGCGAGCACAGTCACCATCAGCGGTGTGGCGGCATAGACAGCGTGAAGATCGGCAAGGCCCATGAAGCGCAAAGCCAGGCAGAACAGCAGAATATCAATGATGAGCAGCGCGGCTCGTACCAGCTGGAGGCCCGGCTGGCGGCTGGCCAAGGCTTGGCCAAGCCCGCCGCGCATCGCGGCATATACAATGGCAAAGGCAGCGAATACCGCGAAGCGGACCAGCAAGAACTGGGAAATCGGATAGCTGCCCACGAGGAACTTGGTCATGGCGTCCTGCAAGCCCCACAGGGTCACGGCCAGGAACGCATAAAGCATACCCTTGAGAGTGGCGGGGGCACCGGCGACCCGCGCGGTTGGGCTCACGTCAACCATCGCTGGAACATCCCCTTTCGTCCGGCCGCCGTCGCAATCGGGCATGGCGCGTACTGGCGCCGGGCGCTAAGTGTCAACTTGGCTGCTTTACAGGGAGATTGCACCCGATGCCGCAACGGATTGTCGTCTACTGGCGCGACATGCCCGCCCAGGTGATCATCAAGGAGGGGCGCAAGACGGCCAAACGGCAGTTGCCCGAACGCTTCGAGCAGGCCATCGACATGGCGGCCATGAAGGCGGACAAGCGCGACACTGACGCCTACCTCGCCGAGTGGCGCAAAAGCGAGCCAACACCGATCGAGGGCGATGACTTCGAGGCGCTGGCCGAGGCCGAGGCCAAGCGCATCGAGGCGGAGTTCCCCCAGGAACGGCTGGTGCAGCTGGCCAATGCCGGCGGGGTTCAACCGAAGGCGTGACGGCCTTGCCTTAAGCCTTCTTTTCCCATCGGCCCTGAGCGGACTGCTGCCAATATGTTGCGTCCAGCCCGGCGGCTTTGACCGCCTTCCACTGCTGGCGAGCCACGGCAACGGCCGCATCGTCGCGGCCGTCAAACAGAAAAACCGCGCGCCGATAGCCCGTGAGGTCGGGAAGGCTGGCGCCATCGACAAGGAATCGAACATCTGCCGAATTGGGGTTATCCTCGCCAACAGTGAGGACAATTGGCTGGCGTTGGGGTTCGCCATCGCGGGCCGTGCCGTGGGGCAGAAAACTGGCATCGGAGTAAGTCCACAAATGCGAATCCAGTACCTCGACCCTTGCCTGTGACCCGGCTTGCACGACAGCGCGCCAGCCGCGCTCCAACGTGCGCTCGAGCAATTCAGGCAGCACGCCCTCCAGCGAGCGATGCTCAAGATGATAAAAAAGAACCTCGGTGGATTTGGGCGCGGTCATCGTTCAATTCGCGGTGATGCTGCTTTGTCGGCGCATTTCGCGCCAAGTCGCTCGTTAAATTGCATGATACGCCATCGGAGCGCCACCAAGCGATTGGCTCGCACCTAGAGCCGGGGAATAAGTCGCCAAGGGCCGGCGTTGACTGCATATGCCGCAAGATTTGGGGTCTATCCCCGTTCGGCCGAGCGGCGCAACAAATACAGGAGTTCATTCATGAGCCTGCGTCCAGTTCCATATGTTCTTGCGGCGGGCCTGACCGCCGCCGCCGTCGTCATTTCCTCGATGGCATTTGCGGCCGGCACGGCGCCGTCGACAGGCTCATCGAGCACATCTGGAGGCGGAACGACGACCACAACGTCCACCAAGTGCGCCAAGTTCAAATCGGCGAGCGCGGAGTGGAAAAAGTGCATGAAGGCGGGACGGGCCGCCATGACCAACGAGGAGCTTTACGCAACCGGTTATCAGCTTGCCAAGGCTGGCGACTATGCGGATTCGCTGGAGTTCCTGAATGCTGGCACCAACAAAAAGGATGTTCGGTTCTTGACCATGCTCGGCTATTCGACCCGCAAGCTCGGCAAGGTTGACGAGGGCATGGCTTATTACATGCAGGCCCTTGCTATCGATCCGAACTCGGTGACGACCCGCGAGTATCTGGGTGAGGCCTATCTCCAGAAGAAGGATCTTCCCGATGCCAAGAGCCAGCTTGTAGAAATCCAGAACCGCTGCGGCACCAGCTGTGAGAGCTACACGGAGCTGAATGATCAGATCGCCAAGTTCCAGGCCAGCCTGTAGAGGCGGAGGCTCCGAACTATTTGCACGCCTCCCCGGACCACGGGGGGGCGTTTCCTTTTCAAGAAGGAGGTTCCAACTGCGGTTGCGTGCCAGCAATCAAGGTCAGTGACCGTGCGCCTCGGCTGGCCATCAGCGATGGTCAGAACCCGAACAGCGTACCGAACAGGCCTCCCTTGTTGCCACCCGACGGTGGCGGGCCATCGGCGAAGCCGCTGCCATTGCTGTTGAATAAGAAGCCCCGCCGGTGCCGGCCGTGGCGAGGCGTCGGACTGTCTATCGGGTTGCCGAAAATGTCGGCGAACGTGCTCGAATCAAGCGAGCCCGATCCGAATCCGCCGCCGTTGATGTCAGCCATCAGCGCCGGATCGATCTCGCTTTTCGGCGCCATCTGTTTTTGGACTTGGCTCCATTTGCCGGCCAGCGCCAGTGTCACGCGCCGGTCGTGGCCGTAGACATCGTCGACGAACGACAGCTGCCCGTCGGAGCTGGCACGGACCGTGAAATAGGTGACGTGGACCGGTATGGGATGATCGAGCGGGACCTGCTGGTTTGCAACGTCGGCAAACTGCTGCTTGACCCGGTCCGCCGTCCAGCCATTGCCCTGGTCCATCACGACTTCGGCGAACCTTTGCGGGTTCTGCACCCTCATGCAGCCATGGCTGAAAGCGCGCACATTGTCCGCGAACAAATCCTTCGAGGGAGTGTCGTGCATATAGACGTCATAATGGTTCGGAAACATGAACTTGACTTCGCCCAGGGCGTTGCCCGAGCTCGGCGGCTGGAAGATTTCGTAGTTTCGGATGTCGGTGACGCCGAAATTGACTGTTGCCGGGTTCACCTCCTTGCCGTTCTGCGCCATTTTCAGGCCTCGGCGGGCGAGCGCCCCGCTGCCGCCGCGCGCGATCGCCGGCAGCAATTCCTTCACCTTGATTGAATCGGGAATTTTCCAGAATGGATGAAACTCGACGTATTTCAGGCTGTTCGAGAAGATCGGTGTTGGCGTGTCGGGTTTGCCGACAACGATCCTCGCGGCGTGTATGATCTGGCCATCCTTGACCACTCTGGTCATGTATTCTGGAATATTATCAAACACATAGGTGCTGCCCATTTCCTCGGGAAGCCAACGCCAGCGTTCCATGTTGGCGAGTATCTTGTCGATCTGGGCGCCCTTGGCCGGAACCGCATCGAGCCGCTGGTTGAGGAGACGGCGTACCGCGCTGGTGATGAGGCCATCGGGCTTGAAGCCGTGATTGTCCTCGAAATCCTTGACCGCGACCACGAGCACCTCGTCGTAGGCCTGCGGGTTGCCGTTGGCGGGCGCAAAGACATGCAGCCGCTGCCGAATAAGGGGAATATCGGCCGAAGTGTCGCCGGGCTTCAACCGGGCTCCGTCGGGGATCCGCGCGGCTGGCTGATCCGGGCCGGCTCCACGCAGAGTGAGATATTGCTGGCGCAGCCACTCGAATTCAGGTTCTCGCGGATGGAAGCTGGTGAGGAACGCGGCCGGATCCGTGGCATCGCTCAGCCCCTCAAGAACAGCGGTAGCGTTGGGTGCCTTGGACATCAGATCGATCAGCTCGCTGATGCGCTGGGGGTCGAAGCGGCCGACATGGGCGTCGTGAGCGTAGTGAATGACCGCACGGGTCAGCGCAAGTTCGGCGTCGGCCAGTTTGGCGTTGGTGAGATTGATCGTGCCCGGTTCGGCCACGGCATAGTCGGCGGGATACAATCCCCAGTCGTTCGACCGCTTCAGCTCGGCCAGAACCGATCGCGCCTTGGCGTCGTAGCCATGGCCATCAACCCAAATAGGCAAGTTGCCGTGTTGCTCGTAGAATTTCTCGACGGCCTCAGCGGTAGGTACATCGAATGGCCCATTGCCGGCCTTGGCTGTGGCCATCAGCGTCTGCTTGACGGTGATGCCGACGACATCGGCCTGGCTTATCAGCCGCGACGGAGCGGCGGGCTCGGCGGCAAAAGCCAGCCCTGCGCTGGTAGCCAGCGTCAAACTGGCTATCAGGATACGCAATGTCATGGCCATTGCTGGGGACCCCATTGATATTTTGAGAACGGCGCACACTAAACCATGCGCGGGTCCGAGCCAATGGGGCAATATGATTAACAATGCGGGTTCTGGCCGAATTCGCTTGAGTTGTGGCCCGCGTGAGGACACCAGCGCGGGCGCTCGCTTCGGATGGACCTACAACGCCCGGCCGATCTGCATGAACTTGTCGTGCCGGCGCTGGCGGATCTGGTCTGGTTCCAAGCCTTCGAACTCCGACAGTACCTGTTCGATTCGGTCGCCAGTGCGCGCGATGATTCCCGATTTGTCGCGGTGCGCGCCGCCGAGCGGCTCAGGGATGATGCCGTCGATGATCTTCAGCCGTTCCAGGTCCTGGGCGGTGATTTTCATGTTGGTGGCGGCATCGATGCGCTTGGCCGAATCGCGCCAAAGGATCGAGGCCGCGGCCTCCGGCGAGGCCACCGAATAGATGGCGTGCTCGAGCATCAGCACCTTGTTGGCGGTGGCAATGGCGACCGCGCCGCCCGAGCCGCCCTCGCCTATGACGACGGCAACGAGTGGCACGCCGAGACCCAGGCAAGCGTCCGTCGAGCGGGCGATGGCCTCGGCCTGTCCGCGCTCCTCGGCCTCGACTCCGGGATAGGCGCCGGGCGTGTCGATGAGGGTGATGACGGGCAGCGAGAACTTGTCGGCGAGCTCGAACAGCCGGATTGCCTTGCGGTAGCCCTCGGGCCGGGCCATGCCGAAATTGTGCCTGACCCGGGTTTCGGTATCGTTGCCCTTCTCGTGGCCCATGAACAGCACCGGCTTGCCGCGAAACCAGGCCGGACCGCCGACAATGGCCTTGTCCTCTGCGAAATGCCGATCGCCCGAAAGCGGCGTGAATTCGGCCGCCAGCACCTCGATATAGTCGCGGAAATGCGGCCGGTCGGGGTGGCGGGCGACCTCGGTCTTTTGCCAGGGCGAAAGCTTGGCGTACATATCCGACAGCGCGGTCCGCGATTTCAGCTCGAGCTTGGCGATTTCGTCGGCGATGGAGGCACTGGACTGGGCCTGCGACAGGGAGCGCAGCTCGGCGACCTTGCTCTCAAGTTCAGCGACAGGTTTTTCGAAATCAAGGTAAGTGCGCAAGGTTTACGCGTCCGCCTGGTTGTGGTGATTTGGTGCCCGTTGCGGGTGCAGGGCGTGCCTCGTCATGCCGTCCAGGACCCTGTTGTTGTCGCGTGTCGTCGCATTCCGTCCTGGTCTGGTGTGGTCGATGCCGCGTCGGTGCCCGTCATCATCGGATTCCGTCGGGGCCGCCGGGCAAATGGCAAGATTTTCGGCTTTGTGGCCCAAGCAGGTTTCCATCGGGCGACCATTGCCGCCGGGGGCGGGGAGTGTCAAGCTGGAGCGCCCCTCCTCTTGCGCCGCGAACCAGGAGGAGGGCACGGCCCGGCGTTAAGCTCGACGCCGGAGTGGTGAGGCGCACCCCGCGCGGTGCCCTCTAGGAATCGCATGGCGGCCATGCCAGCCTGCCGGTCACGCAGTTTCGTTGTTCGACATACCGGACGCGGTTGGATCGAGCTTGAGGAGTAGCACATGCTGAAACAGATCTGGTTGACCTCCGCCCTCGTTGCTGCCTTCGGCGCGTTGGCCGCAAGCGCGGCCGTCGCGGCCATGCCATCGCCGGCGGTGACCGTCGCGCCCTTCGGCGCGGTCACGCCCGTGGCCTACAAACCCAAGCACCGCTATGGCGTGCACGGCATCGTCAGGCCCCGCCAGGGACCGCTGCTCAAGCCCGGAACCATTCTGTCCACGCCAAATTACCGGCTGCTCTACAATCTGCCCGAGCCCTACAATCCCATCGAACCCCCCTATGACGATCCGATACGGCAGTCCTATCCGGGACTCGGGCTGTATCGGTGAGGGGGTGGGGCGGTTTCCTTCGCCAAGCCCAGCAGAAGTGACGCGCGGCGGCGAATGCCAGTACACGGCGGCCAGTTTTCAACCGAGACAGACTCGTACGTTTGGCGAGCGGAGGCAACGGGCGGACGCGTGCGATGGGACAGCGGACGAGGCTGGGCCGAATGGAAATGCGTGCGAGTTCGGCGCTGATGACCCATGACGTCCGGGCAGCAAGTGGTGATGACCGGTCTACTCCGTCAGCCGACATTGAGCCAAGGACAACAACGAATGACAAGCAGGGGCCTAAGCCTGCCAAGCGCAAGGCTGCTCCGCAAAGGCTCTGTTGCTCAGTCTCAGGCCCCAGTCAACGCTCCGTGGACGAGTGCGCGCAGCTCTTTGCGCACCGGAATGGCGCTCGAAGGCAGCAGTTGCGTGAAGAGGATGACTACCATGTCGTCGACCGGGCTAACCCAGAAGAAGGTGCCTGCCGCCCCGCCCCAGCCATAGTCGCCGACTTGCGCTGAGGCTTGTGCCTTGGCAGGATCGAGGATGACGGAACCCAACAGACCGAAGCCGACTCCTTCGAACGAAGTCTCCGCCCATGTGTCGGGTCCCATCGAGGCAATATCGCCCGGAAGGTGATTGCATGCCGCCAATCTCAAAGTGCGGGGACTGAGAATACGTTCACCGTTAAGTTCACCTCCACCCCGCAGCATTTCGGCAAACCGCCAATAATCATCGATGGTCCCGACGAGGCCGCCGCCGCCGCAGAACGTATCGACCTTGCCTTGTCGCCAAATCGAAACCTCCGGCGTCTCGTTTAGCGTCAAGCCGCTAGGGGTGGCCTGATACAGCGCAGTGAGCCGGCTAAGCCCAGACTCCGGCACCGAGAAGCCGGTGTCAGTCATGCCGAGGGGCTCGAAGATCTGCTTTGCGAAATAGGTGTCGAGCGGCATCCCCGAAACGACTTCGACGATGCGGCCAATGACATCGAGACCGGTGCTGTATTGCCATTTTATGCCTGGTGCCCACTCCAAAGGCAGTTCGGCGATCCTCTTCACCATCTTGTCGAGCCCACCATAAGCAAAGGCGAGACCGAGTTTTTCCTTGGCATAGGCTTCGCCGAGTAGCCGGGGGTTCGTAAAAAGGCTGAGGCCGGACGTGTGCGTGAGCAGATGGTGGATCGTGATTTTCGTTTTGACGGGTTCTGTTTGCCCGAGCGAAGTTGCGCCGGGGATCAGCAGTTGCTGGTTCTTGAACTCCGGCAGGTAAGCCTCGACAGGATCGTCGAGATGCACGCGCGCTTCCTCGTAAAGCATCATCAGCGCGACTGCGGTAACCGGTTTGGTCATTGAGTAGATGCGGGCGATAAGGTCGCGCTGCCAAGGGCGTTTCGCTTCGATGTCAGCTTGCCCGGCACAATCGAAATAGGCCAGTTCGCCATGGCGCGCGATGAGCACGGCGCCGCCTGGCCAGCGCCCGGCATCGGCATAGCGCTGCATCCACGGCTTCAGCCGCGCAAGTCGTGCCGTATCGAAGCCGAGGCGCGCGGGATCACGGACCGCTTCACCGCCAAAATCAAGCATTGCGCAAGTGTCCTCTTGACCTCAATTTTGCACTCAGCTCGCAGTGATTTCACTAATCTGAAACACGGGCTGAATCTTGGTGTAGTTCGGGACATCGCCCATGATTTCCGCGCCGTGCTTGGCCATGGCCTTCTGGAAATCGTCTGTCGAATTGAAAACGAGATGCGCAATTGCGACATAGGGCGGTTTGCCACCACTTGCATCGGACAGGCCCTTATCAAACTGGCAACTCACCATACCCTCCGGCTTCAACCGTGCCATGCAGAGCTTGTGGTGCTTGTCGAAATAATATGCCTCATCGAACGTTTGGCCTTCCGTTGCCGGATAAATGGCGGAAACACGAATCATCAGTTCCTCCCATTGTTGGGGCCTTGGTGTTGGCCCGGCTATCCAATTGTCTTCTATTTCCAACGGCGTAGTCAATTGAATCTGGCAAGGCCGCACTGCGGTCGGCAATCACCGGACGAGGTAGCTGGATTTTCGATTGTGCTTCTTTGTTTGCCGGAAGGGCCGCGCAGCGCCATGGCAATTTCAAATCGCTTCGATCTCTATCGAAAAGGTTGCATTTCGCCTTCCTTTGAGTGGTTGGATGACGCCATCACAGCCCGTGGCTCTCGACAGAATTGTAAATCTCCCGCGACTGGGCGGCATCCAATTCGCTGAGAACCGTTGCCAACCTCGTTCGACTTGATTCTCCACCTCCGCTTCGAACCACGACCCGCCGTCCGTACTAAGAGCGACCTGAGAGACGCCCCCGTCAGCCCAAGCCCAACCCCAAATCGACAGGCTTTGGCCTGCCCGGATTGTCGCTTTTGGTCCAGGCCAAACAATTATGGATTGTGGAGCAACCGCCCAGACCGGCTTTGTTTCTCCGTTCGGTGTTTCATCCGCGCTGTAAGCAGTATCGTTGTACCATTTAGTGGTGAACGGGCCGGAAGCCCTGGTCGAGGAAAACTCTAGTCGATTGAGCCATTTGACGCTATTGGTCCCATAGTATCCGGGAACCACTAGGCGTACCGGATAGCCATGTTCTGGGAGCAATTGCTTGCCGTTCATTTCGTATGCAACGAGAACATCCTCTTCGATCCGTTCGATTGGCAAGTCTTTCACATAAGTAGGACAAGTTACTTCGGAAAACACGCCCCCATCAGAACCGGATGACCACAAGAATCTTGCTTCTGGCTTCACCTTGCAGTTGGCGAGAATATCTTTCAGTAGCGCGCCTCCCCAAATGACGTTGCAGATACGCTGCGTCGGATGATCGGGGTTTAGCGGGCTTCCAGCGCATTGGTGGAAGCTCTGAAATGCGTGAAAAGGAAATTGCCTCAACTGCGCGAAGGAAAACACTGCTGGTTTTTCAACCATGCCATCGATCGCCAGAAGCCATCCATCAGCTTCGATATCAGGAACACCCAGATGGCAGAGAACGATCGATTTTTCGATAGGCGTTATGCGATCCGTGAGCTGATGGGGGGCCGCAGGAACTTTCGCGTGGACCCCGCTAATCTTGTATTTCTGATGCAAAGTTCGGCTCCTTGGAAGCCCTCGTCGATCTGCGCGTCATTTGGCGGTTTTGTCCTGAGATAACGGCTCGTCAGGCGCCGATGGACGATGCTCCCAGAAAGCAGACAATCGGGCAATGTCGCACTTGGCCCACTGCGGACCCGCACTCCGCTTGTTTCGCAATCGGCACCATCGAGGTATCAGCGGACAAACGCCCCCTGCAACTGACACTCCTCGCCGCCGCCCCAACCGATGGAGATGACGTAGGGC
>Ga0075028_100000276_pt1 | contig 18757 bp, 17 predicted proteins | sample LitLauG_LLR_2014_FD_71390 | JGI IMG/M metagenome (GOLD analysis project Ga0075028, IMG submission 71390) | Freshwater sediment microbial communities from Pennsylvania, USA - Little Laurel Run_MetaG_LLR_2014 | ecosystem: Environmental > Aquatic > Freshwater > Creek > Sediment | place: USA... | reverse complement strand
GCAGTTGTGCTCGTCAGGCATCCGTCGTTCCGCGACCCAGTCGGCCGGCGAATCCCGGGAGGGCCGGTGCCCGCGGGGATGCTGGCCAGCGAGCGAGCAACAGTGCGCCCCCCGACGGGGCGGCTTCCACCGACACCGTGCCCCCGTGCCAGACCATGATTCGATGCACGATTGCCAGGCCGAGCCCGAATCCAGCGGATCGGTTCGGCGGGCGGTCGATCTGCACAAATGAGTGGAATACCCTTTGGCGGTCAGCCGCTGGAATCCCTGGCCCGTCGTCGGCAACACGCAGTTCATTCCAACCGTCCTGGACTGAAAAGCTCACGTCGATCTGCGTTCGTGCGTACCGCAAGGCGTTGTGAATGAGGTTCCTGAGGACGGTTTCGATCAAGTGCATGTCGCAGCAAACGGCGGCAGCGGCTTCGGCCACGTCGGTGTTGACCCGGATCGCTGACCCCGTCGGCTCCAGGATACGTCGGACGATGACGGCGAGGAGGTTGCGAAAGTCATGCGCTTCCAGATTCAACGAGAAATCGGCGCGTTCGAGGATGGCGTACTCGAGCGTGGCATTCACGAGCTCGTCAATGACAGCGATGTCGGATTTGACCGCCGTCAGGTAGGCCTGTTGCTGGACCGGGTCCGGCGTCTCGAGCGCCAGCGCAATCGCAAACTTCATGCGCGCCAGAGGCGTGCGAATTTCGTGGGAGACGGCGTGCGACATCTCCTTGTGAGAGGCAATCAGCTCGTCGATGCGCGAGGTCTGGCGCTCGAAAGCGACTGCCAGGGGATGCACCTGGGAGCGGGACGAAATGTGGGTACGGAATATCCAGTTCCGGTTGCCGAACTGGGCGACCGCGGACTCGAGCTTGCGCAGGTCCCGCGCCACTGGCCAGAGCCAGGCCATGAGCACCAGAGCGATCGCGGCAAAGAGCAATGCCGTCAGCGCCCAGTCGAGCAGACTGCGCGGTGCCGCGCTCGAGGGCAGCGTGAGTGAAAGGACCTGGGTGTCGCCAACGGGCATGAGGGACCACAGTGAGCCCTGATCGTCCTGGAGCGCGCGATTCGCCGGGGCGCTGCCAGCCGGCTCGGCAGTCAGGCCGACAAAGTCGCGCGCCGGCCGGAGTTCCAGTCTGAGACCGGTGCGCGAAGAAAACTCGGCGACATAGGGTTGTCGCTGCGTTTCAGGGAGCGCGGCCAGCTGCTGCGCGAGCGCCAGCAGGGTACTGCGGGTCAGCGTCTGCTCGGTATGATCCGGACTGCCGTAAGCCGCAAGTATCCGCTCCTGTGCCCAGCTGGCCAGCGCCAGGGTCAGGACGATGACTGCAAACAGCCCGAGGAAGTATCGAAACATCGGCTAGCAGGCGTCCGGCACCAGGAGGTAACCCTCGCCCCAGAGCGTCTTGATGCGCTCCCGCCCCTCGGGGCCGGGGCCCAGTTTCCTGCGTAACCTGGAAACCAGGATATCCAGGGTTCGGTCTGCACCGTCATACTCGCGGCCATAAAGGCTGCGGAACAGAGCGTCACGGTTTTGCAGCACTCCGGCATGCAGGGCCAGCCGCAGCAGCAACTGGAACTCCTTGCGTGACAAGGTGAGCAGGGTGTCGTCAAGCTTCACCGAACGATCAGCCGTGCCAATGGACAAGCGGCCGACCTGTACCGTGGCCGGAGTCGTGTGGGTCTCCGGCGGCCACCGACGCAGGAGGGCCTGGATGCGCGCAGCCAGCACGCGCGGCTCGACGGGCTTGATGACATAGTCATCCGCACCCAGCTCCAGGCCGAGGACTTGATCGAGATCATCGCCCCGTGCGGTCAGCATGAGAATGGGGCCTTCATAGCCCGGCCGCAGCTCCCGGCAAACGGCCAGGCCATCCTTGCCGGGAAGTCCGAGGTCAAGGATGACCAGATCCGGCGCCTGGCGATTGACGATAGCGACCACCTCATCGCCTCGGCCGGTCCACAGCACGCGGTACTCGAGTCCCTCGAGGTAGCGGCCCACGAGCTGGGCCAGCGCCTGGTCGTCTTCGACCAGCAACAGCGTTCGTTGCCGCGCCGGGTCACTCACTCGAACAGGCTCCACGGTTGGCGGTGTCGATGCCGGAACTGCTGGGCTTCGCGGATGATCCTGAGCGTTTCGCTGGCCAGCGTCTGGCGCAACTGCGGATCGCGCAGCTGCACGACCAGATCCGCCGAGAACTCCAGAGTTACCTCATAGCTCCCCTCGGCATAGCGTTCCCAGCAATGCTGGATTTCCGGATGCTGCAGAATCACCAGGCACAAGGACAAGGGTTCTGGACTGTGCCATTGGGCCTGCACGCGTGCCGCACAGCGCTCTTGCCCTTTGCCGAGCACGCAGATGCGAGGGCTCAAGTCCAGGTGTACTGCCGGGACTGCCCCGGCGGCAGCCATGGACAACAACATCAAGAGCGGAATCAGGAGCCTGGTCATGTTCTGCTTCTGACCGCAGCTGGCGGCAATGATAGCACCGCTCTCCCCGCCCCCACGCCAACCCATCAAAAGATGTACGTGGCGCCAGCGAAGCCAGTCGTGACCAGGGAGTTTGCAACGATAGGGCTATCGGCGATCGACTTTCCCAGTCGCTCGAAGTTCACAAATGCGCTGAGCTGCCAGTGACCGGAGAGCGGCCGCTTCCAGGAGATCCTGAAGAATGGGTCGAGCGCGGAGCCCGGGTCGTACAGCGCAGACTCACCGTAGTAGTAACCCACCACTGCCTCGCTCTTCCAGAGCGCGCCGACATCAGCGACAACGGTGTTCCCGCCGGGAGTGAACATCAGGGTCACAGCGCCACGAATCTCGCTGCCATGATGCCGGCCCGTCACCTCCTGCAAGAGCTCGAGTTGGCCGGACAGGCGGCCCGCGCGCACTGTCCCTTCCAGACCAGCAAGGTACGTGAACTGGCGCGCATGAGGCACGGGCACGACATTTTGCGGTGGCGGGGAGGTCGTGGGGTCGATCGAATTGGCCGCGTAATTCACAAAGTAATTCTGCGGATCATTGCGAGCAAAGAATATGCGGTCAGCGCCGGGTGTGGCGATCAGGCTCAGCGAGTAGGCCGGCCGATCGCAAAAAGTGACGCCGAGATCGAGGTTGTCGAGAAAGAAGTGGCGGCCGTAGTAGCTGACGTGCGGGACAACGACGAGCGGGATGTTGCGGCCGTTTACCAGCGGGTTCGTGCGCACGCCGGCGCCAAGCGACACGCTGAAGTTCCATTGACCGACTGCGGCGCAGTCAAAGGACGCGCCCGTGCAATCGCCGCTCTCGGTGCCGGCCACGGCATCATGAGGCAGACAGAGCGCCGCCAGGGCAAACCCGAGACCGATGAAGCGTGCGGCGAACATGCCTCTGGAATGATGTCAGAAGCCGCAAGGCTCCACCACGGCAATGCGCAGCCCTGAGTCGCAGCGCTACAAAGTTGCAACATACGCGTACAAAGCCGCAACGCCCCGGCCATCAATGCCCGGCTAGGCTTTGGGCACCATGTATTCAGCATACGTTCCCTGGCCCAGCTATTCGCGCGTCCTCGCCATCGAGCACACCGGACCCTACAACATCGGGCGCCGCCTGCGCTTTGCATGGGTCATGCTGCGGTCGCGCGCTTTGCTGCGGAAAGTCGAGCAGGCCATCGCCCTGTGTCCGTGGATTCTGCCAGCGCTGCATCGCCATCCGAATCTGCTCAGCCCGCTGACTTCGGGGTTCCTGCGCTCGCGCAACAGCCTGCGCCAGCGATTTGAATGGTTTTCACATGATCTGAAATTCACCGTGCCGCGCATCTGGCGGCAATGGCCGCGCTTCTTCCATGGAGAACTCGGTACCGCACTCTGGCAAGACGAGCTCAAGGGCTATCGCGTCGATCTGACGCTGAACGTCGCTCACCCTCGCGAAGGGCTATGGCAGCTGTCGCTGCGAACGCCTGGTCACGCGCAACTGTTTTCGCTCCGGTTTTCCGTGCTGCCCGGCCCCGTTGTGTTCATCGGTGCCGTACAGGGGGCCTGCCAGAGCGAATTCGCTTCAGTGCCTGAACTGATCCGGGACGCGACACGTGATCTGCACGGATTGCGGCCGCCCTTTCTGCTGTTCGAGGTCCTGCGCGCACTTGCACAGGGCTGGCGAATCGAGCGCATCGAGGGTGTCGCCACCGAAAGCCACGTCAAGTACCGTCGCGGCAAGCGCAGTTCGAACATCCAGTTCTCGTACGATCAATACTTCAGGGAATTGGGTGCCGAGCGCACACCTGAAGGCAACTGGCGTGTATCGACGCGCGCTCCGGAGCGCACTCTGGCCGACGTTCCCAGTCGCAAGCGTGCAATGTACCGGCGGCGCTTTGAATTGCTGCAAAACGTGCGCGCAAGCGCGGGTTTCAGGCTCAGTCCGCACCAATCGCCCGGGTCATGACGCGTGCAGAAGGGCTGCCGGTGGGCTGACGAGCCACAGGATCAAGAGTTGCAGGGTGTAACGTACAGACATGCCCACTCTTGGTGGCCGCAAAGCAGACGTTCGCGACCGGCAGGAGCTATGGTGGCGGCGTGCCCATACCGACTACAATTTTTCTGCCTGGCAACCGTCTGTCCCAAATTGCTGCCCTGCGGAAGCCCAAATGAAGATCAAGCGTGTCGACGTTTACCACTCGGACCTGACTTACGTTCATGGTACTTACATCATGTCTGGAGGCCGGGAGATCAGCTCGCTCCCGTCCACGCTGGTCTGCGTCACGGCAGACAACAGCCTGCAAGGGTGGGGCGAGGTCTGTCCGCTCGGGACAACTTATCTGCCAGCGCACGCCCAGGGAGCGAGAGCAGCGTTGTCGCTGTTGACGCCGGCGGTGATTGGAGTCGATCCGACCAACCTGGCTGCGGTCAATGATGCGATGGATTCGGCGCTCAGCGGACATGCCTATGCGAAGAGCCCAATTGATGTCGCCTGTTGGGATTTGACCGGCCGTTCGCTAGGCGTGAGCGTCTCGACGTTACTCGGGGGCATCCGTCAAGACCGGTTCCCGCTTTACGTGGCTGTGCCACTTGGCACGCCGGATCAAATGACCGCTTACGTCCTGGAGCGACGCACAGAAGGCATTCATCGCTTTCAACTCAAGGTTGGCGGCGATCCGACCCTGGATGGCACGCGTGCCCGACAGGTCGTCGAAGCGACAGGGTCCGAGGATTTGATCATCGCAGATGCCAATTGTGGCTGGCGACTCAACGACGCGATCATGGCCGCGCGAGCCATGGAGGGCCTGCCACGGCTGTACTTCGAGCAGCCTTGTCCCACAATGGAAGAGTGCATCGAGGTCCGCAAGCACACGACGCTGCCGATGGTGTACGACGAAATCGTAACCGACCTGCCAAGCCTGCTGCGTGCGATTCGCGAGGGCGGCGCGGGCGCGGTCAACCTGAAGGTCTCCCGGGTGGGTGGGTTGACCAAGGCCAGATTGCTGCGAGATGTCTGTGACGAGCTGGGTCTTCAGGTCACCATCGAGGACACTTGGGGCGGCGATATCGTGTCGGCCACGTCGGCTCACTTGGCGGCGAGCACGCGCGCCAGGTCTTTGCTGACCGTGTCATTCATGAACGACTGGACGAATGAACACGTAGCGGGCCACCAGCCGCGAAGTGCCCATGGTTTCGGCAGCGCACCGATGGGCCCGGGGCTGGGCATCGACGTCGATGTATCCGCTCTCGGCAAGCCTTTGTTCAGCGCGGGCTGCGCTTGAACACCCACTATCGTCCATAATCCGCCACGCACGATCGGACTGTGGACGATGCGCTGCTGGTCGAATGGAAATCAGTTACAACAAGGATCAAACCAATGAAACTCAAAAATCTGGTCGTTGCCGGCTTGATGGTAGTGGCGGCAATCGGTGCTGCCAGCGCCGTGCAGGCCGAAGACGCGCGCCTGTTTGTTCGTCACGAGGTTGCGGACTATGGCGTCTGGAGAAAGGCATTTGATGCCTTTGCACCGACGGCCAGGAAGTCCGGGGCCATCAATGGCGCCGTGTATCGATCCGCAGACAATGCCAATGACGTGACCGTGACTCACGACTTCCATAGTGTGGCAAAGGCCAAAGCGTTCGCCGCGTCGCCCGAGTTGAAGGCAGCAATGGAGAAAGCGGGCGTGAAGGGAGCACCGCAGATCTGGATCGCGACGAGAAGCGTGAAGTAGTTCATCGGACGGACAAGCCGGTTGGATAGGCTCAAGATTTGAGGACGCCAGCCGGCTTTGTCTTTCAATGATTTCATTCCCTGGTTTGGGTGCCAAAAAGCCGTCGCCGGTGGCTGGCAGGTCAGGGTGAGGCGCCGCCGTAGAGACCGACGAAAGGTGTCCCAGCCCTGCAGGGAGGGCGTCTCGTGAAGCGCGATTACCAGCTCGGAATGAACCGGACTATCCGGCGGCGCGACTTCGTCAATGGAGTCGCGGCCACGCTCGCCGTTTCGGCCATCACAAGTGACGATGCGCGGGCGCTCGGCCAGGGCGCGAGCGCCCGGCAGGACGGCCCTTCACCCTGGTATCCGCCAGCACTGACGGGCATGCGCGGCAGCGGTTATGAGAGCGCGTACGCTACCGGCCATGCGATGCGTGACGGCAGCTTCTGGGCGGCGGCGCCTCGCGTGGAGAAAACCGCAGACAGCTACGATCTGATCGTGGTAGGCGCCGGAATCAGCGGCCTTGCGGCCGCCTATTTCTATCAGAAGCAGCATGGCTTCACGAAGAAGGTATTGATACTCGACAACCATGATGACTTTGGGGGCCACGCCAAACGCAACGAATTCCGCAGCGGCCGGGATCTGCGCTTGTCGAATGCCGGCAGCTTCAACATTTATGCGGGTCGGGACAGCAGCAGATTCCAGCGCGAAATCTATGCTGATCTGGGTATCGACGTCGCGGCGCTCGCTCAAACCACGGTCGACAGGCATTTCTACTCGCGTCTGGGCATGGGCCAGGGCGTGTTTCTGGACCGGGAAACCTTCGGCGCCGATTGCTTGCTCAAGGACCCGGCCCCCTGGACCGATTTCACCTACCTGTACGCGCCAAACACGCCGCCCGACGCCGAGGAGCGTTGGGCGACGTTCATGGCAAATGCGCCTCTGGACGAGCGCGTCAAGCGCGACCTGCATCGCTTGTATCACGAGCATCGGGATTATCTGCCGGACTTGAGTCCGGAGCAGAAGGTGTCAAAGCTCACTTTCATGAGCTATGAGGATTACCTGGTGAAGATCGTAGGGTGCGATCCAAAGGTTTGCACCTACCTTCGGGATCGCACCTTCGGCAGCGGCCGCGGCCTGGGTTCCACCACTGCCTTGAGTGCTCACGAGCGCTTCGGGCTACCTGGTTTCGCGGGCCTGAATCTCCCCAGGTCCGATGACGACAATGAAGGCGTTGAATATCATTTCCCCGAAGGCAATGCCACCGTGGCGCGCCTTCTGGTGCGCAAACTCATCTCCGCCGCGATGCCAGGCAGAACGCTCGCGGACTCGATACTGGCAAAGGCCGATTACTCGCGGCTCGACCACCCGCACAATGCCACGCGCATCCGCCTGAACAGCACGGTGGTGCGCGCATCGAATCGTGGCGCGCCCGGCCGGGGAGCATCGGTGGAGGTCAGCTACCTGCGCGGTGGCCGGCTGTTCACCACCGAGGCAAGGCAATGCGTGCTCGCCTGCTGGAATTACCTGATTCCCTACCTTTGTCCGGAAATGCCGGCCTGGCAGAAACAAGCCCTGAGCTACAACGTCCACACGCCGAACCTATGGATCAATGTGTGGCTGCGCAACTGGCGCGCCTTCCAGAAGGCCGGCGTCAATTTCATCAACGCGCCGGGCAGCTATTACGCCTCGTTGATCCTCGAGCAGCCAGTCTCCATCGGCGGCTACCTGCACTCACAATCCCCGGATGATCCCATCGTGATGAGCATGATTCGCGGCTACGAGTATCCCGGGCTCCATATCAAGGATCAGTTCCGACTCGGACGCCAGGAGATGTACCAGACCAGCTTCGAGACATTTGAACGAAATACGCGCGAACAAATGAACCGGATACTCGGGCCGTCCGGTTTTGATGCAGCCGAGGACATCCTGGGTATCACGGTCAACCGCTGGGGACACGGCTACGCCTATTGGTATTCGCCCCTGTACGATGATTTTCTGAAGACCGGCGCTGAGCCCCCGCACTTGAGGGCGCGGCAGCCGTTCGGCAACATCACCGTTGCCAACACGGCTTCGGGGGCTGACGACAGCACGGAGCTCGCCATCGACATGGCGGCGCGCGCAGTCAATGAACTGAAGCTATGCAGCTGAGATCGTGTTTCTCGCGGCAATATTGGCAATGCAATGCTCGCCTCCGCTCTTTTGCGAACTCCCTAAGCGCAAATCGGCCGGCTGTAATTTCATTTTTGAATCAACGTCGTCTGGAGAGCAACAGTGATCCAGCGGTCGCCCTGCTTCACGTAAACACGCGTAAACCAGTAGTCGCCACTATAGTCCTTGCCGTTTTCCGCTCCCTTCTGAACAGCCCGCCCTGTCACAACTGCGGAATTACCGTAGACACGTACATTCAGGTCTGAGATCTCCCGCGACTGGTACTTCGCCGCGCCGGAACGAAAATTCTGGACGATTGCTGCCTTCGTCAGCATTTCCCCGCGCAGCGTGACGAAGGTGTAGTCATCCGAAGTCATGCGCTCGAGGGCAGCCGCATCGCCATGAAGTATGGCCTGGTTGCGTTCCTCCTCGAGCAAACGAATCGCCGCAATGGCAGACTTGGCGGCGTGATTATCGCTTCCAGCCTGGGTGCTGGACACCAGCGCCACAGCAACGATCGCCGATAAAGAGATGACTAGATGTTTCATCGGGCTCTCCAGTAGTGCACATGGCTGGCTTTCTCGGCAAGCCAGTCGCCTGCCAGGTATCCGGGCTGGCGAACGATCCAGCCGATTTGCCTGCTACGCCGCAAGTCCCCTGCCGATCTGCTCGCGCCACTTCGCAACGTTCACACCCTTGATCAGCAACCACAGGCTCATCGAGGATTCGCCGATCAGCGGCAGCACCAGGATCGCCGGAATGATCAGGTTCGCCAGTGCCGGGGCAAACAGTGCCGCAAAGCAAGCGATCAGGTAGGCCAGGCCAGCGAGCTGCATCAATGCACCCACAAACTTCGGCAAGTAGCCGGAGCGGAAAATCAGCCAGCCGTTCACGATGCAGGTGCCGCCAAAGAAGATCAGCGCGATATTGAAGGCAATGTCATGCGACCTGAGCGCAAGGTCCGCCAGCACCTGCGCCTGTGCAGGCGAAAACGCCTGCAGCGCCCCGGCATGCATCAGCGTCGGCACCACCGCCAGCAGGAACAGCTTGCTGATGGCTTCAACACCGAGCGACACCAGGTTGAACAGCACGGCCAGCAGCACCCACTGCCTGCTGACCGGCCGGAGCAGCAGGTATTCAATCCACAGCAGCGGCACCGCAAGGATCACCACCAGGAAATCGGCGGCGACGCCCAGCCGCCACAACAGCGGCGAGTTCATGATGTTGTGCGCCGTTTGCGCCACATCGCCCGCTGCCAGCAGCTGATTGGTGACATAGCCTTCGGCAAAACCACCCAACAGGATGATCGCCAGGTACAGCGCACCGCCCGTGCGCGCATAGATCTGCGGGGAAGTTTCAATATCGCGTTTGCTCATGGCGTGAGTCTACCTGAAGGCCATTGCCGCCGACTTGCCCTCGGCGATGCGGCGGATTAGGCTCGCTCCATGCCTACCCTTTTCGAACGCATCATCAGCGGCGAGCTGCCGGCCGACATCGTCTACCGCGATGCGCGTGTCACGGCCTTTCGCGACATCCATCCACGCGCGCCGGTACATATCCTGATCGTGCCCAACAAGCCGATCCCCACCGCCAACGACATCGCCGATGAGGACGAGGCGCTGATCGGCCACCTGTACACGGTGGCGCGCGATCTCGCGCGTCGTGAAGGCATTGCCGAAAAGGGCTACCGACTGATCGTGAACTGCAATGCGGACGGCGGCCAGGAGGTTTACCACCTGCACCTGCATCTGCTGGGCGGGCGCCCGCTGGGCGCGATGGTGGGCAAGCCATGAGCGCCGGTACCGGCCTATACCCACCGATCCCGGCCTATCGGCGCGGCATGCTGCGCGTCTCGCCGATCCATCAGCTGTATTTCGAAGAAAGCGGCAATCCCAAGGGCAAGCCCGTGGTGTTCCTGCACGGCGGGCCGGGCGGCGCGGTCAGCGCGGCGATGCGAAGATTCTTCAACCCGCGCAAGTACCGCATCATCCTGTTCGATCAGCGCGGCTGCGGGCGCAGCCGGCCGCACGCTTCGCTCATCGACAACACCACCTGGCATCTGGTGGCCGATATCGAGGCGCTGCGCGAGCACTTGAAGATCAGGCGCTGGCAGGTGTTCGGCGGCTCCTGGGGATCGACCTTGGCGCTCGCCTATGCGCAAAAGCATCCCGAGCGTGTCTCCGAACTCGTGCTGCGCGGCATCTTCCTGCTGCGCCGCTCCGAACTGCACTGGTTCTACCAGGACCCGCTCGGCGCGGCCTCGCTGTTTCCCGATCTGTGGGAGCAGTACGTGGCGCCGATTCCACGCGCCGAGCGTGGCGACATGATGGCCGCCTACTACCGGCGCCTCACTTCACGCAGCGCCGCGGTGCGCGTGCGTGCCGCGCGCGCCTGGTCGGTATGGGAAGCGGCCACCAGCTACCTGCAGGCCGGCAAGGCTGCGGTCGCCAAGTTCGACGATGCCGACTACGCCGCGGCCTTCGCGCGCATCGAGTGCCACTACTTCGTGAACGGCGGCTTCCTCGAGGATGAAGTCCAGCTGCTGCGCGATGTGCGCCGCATCCGGCACATTCCGGCGGTGATCGTGCAGGGGCGCTACGATGTGGTGTGCCCGGCGCGCAGCGCCTGGGACCTGCACCGCGCCTGGCCCGAGGCGGACCTGCAGTACATCGGCGATGCCGGCCATTCCGCCTTCGAGCCTGGCAACAGCCGCGCACTGGTGGCGGCCACCGATCGCTTCGCTGGCAAGTCCAGGCGACGACGTCGCGCGCATTGATCTGGCGCTGCAGCGCTTCGGTCAGTGCCGGCGTCGGGGCGGTTCATTGCGCCGATCGCCACGCGGGTCACTTCGCGGACTGCCACGGGAATCAGGGCGCTGATCGCTGCGCTGCCCCGGGCGGTAGTCGCCGCGCCGCTCATTGCGCCCTTCGCCATGCCGCTCGGCACGTTGCCCGCCGCGCTGCTCAGCGCGCGGCTCCGTGCGCTGCTCGCTACGGAGCTTGCGTCGGCAGGCGTTGAAGCGCCCCAGCAGTTCGGCGTAAACGCTATCGCTGCTGGCGCCGACCGCCAGCCATTCGTACACCAGTGATTCGTGCGCCTCGGCGCCTTCGGCGCGCGCCTGGCCCAGGCCTTTCAACAGCTGCTGCAGCTGGTATTCACGGCGCAGCGGCTGGTCCGGTTCGGGCGTCGCACTGTCGGTAAGCAGTTCGGTGCGGATACACAGCAGGCGCAGTGCGGCTTCATTCGCGGCGAGATCGGTCGATGGCGCATCGCTCGCAGTGCTGCGCGCCAGCTCGGCACGCAGCGCCTGCAGCGCGCCCTTGGGCCAGGCTCGCTCGGCCTCGAGGTACTGCGTCGCTTCGAGCCTACGCGCCTCGAGCACTTCACCCTCGCCGCCGGTAGCGAGGCACAGCCGGTATTGCCGGATCAGGTTGCCGGCGTCGAGCACATGCTCCCAGGCCTGCAGCTTCTCGCGGGCACGCGCCTGCGTGAGCTTGTGCTGGCAGCGCTCGAGCGCCGTATCGAAGCGGCCGTACAGCGCCCGTGCGCTGGCCATCGGCAGTTCGCCCAATGCGGCGAATCGCTCGCGCAAGTCCGGTACGCCTTTGAGGCCGGCGATCAGCTCGGCGCCGTCCAGCGCCAGCAACTGCTCGGCTTCGACGCACAGGGCCACGGCCTCGGTACTGCTGGCGGCCAGCGCCGTTTGCTGTTCGCTGTGCTGCTGCTGGCGCATGGCGAATACGGCATCGCAGTGCTGGCGGAATTCCTCCCACAGGCGCTGGCTTTCATCCTGCGCCACCAGCCCGATCTGCTGCCACAGGTGCTGCAAACGCTTCACGTCTTCGGCCGCCTGGCGGCCATCGGCAGCCGTGGCCAGCTGCTGCGCTTGCGCAATCAGCGCGCGCTTCGCCTCGGCATTGCTGGCGTATTCGCCGTTGAGCTTCGCCTGCAACGCTGCGCTCAGCGCATCGAAGGCCTCCTGCAGTGGCTTGTTCGCCGCGCGTTCCACCGGTTGCAGCACGCGCCATTGCTGCGCCGATTCGCGCAGCGCGCGCGCCACTTCGCGCCAGTCGGGCGGGCCTTCCTGCAGGCGCGCACTGAAGGCTTCGAGCCGCTGCAACAGCGCGCCGCGCTGCTCGAGGTTCGCGGCCCGCTGTGCAGCCTGGTCAGCGAAGAATGCCTTGCAGGGTTCATAGGCGGCCTGCGCCGCAGTGTGGAAACGCTGCCACTCGGCCTGCGTATCCTCGGTGCCGCCCTTGCTGATGAGCTTCCATTCATCCTGCAGGCGCTTGATCTTGTTGGCCAGCTCGCGCGGCCGCTCGCTGCTCCCGACCAGGGCTTCCATCTGCTCGATCAGTTCGGTGCGCTTGGGCGCCACCACGAACTGGCGCCAGTCCTGCAGGACTTCCAGCTTCGCATCGAAGCTCTGCAATTGCGCCGTCACCTGGGGCGGCACCTTGCCCAGTGCGACGAGCTTGCCTTCCACTGCGCGGCGCATGCCCGCGGCCTGGCGGGAATGGCCGGCCGCCAGGCTGTTCTGCGCGCGACGCAACAGCGCCGTCACCTGGCGCAGCGCTGCCGCCGCGGCGGCTTGCGCTCTGGCGTGGGCCTGCTCCCACTCGTCCAGCGCTGCGCTCGCGGCGCTCGCGCCGGCAGGCACCTGCTCGCCCAGCAGCGCCACATGGCTCAAGGCCCGCCGCAGGCTGCGGCTGCGCTGCTCATTCAACTCGGCGCACTGCCCGGCGATCGTGCCGTGCCGCTGGAGATCGGCATGCAATGCCCTGATCGCCTCGCCGAGCTGATGGTAGCGCGCCAGCTCGAATTCACCCGGCGCATTGAGCCTGCACAGCTCCTGCCAGCGCGCCGCATGCGCGGCCAGCGCGGCGTCAGGATCCTCAGGGCTCGGGCCGTACAGGTCGGACAGGACAGCCTGCAGGGCTTCCAGTATGTGTCGCCGCTCGGGAGGCGCGTTGGCAATCGCAGCCACGCGCGCCAGCTCATCGGCAATCTGCTGCTGCTGGCGGGCAATGAGGTGGCGGCTGCGCGCCAGCGCGGCTTCGGCCCTGGCCACCAACTCGGGCGGGGCATCGCCCGCGACCGCCTGCCACTGCGCATCCAGGTGATCGACCGCCAGCACGTAGGCACTGTTGACCGGCTGCAGGATGTGTCGCTCGATGCTGGTGCACAAGGTCTGCATTGCCGCCAGATGGTCTGCCGCAGCGCGCCGCTGCGCCTGCAGCGCATCGCGCTTCTGCTTGACCACGCGATAGACGTTCTTGTCCTTGCCGCGCGCATCCTTCGACAGGCGCGCGAGCATATCCGCATCCTGCACGCGCTCGGCCGCGAGCCGGCGCAACAGCGGCGTCGCACCGCCTATCGCCAGCTTACCGAGCAGTTCCTGATCATCGATCGCCGCCAGCGCCTCCGGCAGCAGTGCGGTATCCGCGCACAACGACAACACCGACAGCAGGGCCGGTTGGCTGACTGTATGGCTGCGCAATTCCGCGACACTCAATGCACCGCTCCCCAGCAGCTGCGCCAGCCGCTGCTGCGCGGCGCGCTGCACCTCGCCCAGGGCGTGGGTCTGGGCATGGGCAGGCTCGTCGGTATTCGTGAGGCCAGCCAGCGCGTAAAGCTCAGCGCCAGCCTCGAGCTGCGCAACGGCATCGACAGGGGCATCCGCGCCCATCGCCTGGGCGGCCTGCCCCGCTTCGTCCGGGTCGGTTGTTTTGGGCGCGCCGGAGGCTGTCTGCAGCAGGCGCGAAATCACACTCATGGGCTTGAAGGTCCTGGATCGTCGATAGCGTCGGGCAGTCTAGTGGCTCCCCTAGCGCTCGCGCAACGCGCCGCTGGGTACGCCGGCCGCCGTAATGATGCCGGCCTCCAGCAGCCAGGCGCGCGCATCCGCGGCATCGGTCTCGAACCAGCGCTGGGCGCTGCCCAGCCTGAAGCTGTAGCCCCATTCGTCCATGTCGCGCCAGGTGGCCGCGCGGCCGTAATCGCGTACGGCGTCGGCCAACAGCACCTGCAGGTAGCAGACGGCGTTTTCTTCCGGATCGTCGCCCCCCGCATCGCGATCCAGGCCCACGCGGCGCTCGGGGGTCATGCAGATGTAGTGCGCCGCCTCGTGCAGGATCGAATGCAGCGGCGTATTGGGGCGCGCCAGCAGCGTGTTGCCCAGCAGCCCCGCCTCGCTCTCGCCCCAGTAGGAACCGGGGATCTCCTGGTCAGGCGCGACCACCCGCAGATCGAGCCCGAAGCGTGCCATCAGGCGTGCGAGCGCACTGCGGTCGCTCTCGGCCAGGCGCAGCACGGGTAAGCTGCAGCGCTCGCCGGGCAGTGCTTCAGATCACGCCGCAGGCCACGCGCGGGCCGGAATTGCCCGAGGGCTGCGTCGTGTAGTCATCAGCCTTGCCATGCACCACCAGGCTCCGGCCCTTGATGCTGGTCGGGCCGTCACCCAGCGTCACGCCCGGGACCACGGTATCGATGCTGGCCACGCCATGGGCATCGGCCCTGAGGCTCGGCAGGTCGCCCGCATGGTGGACCGCGCCGTTCGCGGCGCCATGCGCTGTGCCGCCCGGGTTGAAATGCCCGCCAGCACTGCTGGCATCGGCTGCGGAGCAATCGCCCTTCTCGTGGATGTGGAAGCCATGCTCGGAATACAACTCAAGGCCGCTGATCGAGCCGCGCAGGCGCACTTCGCCGCGATGTTCGCTGAGTTTCATCGAACCGGTGATGGTGCTGCCCGACTTCGATTCGAGCGTGACGGTCGCGGCATGCGGCTTGGGACCGGAGCTGCAGCCGATGAGCGCGCCAATGCCTACACCGATTGTCAACAGGATGCGGATCGGGTGCATGCGAATCTCCTTGAGCGGTACGGATACGAATACCCAGCAAAGAACCTACAGTATTACAGAAATCCCGGGCACAATTGGCGCCATCGGCCAATGCGCGTACGCAGGGGCCGCAATCACAAGAATGAAGTCCAGGGGGCCGGGCTTGAGTGCTCGCGAGGAAAGCATTACGTGGCGCAACCCGGCGCGGCTGCTGCCCGCCGACGCGGTCTCCCCCGAGAGCCTGCGTTGCGCGGTCAATGCAGCCTGCGCCGGCGTACACACCGCCGCGATCGAGGCAGCGCACTGGCCTGCCTACCTGCGCGAGCGCCGCGTGGACCTCAGCCTCAGTGCGCTGCTGCAACGTGCGAATGACATCCTGGCCTTTGCACTGGTAACGCAGCGGCCGCATCAGCGCACGCGCATCGCGCTGTTCGGTACCGTGCCCAGCCAGCGCGGCCGCGGCTTCGCGGCCCGGCTGCTCGATGAAGTGCTGGCCGGCGCCAATGCGCGCCGCGAGAATTCCGTGGAACTCGAGGTCGTCGCGCAGAATCATGCGGCGATGAAGGCCTGCTGGGCGCGCGGCTTCAAGCCGCTGGCGCGACTGCACGGTTTCTCGCAGCCAAGCGATGAACCAGGTCGCGCCGCGCGCGTTGCGGGTGAAGGCGCGGACGATCCCGTGGTCACGAGCGTATCGGCGCCCGAAGCGCTCGAGTGGCTGCACGATCTGGATACGCTGGATCCGCAGGAACTGCCCTGGCCGGTCAGTGCCGCAGCCCTGCCGCAGCGCCGCTCGGTGCAGGCCTGGCGCTGCGAGCGCGCGCAGCTCGTGTTCGAGACCGTGGCGGGGGTCAAGCTCCGGGTGTGGAGCCTGGTCGATCGCGATCCGGAGCAGCGCGGCGCGGCACAGCTGCTGGCCACGCTGCGAGCGCAGTATCCGCACGCCATGCTCAAGACCTTGCCGGTGTTTCGCCAGGATGGTGCGGCGCGTGCCTTCGAGGCCATGGGCTGGCGGCGGCAGGCACACTACCAGTGGTGGCTGCAGTGGGCCCTGTGCGGTTGAGCGCGACGCGACCTGGGCCAGCTACAGCGCGGCGAAGCGCCGCATCAGCAGCGCCACGAGGTCATCGGCCAGCGCCTGGGTCAGCACTTCGCGCTCGCGCTCCTTGGCCAGCAGCGTGCGCTGATCAAAACTGTATTCGCGCGTCAGCACATGTTCTTCGGGCGCCATCAGCTCTTTCCCCTGCGACTCGACCGCCACGCGCACGCGATAGCTGAGCTCGAAGGCCGTGGGGATATTGAACCCCGACACCGAGAGCACGCGCTCCGAGGTGCTGTCTTCGAGTATGCGGATGGTCGCGGCGCCGGGCACATCGTCATCGAGGCGCGCACCGGTGGCGAGCAGTGCGGCGCGCAGGCCATGACAGAAATCACTCTGCGCATCCACGGCCTCGACGCGCGCACTGGCGAAGCTGCGCGGCAGCTTGTCGCTGCCTTCAAGGTGGAAACCGCAGCCGCTGAGCGCCGCGCCCGCGACCAGCACGGCAGCCGCCACATTGCGCAGCGCGCGTAACATCACAGCACGATGTTCACGAGCTTGCCCGGCACATACACCACGCGCCGCGGCGTCGCCGCGCCCACGAAACGCTGGACCGCGGCGTCGGCCAGCGCCGCGGCGCTGGCCGTGGCCTGATCGGCGCCGGCCGGCACCTGCACGCGAGCGCGCAATTTGCCGTTCACCTGCACAATCAATTCCACCGTCTGCTGTTCGAGCGCGGCCGCATCGGGCGTCGGCCAGGGCTCATCGATCAGCGCGCGCTCGTGGCCCAGTTCGAACCAGAGCGCATGACAGATATGCGGCACCATCGGCGAGAGACACAGCACCGCCATGTCCAGGGCTTCGTGGCGCACGGCGCGCGCGGCGGGATCAGTGGCCGGAAAGCGTGCGACCGCATTCAGCAGCTCCATCACCGCAGCGATCGCGGTGTTGAACACGCGCCGCCGGCCGATGTCGCCCGTGACGCGCGCCAGGGTCTGGTGCGTCATGCGCCGCAACGCCGCGGCCTCGCTGCCAAGCGCAGCGATCTGCGCGGCACTCAAGGGTGCCGGTAGCGGCCCTTCCATCACGTGGTCGTACACCGCCTTCCACAGCCGGCGCAGGAACCGTGACTGCCCCTGCACGCCGTCTTCCGACCACTCGAGCGTCTGCTCCGGTGGCGCCGCGAACATCGTGAACAGTCGCGCGGTATCGGCGCCGTATTCTTCCACCAGGCCCTGCGGATCAACGCCGTTGTTCTTGGACTTCGACATCGTGCCGAGGCCGCCGTACTCGACCGCCTGCCCGTCCTCGATCAGCACGGCGCCCACGCGCGCGCCAGCGGCATCGAATTTCACTTCGACGTCGGCGGGGTTCAGGAACTGGCGTCGTCCGGCGCCCGGCTGTCGGTAGTAGATGTGATTGAGCACCATCCCCTGCGTCAGCAGCGCCTTGAAGGGCTCATCGAGCTTGAGCAGCCCCAGGTCGCGCATGGCGCGCGTCCAGAAGCGCGAATACAGCAGGTGCAAAATCGCGTGTTCGATGCCGCCGATGTATTGATCGACCGGCAACCAGTACTGCACGCGCTCATCGACCGGTACCGCCGCCGCATCGCTGCTCGCAAAGCGCAGGAAATACCAGGAGGAATCGACGAAGGTATCCATCGTGTCGGTTTCGCGGCGCGCTGCGCCACCGCACTGCGGACAGCGGCATTCGAGGAAGGCCGCATGCTTTGCGAGCGGATTGCCGGAGCCATCGGGTACCAGGTCTTCGGGCAGGCGCACCGGCAGGTCCTGGTCGGGCACCGCCACTTCGCCGCATGTCGGACAATGCACCAGTGGAATCGGGCAACCCCAATAGCGTTGCCGCGAGATGCCCCAATCGCGCAGCCGCCATTGCACGCGCGGCTCGCCGAGCTGGCGCGCCTGCAATGCGCTGGCAATGGTCTTGAGCGCGGTGGCACTGGCAATGCCGGAGAATTCCGCGGAATTGACGGTGATGCCATCCTCGGCGTACTGCGGCTCCCACTGCGCACCGACTTCACTGTAAGCGCCAGTCGCCGAGCGGATCACTGTCCGGATCGCGAGCCCATGGCGCTGCGCGAATTCGAAATCGCGCTCATCGTGCGCCGGCACGCCCATCACCGCGCCCTCGCCGTAGGCCATCAGCACGTAGTTGGCGACCCACACTTCGATGGGCTCGCCGCTGAGCGGATGGCGCACATGCAGGCCCGTGGCCATGCCGCGCTTTTCCATCACCGCGAGATCCGCTTCCATGGTGCTGCCGCGCCGGCACTCGGCCACGAACTCGGCGAGCTGCGGATTGCTTGCCGCCGCCACATTGGCCAGCGGATGCTCGGCGGAAATCGCCACGAAGGTCACGCCGAAGAGCGTGTCGACGCGCGTGGTGTAGACCTTCAGTGCCGCGCTGCCAGCGTTCGTGCCCGCGCCCGCCTTCGCCAGCGCCGCGACCGTATCGTCCGCGTAGGGGAACGCGACATCGCAGCCCTCGCTGCGCCCCAGCCAGTTGGCCTGCATCGTGCGCACGCGCTCGGGCCAGGCACCGAGGGTCTCGAGCCC
>Ga0075028_100000272_pt1 | contig 18934 bp, 12 predicted proteins | sample LitLauG_LLR_2014_FD_71390 | JGI IMG/M metagenome (GOLD analysis project Ga0075028, IMG submission 71390) | Freshwater sediment microbial communities from Pennsylvania, USA - Little Laurel Run_MetaG_LLR_2014 | ecosystem: Environmental > Aquatic > Freshwater > Creek > Sediment | place: USA... | reverse complement strand
CGGCTGGCCTGGCTCGCGCCGCTGCTGATCGCCGGCGGCGTTTTCGGTTTTCTTGGCACCCGCGACGACCGGCGTCGATCGCTGGCGCGCATTGCCATCGGCCTGGGATTGACGCTGCTGTCGCTGCAACTCATCGGCGCCACGTCGAGCGAACTGCGTCAGGCACCTGGCTTTGCGATCGCCATCGGCCTGCTTGATGGTCAGCCGATCATTGCCTTCATTCTCGGGATCCTCATCACTTGGCTGGCGCATTCCAGCTTGTCGACTGTCATCCTGGTGATGTCGCTGGCCGCCTCCAGCGTCGTCTCGCTGCCGCTGGCCCTTGCTCTCGTGCTCGGCGCCAACGTGGGCGGCGCGCTCGCCCCTTACGTCGATCAGCTCGGCTCGCCACCACCCGGCCGCCGGGTGATGCTCGGCAACCTGATCATGCGCGGGGCGATGGCGGTCTTGGTGCTGGCGCTGCTGCTGCCGGTCGCGCCATCCTTGTTGCGACCGCTGCAAGACTTCTCGCCGGGTCATGCGGTGCTCGCGTTCCATGCGGTCTTCAACGTCTTGACCATGGCTGCCTTTCTACCGGTCACGGGTGCTGTCGCCGAACTGTGCCGCCGGCAATTGCCCGAGCCGGTCAGCAGTGGCGATCCCGGGCAGGCGCGCTATCTCGATGCCCAGGTCATCGACGCGCCGACCGAGGCGCTGGCCGCCGCCACCCGCGAGACGCTGGCGCTGGGCGATCTGGTCGCCGACATGCTCGACAGGAGCCTGGCGGTGTTCGAAAAGGACGACGCGCGTGGCATGAAGCAGATCGAGAAGGCGGACGACGCCGTCGACAAGCTTCACGAGGCGATTAAGCTCTATTTGATGAAGATTTCGAGCGCCGGAATGTCCGACGAGGACAGCCGCCGCTTTGTCGAAATCCTCACCTTCACCACCAATCTCGAGCACATCGGCGACATCATCGACAAGAACCTGATGGAGCTGGCGGCCAAGAAAATACGCCATAAATTCGCGTTTTCGCATGAGGGGCTGGATGAGCTTCGCCAAATCCACGGCCGGGTGCGCGACAACATGCGGCTGGCCTTCAACGTCTTCACGCTGCGCGACGTGCGGCTGGCGCGCAAGCTGCTCAATGAGAAACCGCTGCTGCGTGAAGCCGAGGTGCATTCGGCCAACAGCCACTTTGCCCGATTGCGGGCTGGACGGGCCGAGTCCATAGAAACCAGCGCCATCCATCTCGACATCATCCGCGATCTGAAACGCATCAACAGCCACCTGACATCGGTCGCCTATCCGATCCTGGAGGCAGCGGGCGAACTTTTGGAATCGCGCCTGCGCCACGATGGCGGTGGCGAGCGCATGGCCGATGGGCCTGGACTGTGAGCGCGATTGCGAAGGTAGTTGGAGACGGGCATGGTCAATCCGGTCCTGATAGAGATCGAGCGCGGCGGGCAGGTCGAGAGCTTGCACCGGGGCGCCGCGGTGGTGGTGGATGGCGCGGGCGCCGTGCCGCTGCGGATCGGCGACATTGACGCACCGGTCTTCCCGCGCTCCGCCGTCAAGGTCATGCAAGCGATCCCACTTTTGACATCCGGCGCGGCGCAGGCGTTCGGATTTCAAGCGCGAGAGCTGGCGCTGGCCTGTTCCTCGCACAATGGCGAACCGAGGCACGTTGAACTGGCAGTGTCGATGCTATCGCGCGCTGGCCTCGATCCCGGCGCACTCGAATGCGGCGCCCACGCGCCATCGTTTGCGCCGGCCGCGCGCGCTCTCATCCTGGCGGGCTTTGAGCCCTCGGCGCTGCACAACAATTGCTCCGGCAAGCATGCCGGGATGCTCGCGGTGGCGCGCCATCTGGGCGAGCCGGTCAAGGGGTATGTTCTGCCGGACCATCCGGTTCAAAAACGTGTCGCCCAAATCATGAGCGAGCTGGCTGGGGCAACGGTCAGCGCCGGCCGCTGCGCGGTCGATGGCTGTTCGGTGCCGACCTGGGCGCTGCCGCTGCAAGCCTGGGCGCGGGCTTTCGCTAGCATGGCGGTTGGTGGCGGGGTCACCACGGAATACCTGGCGGCGGGTCACAGCTTGATCGCCGCCTGCATGGCCGAACCGGCCTTTGTTGCCGGCGAGAAGCGCTTTTGCACCGGGGTGATGGAGGCGACTAACGCCACGGTCTTCGTAAAGACGGGTGCCGAGGGTATCTTTTGTGCCGCCCTGCCAGGCCGAGGGCTGGGCATCGCCCTTAAGATCGACGACGGCGCCACTCGTGCCTCGGAGGCCGCCATGGCAGGACTATTGAGCGCGCTGGTGCCTAGCCATGAGGCCCTGTTCGATCGCTGGACGCAGCGGCCCGTGCACAGCGTTGCCGGCGCGACGGTCGGCAGAGTGAGGTTGGCCGGCGACTTTCAGCAGGCGTGCTTGGGCCTTGGCAGAAACGTCCGCTAGGCTGTGCCGAATTTGGTTTCGATCTCGATCCCGATCGACTTCAGGAACCCGGTGGGCAGAATGCCGCCCGCGCACACGATGACGGCGTCGTTGTCGATCTTCGAGCGCTTGCCATCCTGCTGAAGTTCGATCGAGGAGCTGGCGATCGATTTGATCGTCGACTTCAGCCTCACATCAATCCTGCCAGCCTTGGCGAGCGCCTCCAACTTGTCCCGGTTCTTGGGCTTGAGGCGTGTGAAGGCATCGCTGCGGTAGGACAGGACGACCTTGGTGCCCTGCTCCTCGGCGATACTGACCGCAGCCTCGACCGCGCTATCTCCGCCGCCCACCACGGCAACCCGCTGGCCCCGGTATTGCTCTGGATCGATCAACCGGTAGACCACCTTGGGCAGCTCTTCGCCCGGCACATCCAATTTGCGTGGCGTTCCGCGGCGGCCGATGGCCAGCAAGACCGCCCGGGTCAGGTAGCGGGACCGTGTGGTCACCACCTCAAATCCACCACCAGGAAGCGGGGTCACCGTATCGACGCGTTCCTGAAAGTTGACCTTGATGGCGGTGCGATCCACCACGCTCTGCCAAAAGCCCAGCAGGGCCTCCTTGGTCGTTTCGCGAAAATTGACCTTGCCGACGATCGGCAATTCGGCCGGCCGGGTCATGACCAGCTTGCCGCGAGGGAAATGCGCAACCGTACCACCGAGGGTATCCTGCTCGACTGTCACCGACTTCAAGCCTTTTGCCTTGGCGCCGAGCGTTGCCGCCAAACCGGCAGGTCCAGCCCCGACGACCATGACGTCGAGCATTCCGGCGGCATTGGCGGGCCGCCCCTTCTGGCGGGCGATCGCGTCGATGGCTTGCCGGCCCTGCTCGATGGCGTTGCGGATGAGGCCCATGCCGCCCAATTCGCCAGCGATGTAGATGCCGGGCACATTGGTCTGGAATTCGGGGTCGACGTTGGGAATGTCGAGGCCGCGCGTCTCGGTGCCGAACACCAGCGTGATGGCATCGAACGGGCACGCCGCCTTGCAGGCACCGTGGCCGATGCAATGGGTCGGCTCGATCAGCTCGGCCTTGCCTTCGATCAGCCCGATGATCTCGCCCTCGGGGCACGCCGTAACGCAGGCGCCGCAACCCATGCAGAGGGCTTTCTCGATCACCGGATGCAGGCTAGCCGGCTCCGTGAGACCGGAGGTCTTGGCCGCCTCGCGGGTCGCGATATACCGGCTCTCGGCCTTGCGCCGCCTCCGGTAGAACAGCGACCAGATCAAAAGCAGAGGAACAGCATAAACGACAAGAAGCGGATCGAAAGGCATTGGCCTCAGCCCCCAAAAGCGCAAAGCGCGGTCCGACGCTGGCCGCGAACAGTTCCGACACGTCAGCAGCCAAATGCTGAAATACGACACAAGCGTTAAAAAGACCGTCGCGCGGCCGCGCCCCGCCGCGACCGCTTAACAACCCCTAAACCTTGTTTGTGGCAGGATGCGGAAATCCGGGGCGTCGCGTGTCGCGACCGGGGCACGACAAGTCGAGCTGGGGAGGCACCGAGTGTCTGGCGTCGTTCATTCCATGTCCGCATCGCCGGTCTCGGGCGATCTCAAACCCAAGCGGCTTGGGGGCGTGATCTTTGCGCTGGCCATGCTGGCTGTGCTTTTGGTCGCCTGGTTGCATCGGCAGGATAACTGGATCTCGCCGCAGACGGGCCTCGGCTATCAGCTGGGGATTATCGGCAGCGTGATGATGCTGCTGTTGCTGGTCTATCCGCTGCGCAAGCACTACCCCGGCCTCGAATGGCTGGGACAGGTCGGCGATCTGTTTCGCATCCACATGGTACTGGGCATCGTCGGGCCGCTTCTGGTGGTGCTGCATTGCAATTTCCAACTTGGCTCCATCAATAGCGATGTGGCGCTGGGTGTGATGCTGGTGGTGGTGGCGAGCGGAATCATCGGCCGCTATCTTTATGGCCGCATTCATGTCGGGCTCTATGGCCGCAAAGCCGAGCTGCGCGATCTCGTCCATGACGCCGAAGCGGTGAAGGCCATTCTTGGTCACGATGTCGCGGAGGCTCCCGCGATCATCAAGGCGCTCAGCGATTTCGAAGCGGAATCGCTGAAGTCGACCAGTCCGTTGGTCGCGCTTCGCCTGGGATCAGCAACCCGGCGCGGCCGCAAATTGCTTGGCGGTCCCCTGTTGCAGCTGCTCGAGCGGCAAGCCGCCGAAGGTGCCTGGCCCGCCGACCTCAAGGAGGAGCGCCGGGAGGCGGCTCTGCTGCATCTGGAGCAATATCTGGCGGCGATCCGCCAAGCCGCGGCGTTTGCCATGTACGAGCGGCTGTTCGCGATCTGGCATGTACTGCATATGCCGATGTTTTTCCTGCTCATGTTCGCGGCCATCGCCCATGTCGTGGCGGTTCATCTCTACTAGACGGAACGGACATGCTGCGGCGATTTGGACCTCTGCTGGCGATGGTTTTGCTCGCTGGCCTTTTTGCCGCGAACGGTGCCCGCGCGGCCACGATCTTCGACCAGCTGGTCACTCCGGGTGCGCTGTCAAAGGCGCACGAAAAGCTCGAGACCGATTGCCTCAACTGCCATAAGCCGTTCGTCAAGGGTGCGCAGGACGACCTGTGCGCCGGCTGCCACAAGGACATCGCCGCCGACATCGCGGCCAAACGCGGTTTCCACGGCCGCAATCCTGCCGTCGCGGTGGCGGGTTGCAAAACATGCCACATCGAGCATGGCGGCCGGGCCGCCGACATCACCCGGCTCGACCGCAAGGTCTTCGACCACAATCTGACGGACTTCGTGTTGACCGGCGGCCATATCAAGACCGCGTGCGATGACTGCCACAAGCCCGGCACCAAATTCCGGACCGCTCCGCGCGCCTGCATCAGCTGCCACCACAAGGACGACGTCCACAAGGGCAGCCTGGGTGAAGGCTGTGCCGCCTGCCATGGCACCGCGAGTTGGAAGACGGTGAGCTTCAACCACGACCGCGACACCAAATATCCGCTGACGGGAGGCCATGCCAAGGTCAGTTGCGAGGGCTGCCACAAGGGCGAACCCAAGACGCATCCGACGCCAACGGAATGTGCCGCTTGTCACGGCGCCAAGGACCCCCACAAGGGCACGCTCGGGCCGCGCTGCGAGGCCTGCCACAACACGACCGACTGGAAGCAGGTGCTGTTCGATCACGATCAGTCGGCGTTCCCGTTGATCGGCAAGCACGCCAAGACCACGTGTGCCAGCTGCCACAAGACCCAGGACTTCAAGGCGACCCCGATCGCTTGTGCCCCCTGCCATGAGGACAAGCACCACGAAGGCAGGCTCGGACCCGATTGCGGCGGCTGCCACAACGCCGTCGACTGGAAGATGGTGCGGTTCGATCACGAGCGGGACGCCCGCTATGCCCTGGACGGCGCCCACGCGATCATCGCCTGCGAGACTTGCCACGTTGAAAAGAGCCCAGCCTCGCTGCGGCTGCCGACCGATTGCGTCGCCTGCCACAAGGCCGAGGACGTCCATCATGGCGCCTTCGGCGACGATTGCGCCCAGTGCCACCGTGCCGACAGCTGGAAGAAGGCGTTCATCCGCCGTTGAACTCATCCACACAATAATGGCGCGAGTGCCCTATCGCCGCCATGCGGGCCTTGCTACATAAATGTCCGATTCGCCGGCTGCGGGGGGCACCGGCGATCTGGCAACCAAGCTCGTATTCAGTCGCTTCGGACCCGGCCAATGCGCAATCGCCCTCGGCATAGGGTTCGCAGGAGCGCTCGTGCGGCGGGGCAACGCGGGGCTAATAGCGACGGTCAACCAGGCTTGCGCAAGACGTGCGAGCGGTTGGCTAAGTCGCGCGCTCACGCTGTTTTTTCTCGCTATGGTGATTGCGGCGAGCGCTGGAGTTTCTGCGCGGGCACAGACGGCGGCGGCCCCGGCTGACGGTACGATCACCGTCGATTCCAATTTCGACCATAGCAAGACGGCCTTTCCGCTGACGGGCGCGCACGCCAAGGCCGCTTGCGAAACCTGCCACGTCAGAGGCCAGTTCAAGGGCTTGCCGGTAGCCTGCGCCCAGTGTCACGGGAGCGCCAGGGGCACCGCGTCAACCGAGCGCGCCAAGAGCCCCAACCATATTCCCTCGAGCAACGCCTGTGGCGACTGCCATACAACGCAAACCTGGAGTGGTGCGCGCTTCAACCACGCGGCAGCCAGCCAGCCTTGCGCGAGCTGCCACAACAACCAGATCAGCAAGGGCAAATCGGCGACCCATATCGCCAGCAGCGAGCGCTGCGAGGCGTGCCATTCATCGACGACCTGGACTCCGATCCGGGTAGACCATGCCGAGGTCAAGGGCAACTGTTTCTCGTGCCACAACGGCGTGCAGGCCACCGGCAAGTCGAGCAATCATGTGCGCACCTCGAACAGCTGTGAGGATTGCCACAACACGGCGGCGTGGGGTGTACCCCGGTTTGATCACACCGGCATCGCCGGCCCCTGCGCGTCCTGCCACGATGGCCAACTCGCCACCGGCAAGAACGCTCTGCACATGCCAACGAGCTCGCGCTGCGAGGCGTGCCACACCAGCACCACCGACTGGCGATCGCCGCGCATGGACCATACCCAGACCAATGCGCCTTGCTTCACCTGCCACAACAACCAGACGGTCGCGGGCAAGCAGCCCAACCATCCGCTGACGACCAACAGTTGCCAGGATTGCCACACGCCGGCGGGCTGGGCGGCCAATCATTTTGACCACACCGGCATCACCGACAACTGTGTGCGCTGCCACAATGGCACGACGGCCGATGGCAAGGCGTCATGGCATGTCGCCACCACCGACATCTGCGCGGACTGCCACGTCACCTCCGATTGGGTGACGATGCACTTCGATCATACGCAGGGGATCGGCACATGCGCGAGCTGCCACAACGGCACGGGCGCGCAAGGCAAGGGCGCGGGGCACGTTCAGACGTCCAATCTGTGCGACGCCTGCCACGTGATCAGCAGCTGGAAGACCATGCACTTCGATCACAACCAGGCTCAAGGCAGCTGCTCGACCTGCCACAATGGCATCGCGGCGCAAGGCAAATCGTCCAACCATTTGCCGACCAGCAATCGGTGCCAGGCCTGTCACGTGGTTACCAGTTGGACGTCGGCGAAATTCGACCATACGCAGACGACGTCACCCTGTTCGACCTGTCACAACGGCAGCCTTGCTGATGGCAAGCAGGCGACCCATATCGCCTCGACCAATTCTTGCGGCTCCTGCCACACGACCGCCAATTGGACCTCGGCCCATGTCGACCACACTCAGGTCATGGGCACTTGCTTCAGTTGCCACAATGGCACCGTCGCGACTGGCAAGGCGGTCAGCCACATCCCGGCTGCGAACACCTGCTCGGACTGCCACAACACCACGGCCTGGACCAGCGCGGTGTTCGACCATTCCAAAGTCACCCAGCCGTGCGCGGCTTGCCACGATGGCACCACCGCAACCGGCAAGCCGACGACCCATGTTCCGTCCACCAATTTCTGCGACGCCTGCCATGTCACCGCCAATTGGACGACGATGCATTTCGACCACGCCCAGGTGGTCGGAACCTGCGTCAGCTGCCACAACGGCACCATCGCCACCGGCAAGGCCACCACGCATGTGCCGGCGACCGATGCGTGCGTGCTGTGCCATTTGACGACGGTGTGGACGACGATCCACTTCGACCACTCCCAGACAACCGCGACTTGCGTCACATGCCACAACGGAACCATCGCCACCGGCAAGGGGCCGACCCATATCGCGACCACGACGTATTGCGCAGGTTGTCACGTCACCAGCTTATGGACCGGGGTGGTGATGACCCAGGCGACGCACGCCTACGTCATCGGCACCTGCTTCAGCTGCCACAACGGCACGGTTGCTAGCGGCAAACCGCTCAACCACGTGCCCGCGACCAACACTTGCGAGAATTGCCACACCACGGCGACTTGGCTGAACGCGCTGTTTGACCACAGCCAGGTCACCCAGCCCTGCGCGGCCTGCCACAACGGCACCACAGCCACAGGCAAATCGCCGACCCACTTGCCGACATCCAGCGCCTGCGATGCCTGCCACATCACGGCCAACTGGACGACGATGCACTTCGACCACAGCCAGGTCACGGCCGCCTGCGCCACCTGCCATGATGGAACCACCGCGGTCGGCAAGTCGCCGACCCATCTGCCAACATCTAGCGCCTGCAATGCGTGCCACGTCACCACCGACTGGGTGACCATGCATTTCGACCACAGCCAAGTGACGGCGACTTGCGCGACCTGCCATGATGGCACCCAGGCGGTGGGAAAATCACCGACCCACGTCAACACCTCGCAGCTCTGCGACAGCTGCCACGTCACCACAGACTGGGTGACGATGCACTTCGATCACAAGCAGGCAAATGGCACATGCTTCAGCTGCCACAGCGGCGCGATCTCAGGCATCGTTGGCAAGCCAACCAATCACATCGCCGCGACGAATCTGTGCGAGGCCTGCCACACCTCAACGCTCTGGACCAACTATAGTGTTGATCACAACCAGGTTCAGGGAACCTGCGCCTCCTGCCACAACGGCACCATCGCGACCGGGCAGGGTCTGACCCATATCAAGGTGAAGCCCAATTGCGGCGACTGCCATGTCACCAGCAACTGGGTGACCTTGAACATGAACCACACCGACGCCATCGGCACTTGCTACAGCTGCCACAACGGCACCGCGGCGACCGGCCAGAGCACCAAGCACATCAAGACGACGACCTATTGCGAGGGCTGCCACAACACCGTGGCTTGGACCGGGGTGGTGATGACCCAGGCAACCCACGCCTACGTGATCGGCACCTGCTACAGCTGCCACAACGGCACCACGGCGACCGGCAAGGGCACCACCCACATCAACACCACGACCTATTGCGAGGGCTGTCACAGCACGGCCGCCTGGACCGGTGTCACCATGACCGCCGCCCAGCACGCCTACGTGGTTGGCCGCTGCGACAGTTGCCACAATGGTGTCATCGCCAAGGGCAAGCCGAACAGCCACCCCAATATCGGTGTCAAGGACTGTAATTCGAGCGGTTGCCACAGCACCTCGACCTTCGCCAAGTAGCGCCATAAAGGTCTTGGTAACCAATCTCGGCCAACATCGCGGCATCGCCGTTGTTGCTTCGCCGCTGTGTTCAGCCGCCGCCGGATGTCGGGTCCGGGCGAACGGTCACAAAAACAAAAACACACTCCCACAGGGAGGCACGGTGCCAACCGCCAGCGATGGTGCAACACAGTGCCTCATTCGAATGCCTTTTTCGGCCGCCTTCTGGCTGCCGCAACACTTAGTCTTGCGCTGCCCCATGCCGCAGCCGCCGGGACGGCGCCGCGACTGCTTTCGCAGGTCTCGGTCGCCGAGCACGGCGATTGCGCTGTGGTGCAGATCACATTCGGCTCGCAGGTCCAGTATCTGAGCCATTACCCGCTTGGCGGCAGCGATCAGCTTCGGGTGCTGTTGCATCCGCTTGACCCCGCGTTCACGGGCCGCGACCAGCCGCCCGGAACCGAGATCTTGGCGGCCCCCACGAGCCAAGTCGCGGCCATCCGGAGCATCGGCTTGGACATCGAGGGCAGCGGCGCGGCGCTCAACATTTCGTTCACCCATCAAGTTGCCTACAAGGTGACGCCCGGGGCCGGTTTCAACAGCCTGACCATTGCCATTCCTGGCAAGGCGGCGGGCGAGGACTGCAAGCCGGAGGCCGTTGCCGTCACGGACGCCGAGCACCAACCGATTGTTGCCGCGCCGGCGCAAAGCGCGCCAGCCTCCCCGGCGGTCGACGATCCCGCCAAGGTGATCGCCGCCGCGCGCGCAGCCGTGACCGCTGGTCATTTCGAGGACGCCATCCGGCAACTGACCAAATTGCTGGAGCAGCCAAAAGGACCGAAGGGCAAGGAGGGTCGCGAATTGCTCGGGCTTGCCCGCGAAAAGAACGGCCAGCTGGCCCACGCGGAAGCTGAATACCGTCAATTCCTCATCGACTTCCCTGGTGGCGCCGATGCCGCCCGCGTCCAGCAACGGCTCGACGGCGTCATCGCACTGGAGAACAAGCCCTTCGAGGACATGCACAAGGCTGCCGAGGACCGGCAGCGCCAGGTCGACGAGATGGCCGTTGCCCAGGCCCGACAGGCAAGTATCGCCGCCGCGGCCCAGGCGTCCGTCCCACCGGCCGCTGAATCAAGTCCGCAAGCCGGCGCCAAGGGCACCACCCAATTGGTGGGCACGGCCACCGGGGCTTCGACTGCGGTCAAATCGGGCTGGCTGCGCACCTACGACGGCAGCGTCGGCGTCTACTACCTGCGTAACCAGGGGGCGACCGAGATCCTCGATCCGATCAATCCGGGCAGCACCACAAGTCTCAGCCAAGTCTACCAGGACACGATCACCACCCAGTTGAATTTGCGCGGCACCATGAGCAATAGCTCCTTCGCTGGCACCGCCGTCGTCGCGGGCAGCAAGGACCACAGCTTTGTCAACGACCAGATTGACTACACGCGGCTCAGCCAAGGCTACCTGCAGGGCAATTGGAAGGACCAGGGCTTCACCGCCAAGATCGGCCGCCAGACCCATTTCGGCGGCGGCGTTCTGGGCCGTTTCGATGGGGCGTATCTCAGCTACAATCTGACGCCGGCCAGCCGGATCGACGCGGTGGCAGGGGCGCCGGTCGACCTCACGCGTGACGGTTTCATGCTGCGCAACCGGCTCTTTTATGGTCTCAGCTACAATTTCAAGCTGTCCGACCCGCGCTGGGAGGCTTCGGTGTTCGGCATCGAGCAGCGCGCCGACGGGGCTCTCGACCGGCGGGCGGTTGGCTACGATCTGCGCTTCAACAACAAGCACCTACTGGTCTACAATACCGTCGACTATGACGTGAATTTCGCGGCGCTGAACGCGGTGATCCTGTCAGGCACCTATTCGTTCGTGAACAAATCAGCGCTGGGCTTTGATGTCGACTTCCGCAAGTCGCCCTCGTTGTTCGCCTCCAACGCCGTGCAGGGTCAAGGGACCGACCGGCTTGGCAGCCTGCTCGGCCGCTACGACTATTCGCAAATCGCCCAATATGCCGTCGACCGCTCGGCCGACAGCTACACGGCGAGCCTCAACTACAACCGGCCGCTCAATGATCATCTGACCGTCTACAGCGATCTGTACGAGACCTATATCGGTCCGACCGCGGCCTCCGCGGGCGTTGATGCCATGCCCGCCGAGGGACCGGACACCTATGCCACGGCCGAGCTGATCGCGAACGGCCTGCTGCGCGAAAACGATCTCTATGTTGGGGGCGCGCGTTACGGCCACTCCACCACGTCAAACCAGTATGAAATTGAACTCGGCTCCAAGTTCCCGCTCAACGACAAGTGGAGGCTCTCTCCCGAAGCCAAATTCGGCTACAAGACCTTCGCTACCGACGGACACACGGAATTCCATTTCCTGCCGTCGCTGGGCTTGAACTACGCCTTCAGCCGGAATGCGAGCCTGGAAATGGACGCGGGCGGTCACATGACCGAGAGTTACGCCAGCGCTGGCGCCACCCGGAACTGGGAGCTGCTGCTGACCGCCGGCTATCGCTACGATCTCTATTCGCAGTAGGAGCGCTCGATGCCCGCGTTGCCCAAGACTGCTTGATCGAGATCAAGGACGCAGGTCGCCACGCGAACAAGATAGGATTGAGGACACGCGATGATGTCCTTGCAATCATATCGGGGTCGATGGCCGGATTTGCACTTGGTTTGGTCGGCGGCGGTCCGGTCCCGGCAGTACACTCGGGTCGCTGTGTGGCCAGGGTGACTTCACACACCCCTGTGTCCCGGCTTTCCGCCCACCATGAGGAGTCGCTGAGAGAGCCAGAGGATCGCGGCATTTGTCGCGCGCGCCGGACGATTTGCCGTCTTGCGCCACTTGACCGGGCGACACAGTCTTTGTGAACACACCGAAGGGTCGTGGTGATCATGTCAGCTCTCGATCTCGCGCGCATCCAGTTCGCGTTCACTGTGTCGGCGCACATCATTTTTCCGGCCGTCTCGATCGGCCTCGCGAGCTATCTTGCCGTCCTTGAAGGCCTGTGGTTGCGCAGCGGCAATGAGGTCTTCCTGCGCGTCTTCGATTTCTGGCTGCGCATATTCGCGCTCGTGTTCGGCATGGGGGTCGTCTCAGGCCTGGTCATGAGCTACCAGTTCGGCACCAACTGGAGCGTGTTCTCGGATCGGACCGGTCCGGTTCTCGGGCCGCTGATGGGCTACGAAGTGCTGTCGGCCTTCTTCCTTGAGGCCGGGTTCCTGGGCGTCATGCTGTTCGGCCTGAAGCGCGTGGGCCCAGGCTTGCATTTCGCGGCGACCTGCATCGTTGCCGCCGGCACACTGTTCTCGGCCTTCTGGATCTTGTCCGTGAACAGCTGGATGCAGACCCCCGCCGGCTACGCCATCAACGCCAAGGGCCAGTTCGTGACCACGGACTGGTGGGCGGTCATCTTCAACCCGTCGTTTCCCTATCGTTTCGTGCATACGGTGCTCGCAGCCTATCTGACGACGGCGTTCACGGTGGGCTCGGTCGGGGCCTACCACCTGCTCAAGGACCGTGGCAGCGCGCCGGCACGCCTGATGTTTTCGATGGCGCTGTGGATGGCGGTTGCTGTCACGCCGATCCAAATTCTGGCCGGCGACCAGCATGGGTTGAACACGTTGGACCACCAGCCGATGAAGATAGCCGCCATCGAAGGGCACTATGAGACACAGGCCGGAGCCCCACTGATCTTGTTCGGACTGCCCGACAACGAGGCCGGCGCGACCCGTTATGCCATTGAGATTCCCAGGCTGGGCAGCCTCATCTTGACTCATGATGTCAACGGCACGCTCCAGGGGATCAAGTCGTGGCCAAAAGCCGATTGGCCCGACGCGGCCCTCGTTTTCTGGACGTTTCGCGTCATGGTCGGGATCGGCTTTGCCATGCTGGGCCTCGGACTCTGGAGCCTGTTTGCGCGATTGAAGGGTGGCCTTGCCGACGCCATCTGGCTACAGCGCGCCGCGCTCGTGATGGGCCCCTCGGGTTTCGTCGCGCTGTTGGCTGGATGGTTCACGACCGAGGCCGGCCGGCAGCCTTACACTGTGTACGGTATGTTGCGCACGGCCGACAGCGCCTCGCCCGTCGCGGCACCGGCGGTCGGCGCATCGCTTGCCGCATTTCTCATCGTCTATCTCGCGGTGTTCGGCGCCGGCATCTTCTATGTCTTGCGACTGATGGCAGCGAACCCTGGCGCGGCGGCCGCTGGGCTCGATCCGCGTCAGCCGGCGCGGGCATCCGGGATCATGCCTGGTCTGGCTCAGGAACTAGCGCCGCCAGCGAACTGAGGAGGCTCTGATCATGGCCATCGATCTGCCATTCGTCTGGGGTCTGCTGATCGGCTTGGCGGTGCTCGCCTATGTCGTGCTCGACGGCTTTGATCTTGGCGTCGGCATCCTCTTTCCTTTCATCGCTGGCGCGCGTCACCGCGACACGGCCATGAACTCCGTTGCGCCGGTGTGGGACGGCAACGAGACCTGGTTGGTGCTTGGCGGCGGCGGATTGTTTGCTGTGTTCCCGCTTGCCTACGCCGTCCTGATGCCCGCGCTCTATGCACCCATCATTGCGATGCTGCTGGGTCTGGTATTGCGTGGCGTCGCCTTCGAATTCCGCTGGAAGACCGAGCGAGGCAAATTCCTGTGGGACTGGGCGTTTGCCGGCGGCTCGCTCATCGCCGCTCTTTGCCAGGGCCTGATGCTCGGCGCAATCGTGCAAGGTATCAGGATCGACGGCCGCGCCTACGCGGGAGGTTGGCTTGACTGGCTGACCCCCTTCTCCATCATGACCGCCGCCGCTGTCGCGGCCGGTTATGCCTTGCTGGGTGCCTGCTGGCTGATCCTGAAGACGGATGACTACGTGCAGCGGCGGGCCTACGGTTTTGCATGGCCGCTGACCATCGCCCTGCTGGCCGCCATCGGCATTGTCAGTCTCTGGACGCCCTATCTCGACCATCGCTATCTGACGCGCTGGTTTACCTGGCCGGCCATTCTCTATGTGGCGCCGGTCCCGATCCTGACGCTGGTGGCTGCCACACGCCTCATGCTCGCCATCCGCGACCGCCGCGAAGTTGAACCATTCCTGGCCACGCTTGCCCTCTTCGTCCTCTGCTACATTGGATTGGGCATCAGCCTTTATCCAAACATCGTGCCGCCCAGCCTCTCGATCTGGGACGCCGCCGGACCAGACAACAGCCTGGGGTTCCTGCTGGTTGGGGCGGTCGTTCTGGTGCCCATGATCCTGATCTATACCGCCTATTCGTATTGGGTCTTCCGCGGCAAGGTTGATGTCGGGGGAGGCTATCATTGATTTGGCGGTGGGACGGCGTCGCCGGTCGGCTATTCTGGTTTGTTGCGCTTTGGACGGCGGGAGTTGTCTGTGTCGGTGTGCTCGCCCTGGCGATCAGGCTTCTCATTGCGAGCTTGAGGAGCTGAGTTGGGCCCCCACCAAGCTGCTGTCCCGCCGCTACCGGTTGTGTGACCGCTTTGCGGCGCGCCATGATCAATTGACCGTGGCGCGCCAATGCTTCGCGCGGCGGCGGCCCTTACTTCTTCTGCGACTTTACATAGGTGATGTAGCCGCGAACATCCGTCGCCGGTTCCGTATAGGCTGCCCCGAGCGATCGCTCCACCGCCAGTTTGTGCTCCTCCGCCCAAGCGGGCAGCGGATAGTCGATCGCGCCAAGGAATTCCAACGAGGCGGCCAGCCTGATGTCGGCAATTGACGGCTCCGAACCACCGATGAAGGTTTTGCCGTTCAAGAAGAACTTGCGAAACACATCGAGGGGCTCGCCGATAGCGGCGACGGCGGCCTTCTGCGCGGCGGCCTTGGCCTCCGGGCTTGCGTCGCTGGCGCCGACTTCGCCCGCATATTGCGGGAAGCCAAGCACAGGGTATGTCGCTCGGGTGATAAGTGGATAGAGCGTGCCAACGATGTAGAACATCGCGCTGTCGATCATCGCACGTGATTCGGGCGCCTTCGGATAGAATCGGTCGAGCCCGTGCTTGTTGCAGAGATACTGCATGATGGCGCAGCTCTCCCAGACCACGCCCTTGGGCAGGTCCGGCGCCTCCAACATCGGCGTCAGATATGCGGGGTTCTTGACGACGAAGCCTTCCGAGCGCGTCTTGCCGTAGACGTCGTCTTCGGTGAAATCGAGCTTGGCGGCGCGCACGAATACGCGGGCCGACATATTGTTCACGCTCGGCTTGATCACGTGCAGCTTGATCGCGGTCATTTTGATTTCCTCCGGGGTTTCTCGTTTGGTCAGCTCAGGCAGTTATTCGGCAGGCAGTTGGTTGCGATAGGGGTTCTTGGCCGAGCGGTCGTCGGACAAGCTCTTGCTTGACCGTGCCACCAGCAGTTCGATGGCATTGGCAAGATGCACCTCTCCGATGGCCCGGTCACCCTTGGCGACCCTCAGCAGGTGCGCCTCGTAGAGGACATCGGAATAGCCATATCCGGCGGGGGGAGCAAATTTCCAGGACGAAAGCTCGATCAAGAGACCCATCGGGTCCTCGAAATAGATGGCGTCAAAGATCTGCCGGTCGCGCAGTCCCGTGTGCTTGATACCCCTGGCGTCCAGCCTGGCGATCGCCTGCATGAAGACGGCACGGGAAACATTGAAGGCGATGTGATGCACACAGCCTACGTCGGTCGGCGTGCGCCGCGCCACCGGCCTGCGGTCCTCGCGGGTGAACACGGTGATCAGCCGCCCGTCGCCGGGATCGAAATAGACATGGCTTTCACCGGCGCTGTCGAGATTGGGCTGCTCGAACACGAACGGCATACCCAGCAGCCCCTCCCAGAAGTCGATCGAGGTCTGCCGGTCCGCGCCAACCAGCGTCACGTGGTGCAGTCCTTGCGTCTGCAGCTTTTCCATCGGGATCTCCTGTTGGGTCATCAATTCAATATGTGGTGTGCCCCCATATGGAGCAGCTGGACATCACTCGCGACCAACGATCCGGCGGCTCCAAGGCCATCTCCCCTAAACCTTTGCCACAAGCTTTGACTTGTACTCGCTGCGCGGCAGGCTTCCGGCCGGGAGCAGCTGGACGTCGGTCGTTACCAGCAGCTTTCGCCGGATGCGAATCTTGATGCGCTCGGCAAGCCCATCGTCGGTGATGCCGGCAATGGTTTCGACCCGTACGGGCAGCGGCGGCTCCTGCCGCACGCCGGCAACGCGCGGTTGGATCATGAAGACGCCCGTCACGGCGGGAGCGAATTCGTTGATGACCTCGCGTACCGCCGACGGAAACAGGTTGACGCCGCGCACGATCAGCATGTCATCGGTACGCCCGATGCAGCGAACCCGCGGCGCTGTCCGCCCGCACGGGCACGGACCCATGCCCAGGCGGACGTGATCGCGTGTGCGGAACCTCAGGAGCGGCGCGGAGCGATTGACCAGATGAGTCAGCACGAGTTCGCCAGAGGCTCCGTCTTCAAGTGGCACAGGTTCACCGGTCACCGGGTCGATCAGCTCGAAATGCACGAACCCGCGTCCGCTGAAATGCATTCCCGCCTTGGCCTCGCACTCGCCCCAGAGCGAGACCGAGATGTCGCCGATGCCCATCGCCTCGGTCACGCTGGCGCCCCAGCCCGCCTCGAGCTTGGCGCGCATGGCGGCTTCGCCACCACCGGGCTCTCCGGCCACCAACACGCGTCTGACGCTCGAACGGGCAAGGTCGGTTCCGCGCGCGGCGGCCCATTCGATCAGGTGCAAGGCGTAGGATGGTGTCATGACGACTGTTGCCGGCCGCAATGTGTCCACGGCTGCCATCAATAGCTCGGTGTTGCCCGTCCCAACGGGGACATGGCACAGCCCGAGCAGGTCGAAGGCGGCGAGCGCCGCGCCCGCGACGAACGGTCCGGCGTTGTAGGTGGAGATGATGGTCTCACCGCGCGCGATGCCCGAAGCCGCGTAGGATCGTGCCGAGGTGCGCACCCAAATCGCGACATCGGCGGCTGTAAGTGGAATATAGCTTGGCGCACCCGTGGTGCCGCTGGTCGAATAGATGCGAGCGATATCCTGGCGGCCGGCCGTGCAATGGGTCCCCAGCGGGTCCTCTCGCGTGCGGCAGCCGCGCAGCTCATCCTTCTCGGTGAACGGCAACTTCGCGATGGCGCCAAGATCGCCGACAGCCTCCGGTGAGGCAAATCCGGCGCGGCTGAGTTTGTCGCGGTAAAAGCGTGATTTCTCGAACAGAAAAGCGATCTGGTCGCGATAGAGAGGGTCGTCGCGGAGGACCTGTGTGGGCCAGGCGAGAGACTCGATCTCGGGCTCTATCATCGTGGCGCGGCCCCGCTGCTGTCGCTGCTCTGGGTGTGCTCGATCGCTTCCTCTGCCTTCGAGGCGAGCAGGAATCCTATGGGCGTTGTCGCCTCCTCGGCGAGATGCGCGATCAGGCCAGCAGTGCGCGCCAGGATCGGGATGCCACGGATGAGCGCCGCAGGTACGTCCAGATCCAGCATCGTGGCGGCGATTGCCATGGAAACATTCATCGGCAGTGGCTTGCCCCAGGTGGTTTGCACGGCCTTGCTGAGCTCGACCGCTGCCCCGACCGCACGTCCCGCGGTGTGCCGTTCATGGGCCAACGCGATCATGCGCTCGGCGCGCGGATCAATCGGCTTGTGCAGCGGATGCCCGTAACCGGGGATTGGCGTCTTGGAGGCCCGGTAGTCGCGTGCCACGGCAAGTGCGGAAGCCGCGATTCCGATGCCGGTGGCCGCCCCCTCGAGCACTCGCTCGAGCAGGCTCCGGCACTGATCCGCTGCGCCGAGGATCACCGTGCCGCAACCCAGAACACCGGCGGCGACGGCTCCCTGCAATGCCGCGGGATCGGCCGCGTAGGTCATGCGCGCGGCCTGCACCGACGGAGTGAGCCCGTGCTCGGCGATGGCGACCAGGCAAACATCGAGGAAAAAGCGCTGATCCGGCGATGGCATTCGCCCGGTCGCCAGCAGGAAGAAGACATCGGTGAAGCTGGCTGTTCCAAGCAGATCGCCAGCCAGATCATGACCACGTATGGTCACTGCGTCGGCGCTCGCCGACGAAATCGATGTCGTTGCGGCGCCCCGCTTGCCAATCAGCATTGTTGCTTTCTCGCGCTAGCACTGCATGAAGGTGATGGGCCCGCGCACAACCGGCCAGCTAAGCCCAAATCCATCCAATCAGATTGCGCAGAGCTCGATGGGAAAGCAAGGGATCACCGTCGAGCAGACCCGCACATCGATTGGGCACCGGCGACGTAAGCGGCCGTGCCAATCAGGCCCAACATCATGGGTTTGGCGGAGACGGGGGGATTCGAACCCCCGATACGCCTTGACGGCGTATGACGGTTTAGCAAACCGCTGCCTTCAGCCACTCGGCCACGTCTCCGGACGG
>Ga0075028_100000271_pt1 | contig 18944 bp, 22 predicted proteins | sample LitLauG_LLR_2014_FD_71390 | JGI IMG/M metagenome (GOLD analysis project Ga0075028, IMG submission 71390) | Freshwater sediment microbial communities from Pennsylvania, USA - Little Laurel Run_MetaG_LLR_2014 | ecosystem: Environmental > Aquatic > Freshwater > Creek > Sediment | place: USA... | reverse complement strand
AGCCCTAGCCTGCTTAATTCGTCAGACCTGAGATTTGTGTGCGGGAGGTAGGGATCAAGAGCTTTGATAGATAACGGAGGGGCCGGGTCAGAGGTCGTCGGGAAGGAAACCACGCTGGGGCCCGGTCAAAGAAGGTTTTTGGGCGCGGTTCCGCATGGACTGCCGGTGGAAAGCTGAGTTCGGAGGCAAGCGGTTCGGTCAACCGCTGTTGATAGCGAGAACGACGGAGCGGAACTGGTTTTGAAAGGGCCAGCCGCTGGCGAGGTGGAAGTGAACACAGCGGGCGGTCTGTCGTACGCGGGCGCCGATTTTGAAGAGCTGGGCGCGCAGAGTTTCGATCTGGGCAGAGCGCCAAGGCTGGGGTAGCTGCAGACGGAACAGGTTGACCAGGTTGTAGGCGGCGGCGTGCAGGAGCAGACGGAAAGCGTTGGCCAGGAAGCGGTGGCAGCTCAAGCGGTCGGCGCGGAAGCCGTTCTTGAACTCCTCGATGCGGTTCTCACACTCGCCGCGATCATTGTAGAAAGCGAAGACCTCGGCGGCGCGACCGGCGCAGTTCGTAACAACGAAGCGCAGGTTGGTTCCGGCGGCGGTGTGCTCGGCCTTGTAGCAGATGCGGCGCTGGTGCTGCCAGGAACGGGCGCGGTGGCGGAAGCTGGAAAAGCTGCGCTGCGGTATACGCTGTTAGTCCCCGACCGCTTGATGACCAACTGATCGCCCACTTCGGTCCGACTGCGGTAAATGCTGTGCACCGGGAGTTCGATTACGCTCTCGGCGCGAAGGTTGGGCCACAAGATCCGGAAGGGGGAGAGCATCTCCCGTACCCCGACAACCTTGAAATTCTTGTCCACTAGGACGGCATCGAAGCTGAAGAGCATGCCAATGGTGTGGATGGAGTTGGCGGGCACAATCCAAACACCGCTGTCGGGTTTGAGAGACCTTCTGCCCAGCAGGCCAATCAGCCTGCCGAGCACCGAGTCGGCGACGTTCACTCGAAACGCGAGGAACGTCTCCTTCGTCTGATTGTAGACAAACACCTGCCGCGTCTTACTTAACATGAAAGACCCCTTACCGGTTCTTGGGTTCCTAGTTCTCTAGCGAGGCGCTCTTTTCTTCATGCGGTAGACCAGGATGAAGAACACGACGACCGCCATGATGCCGGATACGACTCTGATCAGCGTAACGTTATCCATATTGCCCTCACTTTGAATTGCGGATTTTAACTGCTCGTTACTTCAAAAAGATTTTCCAGGTTTTGGGCGACGGTGATGATGGCCGGGCCCACGGTTACGACTGCGATGTTGGGGAAAATGAAAAAGACTAATGGAGGCACAAGCTTGACTGTGGCCTTGGCGGCTCTCTCCTCGGCCCGTTGCCGCCGTTGCGTTCGTAACGCATCGGAGAAGTTGCTCAGCGACTTGGAGAGCGGCGTGCCGAAGCGGTCGGTCTGCACCAGCATGGCGACGAAGGAGCGAACGCTTTCGACGTCGGCACGGTCGGCGAACGATTTCCACGCGGCAATGCGAGCAACCCCGGCGCGTTGTTCAAAGTTGATGTGGAGCAACTCCTCGCTCAGTTCACGATGACTCAGGCGGAGTCTCGTGACCGGTCCGGACAATTCCCTGATCCAGGCCGAGGCCAGCTTCCATGCAGATGGACAGCAAGTCGAGGCCGTCGGGAAGGCTGCGGCGGATTTTTTCCCGTCGCGCGTTGATGGCATAGGAAAGCCAGAAATCCGGCATAAAAAATCCGACCGTTAACGCCAGCAGAAAGAAAATTATGGTGTTTTCAGTGAAGACGAAGGCCGCGGTTACGCCCATGAGGGCGGGCAGAGCGAGCCGAGCCCCGAGAAACATGTCGGCGTGTGAGGGCTTGCGGTATCCAGCGAGCAGGAGGCGGCGCACCAGATCTGGATCAGGAGCGGCGGAAAAGAAGCTGCGCAAGAAGGTGAACGGTTTGGCGAGGGCATCCACGTTGAGGATAGCCGGCGGAATCCTCGATGGTGACGATGCGCTCCTTGCCGGAAATGTAGCCGGAGAGGACGTTGAGCAGAGTCGTATTGCCGGCGCCGGTGCCACCGGAAACCACGATGTTGAGCCGGGCCTTGACCGCACCCTTCAAAACGTCGAGGATAGGCGCCGTCAGGGTTTGGTTCGCCAGCAGGTCCTCCTCAGTGAAAGGAATCTGTCCAAAGCGCCGGATGGAGAGATGTGGTCCATCGATGGAGAGGGGCGGGATGATGGCGTTGATCCGCGATCCGTCGGCGAGACGCGCGTCTACCATCGGCGACGACTCGTCGACGCGTCGCCCACGCGTCGCCCGACTCCAGAGACGATACGGTCGATGATCTGCATCAGATGCGAATCATCTTTGAAACGGACGCTGGTTTCCTCGAGGATGCCGGCGCGTTCCACGTAGACCTCGGCGTGGCCGTTCACCAGGATGTCGTTGATCGTCGGGTCCTGCAGCAGGGGCTCGAGAGGCCCAAGACCGAAAACTTCATCGAGGACTTCGAGGGCCATGCGCTCGCGCTCACGGCCGCTCATGGGCGTTTTCAGGTTGGCGACCAGCTCCTGGATGACCGACAGCGCCTGGGACCGCGTGTGCTCGTCGCGCACGGTAGCGATCCTTTGCGAGTCTACCTTATTCAGCAGATCGCGATGGACGCTCGACTTCAACTCCTGGTACACGGCAAATCCGAGACCCGCGCTCTTCGCATCTCCGTTGCTCCCCGTCGAGGCTAAGGTTCCCAGTTGGGCAACGGCCTGATTCAGTTCACCCATAGATCCTCCTCACGCGCATTCGACCTCATCGGTTCCAGAGCCCCAGGATTCCGGAGTTCGATTTCTTCTTGTCGCCCATTGGCGACTTGCCGCTGATGGCTCCCGCCCAGTCGTTGAGGCTGCGGGTCACGTCGGAACTGGAGAGCTGGCCAACCGGATTGCCGCTATTGATCGTGTTCATGACCTGGGCATACTGGTTCGGAATCTTCCAGTCGATTTTCCGTTTAGTTGCTTTTTCGATCTGCTCTTCCGTGATTAGACTGCGCTTGTGGTGGCGGTTCAGAACCAGGCGCACGTGATCGTGCGGGAGTTTCTGATTCGCGAAGTAGTCGAAATAGCGCACTACGTTGCGGACGGCAGAGATCTCACGCGACCGTTACCAGGTAAAGCTGATCGCAAGCGCGCAGAATTTCCAGATTCTCCGTGCCCAGCCCGGGAGGCAGGTCCAGAATCACAAACTCATAGCGCAGGCGGAGAAATTCTAGGGTCCGGGTGATGGCGCCAGCGGCCACCCTCCGCGCCGGCTGAGAACCGTCCGCGCCGGGAATTACTTCCAGGCCGCTGCCGTACCGAAGCACAAAGCTCTGCAACAGATCGGCGTCGAGCCGATGCTCATTCTCCACCAACTCAAACGAGTGACAGCGGAAGTTGGTGTGCCGGAGGTAAAGAGCAGCGTCGCCCACGTCGGGGTGAAAATCCACGAGAAGCGTTCTGCAGGAGTGTGAGCTAGCCAAAAGCGCTCCCATCTGGGTGGCCAGAGTAGTCACACCGCAGCCGCCCTTGGCGCCCAGAAAGGCCACCACCTGCGCGCGGTCGGTTTCTTTCTGCTCCCGTTTGCGGCCCGCCACACGCGCAATGGCGTTCAGCAACTGGTCGCGATCAATGGGCTTGACCAGATATATTCGCTGCAACCGCAGCGCATCGCTTGAATAATCGAGTCCGGTGCCGACTGCGCTGAAACCGCAAAGATCGCCGCGTCCAGATCGGCTGCGTGAATTTCCTCTGCAGCCTGAGTCGCTCTTTGGCGGTCCCGGTCGAAATCCACCAGATAAATATCGGCCGACAGATCGCCAGTCAATTCCTGTTCGTCGGTTGGATAGCGTTCCAGGTGACGACGGAGTCGCACGAGCGAATCCTACTCGGTGAAGAGATTCAACAGTCCGCGTGTGTCATCGTCCAGACAGACGGTGACGGCGGCGAGCGGATCGCCTAGTACCGCTGCGTCACGCGAAACCATGTTGCTCGTCTCCTTGTTGCTCATCGCAATCATTTCTTTCCCGGAACTTGCGGAGCGGACTCCGACTTTAAGCCGACGGGCAACTTGTCGTCGAACTTGGGGTCGTCGAGGTAGGGCACCGCCTGCTTCGGATCTGCCGGCACCGGCGAAGGCGTGCGCACGGGATCGACAATGTGCGGAGTCACGAGCACGATGAGTTCGCTATTGCTTTTGTTGATCGTGTGGGAGCGGAAGAACTGCCCTAGCACCGGAATGTCGCCGATGCCGGGTACCTTGCTGAGTTGGGTCTGCGCCCGACGATCGAGCAATCCTGCAATGCCGAACGACTGTCCGTCCTTCAATTGCAGAACCTGATCGAACGCAGTCTGGTGTTAACAAATGGCAACACTCACCTCGGCGTCGACGACCTGCCGTCCGAACTGCGCGGCGATACGACAAAGAATGAGACCGTTGCGGCTGGCTCGTTCCACGAGGCCATTCAGGGTTTCAAGCGCGAGTTGGTGCGTTCGGCCCTGCGCATGCATGCAGGAAACAGGATGAAAGCGGCGCGCGAACTCCGGATCAGCCGGTGTTACCTTCACCGTCTGCTCAACCAGCTTCAGATCGTTGACGAAGTGCCGGCCGACGAAGAAGCCAAGCCGACCCCCGTTGGCAAGCGTGCCGAGGTTACTAGACACACGCAGCGAAGAGGCGCGATTGCGGTGTGAGGTGGTGGCTATGAGACTCCGTCGATCGGGTGTGCTGCGCCGAAGCTCGGGGCAGAGTATGTTGGAAACGGCTTTGCTTTTGCCGCTGTTGCTGCTCATTGTGCTCAACGCCGTGAACTTCGGCTACTTCCTTTTGGTTGCTCTGAACCTGGCGGCGGCTCCACGCAGTGGTGTTGAGTATTCCATTCAGGGATTCGATACACCCGCGACCCTTGCCCTTCCCTCGCCGGGACCGCCGGGAACTACGACCTCGGTCAGCTACCTCACCTACCGGGACCTCACCGGTGCGGTCAGTTCGCCCACCAGTGCTTCACTCCAGGTCTGCTCTAAGGTCCTGGGATTGACGAACGCTGGGTTGACCACACAAAAAGCCAAGTGCTCCGCCTGCACCGGGACCTCCTGCGCGGCGGCCAACGCAGGGAATCCAGTGCCAGACGCCGATCCGGAATCGCCTTCGTTCGTCCTGCATCGCGTGGACATTACTTACAGCTTCAGCCCGATCATCCAGGGAACGCCTTTCGGAATCACGCTCCTGCCGACGTCGATCTGTGCTTCCAACGCCGGCACCATCACCTGCACGTTCCATCGGCAGGTCTCGATGCGAGCCATGGACTGAGAGATGAGAGGAGCGCGCCGCATGCGAATCACGAGAAACGCCCAACGCGAGCGGGGCTCCGCGCTGGTCGAGTTTGCGTTGACCACTCTTTTTGTTCTGGTGTTGGTTTTTTCAATCTGGGAAACGATCATGATCGTTTACACCTACAACGTTATGGCGGGCGCGGCCAAAGAGGGAGTGCGCTATGCCGTGGTGCATGGATCGGGGAATTCCGTTCTGTGCAGCGCGCCGTGTTCGGGTACCTGTACGACGACCGTGGGTTGCGTGCAGAACGTGGTGAGGGTCTATGCCAAGTACTCGTTCCATGATGTCTCCGCCCTCACCGCGACGGTGACTTACCCCGACGGTTCCACCCAGGCGCCCAACCGCGTTCGCGTGGTGGTCTCGTACGTTTACAAGCCCTTCTTCGCGCTGGGTTGGACGGCGCCCACAGTCAATGCAGCGGCGGAAGGACGAATCATCAACTGAACGGCGCTTTTCGGAGGCGGATCTATGAGATCAAGATTTTCAAGATTCCCGCGAAGGAACTCGCGCGAGAGCGGCCAGACCATTCTGTTGGTGGTGCTCGTGCTCGGACTGTTTCTCCTGGCCGCCATTGGTTTCGCTGTAGATATGCCCACCCTGTTGTTCCACCGTCAGGTCGCGCAGGACGCAGCCGACGCTGCCTGTACCGCAGGAGGAATGGACCTGCTCGCCAACTCGCTGGGCAACAGTCTGGGAAACTGGGGCACGGTAACGAACGGAACCACGTTCAATTGCTCCGCCAAACCCGGCGCGGCGCCGTGCAAGTATGCGGGACTGAATGGCTATGACGGCTCCGGGCTGGTTGCGGATACACCGTCAAACAACGTTGCCATCAGCTTCACTACGACCGCCCCTCCCGGTGTCACGGCTCCTCCTGCTTCGCTTGCGCTCTTGCCTTTCCTGCGCGTCGACATCGTAGACCGCGTCAAGGTCATTTTTGCCGGGATGATCACAGGCAACCGCACCCAGGATGTGCGAGCGTTTGCGGTGTGCGGTGTGGCGATGGCGAACTCGCCCATTCCCATCGTTGTTCTGAATCCAGTAAACCCTGCTAAGGCAAGCGCGCTTGATATTCAAGGCAATCCCATCATCAAGATTCTGGGTGGTCCGAGTCGAAGCATCCAGGTTAACTCCAACGCTTCCACCGCAGTGAACGTCGGCGGCAGCGCATCCATTGACCTGACGAAGGGCGGCCCGAGCTTCAACGGCAGCGGTTTCGGCGTTTTCGGTGGACCAGCGACTGCTCCGGGCGGCTTCAGCACGGCTGGATCAGGGACCTGGGTTTCACCATCGAGTCCGGTGAGCGACCCGTTTGCGCAGATTGCCGCGCCCACCTGCACGACGGCCTGCCCACCTGTTGTTCCGAGCGATCTGACGACAGATCCCAACTGCAAAACATCGGCAAAGATCGGCGCTGGCAGCTGCACGATCGCCTATCACAACGCCGTGCATGGGTGTCCCGATCCGGGGGGCTGTACGCTTTACACCCCCGGCTACTATTCTCCCAACGGCATTGATGTAAAGAACACGACCGCGATTTTCGATCCTGGAGTCTATTACGTCGACGGTGGTCTCGCGCTTGACGCGAATTCAGTGGTCCGGCCGAGCATCTACGCTGGTGTGTCACCGAACAACATCGGCGGAGCGATTTTTTATCTCACAGGAACGAATTGGGCGGTGGCAGTACGGGAGCTGGCGAGAGGGGCGGGGGCTCAGGGAAAAAGGCCAAGCCGTCTTACGGATTACGTGCCCGCAGCCAGAAAGGGTTTGCTTATCGCGGCAATCAGCCGCTGGTCTCCGATCCCCCGGCCGCTGAACTCGGCATCCAGACGATTCTTCAACCCGCGTTGAAGAATCCACCGCGTCTGCATGAATACCTGCCGTTGCCCAATATCGTGCGGCCAGCGGTGGTAGCCAGCGCTGAGCCCGCGCGAGTAGCCATCAAAGTCAAACCTGGCCGCCTCGCGGTTCGTCGCACAGACAAGCCCATCGTAGCGCCCAAGATCACGCTGCCGGCGGCGACTGCGAGCGTAGTAAACAATCTGGCAAATGCAAAAGCCTCCATCCCGGCAAAGCCTGTGGCCAAAGCACCTGCTCCCTCCGAGCTTGCCAATATGCACGCCTCTCGCGGCAACGAGCGCGGCCTGCTCGTGCTCAACGCAGTTCCTCCTCCGCCGGACGTGACTACGAAACAGCCGGCGGCGGAAGCGCGCTCGCGGTTTGCGATTGCTCCCGGCGACGCCACAGTGATAGCCGAACCAGCCTCCGGAGCCGTGGCAGGGGACGCCGCTTCTTCGGCGGCAGGGAACGGCAGCTCCACCGATCTCACTAGCGGCGATGCATTGGCCGAAGTCGCTCGTGGAGGTAAGGGTAGCCGCGAGAGCACTGCGGGGTCAGGGACGGGAAGTGGTGGCCTCTACGGCAGCAGCAAAGGTAGCGGCCTGAATGCAACCGTTGACGCCGACGGTACCGGTCGCGGAACGGCCACAGCCTCCGGCGCAGGCACTGGCTTCGGAACCCGCGCCGGCAGTGGTGGAGGAGCAGGCAGCGCCACCGGAGGCGGTGGTTTTCCCGGCATGACAATTCAGGGAGGCCAGTTCGGCAACGGCGGTGAGGCCTCTTTGCATGCGCGGGTCGCTCGACCGACTTCTTACGACATGATGATCGTTGCGACGGCGGGCAGCGGCGGTGGGCTGCCGGACCTTGGCGTGTTCCACAATGAGAAGGTCTACACCGTCTACCTCGACATGCGGGAGAACGACGAAGACTCTGCGCCGTCATGGACCTTGCAGTATGCGGTGTTGCAGCCGCCCGCGACCGAATCCGGGGCCGATGCCAGTTTGAAGCAAACCCCCGGTACACCTACGCCACCCTACGCCATGTTCAAAGAAATTCCGCAATTTGCTCCAGAGGTGTTGAAGAAGTGTAACCGGCAACTGGTGGTTGCGTCGGGGATCATAAGTGCGGCGGGGAAACTGGAACGACTCTCTGTGAAACGAAGTCCGGATGGCGACATCGTCCAGCCACTGTTAGAGGCATTGAGCAACTGGATTTTTCAGCCAGCGCAGATTGACGGCAAGCCTGTCGCACTCAAGATCTTGCTCGGGATTCGCTTGACCCCTGGTCACTAGCATCGGCGGTGCGGTCAGTCAAGATGCAACGCTGTGATGTTGACGTCCTTTGGATTGGCTGCGTGCTGTCCGCGCTGAGGTCGGCTTCCAGGTGATGCAACCGGCGGTTCTCCTTGTTCCCCAGAATCCTCAGTCGCTGCGCTCTGCCTACTGCTATCTCGCCATACTTGTTCTTTCACCGTACGACTTCGTCATCGCTGACCCTGTGCTCCCGCGCCAGTTCTGCAATCTTCCGTCTCGGCTTCGTGTCCTTTCGGAATCCCTACGATCTGCTTCTCGCTGAAATCGCCCTCTCCTCATGGCCACCCTCCTCCGTCACTATCGCCGCGCCGTCCCAACGCTGCCCTAGCAAACGGTCTTCCCGTTTCTTGTTTCATTTCAATCATTTACATCGTCAGCATCCGGGTGGCACTGTCACCGAGTGGCACCAGCTGTGCCGACAGGTTCCCCCTCACCCCTCAGGGGACGGACAGGGCCACGCTAAGGTACCGCTCGGAGTCGCGGGGTTTCCGCAGGGGAAGCGAATCAGTCTCGCGCCAAGGTGGGGAGACAGTCTGCGAAGCAATCGCCTGGGTTGTAACGAGTGGCTTCCGGGACGGGGTGAACGTCCGCAATAAGCCGTTTCGGACCCTTGCCACTCGCGTCTTGCAAAAAAGTGAAGGCCGTCACGGTGAAGTGTGACTTGCGATGCTGAATCGACTCAGTTCCAGTGGTCTACTGAAACGGATTCCTGAAAGTAGCAGCCCAGATTGGTGAGCCAGTGAGGAAACACCATGGGGTTAGGCAAGCGGTTACAAGCTAGAGTTAACTACGGCGAGAAGGTTTTGAATTCGGGACTAGAGGGAGCGCGTGTTGGTCGGGAAGCATTTCTCAATGGAAGGTCCCTGACTCCCTTTCTTGGTGAGTCAGTTCGAAATGCCTTGAAGCCCGCTGCAGTTGGAGCATTCATCGGTATGCTGAGTAGTTTTTCGGGCAACGGGCATAAGTCTATTCGCAAAGCGTTTGCGTATGGCTTCCTTGGAGGTGCAATCGGTTTTGGAGCCGGTGTCGCCTGGGGAAGTCGCCGCTTGGTTGCGAGTGTTGCTGCGGGCGCTCGGAAGAACATAGGCAGAGTGCGCGATGAGCATTGGCTGGAAGAGCATCCTATTGACTACGCATAAGAACAGATAGAGCTTACCAGCCTGGCCCACCCGGCGGGTCACCCTGCTGGTGGTCGCAAGAGGCTGAGAGCTCCTTAGTAAGTGCTTCTCGCTGGCAATGCCTCCCCGACATGTCAGGGGACGGCAGTGAATCCGAGCGAACTGGTACGAGAGCGGGTCCGGGTCCCGCATAGCAAGCAGAGCGGCTGCCTCGATCAAGTCGCCGCCAACCCGGATTTCAATCGCAGTATGTCAGAGGGCGCTTCCCGCCTCGGTGAAAACGGGATTGCTTGCCCTGCAGGACTGGTCAGTCAAACCGGAAGCACCGGCGTCGTGTTTCCGCAATGCGATCAGGGAACGGGCGATCGCATCGCCAGAGAATGGTCTTGGGTGGCCTTGGTTCAACCCTGAGCGAGTTCGCCACTGAAGGGTTGCCACGCAACCGGAGTGTGCAGCGTGGAAGGGCTCTATTCGGCTCCGCAAGTTACGTCCTGGCTGATACCGGGGCAACCCCTCTTCTGGGTAATTCACGTTCTCGGCGTTGTCTGTTTCGTCTACATTGTTTGGAAACGTCTAACCCCTCTGCTTCGGGCTGAGCGCGATTTCCGCTTTGATCGGCCATGGGCACGGTTGGGAATGGTCCTGAAGTTCTGGTTGGGGCAGTGGAAACACCCACGCTACCGGGCCGCAGGAACCGTTCATATCCTTATTTTTGCCGGCTTTGTGGTCCTGGCGGCTCGCGCCTTTTCGGTGTTGGCGGCCGGTATCTCCGCCAACTTCGTAATGCCCGGCCTATCGGGAAGGGCTGGCCATACCTACGACCTGGTTACGGACTACGCCGCCACCCTGGTTTTCATCTGCATGGTGATGGCGATCACGCGCCGGCTGGTCTTCAAGCCGGCACGATACGCGGTTCCGGCAAAGTACGGTAAAGGCCATCCGGCTGACGCCATCCTCCTCCTGGTGCTCATCGCAGTCCTGATGGTCGCGGACAGTCTGTTTGCGGCTGCCAAGGCGGCCGGCCAGTTACAGCTAGGCCAGACCGCTGAATCGCTGGCTGTCCTGTCACTGCCGTGGATGTTGAAGAATGCTCTTGTCCCGGCTCAGTTGTTCACCCTTCGCCATCTCTACTTCGGCGCCTACCTCGTCCATCAACTGACGTTTTACTTCTTACTGTGCTATCGGCCTTTTGGCATTCAGTTCCACGTGGAAACGTCGCTGTTCAATGTTTTCTTCGCGAAGTTGGAAAGGGACGCACTCAAGCCGGTGAAATGGGGTGTCACCGATGAAAAGCTCGATCAGGTGAAATCGTTCGGCGTGAAGAACTTTGAGGATTTTACCTGGAAGCACATGCTGGATTTCTATTCCTGCGCCGACTGCGGTCGCTGCTCGGACAATTGCCCGTCTCATGCGGTGGGAAGACCTTTGTCGCCACGATTCTTCACCATTAAGGCAAGAGACTACGCATTCCACCATTACCCGATGTTCGGCGCTCCCAACAACGAGGCCCCATTGGTTGGCAACCTCTATTCCGAAGACGAACTCTGGTCCTGCACCACCTGTGGCGCTTGCGAGGAGGAGTGCCCGTTGCTGATCGAGTACATCGACAAGATCGTCGATCTGCGGCGGGGCATGGTCGACGGTGGAAATGTACCCCAGTCCCTGCAAAAGCCGCTGAAGGCTCTGGAGGACCGTGGCAACCCCTACGGCAGGATGGAGAAAAAAAGAGCGGAGTGGGCCAACGTCCCAGCCTTCCAGCAAACCTGCCAGGTCAAAACGCTCGACAAGAGCAATGGCGCGGACACGCTGTTTTTCGTCGACAGTATTACTTCCTACGATGACCGGATGCAATCGATTGGCCGAGCCACGGCGAAGATCCTCGACCACGTCGGGGAGAGTTTCGGAATTCTCGGCGCCAAGGAGAAGGACAGCGGGCACGAGGTCCGCCGGTTTGGCGAAGAACTGCTGTTCGCGGCCCTGCGCGACCACAACGTCGAGGCCATCAAGGCTTGCGGAGTACGGCGGATTGTCACGGCTGACCCGCACGCCTACAACGCGCTGAAGCGTGACTACAAGGATTTACCCCCGGTCGAGCACATCAGCCAGGTAATGGCGCGCGGAGTGAAGACCGGCAAGATCAAGTTCCGCGCCGTGGAGAACAAGAACGACGTGTACGCCTACCACGATCCTTGCTATCTGGGACGGCATAACCAGATCTACGACGCTCCCCGCGACGTGCTCGATGCGATCCCCGGCCTGAAGAGAGTCGAGATGAACCGGTCGCGAGATCGCTCCTTCTGTTGCGGTGGAGGGGGACTGATGCTGTTCTACGAGCCCAAAGAGGATCAGCGAATTGGGGTCAAGCGAGTCGAGATGGCCGCCGAAGCAGGAGCAAACGTGATTGTCACCGCTTGTCCGTTCTGTCTCGTGAACATCGAAGACGCAATCAAAGTCGCAGGCCTGGAAGGGAAGATGACCGTGCTCGACCTGGTGGAGCTAGTCGACCAGCAAATCGCCCGGGAGATCCCGCAAGCGGCTTGAAGGAGCGTTTCGGAGGTGAACGTGGAGATTCTAGTTTGCGCAAAAAGAGTTCCGGACACTTCGGAAAACGAGATCGCGCTGAACGGCGCCGGGAACGACATCGAGCGCGACGACCTGGTGTATTCGATCAATGAATCGGATAACTATGCCGTCGAAGAGGCCCTGCAGATCGTGGCCAAAGTCGGTGGCAATGTCACGGTGGTCACGGTCGGCGGCGAAGACGACGAGGAGATTCTGCGGCGTGAAATGGCCATGGGCGCGAATCACGGCGTGCTGGTCACCGACGACGCTTTCGACGGATCGGACGGCAGGGGCATCGCCACCATCCTGAAAGCCTTTGTCGAGAAGGGTCGTTACGACCTGATCTTAACCGGGGTGCAGGCTGACGATGGGGCCGCTCAGGTTGGTGGCATGCTGGCCGCCATGCTCGACTACCCCTTCGCGTCCCTGGTCAATTCGATCGAAGTCCTCGACGGCAAGAAGCTGAAGATCAGCCGCGAAATCGAAGGCGGCAACAAAGAGATGAACGAGATTGATCTTCCCTGTGTGCTCTCCATTCAGACCGGTATCAACGAACCACGCTATGTCGGAATGCGTGGCATCCGGCAGGTGGCCTCGGTACCGATTCCAACGCGCGGCGCGGCCGACCTGGGCGTCGACCCCGGTACGGTTGGGGAGAAGGCCGCGAAGGTAAAGCGGGTTGACTATTTTGTTCCGGTCGTGGGCAAGGGAGCCGAGATGTTGCGCGGCAGCAGAGAAGAAAACATCGACCGAGTTGTGGAGTTAGTCGCAGCCAAAGGGGGGCTGAAGTGATGCCTCGAATCTTCGCCTACATCGTACACAAGAGTGGCTTAGCGGCTGATTCCGCGGCGGAGCTGGCAGCCGCGGCCCGTGCGATCGATGTTGCGGCGCCTCTCACGGCCATCCTGACTGGTTGGGGGGAGGACCTCGACACCGCGTGTGACTCGCTCCGCGCTTCCTATCCTGAGGTCTGGAAGATCGCAAGCGAAGCTCTCGCCTACCCCAATGCCGAGCTGGTTCGCACAGCCCTGGTGAGAGTCCTGCCCAGCGACAGTATTCTGCTCGTCGCGCATGATCATCTCGGGATCGATCTGGCGCCGGGTCTTTCTATCAAGATGAGGTCCGCCTTCGTCTCCGACGTGGTGGCCATCGACGGCATGGAGGGCTCCGTTCTCAAGGTCGTCCGCCAGGAATTCGGAGGGCAGATGAGCGCCCACGTCCGTTGCGACATTGCAAGCGGCGCGGTCGTGAGCGTACGTCCGGGCGCGTTCAAGCCGCTCGAGAGCGCTGCAGTTGCCAGCCTGGTGGTTGAGAAATCGCCGGAGGTGGGCGCTCTGGTGGCAGGCCGGCGTTATCTGGAAACCGTCGCGGCGGAAGCCGGTGATGTCGACATCACCAAGCACAACATCCTGGTATCCATTGGCCGAGGCATTCAGAAGGCGGAGAACGTAGCCATCGCTCAGGAACTGGCTGACGCGATGGGCGCTGCAGTCTCGTGCTCGAGACCCGTGGTTGATGCGAAGTGGATGGAGAAGAGCCGCCAGGTTGGCTCGTCGGGAAAAACCGTCAAACCCAAAGTCTATCTGGCATGCGGCATCAGTGGCTCGTTCCAGCACCTGGCGGGTTTGAAGGGCAATCCCTTCATCGTCGCCATTAACAAGAACCCAAAGGCACCCATTTTTCAGGTAGCAGATGTCGGAGTTGTCGACGACATCCTGGAATTCCTGCCGGAGTTGACCAGCAGAGTCCGCGAGATGCGCAGCGTTTCGGCAAAGTGAGGAACCGCCAATGATCGCCCCAAAGACCCTGAAGCTGAGCTTGAAGTCGCTCAAGGACTTCGCCAAGAAGCGCCTGCCGGACGAGAAACTGATCGAGTTGGATGAGCGCGACGAGTGCCCGTTGGACATCGTCCGACACATGTGCAGTCCGGACCAACTCGGCCTTCAACTGCTCTTCATTCCAGAAGACTGCGGCGGTTTCGGTGGCGGCGCCTTCGATGTGTATTGTGTCTGCGAGGAAATGGCGCGCATCGACCTGGGCGTCGCAACCGCCGTACTGGCCACTTTTCTAGGCAGCGACCCGATTACGGTTGGTGCTACACCCGAACAGAAGAAACACTGGCTCACACGCATCGCGGAAGAAGGTTTGTTGTTCGCATACGGTGCGACCGAGCCGGAAGCGGGCAGCGATCTGGGCGCTCTTCGGACCACGGCGGATCGCGTCAGCGAAGACGGCCGCGTCGTCGGCTACAAGATCACCGGCAACAAGCAGTGGATCAGCAACGGCGGAGTGGCCGATGTGTATACCATTCTGGCCAACACGCCCAGCGGTCCCAGTTGGTTCGTCGTGGAAAAGGAAGCCAAAGGCTTTACCCACGACGAACCTGAAGACAAGCATGGCATTCGTCTCAGCAACACAGCGGCCCTCGCGCTTGACAACGTCTATGTCACTGCCGACCGGCTCATCGGAGGTGTGGAAGGCCAGGGCTTGAACCAAGCGCAAGCCGTGTTCGGCTACACGCGCCTGATGGTCGCGGCGTTCGGACTGGGGGCAGGTTGGTCGGCTCTCGATCGCGCGATCCCGTATTCCACCAAGCGCATCCAGGCGGGAGGGCCGCTTTCTGAGAAACAAGGATACACACACAAGCTGATCGTTCCGCACGTGACGCGCCTCGAGGCGGCCCGCGCTTGCATCGAAGACACCGCCGAGCGTATTGACGCCGGAGGAGGCAGCTTCAACACGGAAGGCGCCATTGCCAAGTACATGGCGACCGAGGCTGGCAATGCCGCTGCGGAGGCCAGCATCCAGGCGCTCGGTGGCTACGGTTATACGCATGAATACATGGTGGAGAAGATCAGTCGCGACGTTCGTATCACCACCATCTACGAAGGCACCTCCGAAATCATGGAGATGACCATCAGCCGTGACCGCTGGCAACTTCACTTGAAAACACGAGGACAGCACTACCACGAGCAGGCACAGAAGCTCGAAGCGTTGCACGCCCAGCATCCGGACGTCGGCGCGCGAACCGCTGCATTGGCTTCACATGCGCTGGCAGAAGTCATGGAAAGAGCCCGCTTTGCCCGCCTGACCCGCTTCCAGCACATCCTTCTGCGCCTCGGCGAGTTGATCGCGTACGCCGAGTGCGCTGCGTGTTTAGCTCGCCGCGCCGCGCTGATGGCGGAAGGCAAGCTCAACGAGAAAGCCAGCCGGCGCTTTGACGCGGTGGCGCTCGCAGCCCTCAGCCGGACCTTCGCCCGCGACGCAGCCCTCAAGGTCGGGCAAGAGGGCTTGCGTTGGATCGCCGGAGCAGGCGGCGTGAGCGGCTCGGAGATGGTTGCGTTTGAAACAAGTTTAGGTCTGCCTGCGATCCACCAGGCACAGGCTGGCCTGATTGCAGACATGGATTACATCGCTGATGTTTTGTACAACCGCACGCTGAAGCGCGCCGTAGCCGCTTAGCGCCACGAAACTTGTGCAGGCGCCCGGCTGGAACCCAGCAGCCGAGGTGCCATTGGTCTCAGAGCAGGAGCGTCATCATGGAAAGCACCGCGCATCGCGCTATCGCGATTGTAGGGGTGGGAGCCATTTTGCCCGATGCCCCCGACGTAGCCACCTTCTGGCAGAACGTGAAGTCCGGCCGCGACTGCATTACTGACGTCGATCCTGAACGATGGGACCCCGCGCTCTATTACGATCCCGACCCGAGTGCGCCGGATAAAACGTATTCCAAGATTGGCGGCTGGGTGCGTGACTACGTGTGGGATCCGATGAAGTGGCGGTTAGCGATCCCGCCCCGCGTTGTCGATGCCATGGATGGGGCGCAAAAGTGGGCCATCGCTTGCACCCGCGAGGCCCTCCTGGATTACGGCTTCCCCGAACGGCCGCTGGCCCTCGATCGCACTGCGGTCATCCTCGGCAATGCCATGGCCGGCGAGAAACACTATCTCACCTCGTTGCGGGTGTACTTCCCGGAGTACACGCGCGAGTTGGCCGCCAGCGCAAGTTTTGCCACGCTCCCGGATTCGGTACGATGCGACATCACCCGCGAGTTGCACGACCGGATGGACCAACACCTGCCTCCCATTACTGAAGACAGCATGCCCGGTGAATTGGCCAATTGCATTGCGGGCCGCCTGGCCAACGTATTCAACTTCCACGGCCCCAACTACGTCGTGGATGCGGCCTGCGCATCCGCGATGGCGGCGATGAGTTCGGCGATTGAGGGACTGGTGCGGAACGACTTTGACGCGGTGATCACGGGTGGCATTGACCGCAACATGGGCGCACCTACCTTCGTCAAGTTCTGCAAGATCGGCGCGCTCTCGGCGACCGGCACGCGTCCTTACGCCCAGGGCGCGGACGGCTTCGTGATGGGGGAAGGCGCCGCCATCTTCCTGCTCAAGCGGCTGGCGGATGCCGAGCGCAACGAAGACAAGATCTACGCTGTCCTGCGCGGCATGGGTGGGTCTAGCGACGGCAAAGGCAAGGGCATCACCGCCCCGAACCCGGTCGGACAAAAGCTGGCCATCGAACGCGCCTGGCAGAATGCCGGACTCTCGCCGGCGACCGCGACGTTGTTTGAAGGTCACGGCACATCAACCCGCGTCGGCGACGTGGTCGAAGTGCAGAGTCTGGCCGACGTGCTCAGTCGTGATCATGTCCCTCCTGCTTCGGTGGCGCTCGGTTCAGTCAAGTCAAACATCGGGCATCTCAAGGGAGCCGCCGGCGCAGCTGGATTGCTGAAAGCTGCGTTGGCGCTTCGAGATAAGGTGCTCCCACCCAGCATCCACTGCGAGCATTCTAATCCGGATATTGACTTTGCCCACTCTCCGCTGTTCGTCAATACCGAGCTGAAACCCTGGAACATCCCAGCGGATGGCGTGCGGCGCGCGGGTTTGAGCGCCTTTGGCTTTGGCGGCACCAACTTCCATGCTGTGCTCGAGGAACATATTCCCCACCGGCTGACCGGCAACGGCAAACGTTCGGTGGCGGTCAGTGCGTTGCCACCCACGGTGACTCACGAGGCGGACATGAACGCAAAACAGGTTCTTCCCATCGCTGTCTCTTCTTACAAAGCGCCGTTGCGCGGCGCCATCGTGATCGGCGCTGCCTCGGCGGCCGAATTGGCGGAGCGCCTGCGAGTGGTAAAGAAGGAAGCGGATGCGGGCGGCGCACCAGCGCCCGCCGCGCCGGCGGACGCGGACTTGCGCGCGCCCGAGCGTCTGGCGATCGACTATGCCAACGCCGCCGATCTGGCAGACCGAGCGGGCAGTGCCCTGAAAGCGCTCGCGGCCAACCAGCCGCCGATCTGGAAAGCTCTACGCGCGCAAGGCGTCTTCCGCGGCCACGGTCCCGCGCCCAAGGTCGCGTTCTTGTATCCGGGGCAAGGCTCGCAGTACGTCAATATGCTCCAATCACTCTGCGAAAGCGAGCCGATTGTAGCCGAGATTTTCGCCGAGGCCGATCGCGTCATGACGCCACTGCTCGGCAAGCCCCTCAGCGAGTTCATTTTCGTTGACCGCGCCGATGCTGGCGCCGTCGCGCAGGCCGAGGAGGCTCTGAAACAAACCGAAATTACGCAACCCGCCGTCCTGGCGACCGATCTCGCGCTCACCCGTCTGCTGGCGGCTTACGGCATCCAGCCCGACTTCGCCATGGGTCACAGCCTCGGAGAATACGGGGCGCTGGTTGCCGTCGGGGCTTTGCCTTTCGCGGACGCGCTGGAAGCGGTCAGTGCGCGCGGTCGCGGAATGACCGACGTTGGCGTGGTGGATAACGGCCGCATGGCTGCGGTATTTGCCCCGCTCGACGAGATGGAGCGAGTTCTCAAGACAGTCGACGGCTACCTGGTGATCGCGAACATCAACAGCAACCATCAGGCCGTCATCGGAGGAGCGAGTCGCGCCGTCGAACAAGCCATGGAAGTCTTCCAGAAGGCTGGCTACGAGGTGGCTGCGTTGCCGGTCAGCCACGCGTTCCACACATCGATTGTGGCTCCCGCAAGCGAGCCACTCCGGCGAGTGCTTGAGCGGCTGAGGCTCGAATCACCGCGTCTGCCGGTTGTCGCAAACACGAACGGCGAGTTCTACCCGGTTGGGCCGAATGTTGCGCCAAAGATGGTAGACATTCTCGCGCAGCAGGTCGCTGCTCCCGTGCAGTTCGTCAAGGGCCTGCGCACCCTGTACGATGCGGGCGCGCGCGTCTTTGTGGAGGTCGGACCAAAGAAAGCACTGCAGGGATTTACTGAAGATGTGCTCGGCAGTGGCGTGGTCTCAGTCTTCACCAACCATCCCAAAGTCGGTGACATCCCCGCGTTCAATCAGGCACTGTGCTGCCTGTATGCCTCAGGGCTGGGCCGCGGAACGGCGCAAGCCGGGCGCGAAGCCGTAGCATCCGCGTCGGCGTCCTTGGCGGCATCCACGCCTGCTGGTTTTACAACAGCGAAAGTCCCGGAAACAGTTCCCGCAGTGGCGCCGGCAGCAGCCGCCTCCACGCCGCTGGCAACTCCGCTGTCCAGCGACCGCTACGTCGAACTGGGTCGCCTGTTCGCCGATGTTCTCGAGCGCGGCTGGCAGATTACCCACGGCCACGACCGCTCCCCCACCGGCCTCCCGGTAATGATCACCGGTGCGGCTTTGGGACTGCCCGGAACGGACCGCATTTTTGACGATGCCAACATCGGCCGCATCCTGCGCGGCGATCAATTCATCGATTCCATCCCTATGCGTTTCCGTCGCGCCATGCT
>Ga0075028_100000267_pt1 | contig 19065 bp, 13 predicted proteins | sample LitLauG_LLR_2014_FD_71390 | JGI IMG/M metagenome (GOLD analysis project Ga0075028, IMG submission 71390) | Freshwater sediment microbial communities from Pennsylvania, USA - Little Laurel Run_MetaG_LLR_2014 | ecosystem: Environmental > Aquatic > Freshwater > Creek > Sediment | place: USA... | reverse complement strand
GCTGAGCGAAGGCAACATCTTCCAAGGCGAACTTTCGCTCGAGCAGCTCTTCTTCCTGCGCCCTGTCGCTGGCTGGGCAAAGTTCCGCACCCCGGTGAAGAACCTCTACATGTGCGGCTCTGCTGCGCATCCGGGTGGCGGCATCATGGGAGCGCCCGGCCGCCTGGCAGCGGTCGAGATTCTGAAAGACGTGAAAGGCGGGGCCGCGTAGCCATGGCCGAGACGCGCGACGTTCTGATTCTAGGCGGCGGCCACAACGGACTGGTTACTGCCTTCTACCTTGCTAAAGCGGGATTCAAGCCACTTGTGTTGGAACGTCGAGCTCAGGTCGGGGGCTGCGCCATCACTGAGGAAATTCATCGCGGCTTTCACTGCCCGGTTCTGGCACACACTGCGGGCCCGTTACGCCCAAGCGTAGTTCGCGACATGCGCCTGGAACAGAACGGGTTGAAACTGGCTCCAGCGGAGATCGCCCTGACGTCGCTCTCTGCGGACGGCGGCGCCTTGTCGCTCGCGAGCGACGTGACGCGTGCTGCGGCGGAAGTCGCAAAGTTCTCCGCCAAAGATGCCGCGCAGTATTCCGAACTTCAATCCACTCTGGGAAGAATGGGCAAGGTCCTGAGCAAGACGCTCGCTCTCGTCCCGCTCGACATCGATAAGCCTTCGAGCGGCGATCTCTGGTCCATGCTCATGACCGGCCGGGCGCTGCGCGCACTCGGTAAGAAGAATATGTATCGCCTGCTGCGGTGGGGACCGATGGCCATCGCCGATTTTGCCAGCGAGTGGTTTGAGAATGATCTCCTGCGCGCCGCCGTGGCCGCTCGCGGAGTCTTTGGAACCTTTCTCGGACCATGGTCCGCCGGCAGCACGCTCGTGTACCTGCTTCGCGCCGCGAGCGACCCGCATCCGGTTGGCTCGTCGTGGCTGCCTATGGGCGGTGCAGGAGCCATCACCGAGGCTATGGCCAAAGCCGCGCAACAAGCGGGCGTCGAAATTCGCACCAACGCTGAAGTCATAGAAATTCGCGTGAAAGACGGCGCCGCCATTGGAGTCGTGCTGAACACGGGAGAAGAAATTCTGGCCCGCGCGGTAGTTTCGAATGCCGACCCGAAACGCACCCTGCTCAAGCTTGTCGACCCCACTCATCTCGATCCAGGCTTCATCGAAAAACTGCGCAATTACCGCACCATGGGCACGGTCGCAAAACTGAACCTCGCCCTGAACGGATTGCCGCAATTCCGCGCCCTGGCTGACGACGACCCCGCGCTGCGAGGTCGCATCCTGATCGCACCCGAGATTGACTACATCGAGCGGGCCTTCGATGAGTCCAAGTACGGCGCGTTCTCCCGGCAACCGTATCTGGAAGTGACGATTCCGTCGCTCTCTGATCCATCGCTTGCGCCGCCAAATCAGCACGTAATGTCCATCTATATGCAGTACGCGCCTTACAAGCTGAAAGGCGCTGACTGGGACTCGCAGCGTGTGGCTCTCGCCGACACGATTGTGAAGACGCTCGCGCAATACGCCCCCAATCTCCCCGGGCTCATCCTGACGCACCGCATCATCACGCCGCAGGACATGGAAGACACCTACGGGCTGACCGGTGGCCACATCTTTCACGGTGAGCTGTCGCTTGATCAGTTCTTCACCATGCGCCCCTTGCTAGGGTGGGCTCGTTACAGCACCCCGATCAAGAACCTCTATTTATGCGGTTCCGGGACGCACCCGGGCGACGGGCTGACGGGAGGTTCGGGCGCTAACGCTGCCGCCGAACTCGTCAAAGCCATACGTCGCTAGCCGGGGTGTCATCACGCCATGAAAAACAGCGCCATCCTTCTGCTCTCCTGCCCAGACCGTAAGGGTCTGGTGGCCACGATCTCTGATTTCATTTTTCGAAACAACGGCAACATTCTGCACACGGACGAACACACCGACGCGGAGCTGAACCTCTTCCTGCTGCGTATTGAGTTTGATCCGCAGGACTTCGCTTTTAACCTAAGCGAGTTCGCCCAACACTTCGGCCCCATAGCGACGAAATTCGAAATGCGTTGGCAACTCACGCGCTCCGATCATCGGCCGCGCATGGCGATTTTTGTTTCGAAGTACGATCATTGCCTGGTTGACCTGCTCTACCGCCAGCACAGCGGGGAACTGAAATGCGAGATTCCGCTCATTATCAGCAACCATGTTGACTGCAAGCCGCATGCTGACTTCTATCGCATCCCTTACTTCGTAATTTCCGTCACGAGGGAGAATAAGATCGACGCCGAGCGGCAACAGGCCGCACTCCTCAGCCAGCATCAGATCGATTTCATCGTGCTGGCCCGCTACATGCAGGTGCTGTCCAACGAATTCATCGCGCAGTATCCCAACCGCATGATCAACATCCACCATTCGTTTCTGCCTGCCTTCATCGGCGGCAAGCCCTACCACCAGGCGTTTCAGCGTGGCGTCAAACTGATCGGCGCCACCAGTCACTATGTCACCGAAGTGCTGGACGACGGACCCATCATCGAGCAGGATGTGGTGCGCATCTCCCACCGCGACACCCTCGACGACCTGATAGAAAAAGGACGCGATATCGAGAAGGTCGTGCTTTCACGCGGAGTGCGCTGGCACATCGAGAATCGTGTGCTGCTCTACGGCAACAAGACGGTCGTCTTCGCCTGACCCGGCTCCCTGCCTACACCCCGCCCGGCGCCATCCCATATCAGTTGACCCCGTCCATCCCCCTGCATAACATAGGCGGCGCGGGGGCGGCAGCGTGACCGGCGAAACCATTTCGCACTATCGCATTCTGAAAAAGCTCGGCGGTGGCGGCATGGGCGTCGTCTACGAAGCGGAAGATATCCGCCTCGGCCGCCACGTCGCCATCAAGGTGCTGCCCGACAAGGCCGCCGGAGACAGCAAGGCCCTGGAGCGTCTGGAGCGCGAAGCGCGATCGGCGTCGCAACTCAATCACCCCAACATCTGCACGATCCACGAAATCTTCGATCATAATGGCCAGCCTTGCGTGGTTATGGAGTTGCTTGAGGGCGAGAGCCTGAAGATGCGCATTCGGGGAAAGCCGATGGAACTGGAGCCGCTCCTCGAAGTTGGCATCCAGGTGGCGGAAGCTCTAGCCGTCTCGCACGCCAAGGGCCTGATCCATCGCGACATCAAACCCGCCAATATCTTCGTCGGCGCCAATAACCAGACCAAGGTACTGGATTTCGGCCTTGCCAAGCTGGCTCCCGAGCATCGCGCCGAAGACAGCGAAGCGCTGGAAGATTCGCTCACCGCCGTGGGTGTCCTACCGGGCACCGCCCTGTACATGTCACCCGAGCAGGCCCGCGGCGACACCGTGGACACGCGTTCTGACATTTTCTCTCTGGGCGTGGTGCTTTACGAGATGGCGACCGGCAAGAAGCCGTTCCAGGGAACGAACGTTGTCACAACGCTGCACGCTATCCTCAAAGACAAAGCTACATCTCCGCGCAGCCTGAACCCCCAGACCCCGATCGAGCTGGAAAACATTATTGGCAAGGCGCTGGCAAAGGATCGCAACGAGCGCTACCAGAACGCGCTCGACATGCGCACCGACCTCCAGTACCTGAAGCGGGAGAGCGAATCAGGTCTGACCACGGTGCCCGCCAGCGGATCTGCCTTGCGCTCGGCCACGCAAGCGTTCCAGGGCGGGAACACGATGCAGCGCTACCTGCTCCTGGTCACCAGCGGACTTCTTCTTGTGTTGCTGACGGGTGTCGGCGCCTGGTGGGTGCGCCACCGCATGGGCATTGGCAACGTCGGCCGCAACACCATCGCCGTTCTTCCGTTCCAGGACATGAACGCCAGCGCCGATTCGGGCTATCTGTCCTTCGCGCTGGCGGACGAGTTGGCGAACGCGCTGACCTACTCCCGCTCGCTCGAAATTCGCCCCTCGGCCACCACGCGCAAGTACACGGGCGACGTTGACCCGCAAAAAGTCGGACGCACCCTGCGCGTCGCTACCGTCCTCGCTGGCCACTACTTGAAGCAGAATGATCAACTCACGGTCTCGATGGAAGCCATCGAGGTGGAATCCAACCGGCTGCTCTGGCAACAAAGCGTGAGTGGCCCCGCGAGCGACATGATCGCTCTGCAATCGCAGTTAGCGAGCAAAATCCGCCAGGGTCTGCTCCCCGCCCTGGGCGCCGCCAACACCTTCGCCGACACCAGCACCAAGCCCACCAACCAGGAGGCCTACGACCTCTACCTGCGCAGCATCCCAGTTCCGCACGATCCCGCCCCTAATAAGGAAGCGATCGCCATGCTGGAGCGCGCCGTCGGCATGGACCCGTCCTACGCTCCCGGCTGGGAAGCGCTTGGCCGACGCTATTACTTTGACGCGAATTACTCGGGCGGCGGCGTGAAAGGCTTTGACCGCTCCAACTCGGCTTACGAGCGCGCGCTCAGCCTCGATCCCAATCTGATCGTCGCTGCTAGTTACCTGGCCCAAAACCGGACCGAGACCGGTGAACTTGATCGCGCCTACGCCGACGCCAAAGAGCTTGTGCGAAGCCGCCCCGAGAACGCGATGACGCATTTCACCATGTCCCATGTCCTGCGGTACGCCGGCGTGCTCGATGAAGCCCAGCGGCAGTGCGACAGCGCCCTGGCCATCGATCCGGGAAATTACAACTTCCGCTCTTGCGCTATTTCGTTCTATGAAAACGACAAGGAGGCGCGCGCGCTGGATTTTCTCCGCCTTGACGCCGGCTCGGAATTTGCCAACGCTCACGTTCCAGTTGTGTACCTCCGCCAAGGCCGATCCGTTGAGGCTCGGAGGGCGGTCCAGAACATGAGCGACAACCCTCTCTGGCAGCGCGGACTCCTCGCGGCCTGCCTCGACAACAAGCCTCCTGTCGAAATCGACCGCCTGGCACGCCAAGACGAGACGAACCTCCTGCCCGAGAAGGACCCCGAGTTCAAATATCTACAGGCCACGGTCTTCGCCTACTGCGGCAAGGATGACGTCGCAATCCGCTTCCTCCGCCAGGCCGTAGAACAAAACTATTGCGCCTACACCGCCCTGCAAACCGACCCTTTGCTCGCCAGACTGAGGTCAAAGCCCGAATTCCAGGCCGTGCTGAGCGACGCCCATAAGTGTCAGCAGAAATTTCTTGCGGCGCGCTAAGGTTCGCCTAACTTGTCTCGATGCGGCTTTCCATTCCGCCCGATTTCTGCTAACTCTTATGTGCTTCCTGAGTCCAACAAACTTGCATCCGGGAACCAACCATTGCGTCTAACACCTGTGCTCTCTTATAGATATCGCCCTTCCACCCCGCGCTCTTTGAATCTCCCACTCGCATTTGTTCGAGGGATCGCAACTATTTTGCTGGTCATCGTCGGCGCCCTGTTCTCGCATGCGCTGACCGCTCTCGCCGAGGAAAAGAAACCGAGCCCGGATCAGCCCTTGCCGCAGGACACCGGCGCTGCGGGCCTGCGTCTCGCACTCAAGCAACTGAGCACGACGGCGCGACTCATGCACACCACCGCTCACCCGGACGACGAGGACGGCGGGATGCTGACGCTCGAAGCACGCGGCCTGGGCACACACACGCTACTCATGACGCTGACTCGCGGCGAGGGCGGACAGAACAAGTTGGGCAGCAGTTTGTTTGATTCGCTCGGAGTTCTACGAACGCTCGAACTGTTGCAGTCCGATCGCTACTACGGTGTTGAGCAGCGATTCTCCCACGTAGCCGATTTCGGCTTCTCGAAAACCGCCGACGAGACACTGCAGAAATGGGGCGGCCACGATCCTGGCCTCGGCGACATCGTTCGCGTCATTCGTACGTTTCGCCCCGACGTGCTCGTGGCCCGCTTCACCGGCACTGCGCGCGACGGTCACGGCAACCACCAGGCCTCCGCCATCCTGACCAAAGAAGCTTTCCGCGCCGCCGCCGATCCCAGCCGCTTCCCCGAGCAGATTCGCGAAGGCCTGCTGCCCTGGCAGGCGAAAAAACTCTACATGGGGCGGCTCTGCTGGGACAACACGAGTGAGTGCGAAAAAGATTACACCGTCAAGATGAACACGGGGGTGAAAGATCCGGACCTCGGAATGTCCTACATCCAGTTCGCGCTCGAAGGATTGCGCCACCAGCTCTCGCAAGGGGCGGCGCAGTGGCGGGTAGAGCCGGGCGACCGATTCTCTTATTACAAGCTGGTTGACTCCGTCGTGCCCAACACGACTGATGCCGCCGGACATGAAGAGAGCTTCTTTGACGGGATGGACACGACGCTCAGTGGACTGGCAGCAAAACTGGGAGACGAAGAGAAGAACGTGCCGTCCTTGAAGCCGGGATTGGAAAAACTAGCAAGCCTGGTGAAGCAAGCGACAGAACGTGCCCAGACAGATTCATCCAACGCGTCTGCCCCGCTGCTCGCGATTCAGCAGAGGCTGAGTGATCTGATCGCAGGCGTCGGAAAAAGCAAGTTGAGCCCTCCCTCGAAAAATGCCGTCTTGCAAGCTCTGCGCGAAAAACAAGCGCAAGCCGAAACGGCCCTGAACTTGGCGATGAATGTCTCGCTGGAAGCAAGTGTTGACCCGCCGGACGGGAGGGAAAAGGGGGCCCCGACCCAGGACAATGCACTGACCGTCGTATCGGCGGGACAGAAACTATCCGTAACGGTGAAGTTCCGCAACGGTTCCAACTATAACTTGTGGCTGGACAGGATTTCGTTTGACGGACCAGACGGGTGGCTCCAGGGACAAGACCGCCCTTCTTTGACAAAGGATCTGACAACGGAAACAGCGGCTGATAAGGAGGTCACGGACCAGGGCGTGATCAAGCCCGGTCATTACGCGGCTGTCAAGTTTAACCTGCGTGTACCAGAGGACACTCCGTGGACACGACCCGCTTGGCATCGGGTGGAACCAGAGACCGAGTCGCTCAATACGGTCGATGACGAACAGTACGCGACGCTCCCCTTCCCGCCGCCGCTGCTTCCGGTACATGCAGCCTATCGCGTTGAGAAACCCAAAGATAAGAGCCTTGACCTCTTCGGCGCTGTTCTCCTTTGGAGCGCGCTTGGACGGGTAACTGAGATCCGCAGCACCGTCGTTGTCCCCTACCTCGACGAACAGAAAAACGAGAGGAAATCGCCATTGGCCGTAGCGCCGTCCTTCTCGCTTGCTCTGGAACCTAGCACACAGGCGATACCGGTTGAAGATGGAAACAAGATCAAGGTCAAGGTTGGCGTGAGCTACAACTTCCCGACACCCGACCGGTCCGTGGTGCGACTACAAGTTCCGCAGGGCTGGCACGTCGATCCCGCCGAAATCCAGGTGCCATATGGTCTCCGCGGCGAGAAGAAGGACTTCGAGTTTCGAGTAGTACCTTCCGGTCTAAGAGAAGGACGCTATCTTTTGAGCGCCAGTGTATACGAGGGCGGCAAGCGATACACCGACGGCTACAGCCTCATCACCCGCGAAGACCTTGGCGCCTCCTACTACTACCAGCCCGCCATCCAGAAACTTAGTGTGGTTGACGTCAAAGTCCCGCGCGACCTGAAAATCGGCTACATCATGGGAGCGGGCGATGAGATTCCGACTGCGCTGCGGCAATTGGGCGTAGACCTCGAGGTGATCGCTCCGGATACTCTGTCCAAGGCTGATTTCAGCCGCTTCTCCACCGTGGTGCTCGGTATCCGCGCTTACGACACTCAGAAAGAGGTCGTTGCCAACAATCAGCGCCTGCTTGACTACGTCTCGAACAGCGGCACGCTTATCGTGCAGTACAACGCCGGCGCTGGCGATTTCAATTCCGGCAAGTTCACGCCTTTCTCCACGCACCTGAGCCGCGCCCGTGTCAGCGTCGAAGAAGCGCCGGTTGAGATTCTTGCTCCACAGGACTCAATTTTCCATTTCCCGAACGAGATTACGCAAAAGGACTTCGACGGTTGGATACAGGAGCGCGGCCTGTACTTCATGGATCAGTGGGATGACAAGTTCACGCCATTGCTCACCTGTAACGATCCCGGCGAGTCACCGCAGAAAGGCGGCCTGCTGCGCGCGAAGTACGGCAAGGGCACTTACATCTACACGGGCTATGCGTTCTTCCGCCAGCTGCCTGCCGGAGTTCCGGGAGCAGTACGCCTGTTTGTGAATCTGCTGGCTGCCGGACACGAACCAGCCACGCACTAAAGCCGCCCTTGCCGATCCTATCCAAGACGGACTCCGCACCGCCGCAGCTGATCCGCGGCATCGGCCTTGGCAGCGCCACCGCGTTGAACATGATCGATATGATCGGTGTTGGTCCGTTCATCACCATGCCGCTGATCATCGCCGCCATGGGTGGCCCGCAGGCCATGCTCGGATGGATTCTCGGCGCGCTGTTTGCCGTCTGCGACGGCCTCGTCTGGGCCGAACTCGGCGCCGCGCTTCCCGAAGCCGGAGGCTCCTACCGCTACCTGAGCGAGATCTACGGTAAGAACAAACTTGGCCGCCTTCTTTCGTTTCTGTTCATCTGGCAACTTTCCTTCACTGCGCCACTCTCAATCGCGTCCGGCTGCGTCGGCCTCGCGCGCTACGCCGGTTTCTACTGGCCGAAACTCGACACCATCTACTCGGAGCAAACGCGGCACCTGAATCTTGGCCCCATCGGCACGCTCGAAGTCCGCTGGCTCGTGAGCGGCGCCACTTTCGTCGCCATCGCCGTTTGCTTGCTCACCGTCTTTCTGCTCTATCGCAAAATCACCACCATCGGCTGGATGTCAAAACTGCTGGGAGCCGTTGTCCTCGGCAGTATCGCCTGGATCATCTTCGCTGGACTCACCCATTTCGATCGTCGCCTGGCCTTCAGCTTTCCTCCTGGCGCATTCCATATCGGCCATGAATTTTTCATCGGTCTCGGCGCCGCCATGCTCGTTGCCACTTACGACTATTGGGGCTACTACAACGTCTGCTTCCTCGGCGGCGAAATCAAGGAACCCGAAAAAAACATTCCGCGGGCACTTCTGCTTTCGATTTTCGTGGTCGCCTGTCTATATATCGTGATGAACATCAGCATTCTGGGCGTGATCCCGTGGCAGGAACTGTCTGGCGCCGCCCAGTCTGACACGCGCTTTTACACGATTTCCATCTTCATGCAGCGCATCTACGGGAACTGGGCCGCCAACCTTGTCACCGCTTTGATCATGTTTACGGCATTTTCCTCGGTTTTCTCTCTGTTGCTCGGATACTCGCGGGTTCCCTACGCCGCCGCTCGCGACGGCAACTATTTCCGCGCTCTCGCCCGCGTTCATCCCCAGCATCGCTTCCCTCATGTCTCCCTTGTTGTGCTCGGCATAACAGCCGCGGTGTTCTGTTTCCTGCGCCTGGCCGATCTCATCGCCGCGCTGGTCGTCATCCGCATCCTGATCCAGTTTCTGGTGCAAGCTGTGGGCGTGATCGTGCTGCGAGTGCGCCGGCCCGATCTTCCGCGGCCGTTTCGCATGTGGCTGTTCCCTCTGCCCGCTCTCGTCGCCATTCTCGGATTTCTTTTCGTGGCCATCATGCGCAAGGATTTCCTGCGCGAGATCCGCTATGCCGCCGTATTGCTTGCCATAGGGTTGTGCATCTACCTGGTGCGCTCCTACCGCAACCGCGATTGGCCGTTCGCCCCTCAGCCCCTCTCGCAGGAGGCGCGCGGGTAGCCATGGCCACAACCGGCAACCACATCCAGCGTAACGAGAACGGCATCTCTCCGCTCGCGCCGTTTGCCGAACCGCTATTCCGCTCGCTGTGGATCGCCTCCGTCGTCTCCTACATCGGCACATGGATGCAGAATGTCGGCGCCGGCTGGCTGATGACGCAAATCACCCGTTCGCCGCTGATGGTCGGCCTGGTGCAGGCAGCCGGCGCACTCCCCGTCTTCCTGGTCATCCTGCCCGCAGGAGCCTTGGCCGACATGGTGGATCGCCGTCGTCTCCTCCTCTTCGCGCAGTGGTGGATGGTCTTAGCCTCCGCCACGCTCGGCATCCTTACGCTCACTGGCTGGGTTTCGCAGTGGACGCTCCTGCTTCTGACTCTCGCGCTCGGCCTTGGCTCGGTTATGAATGATCCCGCGTGGCAGGCCATCGTGCCCGAAGTCGTCTCCGCAGACAACCACGCCCGCGCGGTAGCGCTGAACTCAGCCGGCTTCAACGTGGCCCGCGCCGTCGGCCCTGCCCTTGGAGGCATGGTCATCGCCGCCGCCGGATCCGGCGTCGCGTTTCTTTTAAACGCCGTGTCTTTTTTCGGTGTGATCCTCTTTCTCTATCGCTGGAAACGGCCGCACCTCGAAGTCGTCAATAGCCGAAGCCTGGTCATGGAAATCCGCGCCGGCCTCTCCTTCGCGCGCGGTTCCGCAACCGTGAAAGCCGTGCTCGTCCGCGCCGGTGTCTTCAGTCTCGGCGCCACCGCCTTGCTCGCACTGCTACCCATCATCGCCCGCCCCTTTGGCTCTGCCGGATTTGGCGTGCTACTCGGTTCTCTGGGCCTGGGCGCCCTCGCCGGAGCGGCTGTGTTACCCCGCCTCCGCCAATCGCTGTCAGTCGATGCAGTTGTAGCCGTAGCCGTCATCGTTTTCGCTGGCGTGACTTATGCCATGGGACAGGCTCGTGACTTCGATTTGCTCTGCATCATCATGTTCGTCGGCGGCATCGCTTGGATCGGCATTCTCGCTTGCCTGAATGTCGCCGCCCAAACCATGTCCCCTGCCTGGGTGCGCGCTCGTTCTCTCTCCATGTATCTCCTCGTGCTGCAAGGAGGCATGGCGCTCGGGTCAACGTTCTGGGGGTACTTGGCCACTCACGTCGGCGTCCCACAGGCTCTGATGTGGGCCGGTCTCGCCCTCATCGCCGGGTTGTGCGTCCTCCCCTGGCACCGGCTGAGTTCCGAAGGCCTGCGACTCGCACCCGCTGTAGTGAGGGATTAAAGTCGTGCGCAGGCTGTTCGGTGATGCAGATTTTATGATGTCAGTGAGCGTGGGGTTCCCATGAGCGCATTGTGCTGTGACCCCTCCTAGCAATGGGGGTAGGGGCAACGAGAAGGCTGACTCTCGCGTTGCGTTGCCCAAGTGAACCGAACGGTACTATCCTCGTGCGATGAAGTGCGTAGCGGGCCAACCGCTTTACCCGGAGACAACCGCTATTGATATCACACACGGGCAACAGGTGGAGTGTCCCAACGATGGCATAGTGGCGTGCTCGATCTGCGCCCGCCTGTACTGCCTAGATCACAGCCCACAGCCATGCCCTGAGTGCGGGCGTCTGTTTTGCGATGAGTGCGCCTATGACCACAGGGCCGACATTACAGCACACGATGGCGGGCCGGCTGTGCAGCATTGACAACGTGTCCTTTTGGTAGCCCACAATAGGCGCCGCGAGCACGTAAGCCAGGGCAGCAGGTCACGGGATAGACCAAAATATCCGGCGTGCGATAATGACGACAAATGTGGCAGCAGCTCTCCGATTGGGTTGCAAAGCAACAACATCTCTCCGATTGGGTTGGAATCGCAAATCTTGCGGCGGCGCTCGGTGCTATAGCGGTCGCAGTTGTGGCGCTCGTGATTGCGCGGCACACTCTGAAGGACGCCGAGGAAAATTGGCGGCAACAAAAGTGGTTCGATTTGTATGCCAAGGCGGATCAAGCCCACTGTATGCTCTTACGCTATCGAAAGATTTACCCTATTGCGCTTCAAGATCAGAGTTTAGAGGCTAGGCAAGAATGGAACACACTCATGGCGCTCTTTCTCGAGACGCATACCATGGCTGGGTGTTTTCCAAAGAATGCAGCGGTGGATGCTCTTTTCGCGGCCACGAGCTCTTTCACAGACCCTAAATGCGCTTACGATGATGAGCGGTTTAACAAGTTGGGCGACGCTGTGGAGGAGTTGCGGCTGAGGGCACTATTAAGACCAAGCGTGCTGTGATGCGCTAGGGACGACTGGCGCGAACTGCTGACGAAGTAATATTGTCAATGTGACACTGCTCTCTTGCCCCCGACACAAACTCCCTTTCCCCAATTACAATGACCTTCTACTTCCCAACAGGAGAACTGAATGAAACGAATGTTCCTGCCTCTGCTTTGCCTTCTCGCATTAGCATTCCCCGTTGCCGCGCAATCCGGCAAGGATACCAAGCCCACCATGGCCGATGAGATCAACAAGAACATTTCCTGGCCGGAAAGCGAAATGGTTCCTGCCGCCGATGCCATGCCCGAAGACAAATACGATTTCGCTCCCACGGCCGGCGAATTTAAGGGCGTACGTACCTTCTCGCAGCAGGTCAAGCACATTGCCGCCGTCAACTACATCTTCGGCGCGGCCATCCTGGGCGAGAAGCCCCCGGTTGATACCGGAGGCGAAAGCGGCCCCGACACGATGAAAACCAAGGCCGACATCATGAAGTTCCTGAAAGATTCGTTCGCCTACCTGCACAAGGCGGCCGGCAGCATCACCGCCGAAAACGCAGTCGCAGCGATCAAGAGCCCCTTCGGCGATGGCAACACGACGCGCCTCTCGCTGGGCGGCCAGGCTCCCGCACACGTTTTCGACCACTATGGCCAGATGGTTGTTTACCTGCGCATGAACGGCATCGTTCCTCCTGCCAGCCGCAAGTAAAGAGAAACACACAACAAAAGGGCCATCCCTCGTGGGTGGCCCTTTTTTCCGTTCCAGCGACACCTAAATCGGGCTAGAGTAGTTGGGATGCGGTCGCTGGCCATTCTCGGCGTTGTGCTGCTCGTTGCGGGCTCGATGCTCGCGCAGGGGCCGCCGCAGGCCATGATCGCGCCGGCAATCCCTCCCGCGCCCCTGCTCACGATTCCTACCTGGCAGGGTTCATTCCTGGCCCGCGAGTCCGCTCGCGGCCCGCTGCGCTATTACAACTACACCATGGTCGGGACGAAACCTACCGCCGGCGCCACCACGTATATCCCCGTCGTCCTGGTTCCGCTGCGGCTCACGTTTCCGCACGGCTCGCCTCTCGACGCCGCTCCTAAGGTGATCTCGACGGTGGCGTCGCCGGTCTTTCAGCCGGCAAACTTTTCCAGCGGGTTCACGCAGTTCGGTGACGCTGTGCAGCGCGCCCAGTTCTGGAACGTGGTCACTTCGTCCTCCACGAACTATCACGTGCTGCTGGAGCAGCCCACGCTCCTGGCCACGCATACCATCGAAGTTCCCGTAGATTTCGGCGTGCAGTTCGGCGCAGGAAAAACCGAGACTCCGGTCGCCATGGTGGACCTGACGTGGTTCCAGGCCCAGTTACAGGAAACCTTGCGCAAGTTGCAGCCCGATCCACGAGCCCTCACCATTTTCCTTACCTATAACACCCTGGTCTTTCACGGAAAACCGGAGAACTGCTGTCTAATCGGCGCGCACAGCGCCTTGCACTCCCTCGACCCCGCCGGACGAGACACGGCCAACACGTTTGTCTGGGCCACCTACAATGATGCCGGCCTGTTTGACGCACCTATCCAGGACGTTACTGCCCTCAGCCACGAAATCGCGGAATGGCTCAATGATCCTTTGGTCAACAACGCCGTGCCTGCCTGGTCGCTCGGCGAGTCCGAGCCGTGCTCTTCTTCCCTGCTCGAAGTCGGCGATCCCGTGGCCAGCACTGACTTCCCTTCCTTCTCCGTGCATTTGAACGGACTCGACTATCACCTGCAGGATGTCGCGTTTCTCTCCTGGTTTGCGAGACACGATCCCTCTCCCAGTCTCCTGGGACGCTACTCTTTTGCTGGAAAACTGACCCGTCCCTCCGCGGAATGTCGCTCCACATCCGCAGAACTACCTACCTTCACTCCCACCAATCTCCGATAGCACCGCGGTGCCATTTACGCCTCTCGCGCAACTGCATAGCCTGATAAGCACGCTCGGACTTTCGCGAGCGCGCGCCGGGCACGCAAGTTAGCTCTTCAAGTGAGGTGGAAACAGGTGGCGAAAAATTCCCTACCATCTACTGCAGACAGGACGACTTCAGCATCACAAACTGAACTGCACGTGCGCGCGTTTGCCCGGGCCATTCAATCCTATCCGGACCGTCTCTTGAAAGACCCCCGCATCCGCTTCGATGAGCACTTCATGGAAGTCTGCGGCCAGGAATTCCTGATCGCAGCTGAAGCTCATCGCCGTTCGGCGCAGGAGTTCCAGATCTGATACAGCTCAGGCAACCATGACGCCGGTCTTTGCACTGGCGATTCCAGCCACTCGCAAGCCGCGCACATCTTCCACCAGCGCCCGCAGTAATTCCGCAACACTCCATGCCTGCGCAATGCATCCGGCCGGCCGTTGCGGCGCGTCGCCGTCGAAGATCTCGGAAACATGCCCCAGTCCAGCATCATCCAGATGGGCGCGTAAAGGCTTCAGCCACTGTTCGGCTTGTTGACGCGCTACGTCGCTTGCGTCGTGCACTCGGATATACGCCGTAAGAAATGGCCCCATGAGCCACGGCCAAACCGTGCCCTGATGGTATGCGCTGTCCCGCTCTGCCGGCCCACCCGTATATCGACCGCGATAGTTCGGATCAGAGGCGGCCAGCGAGCGCAAGCCGTATGGCGTCAGCAGGTTCTTCTCCACCACTTCAACAACCCCCCGCGCGCGCTCCTTGTTTAGCATGGAGTGCGTCAGGCTCACCGCGAAAATCTGGTTCGGACGCAGTGACGCATCCGGCGGTCCGCCATTGACCACATCGTAGAGATAGCCACCCGCCTCGTGCCAGAACAACCGATTGAAGCTCCACTGCGTGAGCGCGGACAGGCTGCGGTAGCGCTTCTGCCCCAGCGCGTCGCCAAAACGCTGCGCCAGATCGCCCATGATGCAGAGCGCGTTGTACCAGAGCGCCTGGATCTCCACTGGTTTGCCGCGACGCGGCGTGACCACCCAATCGCCCACCTTCGCATCCATCCACGTAAGTTGCACGCCCGGCCCGCCGGCGTTGAGCAGTCCCGCGGCGTCCACCTTGATGTTGTAGCGCGTGCCCTTTATGTGCCACTGGATGATGTCGGCGAGTACGTGGTAGATCTCGCTGCGGACGAACTCGTAATCGCCCGTGTAAGCGAGATAGGCGCGCACTGCTTCGAAGAACCAGAGCGCGGCGTCCACCGTGTTGAACTCGGGCTGCTCGCCGGCATCAGGAAAGCGGTTCGGCAGCATGCCGCGGTCTGCAACCTGGGCAAACGTGCGCAGGACACTGCGCGCCACGTCGAATCGTCCCGACGGTAGAGTTAGGCCGGGCAGCGCGATCATCGTGTCGCGGCCCCAATCGCAGAACCAGTGATAGCCAGCGATGACTGACTTCTGCTCCCCGCGCGCGACGATATACTGATCGGCCGCCAGCGTGAGGCGCTCGACAAAGTCGTCTCGAAGCGGCGCTTCAGCCACGATTCCGCTGCGCCGCGCGCGCCCCGACTGGACTAAACCTTCCGCCTCCGCCGCCTGCCGCCGTTCCGTCGCAGCCACAATCGTCGCCGGAGCGCTCGTCAGATCAAAACGCAGCACGCACGGCTGAAACAGATCTTCAACGTAGTCCAGCCCACGCTCCTGCTCCATCGGATATTGGACGTTGCGATACCACTCGCCGCTCGCCTCCACCGCGCTTGCGTTGTGCCCCAGGTACAGCACCGGCAGCCCATAGTACGGACTGATCTGCAGGATGCCGGCTTCATTTTTCACCTCGCGATTCAGCCCAACGTTCTCATGCGTCGTGCTGTGGTAGTCGCGGAATGCGATCAACGGCCGCAGTTCCAGCTGGACTCTGCTCGCGGCTCCACCCCGCACTTCGTACCGCACCACCGTCGTGTTCTCGCCGTGCACCATGCACACGGTTTTCACGATCTCAATCCCGCCCACCTCGTACACGAACACCGGGTATGGATCCAGGCGAAACTCCTTCAGCCACTGAAATCCTTGCGGATGCGTCGCCCCCGGATACCGGTTTGCGCCCAACTCGAAAGCCTGCCCTCCCAGGACAACCGTTTCTTCCAGCTTCGACAACATCACCAGCCGGCCCACCGGGGGTTTAGTGGCAGCCACGAGCAGCCCGTGATACCGGCGAGTGTTCATTCCCACGATCGTCGAGGAAGCAAACCCGCCGAGGCCATTGGTCTCCAGCCATTCTTTTCCCTGTGCGATCTCGAGATTGCCGCAAACGTCAGATCCAAATCGAAGCATGATCAGCTCCTCGCCGGTCGCCCTTCTCCCGACACCTCTGCAACCACCGGTCGCTGCGGCGCCGGACAGCAGTCCTCCGGACAAACATCGTGGCTCGGCCCCAACACCCCCAGCGCCGGCCGCACCGCAGTCTCTTCCACGCGCTCCACAATCAACTCGCGGATCATCCTCACAAATCGCGGATGCGTTCCCACCGTCGCGGCCCGCACCATGCGCAGACCTAGCTCCGCGCACAACGCTTTTGCCTCGGTGTCCAAGTCGTACAGAATCTCCATGTGATCGGAGACAAACCCGATGGGCACGATCACCACATCGCTTCTCCCACCCCGCGCCTTTAGCGTGCGCAGATAATCGAGCACATCCGGCTCCAGCCAAGGCTGGCTCGCGGGTCCGCTCCGGCTCTGAAACACGAGCTTCCACTGCGACCGGCCCAGCCGCTCTGTCACCAGGCGACTCGCTTCTTCGAGTTGTGCTACATACTTGCATCCCTGCGCCATGAACGACGGAATGCTGTGCGCGGTAAAAACAACATGCGCCCCAGTACGGGCACTCTCAGGCAACTGGTTCAGAGCCGTCGCCACCCGATCTGCCGTCGCCTCGATATACCCCGGGTGATTGAAAAACACGCGAATCTTGTCCACCACCGGCGCACCGTCACCCACCACCGCCTGCGCCGACGCCACGTTCTCCCGATACTGCCGGCAACTCGAATATGAGCTGTAGGCCGATGTCATGAACGCCAAAGCCCGCTTCACCCCGTCCGCTTTCATCTGCCACAGCGTATCCGCCAGCATCGGATGCCAGTTCCGATTCCCCCAGTAAATCGGCAGCCGTGGCCCGTGCTGATCGAGTTCCACGCCCAGCGCAGCGATGAGTTGCCGGTTCTGCTCGTTGATCGGACTCTTCCCGCCGAAATGGTAGTAGTGCGCCGCGACGGCCAGCATGCGTTCCCGCGGAACACTCTTTCCACGCAGAACGTTCTCGAGAAACGGAATGACGTCTTCCGTCCGCTCCGGCCCGCCAAACGAAACCACCAGGATCGCGTCATAGTGCATAGTCTGCGCTTCCCTCACCCTCGCAAATCTTCTTGGATTGCTTTCTGACTTGGGTCCAAAGTACCAGAAAGCCCTGTGGGCTGAGGCCATGCCGGGAGTACACCGAAAGACTCGAGGGCGCGCGGCGCGAGAGACGCGAAGGGCAGGTTCTCCCCCGCGTCGCCGCACAAGGTTCAGGTTCGTCACCACCGCACCCTCCGTTGTCCGCATCCCAATCCGCCAGCCCATGAGACACAGAACTTCGCCAGAAGTGACAGCCCCCGCGTTGAACCCCGCTCCCCCGCCATGTAAACTACCCATGTCGCACGCGCCCGTAGCTCAATTGGATAGAGCGCCGGCCTCCGGAGCCGTAGGTTAGGGGTTCGAGTCCCTTCGGGCGCGCCATTTCCCTTTCTGCGAGTTGTCCCAAAAAGTGGAGCACGGGCTGGTGTGGGGGCGGGCGCCTCGCCCGCCCAGGCCGAGTCGCAGACTCGGCAGCGTTTCGGGACTGGCCGCCATCCCGCACCTTTCCAGAAACAACTAACCGCCTGACCCGATCCGGCCCTCTTTTTCGCATTTCTCAAGTAGGGGAGTGCCGCTTGTTTGTGTGCGGCTCTTCTGCTATCGTCCGCTGCCTGTGGGGATCTTTGCGGAGTTCCTTCGCGTGCAGACAGCTTCCCAGGTACAAATTAGGTACAAAAGGGGGAAGGAATGAAAGCAGGAAAGCTCGTTCTGGCTCTCGGTTTGGTTCTGGCGGTTTTAGGCTCGACGGTGGTGGCGCAAGAGAAGAAAAAGGAACCCACGGCTGGCGAAAAGCGCAACAACGCTGTCACTAAGCAAGCTAACAAGGAGGAGGAGAAAGGCGGCCAGCAGGAGGGAATCAGAGTTCACGGCCACTGGACCATTGAGGTGCGGGGCAAAGACGGAGCGTTCGTGTCCCGAACTCAATTCGAGAACTCGCTCACGCCGAACGGTGCGGGTTTTCTGGTGCAACTGATGGGCCGTCAGGCGTCCGTCGGCCTATGGACCTTACAACTGGCTAACGAGAATCCCGACAGCTTTGACCCCAACCTCAGCCTCATCGAGATCCTTATTTTCGAACCAACAGCTGGCATGCCTTCCGCTCAATACGACCACCTTTCGTACAACAACAACCTCACACTAAGCGTTGGGCAAACACTCACCCTTTCTGGCTCTGGCATAGTTCCATCCGCAGCCGCCTCATCCGCTGCGATCGGCTACGTTAATACGATAATGCAGACCTGTCCACCAACATATGCTTCCGCAGTGCCATGCCCGATGCATGATGCCCCGAGCCTGACTACTCCGAGCATAACCCGGGCCACCCTGAATGCACCTGTCCCCGTGCAAGCCGGTCAGCAGGTCCTCGTAACCGTCATAATCACATTTTCGTAAACACCGCTAGGTGAGGAGCGAAGGCAATCGGCGCCGGTTTGTGACGTGGCACCTTTAGCAGCTCACGGAAAGATACTCGATTCGCATCAGGACGCCCATCAGGCGCGCCGGAGCCGCCCCAAGATCAACGACACCCTTAGGCGCTGCGGCTTCAAGCTCGTGTTTTCCTGGAGGCGCTTTCCCTTCACGGGACCAAGCGATACCGATTTATTGTGGTGCGGGTTGTACGGCGGACCGCGTGTCAGTTACATGAACTGTCTCACTCACATTGACCGAAACAGGTGCCCGGGCAGCGTCAGCAGTGTGAATCGTTTCATTTACCGTTATCGTAACTACAGGCTGCTTGTTGCCGCCTCCAGAAGGCACCACTCCTATGGCCGGACCGGCACCGCTACCACCGCTGCCGCTCCCGCCTGCGCCGCCGCTGCTCGCGCCCCCTCCGCCGCTTCCTCCTCCAC
>Ga0075028_100000266_pt1 | contig 19078 bp, 20 predicted proteins | sample LitLauG_LLR_2014_FD_71390 | JGI IMG/M metagenome (GOLD analysis project Ga0075028, IMG submission 71390) | Freshwater sediment microbial communities from Pennsylvania, USA - Little Laurel Run_MetaG_LLR_2014 | ecosystem: Environmental > Aquatic > Freshwater > Creek > Sediment | place: USA... | reverse complement strand
CGGAGGGCGATGCTCTATCCCCTGAGCTACGGGGGCTCGGAGGTGGCCAGGGTATCAGGGGAGTCGACCTTCATTCATGCACGATCCAGCGCTTGTACTAGTTGTCGACGATGCGCCGAACGTCCGCGAACTGATCCGCGTCAACCTGACCCTCGAGGGCTTTGACGTCCATGTCGCCGTCGACGGGGAGCAGGCTCTGGAGCTGGTTGGGGAGCTCGATCCGGATCTGATCACGATGGACGTCGTGATGCCGAGGATCGACGGGCTGACGGCTGCCTCCCGACTGAAGGCGGATCCGAGGACCTCGTCGATCCCCATCGTGATGGTCACTGCACGTGCGCAGACGGCCGACCGTGAGAAGGGGCATAGGGCCGGGGTGGACGCCTACCTGACCAAGCCCTTCGAGCCGAGCGAGCTGGTCGCCACCGTGCGCAATCTGCTGGACGCCCGCCGATAGCCTTGGCGTTATGACTGCGGCCGAACTCGCTGACCTTGTGCTTTCCGCCCTGAGGGCGGCGCTGGCCTCGGGGGATCTTGTGCTGTCCACGGCCGGTGCGCCGCTGACCGCGGACGAGATCAAGGTTGAGCGGCCCAAGAGCCGCGAACACGGGGACTACGCCACGAACGTTGCGCTCCAGCTCGCCAAGGCGACCGGCCGTCCGCCGCGCGAGGTCGCACGGATTCTCGCAGAGAACCTTGTCCGAATACCGGGAGTGGTCGCAGTCGACGTCGCTGGTCCCGGGTTTCTGAACATCACCCTGGATGCGGCGTCGCGCGGTCAAGTGGCAGCGGTCGTGGCGGCTGCAGGCAGGGCCTACGGACGCTCGGACAGTCTTGCCGGGCAGCGGGTAAACCTCGAGTTCATCTCGGCGAACCCCACCGGGCCGCTGCATCTCGGACACACCCGGTGGGCCGCAGTCGGAGACGCCATGGGCCGCGTCCTGGAGGCCGCTGGTGCTGTGGTGGCTCGCGAGTTCTACATCAACGACCGTGGCAGTCAGATGGAGCGGTTCGGCGCCTCACTGGCAGCGGCGGCCGCCGGCGAGCCGATACCCGTCGACGGATACCACGGGGAGTATATAGCCGACCTTGCCGCTGACGTCGTCAAGGCCCACCCCGACCTTGCGGATCTGGCTGGTCAGGAGCGGGTGACCGCCTTCATGGACGCCGGCTACGCCCTTCAGCTCGCGGAACAGCAACGAGTCCTCGACGGGTTCCGGACGCATTTCGATGTCTGGGCTTCGGAACGGGCGATGCACGACTCAGGCGCGGTTGAACGTGGCCTGACGGTCTTACGAGGGCAGGGGCATGTGTATGAAGCCGATGGCGCGGTGTGGCTGCGCACGACGGATTTCGGGGACGACAAGGACCGGGTGCTCGTCAAGGCCGACGGCGACCTCACATATTTCGCTTCCGACACCGCGTACTACCTGGACAAGCGAGCCCGCGGCTTCGACGTCTGCATCTACCTCCTGGGCGCAGACCACCATGGTTATGTCAACCGACTACGAACGGTTGCTGCCTGTGCTGGCGATGACCCCGACTACAACATCCAGGTGCTCATCGGCCAGCTAGTCAAGATCCTCAAGGCGGGCGAGGAGGTCAAGCTCTCGAAGAGGGCCGGCGAGATTGTCACCCTCGAAGAGTTCGTGGATGAGGTCGGGGTTGATGCGGCCCGATACACCTTGTGCCGCTACCCCGTCGACTCGCCGCTCACCCTCGACATCGCGGAGATGACTCTGCAGAAGGCCGAGAACCCGGTCTTCTACGTGCAGTACGCACACGCCCGGATCTCTTCGGTGCTCCGCAACGCCGCGGAGCTCGAACTGGTAGCGAGCCTGGACCGCTTCAACCCGGGTTTGCTCGGCCACGAGCGCGAAGGTGACCTGCTGGGCAAGATCGCCGAGTTCGAGCGGGTGGTTGCGACCGCGGCAGAGCTGCGCGAGCCGCACAGAGTGGCCCGGTACCTAGAGGAACTCGCCGGAACCTACCACCGGTTCTACGACGACTGTCGCGTCCTACCCATGGGCGATGACCAGGCAACGGACCTCAACTATGCCCGGCTGGTTCTGTGTTCAGCGACCAGGCAGGTGCTGGCGAACGGCCTGGGCCTGCTGGGTGTCAGCGCGCCCGAGCGGATGTAGTCATGCGTGCCCACCCCGCTGGCCCGAGGCACGGCGACCAGCTGCACGATGCAGTGCCCCTGGCGCCCGTGAGTGACCTTGGATTCCTCGACCGCTCCGTGTGGGCGACAGGAGTGGAACGCGATCATGACGGCGTGCTGCGAGTGGCCGGCATGGATGTCAGAGACCTCGCTGCCGAGTTCGGGACACCAGCCATCTTCTTGGACGAATCCGATTTCCGTGGTCGATGTAAAGCCTTTCGTTCGGCGTTCCGGGGTGGTGATGTCTACTACGCATCCAAAGCTTTCTTGACGTCGGCGATCGCCAGGTGGATCGCGGAGGAGGGTCTGGGACTGGATGTGGCGACCGGCGGGGAGCTCGAGCTGGCCGTGCGTGCGGGATTCCCACCCGAGCGGATCTTGATGCACGGCAACAACAAGTCCGTGGTCGAGCTGGCGGCCGCCCTCGATGCCCGTGTAGGACGGATAGTTCTGGACTCTCATGAGGAGATCGCCCGGCTCGGCTTCCTGGCTGAGGCGAGGGGCGTGCGCGCCAAAGTCCTGGTGCGAGTGACCGTAGGCGTCGAAGCTCACACCCACGAATTCATCGCCACCGCACACGAGGACCAGAAGTTCGGCTTTTCGTTGGCGGGAGGTGACGCCGCAGAAGCGGTCCGCCGAGTCCTCGCTCTGCCGCAGCTCGACCTGGTCGGCCTGCACTCCCACATCGGCTCCCAGATCTTCGACACCGCTGGTTTCGAGGTCGCCGCCCACCGGGTGGTCGCCCTGGCATCACAGATACGCGACGAGCATCGGCTCGAGATGTCTGAGCTCAACCTGGGGGGAGGACTCGGCATCGCGTACGTGACCGGTGACGACCCTGCCGAGCTGGAGACGGTCGCAGTGTCGCTCCGACAGATCGTCCAGCGGGAGGCCGCGGAATGCGGGCTGGCGGTACCCCGGTTGGCCGTCGAGCCGGGCCGGGCGATCGTCGGGCCGTCCGCGTTCACCCTGTACGAGGTGGGGACGATCAAGGACGTCGAGTTCGGAACAGGTCAGCACCGGTCCTATGTCAGCGTCGACGGCGGAATGAGCGACAACATCCGCACGGCTCTGTACGACGCGGAGTACACGGTCGTGCTGGCGTCACGGGCCTCGACAGCCGGACCCCGCCTGTCCCGTGTGGTGGGAAGACACTGTGAGAGCGGCGACGTGGTGGTCAAGGACGCGTGGCTGCCCGCCGACCTGGCGCCAGGGGACCTGTTGGCCGTTGCGGCGACGGGCGCATACTGCCGAGCGATGGCTTCCAACTACAACATGGTGGGCCGTCCTCCCGTCGTCGCAGTCGGCGCGGCCGGAGCCCGGCCGATCCTGCGGCGCGAGACTGTGGAGGACCTTCTCGCCCTTGACGTCGGAGACTGAGGTGTTGATCAACCGCAGGGTAAGGTCGACCCCGCCAGCTGCCGCAAGCTGCCCCGACCACGAGGAGTCCTGACCATGGGCGCGCAGCCCCTCCGTATCGCTCTGCTGGGTTGCGGGGTGGTCGGAAGTGAGGTCGTCCGGCTGCTCACCTCGCAGGCAGAAGATCTTGCTGCTCGGATCGGCGCGCCGCTGGAGCTCGTCGGGATCGGGGTTCGCGACGTGGCGGCGGCGCGACGGGTCCCGATCGCCCCAGACCTGCTCACGGACGATCTGTCGGGACTGGTCGACCGCGTCGACGTGGACGTCGTGGTCGAGCTGATCGGCGGAATCGAACCCGCGCGTACCCTGCTCGCCCGGGCGATCCGCCGCGGGGCGAGTGTGGTTACCGCCAACAAAGCGCTTCTCGCCGAACACGGGGCTGAGCTCTACTCCGCGGCGGACGAGGCCGGAGTGGATCTGTACTACGAGGCGTCGGTGGCTGGGGCGATCCCGCTACTTCGGCCTCTGCGCGAGAGCCTGGCGGGCGACAACGTCAACAGGGTCCTTGGCATCGTCAACGGCACCACGAACTACATCCTCACGAAGATGGACGAGACGGGAGCCAGTTTTACTGACGCCCTGGCCGAGGCACAGGCCCTCGGCTACGCGGAGGCAGACCCGACGGCGGATGTCCAGGGCTACGACGCCGCGGCCAAGGCCGCCATCCTGGCTGGCTTGGCCTTCCATACCCGGGTCACCTTGCATGACGTCTATCGCGAAGGCATCACTGCCGTCAGCCCTGGTGACGTGCTGACGGCGCAGGCTATGGGCCACGTGATCAAGCTTCTGGCGATATGTGAGCGGTCCGCCGACGGTCGGGCCGTGTCGGTGCGCGTGCACCCGGCGATGATCCCGTTGACGCACCCTTTGGCCGGGGTGCGCGAGGCCTATAACGCGGTCTTCGTGGAGTCCGAGGCGGCTGGCCAGTTGATGTTCTACGGGAGAGGAGCAGGTGGGGCGCCCACCGCCTCGGCGGTTCTCGGTGATCTCGTCGCGGTGGGCCGGAACCGACTCTCCGGCGGCCGAGGCCCGCGGGAGAGTGCATACGCTGACCTGGAGGTTCGTCCACTTGGCGAGGCGTTCACCCGCTACTACATCGGCCTGGACGTGGTCGACAGGGCCGGCGTCCTGGCGTCAGTGGCCCATACGTTCGCCGCCCACGATGTGTCAATCGAGACCTTGCGACAGGACGGCCGGGGCGACGCGGCTGCACTTCTCGTGGTTACTCATAAGGCTCGCGAGGCGGCGCTAGCCGGGGTGGTGGACGACTTGCGTGCCCTGGACGTCGTGCGCGCGGTGGCATCGGTGATGCGGGTGGAGGGCGAATGACCATGGCCGACCAACGGACTAGCCAGCCTGCCGACACCCTGGCCGACGAGGCCTCCGGGTCACCGCGCCGGGCGCACCAATGGCGTGGCGTTATCGAGGAGTACCGCAGCCGGATGCCGGTTACCACCGCTACCCCGGTCGTCACCCTTTGCGAGGGCGGTACGCCGCTGGTGCCGGCCCCGACGCTGTCAGCGGCAACGGGGTGCACCGTTCACCTGAAGGTCGAAGGCGCCAACCCCACAGGGTCGTTTAAGGACCGGGGGATGACCGTGGCGATCTCAAGGGCCGCCCAAGACGGCGCCCGCGCTGTGATCTGCGCTTCGACCGGCAACACCAGTGCCTCGGCTGCCGCGTACGCGGTACGGGCGGGCATGGTCTGCGCCGTGCTGGTCCCTTCTGGAAAGATCGCACTCGGCAAGCTCTCGCAAGCCTTGGCCCATGGTGCGACCCTGCTCCAGGTCGAGGGAAACTTCGACGACTGTCTCTTCCTTGCCCGTGACCTGGCCGCGCAGTACCCGGTCGCCCTGGTGAACAGCGTCAACCCGTACCGGATCGAGGGTCAGAAGTCTGCCGCGTTCGAGGTCGCGGACGCACTGGGCGACGCGCCGGAGATCCACTGCCTGCCTGTCGGCAACGCGGGCAACATCACCGCCTATTGGCAGGGCTTCGTCGAGTATGCCGCGGACGGGACGACGTCGCGTCGGCCCCGGATGTGGGGCTTCCAGGCTGCTGGGGCCGCGCCGATCGTCAACGGCGCCCCGGTCCCCACGCCGTCGACCATCGCCACCGCGATCCGGATCGGCAACCCGGCGTCGTGGCAGCAGGCGGTGGCGGCGCGCGAAGAGTCAGGGGGACTGATCCACTCCGTGACCGATCGTCAGATCCTGCGGGCTTATCGTTTGCTGGCCGCGCACGAAGGGGTGTTCGTGGAGCCGGCCTCCGCCGCGTCGGTAGCTGGTCTCCTGCAGTCGCATGCGGACGGTCTGCTCGATCCGGGCCAGGTTGTCGTATGTACGGTCACCGGGCACGGCCTCAAAGATCCGCAGTGGGCGATTGATGGGGCGCCAACTCCCAAGACCGTACCCGTAGACGCCCACGCGGCCGCCAGGCTGTTGGGCCTGGCGGGCTGATGGCCGGCTCCCGCCCGCCGACGTTCAGAGCGGCGCCTGTTCGCGTCAGAGTGCCGGCGACCAGTGCCAACCTCGGGCCGGGCTTCGACGCCTGCGGGCTGGCTCTCGCGCTGTTCGACGATGTCGTCGTCCAGGTCACCGAGTCGGGCATGGACTGCCAGGTCGCCGGTGAGGGCTGCGACACGGTCCCACGGGGGGAGCGAAACCTTGTCGTGAAGGCCTTGCGGGCGACATTTGCCCAGCTCGGCGGCCAGCCGCGCGGGCTCGCGCTTCGCTGCGCCAACCGGATCCCGCACGGTCGGGGTCTCGGCTCGAGTGCCGCGGCCATCGTGGCCGGTGTCCTGGCCGCCCGGGCCCTGGTGGTCGGAGGCCTTGACCGACTCGACGATCTGGCCGCTTTGCGCCTGGCTGCTTCCATCGAAGGCCACCCCGACAACGTGGCCGCCTGCCTCCTCGGCGGATACACGATCGCGTGGACAGATGCTGATGGGGTCAGGGCCCTGTCCTTGCCCGTCGCGGATCCCATCGTCGCGTTGGTCTTCATCCCGGTGGCCCAGGTCGCGACGTCCAAGGCTCGCCGGCTTCTGCCGGCCGAGCTCCCTTTCGGCGACGCCGCCGCCTCCGTTGGCCGGGCGGCTTTGCTGACGGCGGCACTGACAAGCCGGCCGGACCTGCTTTTGTCAGCCACTGAAGATCGCTTGCACCAGCGCTACCGTGCCCCCGCGATGCCCCGGACCGCCGCCCTCGTCGAGAAGCTGCGTGGTAACGGTGTTGCCGCGGTGGTCTCTGGCGCCGGTCCGACTGTGCTGGCCCTCAGTGACGCTTCCTCGGTCGAGTCCGTCCGGGCCGCCTTGCCCAGCGGCTGGAGGGCCATGGAGCTGGCTGTTGAGCCCGCCGGTGCCCGAATCGTCCCCCTCGAGCAGGCATCTGGGTGATCGTTCGATCACGATCGGGACGCGTCAAGCCCAGTGGGAAGGGTTTGAGCCCGAGTGGTGTTACTGTTACATCGCGCCAGACGCCCTCTGGGCCGGTGCTCCAGCGCTATCCCTCCCCGTTCGCCGACCGCTGGCGGATGTCGGGTAGCTCACTAAACCGCGGAGCCCGCATCCAGAGCCTGGTTGCTCTCACCAACCCGCTCCTCGAAGGACACTCTTAAGTGAGCGAATCAAGCACAGACGTCGTCGACGCACGACCGGCAGTCAACGCGGCCGAGTCCTCGTCCGGCTCCGATCACAACCCGGCTCCCGATGCGAAAACCCGACGAAAGCCTGCCGGCCTGAACGGCATGGTCTTGGCCGAGTTGCAGGCTGTCGCCTCCGGCCTGGGTATCTCGGGCACCGGGAAGCTCCGAAAAGGAGCTCTGATCGAGGCGATCAGTGCGGCCCAGAACGGTGGATCGCAGGCGGCCGCGCGTTCGACCTCGTCCGCGACCACCGAGCGCGCGGCCCGAGTCGACAGCACCGGTCCTTCGCCCTCGCGGGGTGGGTCGCCTGCGGAGTCGAGCACACGTGCTCCTGATGCGGCGCCCTCGCAGACCCCGGGGGCAACGACCCCGAGCGACGACTCCGTCGGTCAACCGGCGTCAACCTCGACCAGCGACCGGGTGGGACGCAACCGTGACCAGCGGCCGCCACGGGAGCATCGGGACCGGCAGAGTGGCCAGGGCCAGGGCCAGGGCCAGGGCCAGGGCCAGGGCCAGGGCCAGGGCCAGGGCCAGGGTGGCCAGGGTGGCCAGGGCCAGGGTGGCCAGGGCCAGGGTGGCCAGGGCCAGGGTGGCCAGGGCCAGGGTGGCCAGGGTGGCCAAAGTCAGGGTGGCCAGGGCCAGGGCCAGGGTGGCCAGGGCCAGGGTGGCCAGGGCCAGAGTCAAGGTGGCCAGAACCGTGCGTTCTACGACGACGAAGATGGGTCCGGTCGTCGGCGTCGTCGGGGCCGGAACCGAGACCGTCGTCCTGGGGTGCGCGACCGCGGAGCGGACCGGTTCGGTGGTGAAGCGGAGCCGGTCATCGGTGAGGACGACGTCCTGGTCACCGTTGGTGGCATCGTTGACGTTCTCGACAACTACGGTTTTGTGCGGACCACCGGGTATCTGCCAGGCCCCAATGACGTCTACATCACCCTGGCTCAGCTCCGTAAGTACGGGCTCCGCAAAGGCGACGCTGTCACGGGCGCGGTCAAGCAGGCCAAGGAAGGCGAGCGGCGCGACAAGTTCAACGCGCTCGTCCGGTTGGACACGGTCAACGGCCTCGAGCCCGCGTCCGCCTTGAACCGTCCGGACTTCAACAAGCTCACTCCTCTCTATCCGCAGGACCGGCTGCGGCTGGAGAACGACCCGAGCAACCTGACTGCCCGCGTGATCGACATCGTCGCTCCCATCGGCAAGGGCCAGCGCGGTTTGATCGTCTCGCCCCCTAAAGCCGGCAAGACCATGGTTCTTCAAGCGATCGCCAATGCGATCAGCCTCAACAACCCCGAAGTCCACCTCATGGTCGTCCTTGTCGACGAGCGCCCTGAAGAAGTCACGGACATGCAGCGGTCGGTCAAGGGCGAGGTGATCGCCTCTACCTTCGACCGACCTGCCGAGGACCACACGGTCATCGCTGAGCTGGCGATCGAACGCGCCAAGCGCCTGGTCGAGCTCGGTCACGACGTCGTGGTTCTGCTCGACTCCATGACCAGGCTCGGACGCGCCTACAACCTGGCGGCTCCGGCGTCGGGACGCATTCTGTCCGGAGGCGTGGACTCCAGCGCGCTCTACCCGCCGAAGCGGTTCTTCGGTGCGGCTCGCAACATCGAGGACGGCGGATCTCTTACGGTCCTGGCCACCGCCCTGGTCGAGACCGGCTCCAAGATGGACGACGTGATCTTCGAGGAGTTCAAGGGCACGGGAAACATGGAGCTCAAGCTGGACCGACGTCTCGCGGACAAGCGCATCTTCCCGGCCGTCGACGTGGACCCGTCGGGCACGCGCAAGGAGGAGATCCTGCTGTCCCCGGAGGAGCTCAAGATCGTATGGAAGCTGCGCCGCGTCCTGCATGCCCTGGATTCTCAGCAGGCCATCGAGCTGCTGATCAACAAGCTGCGGGAGACCAAGAGCAACTACGAGTTCTTGCTCCAGGTGGCCAAGACGACGCCCATGTCAGGTGGTTTCGAGGACTGAGGTGCCACCGGCCCTCGGGAATTCCCTCCCCTGGATCAGCGTTTCGCAAGCCACTGCCAGTGCTGGCACACTGGGAAGCCGGCCCGGTTCACGGTCGTGTCACGGATTCGACACGAGCGACCCGGCGCCATCGACGACAGGAGAGCACGATGAAGCCCGACATCCACCCCGAGTACGTCCTGACCCAGGTGACGTGCACGTGCGGCAGCACTTTCGTGACGCGGAGCACGGCCCGCAGCGGTCAGATCCACGCCGACGTGTGCTCAGCCTGCCACCCCTTCTACACCGGCAAGCAGAAGATCCTCGACACCGGCGGCCGGGTCGCCAAGTTCGAGCAGCGGTTCGGCAAGAAGGCCGACGCAGCCAAGTAGATGTGCCAACGGCGCCGCCCAGGGTTCCCCGGGGCGGCGCCGTTCGTCATGTGTGACGGACGTGCTTCGAGAAGCGAGCAGCGTCCCCGTCAGCGGGCCGGGAGGGAAGATGTCGAGGTTCGAGAACGTCGAGGATCTGGTCGCGGAGTACGCCCACCTCGAGCGCCAGCTCGCCGACCCGGCCATTCATGCAGACGGCGGCGCGGCCAGGCGGCTGGGCCGCCGCTACTCCGAGCTGGGGCCCATCGTTGCCGCCTACCGGGAGTGGCGGCAGACCGGTGACGATATCGGCGTGGCCACCGAGCTGGCCGAGCAGGATCCCTCGTTCACCCAGGAGGTGTCCAGCCTTTCCGCTCGGCATGCCGAGCTGGACGAGCAGCTGACACGTCTGCTCGTCCCCCGTGACCCCGATGACGACCGTGACGTGATTCTTGAGATCAAGGCGGGTGAAGGCGGTGATGAGTCGGCGTTGTTCGCCGGCGACTTGCTGAGGATGTACCTGCGCTACGCCGAGCGGCGTGGCTGGAAGGTCGACGTCCTCGATGCTCAGGAGTCCGATCTTGGCGGGTACAAGGATGTGTCGGTGGCGGTGAAGGCCAGGGGCACACCCGTACCGGGCCAGGCTCCGTGGGCGCGACTGAAGTACGAAGGTGGCGTGCACCGGGTCCAGCGCGTGCCCGCGACCGAGTCTCAGGGGCGGATCCACACCTCGGCCGCCGGCGTGCTGGTCCTCGCCGAAGCCGAGGACATCGACGTGACCGTCGACCCCAGCGACCTACGGATCGACGTGTACCGGTCGAGCGGTCCAGGCGGGCAGAGCGTCAATACCACCGACTCGGCGGTGCGCATCACCCATCTCCCGACAGGCATCGTGGTGTCCTGCCAGAACGAGAAGTCCCAGCTTCAGAACAAGGAGTCGGCCATGCGGATCATGCGGGCGCGGCTTCTGGCGGCAGCGCAGGAAGCGGCAGACGCCGCTGCATCGGACGAGCGTCGCAGCCAGGTGCGAACGGTCGATCGTTCCGAGCGGATCCGTACGTACAACTTCCCGGAGAACCGGATCGCCGACCACCGGACCGGATACAAGTCGTACAACCTGGACCAGGTTCTTGCCGGAGACCTGGATCCCGTGGTGCAGTCCGCGATCGATGCCGACATGCATGCGAAACTGTCAGGCAATGCCTGACGAACGGGCCGCCGGGCAGGCCGGGCTGTGGACACTCATCAACGAGGCATGTCTGGCGCTTGAGGCTGCAGGCGTTCCGTCGCCGAGGTTCGACGCCGAGGAGCTCGCCGCCCACGTCCTGGCGGTGCCGCGTTCGCGCCTGCGGTCTGTCCGGACCCTCGATCCGGCGGCCGTGGACCGCTACCGGGCCGCGGTCCGGCGCCGGGAGTCGCGGGAGCCACTGCAGCACATCGTCGGCACTGCTGCCTTCCGTTTCGTGGAGGTGGCTGTCGGCCCTGGCGTGTTCATCCCGCGGCCCGAGACCGAGGTGGTCGCGGGCTGGGCCATTGAACGCGCCCGCGAAGTCCGCCCGCGCCCGCCGGTCGTGGTCGACCTGTGCACCGGGTCCGGCGCGATCGCCCTGGCAGTTGCTGACGAGGTCCCCGACGCCGTCGTTCACGCGGTCGAGCTCTCGGAAGCAGCGCTTGTCTGGGCGCGCCGGAACACCGCTGCCTCGGGCGTGCACCTGCACCAAGGTGACAGCCGAGTAGCTCTGAAGGACCTGGACGGGCTGGTCGACGTCGTGGTGAGCAACCCGCCGTACATCCCCCGGGACGGCCGAGTTCGTGACCCAGAGGTGCTCGTGCACGATCCGCCGGTCGCTTTGTGGGGACTGGGTCCTGACGGGCTGGAGGTGCTGCGCGGGGTTGCCCGCCGGGCCGGGCAGCTGCTACGGCCGGGAGGATGGCTTGTTCTCGAACACGCGGATGTCCAGGGTGCGGCGGTAGTGGGCCTGCTGGTCGACCAGGGAGGATGGACGGCGGTGGGCGACCACCGTGATCTTGCCGGCCGGGACCGCTTCGCGACGGCGATGAAGGCGGGGGCAGCCGACCGCCCCCGCGGCCAGGACGCCGTTCGATCTGGTTGAGGAAGTGGAGGGCACGAGGATGAGTCGGCTGTTTCGGTGTGACGACCCGGCAGAGCGCGCCGCGGGGCTGGACCTGGCCGCGATCGCGGTCGCTCGAGGCGAGCTGGTGGTCCTGCCGACCGACACCGTCTACGGCGTCGGCTGCGATGCCTTCGCGCCGAGCGCGGTGACGGACCTGCTGGCCGCGAAAGGTCGCGGCAGAGACATGCCCGTGCCCGTCCTGGTGGGCTCGCCGCAAACTGTTGCGGGTCTGACAGAGACATTGCCCGACGCCGCCCACGCGTTGATCGAGGCTTTCTGGCCTGGCCCGTTGACCATAGTCGTGCAGCACGCGCCGTCGCTCGCCTGGGACCTGGGCGACTCCGCGGGCACGGTCGCCCTGCGGATGCCGCTGCACCCGGTGGCGATCGAGTTGTTGATCCGGGTGGGCCCGATGGCGGTCAGCTCCGCGAACCGGTCAGGTGAGCCGGCGCCCACGACGGTGTCCCAGGCCCAGCTGCAGCTCGGCGAGTCGGTTGTGGTCTACCTCGACGGAGGACCGTGCGCCGATGCGGTTGCGTCCACGATCGTCGACCTGACCACCGCAACACCCCGGGTGGTGCGCGAGGGCGTGCTCTCCGTCGGGGAGCTGCGCGGGGTCTGCGCCGACGTCGAGGCGGTCTCGTGAGCTTTCCAACGGCGCTGCCATTTCGCGTTCTGCATGTGTGCACCGGCAACATCTGCCGCTCGCCGATGGCCGAGCGGATCATGGTTGCCGAGCTGTCGGCGCGCTTCGGTCCGGCGGCTGCGCAGATCGACGTGAGCGGAGCTGGCACCTACGGCGGGCATGCGGGCGCACCGATGAACCCACCCGCCGCCCGGGCGTTGGGCGAGCTCGGACTTGATGCGGGGGACTTCCGCGCGACGTGGTTGAGAGAGAGCCACGTCCGCCAGGCCCACCTCGTCCTCACAGCGACGGCCGATCACCGCGCCCAGGTGCTGGCACTGGACCAGCGGGCGCTGCGACGCACGTTCGCGCTCAAGGAGCTGGCCAGGCTCGCCGCTCATGCGCACCCTGAAGACCTGCCGGCTGGCGGACCGGCGGAGCGACTGGCCGCCTTGGTGCTGCTCGCCGTCGGGCTGCGCGCCCTGTACCCGGCCCAGCCGCGCACCCTCGACGACATCGGCGATCCGTTCGGCGGACCGCCCGAAGAGTTCCGCCAAACCGCCGGGGAGATCCGGACGGCTGTCCGGGGGATCCTCCGCCCGATCTGATCGACGTCGTAGACTCCGCTGCACGGCCGCCTGCACCGACCTGCAGTCACCGTGGCCGACGTCAGACGCAGGCCCAGCGCAGAGCAGACTGGAGAACGCCATGACTGAAGTCCCGTTCTGGGGCCCTGACTTCTCGGAGCTGCAAAGCGAGGACCCCGAGATCGCGGCCGTGGTCCTGGGTGAGCTCGAGCGGCTGCGCGGTGGCCTTCAGCTGATCGCGAGTGAGAACTTCACTTCTCCGGCGGTGCTGGCCGCCCTCGGGTCGACGCTGAGCAACAAGTACGCCGAGGGCTATCCCGGCAAGCGCTACTACGGCGGGTGCGCCGAGGTCGACAAGGCCGAGATCATCGGAATAGAGCGGGCGAAGGAGCTGTTCGGGGCCGAGCACGCGAACCTGCAGCCGCACTCCGGGGCGAGCGCGAACATCGCCGCGTACGGGGCGTTCGTGAAGCCGGGGGAGACGGTCCTGGCGATGAGCCTGCCGCACGGTGGTCATCTCACCCACGGCTCGAAGGTCAACTTCTCTGGCAAGTGGTTCAACATCGTCTCGTACGGAGTGCGTAGGGACAGCGAGCTCATCGACTTCGACGAAGTGCGCGCGCTGGCTCTTGAGCACCGTCCGAAGATGATCATCTGTGGGGCGACGGCATATCCCAGGCTGATCGATTTCGCGGCCTTCCGCTCGATCGCCGACGAGGTAGGGGCGATCTTGATGGTCGACGCAGCGCACTTCATCGGGCTTGTCGCCGGCAAGGCGATCCCCAGCCCGGTCCCGTATGCGGACGTTGTCTGCTTCACCACGCACAAGGTTCTGCGGGGCCCACGCGGTGGAATGATCGTGTGCAAGGCCGAGCACGCCGCCGCCATCGACAAGGCGGTCTTCCCGATGATGCAAGGCGGGCCGCTGATGCATGCCGTGGCGGCCAAGGCCGTTGCGTTGAGGGAAGCGTCGACTCCGCAGTACCAGACGTACGCGCGGCAGGTCGTGCTGAACGCGCAGGCCCTCGCCGAGGGGCTTGCCGCCGAGGGGATGCGCCCGGTCTCCGGCGGGACTGACACCCACCTGGCCTTGATCGACCTGCAGGGCGTGGGGGTGACGGGCGCCGATGCGGAGGCTCGCTGCGACCTGGCCCGCATCACTTTGAACAAGAACTCCATCCCCTATGACCCGCAGCCGCCCTCGATCGGCTCGGGCATCAGGGTCGGCACACCCGCTGTGACCACCCAGGGGATGACCGAGACCGACATGAAGGAGATAGCCGGGCTCATCGGGCGGGCGGTCCGGGACGCGGATGGTTCGGCGGCCGCGGAGCTGCGGGCGTCGGTGGGTGGCCTGGTCGGTGCCCACCCCGCTTACCCGCGGCCATGACCGGCCACCCGGCCGGTGGCTCGCCCCGCGTGAGCTTCTAGCGAGGCCGGGTGCGCGAGTATCTGCTAACGCTTTTGGTCGCGGCCACCGTGACCTACCTTGCGGTCGGAGTAGTCCGCTCAGTGGCGGTGCGCTTCGGGATCATGGCGGAGATCCGTGACCGGGACGTCCATGACACCCCGATTCCCCGTCTGGGCGGGGTCGGCATGTTGTTCGGACTGTTCGCAGGGTTCGGCGTGGCTGCCCAGCTGCCGCTGCTGGGGCACGTCTTCGACTCCGGTGACCAGATGCGCGGGGTTCTGACCGGTGCCGTGGTGATCTGCCTGCTCGGAGCGGTGGACGACATCTGGGGTCTGGACGCGATCACCAAGCTGGCGGGCCAGACCTTGGCGGCGGGTCTGATGGCGCTGCAAGGAGTGCAGCTGCTGTGGCTGCCCTGGTGGAAGACGACGATCGTTCTCGACTCCACGTCGGGAACGCTGATCACGGTGTTGGCGGTCGTCGTCACAGTCAACGCGGTCAATTTCGTTGACGGGCTGGACGGCCTCGCAGCCGGGCTGGTGGGGATCGCGGCCAGCGCCTTCTTCATCTTCTCCTACATCGTCTCGGTGCAGCAGTCGATCGACCGGGCGGCCACCCCGACCCTGATCTCGGCCATCCTCGTCGGGATGTGCTCGGGCTTTCTGGTGCACAACTTCAGCCCGGCTCGGATCTTCATGGGTGACTCCGGATCGATGCTGATCGGCCTGCTGCTGGCGTCGTCGACGATCACCTTGACCGGTGGGGTGAGCTTCGGCGTGCTGGGCAGCGCCGACCTGTTCCCCACCCTGCTGCCGCTGCTGCTGCCCTTCGCGGTCCTGGCCGTGCCCTTCGCGGACCTGCTCCTGGCGGTGGTGCGCCGCACCAGGGCGCGACGCTCCCCGTTCGCCCCTGATAAGCAGCACCTTCACCACCGCCTCCTGGAGATCGGTCACTCCCACCGGCGGGCGGTACTGATCATGTACGGGTGGACGGCGCTGATCGCCTACGGCGCCGTCGGCTTCGCCAGGCTCCCCATGGGCGTTGCCGTCATGGTCGTGGCCGCGGGTGTGGTGGGTCTGCTGGTCCTGGTCGGCTGGCCGAGGCGCCACCGGCAGCTACCAGCCTGAGGCGCCGCTTTGCGAGCGCCCCAGGGTCGGTGGAAGGATGCCTGACGTGTACAGTCCACCTGAAAATGCTGGACCTGACACCCCGCTCGGCGGTCAACTGACCCCGGGCGATTTCCACACGGAAGCCAGTGCTCGGACGGCGACGTACCGGCACATCGCAGGCGGAGGGAGCACCGATGACGCGCTCGATGCTTCTTGGCCGTTCGGGCGCCGCAGTCACCGCCGCCCGTGAGCGCTCCCGACCCGGCGCCGCCCGGGCCGTCGCGGTCCCCGAAGCCGCTTCCGTCTGCGGCGGCCTTCCTCGGGCTCGGGGCTACCGTGGCGGGATGTGTAGGGCTGGGGGTGCTACTCGGCATCTGGCTGGACGCGCGGGCGCACACGTCACCACTGTTTCTGATGCTCGGACTGCTGTTGGGCGTGGCCAGTGCTGTGTGGACGGTCGTCGTCCAGGTGCGCCGCTTCCTCTAGCTTCTCGAGGGGTGGCGTAGCCGGCGTGCTGGGCGACCTCGAGGTGACCTCGCTCAACCGCGTCCTGCGGCCAACGATGCTTATCGCGGTGGGGCTGGGAGCGGTCGGCTTCGTCGTGGCCGCGCTGATCTCGCAGCCGTTGGCCGCTGTCGGCATCGCCATCGGGGTCGGACTGGGAGTGGTGAACTTCCGTCTTCTCGCCGCCGGTGTCGTGAAGCTGCCCGTCGACGGCACTGACACCAAGCTGGTGAAGCGGCTGATGCGCAGCCGCAGCCTGCTGCGGCTGACCGTGCTCACAGCGGTCGTGATCGTCGGCGTGCTCATCGCCCCCGCGCTCGGGATGGGACTGGCGATCGGGCTCGTGCTGTTCCAGCTCGCCTTCGTGGCCAGCGCCGGGCGAGCAGTCCTGAGGGAGGGGATCTCGTGATCGCGGCCGGGCCGACCATCCAGATCGGGGACCACGCGGCAACCGCGCAACTGTTCGGCATGACCATCAGTCTGGACATCGTCTGGAGCACGCTGTTCGCCGCTGCCGTCGTGCTCGTCACCGGTTTCATGATGCGCTCTCGGGTCACCTCGGGCGTACCGGGGAAGCTCCAGCTCTTCTGGGAGACCCTGGTCGAGCAGGTCTGCGAGCTCACCGACTCCGCGATCGGTCCCAAGGGGCGCAAGTACGTCCCCCTCGCGGTGACCATCTTCTTCTTCCTGCTGGTCTGCAACTGGATGGAGATCATCCCCAGCGGCCACAACCCCGAACGGCTCCCTCCGCCGACCGCCGACATCAACCTGCCGTTGGCCATGGCCCTGACGGTCATCGTGCTCGTGCACGTCGAGTCAGTTCGCGCCCGGGGGGCGAAGGGGTACTTCAAGCACTACCTCCAGCCGAACCCGATCTTCCTACCCATCAACGTGATCGAGGAGCTCACCAAGCCGATCACGCTCACCTTCCGGTTGTTCGGCAACATCTTCGCCAGCGTGTTGATGGTCGCGGTGATGGTGGCCCTGCTCCCGGTCTACCTGGTGCCGTTCGGGGAGCTGATCTGGAAGCCGTTCGCCTTGTTCATCGGGGCGATCCAGGCGTTCATCTTCGCTCTGCTCACGATCGTCTACCTGAGCATCGGCACGTCCGTCGAGGAGCATTGACGATGCCTGCACCAGACGTCCGGGCCCGCTTCGCTGGACTGGTCTTCCTGACACCTTGGGTTCCGCCCGGCACGCACAGCACCTAGCCACCCTGACTGACCGGCCCCACCCGCCGGGGCACACTCACCCAGATTCAACAGATCACTTTCACTGGAGGAATTCATGGCAGCAGATGCTGGTCTCGACAACGCGATCCGCATCGCCGGGGCGCTCGTCGGTGGCGGACTCGCCTTGGCGGGCGGTGCGGCGGGCGCGGCTATCGGTGACGGCCTCGTCGGCAGCCAGACCATCGCCGCGATCGCTCGTCAGCCCGAGATCGAGTCGAAGGCGCGTCAGTACTTCTTCCTGACTGTCGGTCTGGTCGAGGCGGCGTACTTCATCAACCTGGTCTTCATGGTCGTCTTCATCTACGTCTTCTCAGCCAAGTAGTTGGCCGTGCTCACCTCGTCAATCTTCCTGCTGCCCAACGGGACGTTCTTCGTTGAGCTCGCGATCTTCCTGGTCATCATCTGGCTGATCGGGAAGTACATCCTGCCGCCGGTCAATACGGCGATGGAGCAGCGGCAGGAGCACATCCGCAGCTCACTGGAGGCGGCCGACGCCGCTCGGGCCGACGCCGCCGCGGCGGACGACGAGCGTCGTGCCGCGCTGGATGAGGCCCGCAAGCAGGCCAGGGAGATCGTCGCCCAGGCGAACCGGACGGCCGACCAGGTCAAGGCCGAGATGGGTGGGCGCGGTCAAGCCGAGTTCGACCGGATCCTGGCCAACGCCGAGGCCGAGGTGGAGCTCGCCCGCCGTCGTGCCCTCGAGCAGGCCTCGACCCGTATGGGGGAGCTGGTGCTGGACGTCGTCGAGCGGATCATCGGCCGGGAGGTCGACGCGGCCACCCACCGCGACCTGATCGACGAGGCGGTCGCCGCCCTCAACGCGACCGGCGCCGCGGCGACGGCTGGGTCTGCCGGCGCCCGCCCGTGAATCCCAGCCTGGCCGGCTATGCGGCGGCCGTGATCGACGCGGTCCGAACCGCCGAGCCGGGGGACGCTGCGTCCCTCGCGGTCTTGGCGGCGGAGCTGGAGTCGGTCGACGTCCTGGTCGAGGGCAACGCCCAGCTTCGGACGGCGCTGACCGACACCGCGGTGCCGCCGAGCTCTCGCCGCGCCGTGGTCGACGACCTGCTGCGCGGCAAGGTGTCCGACCCTGCCCGACGGACCGCCGTCTACGCCTGCGGCGCCGTATCGGCTCCGGAGGTTCCGCTCGCCCTGAAATGGCTCAGCCACCGTGCGCGGCACGCCGCCGAGGGTGTGCTGACCGAAGAGCCCGCACTCGGACACTTGCAGTCACGCAACCGAGTGGCCGGTTTCGCCACCGCGGTCTTCGAAGGCCTGTCGGTCTCAGAGCTGGAGGAGCTCGAGGACGAGCTCTTCCGGTTTGCCCGTACCGTCGAAGCCGCTCCCGCTCTGCGATATGCCCTGTCTGACCGCGACCTGCCTCTGCAGGCCCGGCATGGGGTGGTCGCGCAGCTGCTCACGGGCAAGGTGTCGACCGCGGCGGTGGATCTGGTGCAGTACACACTCACCGGAGGTCGCCCACGAGACTTCGTCGGCACTATCGACTTCTTGGTCGAGCAGACGGCTAGGGCGCGTGGCTGGCGGGTGGCCCGGGTCCGCGCCGCCCGCGAGGTCGACCCGGACGAGAGCAGCCGGCTCTCGCAGACCCTGTCGGCGCTGACCGGTGCGCCCGTCGAGCTCCAGGTTTCCATCGACGAGTCGCTGCTGTCCGGGGTGCTGGTAGACATTGGCGACCTGCGCGTCGACGCCACCGCCCGCGGCCGGCTGGACGCCCTGCGCGAGCACCTGCTCAACGCAGACTGGGACCGGGGTCCGCTGGCCGACGACGTCGACGCAGCGGTGCACCACGAGCCCGATCACGACTCCGACGAAAGCGACGACAGGGAGCACGGGAATGGCTGAGCTGACGATCGACGCGAGCGAGATCACCGAAGCGCTGCGCCGGCACGTCGCCGAGTACACCCC
>Ga0075028_100000263_pt1 | contig 19176 bp, 19 predicted proteins | sample LitLauG_LLR_2014_FD_71390 | JGI IMG/M metagenome (GOLD analysis project Ga0075028, IMG submission 71390) | Freshwater sediment microbial communities from Pennsylvania, USA - Little Laurel Run_MetaG_LLR_2014 | ecosystem: Environmental > Aquatic > Freshwater > Creek > Sediment | place: USA... | reverse complement strand
ATGTTGCCGAAGACACCAAAATCCGATTGGCGGGGAAGTATGAAGCGGTAGTTGGCGTTGGCGAACCAATCGAGGCGCGTGCCTTTGTGGTCCCAGGCATTTCTGGTGAACAAACCAGGCCCGTGCCACTGCAGCCACTTCTTTTCCACGCGAAATCTGCGCAACGTGAATTGATTGAAGTTGCGGACATCGGGCCGCACGAAGAAGCCGGTAGCGGTTTGAAAGTTTTCCGCAGTGTCATCGTAGTTGCCAAAGTGCTGCCAATTGCGCGAGCTATATTCTTCATACAGGTTGTAGGCGGGGCCGCCTTTGTGTGTGCCGTCGTTAAATTTGGTGTATCCAGTAATCGCCTGCGCGGTCACCTTCCAGTTCGGGGTCAACTTCAATTTCGTATCGATGCCGCCGATGCGGTTGGCTCCGATGATGCAGGCGTCAGAGGTGCATAGCGTTTTGGCCGGTGAAACTGTGTGCAACTCCCGGTCGGTATAAATCAAGCCGATCGAAGATTCCTTGAGGATATCGTGGCTGATCCGCACGATTCCAAAATTAGCTTTGGCCCCCCAAAGTGGATCCGAGGAGGGTACGCTCCCACCCGGCGACTTGTCGTTAGCAAAAAGCGCCCCGATCGCCCAGGGCCCCATCTTTCCCGTCAGCCGCACGCCGTATTCCGGGTCCACGATGTTTCGGGTGAAGAGAAGGTTGATGGGTGTATCGAAGAACGTTGAATTTTCGAGAAAAAAGGGTCGTTTTTCCGGAAAAAGAACTTCGAATCTCTGGTTCACCGTGATTTGCGGTGTATCGGATTCCACCTGCGCGAAGTCCGGGTTGATGGTGGCGTCCAGGACCAGCGAATCGTGGATGACCCCCTTGGCATCGAGGCCGATTCGAGGCTCGATATGCTTTCCGTGAAAATGGGGGTGGTTGGGATCGCGGTAGTCCAGATCGCGAAAGGTCCGTTCCGAGACGGAGGGAATGAATTGCAGATTCCGTCCAGGCGAGATCTTATTGATTCCATCCATCTGCGTTTCCTGGCTCAGGAAGCCCTGTTTGCCGCTGGAAATGTGCGGATAGAACGCGAACTCGTTGTTCCGCTTTATGTCTCGCTCAAAGAAAATGCCCCAGGTCTGGTTCTCCTGCGGAGAGAAGCGCAGCGACTTGAAAGGGACTTCAAACCAAACTACATACCCCTTGGAGGTGATTTTCGCGTCGGACTTCCACACCATGTCAAACGAGTAGTCCGGGTTCGAACCTTCTGTCCAGATTCCGTCCTGTTGCACGCCCAGCGGGTTCAGATAAAAGAACACAGCGTGCTGCTTATCGTGAAACGTGTCCACGACGAAACCGAACTGATCATCGTCGTCGATGGCCTCGCGCCGTGCCAGGCGCGCGCGAATGCCGCGCAGTTCCGTGTCAAAGCAGATTGCAACGACATACAGGTTCTTGTCCGTGTACCCGAGGTAAGCTTCCGTCTTCTGAGAAATCGGCGCTCCATCCTTAGGGTCCCTCTGTTGAAAACCTTCGATCTTCAACATCTTGCCAGCAATCTCTGGCGAGGCCTGCATGCCTAGAAAATCGTTGAGGGTCGGCCCTTTTTCCAGGTGCGGGATGTGCAAGGTAGCGAAGGGAGTGCCGAGAGCGCCTTGGGCTGGGTCGTCCTTTCGGGGGCGTCCTGCCGCGCGGACGGGTGGTGCCAGCACGAGAAAAAACGCGATCGCGGCCACTCCCAGAATTGGTTTCATAATTGATTTGTACTTCGGGTCTATGGCGCGTCACAACGGAGGGTTAGACCAACGAGCTAGGAAAACGTTAGATCATTTCTCGGTTCTGCTGCGCGGAAGTACACTCACTACTATGGACTGGGGAAGGAGAAGCCGGGTGTTCCTTTTGGGCGCTCCCCTGGCATTGATTCCCGCCACTGCGTTTCTGCCGGCATTTGTTTTGTTTTTCCTGCGCTACACAATAACGGGCGCCCCCTGGCAAGCGTCCATGTTCGCAGCGCTGGCGTTCGCGCCGGTTGTTTTCCTAGAAGTGCTGGGTTCGGTTCTGCTGGGATTTGCCGGATTCGAATCGCGGTTGAGCTACCTGACTTTGCTGGCAGGGGCAGCGATGGTGTTGCTGGTTATTGTGTCAGCCTACACCGGACTGTTCTTTGGGTTCTATGCTGGCTCGGACGGGTTTCCGCCAGCGACCTGAGAGACCTTCGGGTGTAGGGTCTTTCGACTTCGCATGCCCGCGCTTCCACGCTGGCCTGATTCGCTCAAGATGACAGGGGAAGAGTTAATCCCAGCGAAAGGAACCCCGAAGTCTATCGAGAACTTCTAGCGGCCGGTTCCGCCCGCCATCTTCTTGACCATGGCCAAGACGAGCTTTCGGTCGCTCTCGTTTAACTGGGCGGTGTAGCGACGCATCTGTGTCACAAAGCGGAGTTCGTCCTCGCTGAGCTTCGGCAGGTTCTTGGCGCTGCTCTCGTGGCCATTCTCCATGAAAAATTGGGAGAGAGGCATGTCCATGGCCCCGGCGATCTTGGCAAGAGTGTCGAGCGAGGGCACGGTGTGGCCATTCTCGACGCGGGAGAGATAACAGCGGAGCAGCCCGGTGCGCTTCTCAATATCGCCCTGAGACATGCCCTTTTGCAGGCGGTAATCCTTGATCGTAATTCCGATATCCATAAGGGCAGGAGGTTGGAAACGTGCAACCCGAGCAAAGGGCATAGTAATTAGTTTGGTACCTGTTGGCAAGTGGAAATCGTGGATGGGCTGGATTCACGAAACCCGCAGTTTCCGGCGTAATCTTGCGTCTCCGGGATCCGCATGTTCTGCTGAGGTTTGCCCGTAGGCGGAGGCGCTAGATTAACCACTCGACGCAAAGTCCGAATGCTCGCGCGGAGTCCGATCTAGGCTCGGATCGTGCCATGCGGCCTACCGATTGGGATTTGCGGGAGTCCCGCCGCTATCTTCCGACGGCCACAGAACACGAGCGGTTGGATTTTGCACAGCGGCAGATTCGCGCGCGACGACGCACGACTTTGCTGCTGGAATTCTATCGACGCTACCGCTGTCACCTCTCAGACCTTCATTTGCTCGGAACCTGTGCGGTCACGCTAGGTCGGTTTGCGGGGTGCTCCGCTGAATTTGATGAAATGGGCGAAGAGTTCATGCCTTGTGACGCCGCGGGCGTGCCGCTCACAGCTGAATGGCGGGCGTATGCGGAAGCATGTGACAGTGGGCGTCCGTGGCAAGTGCGCGACGAGTTGTGGCTGGCGGCGCACATGCAAGACATGGCGCGGATGCGGGAGACCGGGCTGGAGGATCGATTTTACGAGCGTGCCGGGGCGCACGCGGGCGATGCTATCTGGGAGTTGACGAAGCAGCACGTGGAAACGACGCTCGGAACAAGGCTTATGGACCGGATCGCGCTGGACGGCGATATGCCCTACGAGACCGCGTTCGCGCACAGTCTGGGAGCGGGTTTCGCGCGCCTGTGCACGGTGAACTTGCAGCTGGTGCGCCGCTTCTGCTGGGAGGGGTTTCGCGCCGTTCTACTGCCTGCGCAGACATCGCATCCGGAGCTGGCGAGCTATCGGCGAACCGCTCTGCATGCGGCTCGTTACTGCTTCACCGCTTGGAACGCGTCCGGGGTCTACAGACGGGGTATGCGCGAGCAGGAGAGGGGCCGGCGCAACGCGGAGGACGGTTGGCCCCTCCTGGCAGACGTGCTGGGCGAGCGGGTAGCCGAAGTGCATCCGTTGATCGTGGACTTCTATCGCAATCCAGCGCGGTTTCAGGTACGGGTGAAAGTGGACCTGCATACGCTGCCAGCGAAGTTTTGGTCGAGAGTCGTAACGCTGCTGATCGGCCAGGGGCCTTACCAGGAAAGCGGATCCGAAGTGGATGCGCAGTTTCGCGTGTTCCGGCGGCGCGATGGGTCGATGCATTTTGTCCGCGAAATTTTTATGGGCGAGGCCTTGAGAGTATTTGATTCCGACTTCATTGTGCGGCGCGTAAACGGAGCGGCCACGTTGTTCGAAGTATTCGTTGACCAGCATATTGAAGTCGAGATGTCCGTGACGCCTTTGCCGGGTGGGTCGCTCAGCATTCGCGCGACGAGGTTTTACTATCGCGGGATGCGGATCCCCTGTCCGGGGTTGCGGGTCGAATTTAAAAGCCACGCGCTCAACGATGGCGCGGGAGAGATGCTGCAGATTGAAGGCCGTCTTGCGATGCGGCCGGATACGCGACTGGGGCGTGTTCTGGCGCATCGCGTGCTCGGGAGGCCTGAGCTGCTTGGGGCGATACGTTACGAGGCTCGTCCGCTAGCGGCAGCTTCCGCGAGCGGTTCTTTTTCGTAGAGTGCGTGCGTCATCATGTGCCGAGCGCATCGCGTGTATTTATACGACGTAAATATCGCGATGGGACAGGCGGGTGCCTGCCGACACATCAGTTTAGTTATTTCAAATTCGCGGCCAAAAACGCGACCGTGCGCTTCCAGGCGTCCGCGGTGTCATCGGGGCGGTAGCCGTCTTTGTTGACGGGGTTCTGGAAGCCGTGCCCTGCATCGGCATATTCTTTGACCTCGATTTTCTTGCCGAGTTTTTTCATAGCAGCTTCGAATTTGGCGACGTCGTCCGGGGTAATGCCCTGATCTTTGGCGCCGAATAGTCCGAGGATGGGAGCGTGAATTTTGTCCAGGCTGGCGGGTTCCGTCACCAGGTGGCCGTAGTTGATGACCGTCGCTGCGAGGTCGGGAACCTCAAGGGCGGTTTGCAGGGAATAGCCTCCTCCCATGCACCAGCCGATGGAGCCGACGCGGTCCTTCTTGACGTTGGGCTGGTCGCGCAGGAAGGCGACGGCTGCGCGGAGGTCACGTCCGGCACGGTCTTCGGGGAGGCCGCGCATGAGTTCGTGCGCCATTTCCGGGTTTTCAGCCACTTTGCCGTGATAGAGGTCTACGGCCAAAGTTACGTAGCCTTGTTCGGATAGCTTGGAGGCTTGGTCTTTGACCCAGTCGTTGAGGCCCCACCACTCATGAATTACGACGATAGCTGGGAAGGGGCCTTTACCCTCGGGGGCGTAGAGAATGCCGTTTACAGTTTCGTCGCCGCTCTTGTAAGAGACGGGCTTGCCAGTAGCGGCGAAAGCGGTGCTCGCGAAGAGAGTGGCGGCGAGAAGTAGGATAGCTGTCGTCTGCGTTGCGTTCTTCATAAGTCCATCTCCATGTAAAGTGCGCCCGCGATCGGATTCGACCTGTAGGGATCGATTTCTCGGAAGCCCAGGCGACGGTAGAGGGCAATGGCGTCGTCCATCGTGCCTGCTACCGTATCGAGGCGGATGCGTTTGAATCCGATGCTAGCAGCTTCGGCCAGGATACGCTGGGCGAGAGTTTTCCCCAGGCCGAGACCGCGAAAGTCTGGTCGGATGTAGAGACGCTTCATCTCGCAGGAAGTAACGTCGAGGCGATGAAATGCGCCGCAGCCGGCGAGCTTTCCGTCGTGCTCCGCGAGGAAAAGGCGGCCATCGGGAGGGGCGTAGTCCCCAGGCAGTTGCGCGAGTTCTTTGTCGAAATTCTGGAAGCAGAGGCTGAAGCCGAGGGACTGCGCGTATTCGAGGAAGAGTTCGCGAGCCTGGGTGATCTGGGACGGCGTTTCGACTTGGAAGATGGCGAGCATGGACTTCAAAATTCTATCTCGGGATGAGGGAAGTTTGCGCTTGCTCGGCGTACCGGATTGCACGGCCGAGGGCGGCCGTCCCTACACGAGCTCGCATCCCGGCTTAAGCAGCGCGGGTTACGCTGGGCTGCGCAGCGTCGAGGATCTGCGTTTGCCTATACGTGTACAGAATGCGGTGAATCACCGTGATGTTTCCCAACACGGCGATCACCCACAATGCCGGAGCCATCCGGTTGAACAAGGCGCCGATGATGAGCAGCACGAGGCGCTCGGGGCGTTCTAAGAAACCGACGCGGCAGGAACCGATGAGCGATTCCGCTCGAGCGCGAGCGTAGCTCACCATCACCGCACCCATCATCACGATCGCGGTCAACACAACATAAAAGAAACGATTGCCGCGAGCGTAGAAAACAAGCAGACCGAAAAACAAGGATGCGTCGGAGTAACGATCGACAACAGAATCAAAAAATCCTCCGAAGCGCGTCACCTGATTGGAAGCGCGAGCGACAGCGCCGTCGACGAGATCGAAAAAGCCCGAACCGATGATGACCAGGCCTGCGTAGAAAAACATCCGCTGCTGATTCCCAGCGGTGGCATAGCCGAACAGGAACGCCGCAACGGTATTGACGCCAAGGCCGAGAAGAGTGAGCGCATTCGGATTGATGCGAGCCAGCGCCAGCCAGTTAACGATGGCATCCAGCAGGACGCCGCAGGCTTTTCCGACTTCTTTCGTCCAGCTCATGTTCCTTTAGGCCGTCCTGTTGAGTTACTCGCCTTGGTCGTGCATCGTGACGAGCTTCAGAATTTCGATTTCGCGGTTGCCGCCGGGCGTGACGATCGTTGCCGAGTCACCGACCTTCTTGTTGATGAGGGCCCGTCCAATCGGCGAGGTCGTCGAAATTTGCCCCTTGGTGACGTCGGATTCTTCGGAGGTGACGAGCTTGTACTCGATTTTTTCATTCTTGAGGTTGTCAAAAATGACGACGGTCGAACCGAGCCCGGCGCGGTCGTGCGGGATATTGGCCAAGTTCATCAGGGAGAGATCCGACATGCGCTTTTTCAACTGGCCGAGGCGCGCCTGCACGAACTCCTGCCGCTGCTTCGCCATGTGATATTCGGCGTTTTCGCTGAGGTCGCCAAGGGCGACGGCGGTCTTAATCTCTTTGGGAAGCTCGTGATTGAGCTCGTGCTCCAAGAGGTTGATTTCTTCCTGAAGCTTTCGCTTGATGTGTTCCGTCATTGGCTTGTGAGCGTCTTCTGGGCGCAGTCTGCGGTTCTGTCGCATTATACCGCCCTGGCAGGGTTGCGGCGGAAGGACATGTGGGCCTTCGGTGGAAATAGGAATTAGGCCAAGCTGGGCCATCGGCCGATTGGCCAACCAGAACCCGTAATAACTTAACAATCAACAACTTACACGACGCAGCTTAGGTTCTTATAACTCCCCTTTAGTGGTATTTTCAGCCGTAAAGTGCTGACCTTATTGACCGCCAGAGGCTTCGAGGACTACACTCAGGGGTAGAGCGCTTTCGGTTCCTTCCGCGCTTTTTGGGTGTCCTGCATGATCGCTAGTGACTCCGTTTTTCACATCGGTGACAAAGTTGTCTATCCGAACCACGGGGTGGGCATTATTGAACAGATCAGCAGCCAGACCATCGGCATGAATGTCCAGCAGTTCTACCTGCTCAAGATCAAAGCCAGCAGCCTGAAGGTGATGATTCCTTGCCATAACGTGGGCAATGTGGGCCTGCGCAAAGTGGTCCGGAACATTGAGGTGAAGGAAATCCTCGATTATCTGATGGCGGGTGCGGTAGCCGCCTCGACGGATTGGAAAGACCGCTTTAAAGAGAATTCCGAGCGCATGCGGACCGGCTCACTTCTTGACGTCGCCGCCGTGCTCAAAGGACTGGTAGTCCTGAGCCAGCAAAAATCGCTCTCCTTCCGCGAGAAAAAGATGCTGGAGCGGGCGCGCTACCTGCTGGTCAGCGAACTGGCCATGTCGAAGAATTGCGACGAGCCGCAGATTGAAGAACTGCTATCCGATGCCTTGGCGAAGGCTAAGCTGCCTTTCCCAAGCGCGGAAGTGTTCGAAGCTTAAGGCTTCAGCTCAAACAGCGTCCCGCAGCCGTTCAAACAGACCTCGGGATTACCGAAGTAGCCAGCCAGCACCGTGGCCCCGTAGAGGTTGTTGGCGAAGTCCTGAACCAATGAGCCGACCGGACCGCATCCTTCAGTTCCTCCTGCAATATTATGCAAGTTGGTTAGGTTGCCTTGAAAGTCCAGCTTGAAGACCGTTCCGCAAATACTTGTGTTTGGGCCAGATTGGGTTGTCCCAAATAGGGCTGCGGAAAAATCTCCGGTAGAACCCAGAATTACAGAGACCGGAACACTGCCGTCCGAACCGCCATGAAAGGAGTGCAGAACTGTCTCCACACCCTTGGTGTCGATTTTGAACACAACGCCGCAACCCTCCCCGCCGCTGTAGGGGCAGGTTAGATCACCGCCAGCAGAGGCGGTACCGTAGAGATTGCCTGCGGCGTCCAGCACAAGGCCGCCGGAGGGGCTGGCGCCATCCTTTCCACCTGTGAAACTGTGAAGCACGCTCTTTTTGCCGGTCGAATCTAGTTTGAATATTGTTCCGCAGCCTCCGACCGGGATACAGCCTTTGCCGCCTCCATGGGTGGTTCCAAAGAGGGTGCCCGCGCTGTCGCGAATCAAGCTGCTCGGCTCAGATCCCGCCGCATTCCTGGGGAACGGGTACAAAACCTTGTGCTGGCCCGCCGGCCTCAGCTCAAAAACGGTTCCACAGCCCCCACTGTTCGGGCACAACGGATCGCTGCTGCCGCCCCCTAGGAGCGTGGTGCCGTACAGATTTCCGGCCGGGTCCCGGACCAAGTACGACCCTGGTAAATCTCCGTCGTCGCCACCGGCGAAGTTGTACAGCTCCTTGTAGCCGCCAGTCGTACCCACTCTGAACACGAGTCCGTGGTTCAGACCGCCACCGGCCACGCCATACAGATTGCCGTTCCCGTCCAGTACCAAGCCCGACGACGCCAGCCCATGCGCGCCGCCCAGGAACGTATGGAGAACGGTCAAGTTTCCGGAAGCAGCAAGCTTGAACACCGTTCCGCAGCCTTCATGCAGCGACTTGTTGCAGGAGTTATCGCCGCCAAAATGTGTTGTACCGAAGAGGTTGCCGTTCGCATCCCGAACCATGGTGGCAGTCGATGGGTTGGCTCCGTCGGCTGCGCCTGTGAACGAATACAACACGGTGAAAGTTTGCGCGTAAGCCGATGGAAGCGCGAGACAAGCGGCCAGCAGGAATGCTAGCGGGGAAATCCGTAACTTGGCCATGAGAAACCAGTAGAATCGTAGCACGCCTTGTGCTTTCAGAACGGTGAAGACTATGTAAATTCCCAGTCGAGGCGGGTGGCCGGCAGAAGCCTATAATCGCCGTGAGTGTCTGAGTCCGCCCTTAGTTCCTTTCACGATCCGCCTCTTCGCGGGCGCGTGCTCGCGCTTGATGTTGGTGCGCGGCGCATCGGCGTCGCGGTTACGGACCCCCTTAGCATTACCGCGCAGGGTCTCGAGACCATTCAGCGGAAGAACAAGAAGACCGACTTTGCGCAATTGGAAGCGGTAATTCGCCAATATGAAGTTACGGAGTTAGTGGTCGGCTATCCTCTGCGGTTGAGCGGGGAAATCGGAATTCAGGCCGAGAGGATGACGCTCTTTGCCGCTGAACTCGAGAAGCGCTTCCAGATTCCAGTGCACCTTTTCGACGAGCGGCTGACTTCGACCGAAGCGAACCGGGTGTTGAGGGAATCGGAGATCAGCATCGAAAAGCGCGCCAAGGCCGTGGACCGCATGGCGGCTGTTCTGATTTTGCAAGCCTGGATGGAGACTCGGAGCAATAGCGAGATCCGTGCCGCCCGAGAGTAATTTCGTTTTACGTTGAGGTCGCTTTATCCCTGGGCGACGTTGACCCGCGATACAACGACCCGGGAAATCACGGTCCGGGAAATCATATGCGCAAGACGATAGCCCAGGTGCTCCGATTATGAAACGACAAAGAAAGAGATGGGTTAGGCGCGTTTGTTCCTAGGGCAGTTTGAGCGTCTGGAAGCGGTGCGATGCCCTATTTTCAAGAAGTGCTGGCAATTGTCAGCGGCTCGCCTTAGAATGCCGCCGTTCACAAGGGGGCTCCATGATTTTAGGCATGTCTACCGCTTCGTTCACATCTCTGCATGTGATCTTGAGCTTGATTGGAATCGTTGCAGGTCTCGTTATGCTGTTCGGCATGTTCGCGGCGAGGAAGTTGGAGAGATGGACTCTTCTATTCTTGGTTACAACGATGTTGACGAGTCTTACGGGTTTCCTTTTTCCATTCGATTCCGCTCACCTCACGCCGGGGTTTAAGGTCGGTGTCATTTCTGTGGTGCTGTTGATCGTCGCGATTGTGGCGCTCTATGTCCGGCATCTTGTAGGTCGTTGGCGCTGGATCTACGTCGTTACGGCGGTGATGGCGCTGTATTTGAACGTATTTGTCCTGATTGTGCAGTGCTTCGAGAAAATACCCGCCTTGCATGCGCTGGCGCCGACGCAAAAAGAACCGCCGTTCGCGATTGCACAGCTGGTCGCGTTGGTTTTGTTCGTATTCTTTGGTGTGCGGGCAGTGAAGCGGTTCCGCCCGGATTGATCCTCCTTGGTCGAGCAAAGTCATCGCACGGCTACGCTCCTGGTTTTTCGATAATTTCTGGAACGACCTCCACCGGGAAGTTGACGGACTTTGCGATGAAGCAATAGCGATGGGCTTCCTGGTGGAGGGCGATGGCTTTGTCGCGATTGTCGCCGGCCATGGTGGTCACTGACGGCTTGAGTTGGACGGCGACGAACGATCCCGAGCCGTCTTCGTTTTCTTGCAGTACGCCGGACGCCCGATCACGATACTCGACGACTGTTACGTGGTTGACTGCGCACAGGTGCAGATACCACAGCATGTGGCACGACGAAAGAGCGGCCACTAGCAGCTCTTCCGGATTGTAGCGGGCAGCGTCGCCGCGGAAGTCGGGGTCGCTGGAGCCAGGAATCGTCGGCTTGCCGTTGCAGGAGATCGTGTGATCCCTGCGATAGCCTTTGTACGTCTTGGTCCCGGAGCCATCGTTGCCGGTCCATTCGATCTGTACTTGATAGGAGTGTTGTTTCATTTTAGGGAGCCGCCCGTACTTGGGGCCTCGGACATCCAGGCCTGGGAAACGGCTTGCCCTTTCTCCAGATTGTCTACGACTAGAATCAGCTGATGATCGTGGTCGCTGTAGAGCACCTCGATATTGACTCCCGCCTCCGCCATGCGGCGTGTGATTTTGCCGAGCTGTCCGGGCTCGTCCTGGCGAAGGCGCTGGACTAGCACCTCGCGCACCTCGACGACACGGATGCCCGCCGCTTCGAGCGCGCGGCGCGCCGCTGGTCCATCCTCGAACAGGAAATGCGCGATGCCGGTGCCGCCAACAGCGAATGCGCCGCCGCCTTCGATGCTCACGCCTGCGCGGCCGAGCGCGTCGCCCATTTCCGCGAGCGCGCCGGGCCGGTCCCCCAGAGCAATCGACAAATCGTGCATGTTAGCCTCCACTGAAGCAGCCCCGCTCGCCGGATTCACTGCTTTACTGTGGCGTTACTATTCCGGCACAACTTCGATCTGTTCCAGCGAGATCGCGTTCGAGCCGCCTCGGTCATACACGTGGCCGGTAATCTTCACCAGCTTGCCCGCCAGCGGAAGGAGCTTCGGGCGCACATCTACGTCCGGCATCTCCGCGGAAATCGGATGATACACGCGCTCGTCCTTTGTGAGCACCACCAACGGAGAGCCCGCGCGCGCACAGGCTTCGACACAGCCGTTGGGAAGCGGCTTTACGACTTCCCGGAAACGGTGGACGCATCCGCTATCGCGAAGGTAGCCGACGATGGTGACTGACGGCGGTTCCTTCTCGTTGGGTTTCTGAACCTCATTGCGTTCCTGAGCAGAAACGGCGCCGAGAGTGAATAGGAGAGCGGTTACGACCAGGGCGTTCATAGAGCCTCCTCGAAAATGGTGCCTACATAGCGGACCTGCATTTTCAGGCTACCAAGCGCAGCGAATCTATGTTTCAATGGTCATTGAACTATGAATGTAACCTCAATTTCGAGCCTGGCGGGACTGATCGGTGAAGCTGGCCGAATTCAGATGTTAACGTTGCTGCTGAGTGGCAATGGCCATTCGGCGGCCGAGTTGGCTCTTGCGGCGCAAGTATCCGCGCAGACGGCGAGTTCGCATCTGGCGAAATTGATGGCCGGAGAGCTTATTGTCTACGAACAAAAGGGAAGGCAACGGCTCTACCGCCTGAAGAGCGCGGAGGTCGCAACGGCCATCGAGGCGCTAGGCGCGCTGGCGCAAACCCCGGACGAAGCCGCAATGCCGCAGTTGCGCTTTGCGCGGACCTGCTACGACCATCTTGCCGGTGCGTTATCGATTGCGCTACGCAACGAGTTGCTGAAGCGTGACGTCCTGCGGCCGCGGGGAAGTGAGTTTCTTCTGACCGAATCCGGGGAGAAGTTCTTGAGCAGACTGGAAATTGACGCGGCGCCGTTGCGCCAGCTACGCCGTTCTTTTGCGCGCAAGTGTCTGGACTGGACCGAGCGGCACCACCACCTCGGTGGCGCCCTGGGAGCGGCGCTGCTGACCAGTTTCAAGCGCTCCAAGTGGCTGGCTTCCATCGATGGAACGAGAGCAGTTCGCCTTACCCACCAGGGAGAGGTAGGATTCGAGCGCGCTTTTGGGATTCGCGCACGAGCAATGCGATTGCAATCGCAGGGTTAACTGCGCCTTAGCTCACAACTTTGGCTGAACTTCCACAGGGTTCGGCAGACGCACAGTTTCCTTCTGATCGCCGATGAGGACTTTCTGCCCGTGCTGCCGGTAGTGCTCAATCACCGCAGGTTTGGCCCAGTCGAGATCCCAGCCGTCTTCAATGGCAAGGATCGTATAAGTGCCTGGGATGATCTGGCGTAACGCGAAGCTTCCGTCGAGATCGCTCTGATCGCGGCGGAAGAGTTCCAGGTTGGCTTCGGGATTTTGAGGCACAAGAACGACCATGGCCGCGCTGGCCGCTTTGCCCGATTTCTTGGCAAATCCTTCGATTGTGACCGAGCCACCAATCAAATCCAGAGACACGCTGTGGGACGAGCCGGCGGCAACAGTAAGGGAATGTCCGGGCTGAGTCTGTTCTCCGGAAGTGATTCTGAAAACGGAATATATCTTCGCCGGAGAGAATGCAACCACTTCATAGTCGCCCGGCTCAAGCCCCGCGAAGTCGGCTTCTCCCTTCTCGTCGATAGCGGAAGTGCCTGCATTTGTACCCTTGGCGTCGCGCAGAATCACCGTTAAGCCCACGGGAAGCTTGTCTGCGCCTCGGAGGTGAACCTTGGCCCTGACCGATGCAGTGGCCGTTCCGTCCGAAGGATCCAGTTCTTGTCCGTCAGTATTGAGAAATATGTCGGCATGCGTTTTGGCGACGCGTTGGTTTGGCCCGGTTGTCAGCAAGCTATATTTTCCCGGAGCCAGTCCCGCGATTTCATAAACTCCGGGCGAGATTTGCTCCATGGAGCCTTCCTGAGGAATCTGGGCTTCATCAAAAGATGGCTGCTGCAAAATCGGTCGTGTGAGTTTGGCGTCGGTCGAGCGAAACACCAATCGAAGGGCGGGAACAGCGCCGAGATGAAAATCCGCTTCGACATGGTCCCCGGGGTGGAGCGGAATCGGCACAGCGTCGTCTGGCCCGGTAGCGTCCTTGAAGTAGGTCACAGGAAACGCAGCGTCGAGAGCTCGGTCGACTGATGTGGATCCTGCAGTTAGCGAAGATGCGGGATGCACAGCGTACCAAGGCTGCGCCCCGACCGCGGCGTAGTATGTCCCCGCATTCAGCGGCGTAACTTCGTAGGTGCCCAAGTCGTCCGTCGCGACGCCGGAAACCGCGAGAATGCGGCTCACTCCGGAGCTATGATCTTCGCGGTAGATCGTTACTCCGGCGTTGCGAACCGGTTCGCCGACATCATCTAATATCTTGCCTGTGATGGCGGCAGCAGGCGGCAGCCGGAGTATCAGGTTTTCCGTATCCAGGCCCGCACCGGTCACGATCCCAGTCCAGAAATTCTCGTGCTGCTCGTACGCGGAGGCGACGAAACCTCGCTTCGCTCCCTGGAGCGAGTACTTACCCTTGCTGACTTGAAATTGAAAGCGGCCGTCGTCGCCGGTGACCAGCGACTGCGTGTCCTTCGGATCGTTGGTGTTGGTGACGGAAACTTGCGCCCGTGACATGGGTTCCGATGTCATGGCGCTGACGGCGGTTCCTGCGATCTTGAAACTCGCAGCCGCATTAGGCTTGGTTGGCGGCTTGCGGACTTGAGCGTGGAATGCAGGAACGAGATTGGTCGCGACAAGAATCGCCCACACAGCAAGAGCCAGACCATGAGTCCTGGAACGTCGAGCCATCTTCACTCTCCCCTCGTCGTGATCGGCAGCGTTACATGTTCTTTCTGGCCGCCGGTCAAATGAATGATTTGTCCCTTGGCTTCCCATACCCGCATGGCCTCAGGGTTCTGATATTCAAGATCGGTCTGCGGGTGTTTGAAAGCCAGAACGCGATACGCCCCCGGAGGGAGATTGGGCAGGGTAAAAGTTCCATCAGGCAAGGCGACGGCTTCGGTGTATCGTCCGGGACTGTCGCTGGTCGGAAGGCAGTAAATATATGCGAAATTCGTGTGCCCGCCGGGAGCGTTAATACCGAGCTGCGCCGCCAGCGAAACGTTGTAGGGAGTCAGCGCGGGGTCGGCGCCTTCCACCGTGCCGTCAATCTGAGCGCTGTCATCGCGCATGGTGATCTCAATCGCGGGAGTAGCCGCGCCGGTCGCGACCACGAGCGGCTCGCGCAAGAGATCGACTCCACCGGCCATTACGGAGGCGGCATAGCCTCGCGAAGCGTCGATATGAACCCAATAGCGCCCCGGAGGGGTTGCTTCAAGAACCAGCGACCGGTCATTGTGGCCGGAGGGAGGCTGCAGGTGGATGGTGTTCTGCGACCCGAAATCCTCCGCCGCTTCGAGCCGCAGATTCAAATACCGACCCACCCCGCGCAGGTTGCCCGCCTGCGTTTCGCCGGATTCTGCGCCGTTCTCCGCAGATGTGAATTCCTCTTTCACGTTGACCGCAATCGGGTTCGCGGGAACCAGGGTCATTCGCGCGGCCGACGGAACCTCGCGGACAGTCAGAGCCGATTCCCCGGACACCGTTGTCGACCCAAATCCCACAACCTGAACAAGGTAGTTGCCTTGCGGCAGCAGGCCTTCCAGCGTACGAGTCTGCTGGCTGTAACCTAGCGTATAGCCGGGACCACGGCTATCCACGGGCGAAACGCTGATCGCAAGTCCCCCATCAGGCGGCATGCCCGTTACTGGTACTTTCACGGTGTAATAGCGCTGCCGCGTGATCAATAAATCAGTCTCAAAGGTCTGGCCGGGCGACAGGTCGATGGCATCGGCTCCGCCAAAGTCATTGGCCGCTGGGTAGAATACGGGCGGGTATCCGTAAGCTTCTGCGCGTTCCGGCGGCAGAATCGTGACATCACGGTCGAGGGACTCATGCGTGAATACCTTGTAGGTTCCCGCCGGGAGTTCCGCAAAACGAAACTCTCCATTCGAACGCGTTGTAGCCTGTCCAGTCGGAATCCAGTGCGCGCGTCCCTCTTGCACCTGGCGGCGAAAAAGCTCGAGTTGGACCTTATCCGCGCCTTCCGACTCGGAAACCCGTACGCGGCCGATGATCAGAGCTTCTGGAACAAGGGTAAGGGTTACATCCTTGGTCGAGGGCTCGAGTTGTGCGTCCGCAGTTGGCTCCGTAAGGTAGCCGGGTTTCCTTGCGACCAAAGCCGAAGGACGAGTATCGGTTATCGACGCTGCAGTCTGGGCTTGGCCGGGTTGTGGTTTCGTCAGGGAGAATTCGAAATGCCCCTGGCTGTCCGTCATGGTGGCAAAGTGGTTGTCGGGGGACGCCACGAGTGCGCGGGCAATCGGCTCGTGCGTGACGCTATTGAGTATCACGCCGTGAAGAGTATCGGTATCGGGAGTCTGCTCGGAATCCTGAGCGGCTGCCACCGCAGCGATCAGACACATCGCGGTCACCGCAATGGCCCCAGCCGTGGCACGCCATCTATGCTTCACAAATCCGTCCTGCAAAAAATCCCCCATCTCAAGATATTGTGGCCACGGAGCCTGCCAATGCAAACTCTCTCGGACGTATCGCTTTAGACTCCGGCCAATGGCCGTTCGGTAGCCTGTCCGGGAACACAGTGGTGCGGGAACTTTCGGCTTACGACCGGCGGTGCATTCGCGACTCAGTGGAACTCGTTTAAACTAAGGGCAATTGCGAGCTGGTGTCCCTCTTGAACCCGCATGGAGTTACGATGCGGCTGCGCACGTCGCCGTTGAGACAACGTTGAGAAAATGTTGAGAAAATCGTGAAGAAACTTTTCGCATTTCTGTTCCTCTTGTTGCTCGGCGGGGTCGCCTGGGTTGCGGCCATGGTGTACCTGCCGCTTCAGCCGGTGGGGCAAAAGACCGTGCTGCTGCGTCCGGGTTGGAGCGCGCACCGAATCGCGACGGAGTTGAAATCCGCTGGAGTCATCCGCAACGCCACCGCGTTCGTAATCTGGCACCGCTTGCACCGCCGCGAACGTCTCCGCGCGGGAGAGTACTTGTTCGCCACATCCGCTGACACGCTCGACGTATTGGAACGGATCGTGCGTGGAGACTTTCTCGTTCGAACCGTGACCGTCCCCGAAGGCTACACCATGTTCGACATTGCCGACGCGGTGGAAGAAGCCGGCCTGGGATCGCATGACGACTTTCTCAAAGAGGCGCGAGAGGACAACAGCCTGGTCGAAGATTTTGCCCCCCAGGCAACCTCGCTCGAAGGTTACCTTTTTCCCGATACCTACCAGTTCACCCGAACCCAGGGCATGAAGGAAATTGTCGAAACCATGGTTCGCCGGTTCCGCAAAGAAGCGACCGCTCTCAATCTTTCGAACGACTCCAGCCTGAACATTCCGCGCATGGTGACGATGGCGTCGATTGTCGAAAAAGAAACAGGCAAATCCCAGGAACGTGGCCTCGTAGCCTCCGTTTACTACAATCGCCTGAACAAGAGGATCGCACTGGACGCAGACCCCAGCGTCATCTACGCCCATTTATTGGACGGCACCTACACCGGCGCTCTGCATCACTCCGACATGCGCATCGACTCACCCTACAACACCTACCGGAATGCCGGCCTGCCTCCGGGGCCAATCGGGAATCCCGGACGGCTGGCGCTGGAAGCGGCCATGCACCCTGCCACCTCGGATTACTATTTCTTTGTCAGCGACGGAAACGGCCACCACCGCTTCGCGCGCAACCTCAGTGAGCACAATCGAAATGTCGTAGCATTTCGCCGGACCGTCGCGTTGCGCCGGTAAGTCCTTTTAAATCAGCGTTTCGAAAGTCGAATCCCGCCAACAAGCTATACTAATATCTCGTCTGGATGCCATTTTCCGCGCCAATTCGTTTTGCGCCAGCCCGCGTTGCCTTGCTCCTCGTTCTAGCTTCTTCCCTGACGGGGTGTCTGTTTCGCGCCCGTACGGTCGAGAGAGTGGTCACAGGAGCACCCTTGAAGACCGCCACTCAGCAGGACTTGATCGACTACGTGAACCGCGAGGCCGCCAAGGTTCGCGCCATGCAGGCAACGGTCGACATCGATACGACGGTGGGCGGGGCGAAAAAGGGCAAAATCACGGATTATCAGGAAATCCGCGGATATGTCCTGGCCCGCAAGCCCGCCATGCTCCGCATGATCGGACTCATGCCCGTCGTGCGCAATACCGCGTTCGACATGGTCAGCGACGGCCAGGATTTCAAACTCTGGATTCCCACGAAAAACCGCTTCCTCGTGGGCAAGAACGATCAGCCCTCGAATGACGGTAAACAGTCGATCGAAAATCTACGCCCGCAGCACATTTATGACGCCTTGCTGCTGCGCGAAGTGGACCCGGAAAAAGAAATCGCCGTTCTGGAGAACGAAGAAGAAATCGTTCGCGGCAAAGATGGTCACCCGGTCGAACAAAGCGCCTACCATCTTGATATCGCGAGAAAAGGCGAGCGCGGCTGGTTCCTTTCCCGGAAGATCATCTTCAGCCGGACGGATCTGCTTCCGCACCGGCAACTGGTTTACGACGACTTCGGCAACCTGGCGACCGACGCGCGCTATGAAAAGTACCAGGAGTATGATGGCGTCCAGTTCCCCTCACAAATTGAGATTCGCCGCCCGCGCGAGGAATACGACATTGTGCTGCACATGGTGAAGTTGCAGCTCAACGGAGCGCTGACAGATGACCAATTTGCCCTGACGCAACCGACCGGCGCCACCGTTGTTCATTTGGGAGAGCCTGCCGCTAAGCCGCCGAGCGGGGAATCGCAGTAGGGGCGTCAGCTATTTTGCAGTAAACTCGTTGCGACCAAACTTCATGAACCATCTCGTCATTTCGAATTTCGTACATCGGCCGCTGCGCACTCTGATCAGCATCTTTGCGATTGCCATGGAAGTCGCGCTGATTCTGCTGATCGCCGGTTTTTCCTACGGTATGCTCAACGATTCCAAGACGCGACAGGCCGGCATTGGCGCTGATTTGATGGTGCAGCCGCCGGGATCCACGAATCTGGTCGGGTTCACCAGCGCTCCGATTTCAGTCAAGTATGGAGACATCGTTGGCAAGTTGCCGCACGTAACCGTGGTCTCGCCGGTATATTGGCAGTTCATTAACGCCGGCGCCCTGGAAATTATTTACGGAATCGATTTGGAAAGCTATGAAGCGCTAGGTAGTCCCTTTACCTACCTGAGCGGTGGGGCCTTTCAAGGTCCGAATGACATGATCGTGGACGACAAGTACGCCAGCGATCACCACTCCAAGATCGGCGATTCGGTGGAGCTGCTCAATCAAAAATTCCGAATTTGCGGAATTGTGGAGCACGGAAAAGGCGCCCGTCGTTTTATCCAGTTGTCCACCCTGCAAGAAATTAACAGTGCGCCGGGGAAGACGTCGCTTTTCTATGTGCGCCTCGACGATCCCAAGAACGCGAATGCCGTGGTACAGGAGGTGAAAGCCGTCGAAGGCATGGAGACCTTCACCGTCCGCTCCATGACAGAATTCCTCAGCCTGATGACGCCCGAGCACTTACCGGGCTTCAACCTATTCATCAAGATTGTGGTTGGCATTGCCATGGTGATCGGCTTCATGGTCATCTTCCAATCCATGTATGCGGCGGTGATGGAGCGCACCCGCGAGATTGGCATTCTCAAGTCTATGGGAGCGTCGCGGGCCTACATTCTGAACGTGATCTTGCGGGAGACGATGCTGCTGGCGATAGGGGGCATTGCTCTCGGTATTGCCATGAGC
>Ga0075028_100000260_pt1 | contig 19199 bp, 15 predicted proteins | sample LitLauG_LLR_2014_FD_71390 | JGI IMG/M metagenome (GOLD analysis project Ga0075028, IMG submission 71390) | Freshwater sediment microbial communities from Pennsylvania, USA - Little Laurel Run_MetaG_LLR_2014 | ecosystem: Environmental > Aquatic > Freshwater > Creek > Sediment | place: USA... | reverse complement strand
GACCGCGATCTGCCGCATCAGGAACGGCGAGCACGTATCGCATTCATCCCGCTCCGGCGTGCGATTCCCCGGCGGACGGCACTTGACCACGTTCGCGATGTAGACCTGCTCGCGCGCGATGCCCATGGCCTTGATCATGTTGTTGAGCAGTTGCCCGGCACGGCCGACGAATGGTTCTCCCTGCTGGTCTTCATCCGCACCCGGCGCCTCGCCCACGAACATGAGTTCCGCCCGTGGATCGCCCACACCGAACACGATCTGCTTCCGCCCCTGCTGCGACAGCTTGCAGCGCGTGCAATCGCCAATGTCTTCGCGTATCAGCCGGAGCGCAGCCACCGGATCGGCAACATTTTTTTCCGCCTGCGCCACCGCCAAATTCACATCCGAGGCCACCGGCGCGGCAATTGTCTTTCGAGCCATGTCATCTCGTTCTTCTTGAGGATAGTGTGCCAAAGAACTTTCTTGTGAAAACAGAATTTTGTCGGAAGCCGCGGAGTCGTCGCTTAGCGCCGCACCAACGTCTCGCCGGTAGAAATCGTAAATCCCCATCTCGCGGTAGTAGCGCACCCGCGCCGCGACGGCTTCCTTCATCTGAGGACTGAGAGTCTGAGGCATGAATACGGAGTTTATCAGTTTACGCGAACTCACCGTGGTATTCTGATGGCGGAGCGAAGCCATGAGCCGCGTTAAGGAACAAGTCGAGTCCCTCCTGCACAAACTGCCCGATGACTGCTCCGTGGAAGACGTTCAGTACCACCTCTATGTGCTGGACAAAGTACGCCGAGGGTTGGATGAAGCTCGCGAGCAGGGCACGCTCTCGCAGAAAGAAGTTCAGCAGCGTTTGAGCAAATGGCTCGCCGAGTAACTTGGTCCGCCCGGGCGTTAGCCGACGTCGAAGCCATCGCCTCGTATATCGCAGCCGACTCCGGAGCTTACGCCCGAAACGTGGTGCGCCGAATCATCGGACAGACAGGCGTTTTGGCGGAATTTCCGCACGCCGGACGGAAGGTTCCGGAGTTTGATGACGACACCATCCGTGAAGTCATCGCCTATAGTTGCCGAATCATTTACGAGGTTGGTGACAGCGAGGTCGTCATCGCCGCAGTCATCCATGGAAAGCAAGACTGGACAGGGTAGATTCGCTCCGCGGAGATTCGGATCTCGGACGCTACACCCCAGGTGCGGCGGTCGCTCTCAATCCGACCACCGCGTCCAGCACCCGCCGCGCCACGTCGCGCTTCGACATCTCCGGAACCTCGATGACATCGGCGTGCGTCAGGATCGTCACCGCGTTGCGCTCGGAATCGAAGCCGATGCCTTCTCGTGAAACGTCGTTTACCACAATCGCATCCAGCGACTTCGAGGCCAGCTTCTTGCGCGCGTTCTCGAGAACGTTTTCAGTCTCAGCGGCGAACCCAACGATCACTTGGCCATTTTTCCGCCGCGCCAGTTCCGCCAGGATGTCGACGTTCGGCTCCAGCTCCAGCGTCATCGGCCCCTTGCGCTTGATCTTTTGGTCGGACGGATCTTTCGCGCGGTAGTCCCCGACCGCTGCGGTCATGATTACCAAATGGGATTCCGGAAGGAGTTTCAGAGCAGCTTCGCGCATTTCCGCGGCTGTCTCGACGCGCGTGATTTCTGCGCCTGCCGGCGGCGCAATCGCTACTGGGCCTGAAACCAGGAGCACTCGCGCCCCGCGCCGTTGCGCCATTTCGGCGAGAGCATAACCCATGCGTCCGCTCGAGCGGTTCGTCAGATAGCGGACAGGGTCAATTCTTTCCCGCGTCGGTCCCGCTGTAATTAGCAGGGTGCGTCCGGCCAGATCCTGCGACACGCCCAGCGTTTCCAGCACCGCGTCCACGATCGCTTCGTTGGCAGCCAGGCGCCCCGGCCCGGTCATGCCACAGGCCAGATATCCGCTATCAGGTTCTACAATGCGAACACCGCGGGCGCGCAACGCTGCCACATTCGCCTGCGTCGCCGGATGCTCCCACATGTTTACATTCATCGCCGGAGCGACAACTATGGGTGCTTTGGTGGCAAGAAAAGTTGTAGTCAGGAAATCCGTCGCCAAACCGCCAGCGAATTTGGCCAGAATATCGGCGGTCGCGGGTACGACCGCCAGAGCATCAATCGACTGCGCCACCGCGATGTGCTCGACGGCGGAATCCAGATTCGGCGCTTCGGCGTCCGTACCGAATAAGTCGGTAATAACTTTTTCGCCCGAGAGCGCCGCGAATGTCAGTGGCCTGACAAATTCCTGCGCCGCCCGCGTCATGATGACCTGCACCTGGATGCCGCGATCTTGCAACAGGCGCACAATCTCTGCTGCTTTATACGCCGCAATCCCGCCGCTAACGCCGAGCGCAATCTTCATGGTAAGACCCGATCAAAGCCGTTACTTTAGTTTTCCGGCAGCGTCACATCCAGCGCCACGGGGTCGGCCATGACCGTATGTTTTTCCTCTTCCAGCGTCAGCTCCCAGTGCACTTTGCCGGCCCGGATTTCGTCCTGCGCAATCCTGCAAGGCTTGCGTGAGCTGGTATCGATCAAGGTCGGCGCGCCCGATTGCAACTGCCGCGCCCGCCGCGCCGCCACAATAATGAAGCGATAGTTACTGTCGAAGCCATTCATCAACTGCATGCTGCCTCCGTTTTTACCCATCGATCCCATGTGTTTGTAGGCCCTCTCAGCCCGCTACATCGTGAAACGAGTCCAAAATTGGCTTCACGCGCTCCCGCATGTTTACCAGCCGGCAACGTTCCGCCATCACCGACAAGCGCTTCTCTTCTTCCGTCAACTCCTGCCCTGGTCGCAGCAACCGCTCGGACAAAACAACCGCTTTCAGCTCGTCCGCCGCCTGCTCCAACCGGTCATTCACTAGTATATAGTCGTACTCCCCGTAATTCGCAATCTCCCGATAGGCCGTGGCCAATCGACGTTGGATCACTTCGGCGGAGTCTTCGCTCCGATTCTTGAGGCGCCACTCCAAAGTTTCCCGGTTGGGCGGCAGTATAAAGATGCTCACCGCATCGGGCAGTTGCTCGCGAATCTGTTTCGCTCCCTGAACATCAATGTCGAGGACCAGGTCGTGATTCTTCTGGGTGGCTTCCCGTAGGAATCTACGCGACGTGCCATAGAAGTTATTTCCAAACACTTCCGCGTGCTCCAGGAACTCGCCCTTTCGAACCATCGCCGTGAAATCCGCGCGACTGACGAAATAATATTCACGACCATTCTGTTCGCTGCCGCGCGGCGCGCGCGTCGTATAGGAAACGGAAAAATCGAGGCCCGGAACCAGCCGCCGGACTTCGTTGACCAAAGTCGATTTACCCGAGCCGGACGGCGCGGAAATGATGTAGACAATCGTCATTCCAGGTTCTGCACCTGTTCCTTGGATTTCTCGATCTCGGACTTCACGGCCAGCCCGATCTCCGTAATCCTCATTCCCTCGCCGGCCAGTCCGGAGGTTTTCGAGAGCATCGTATTGGCCTCGCGGTTCATTTCCTGCAGCAGAAAATCCAGTTGCTTGCCAACCTCGCCGCCTGCGTCGAGCAACCCCAGAAAATGATCGACATGATTTTCCAGGCGCACCAGCTCTTCCTGAATGTCGCTCCGGTCCGCTAATAGCGCCACTTCCTGCAATACTCGCGCTGGATCCGCCTGCGCGCCGACCAGCTCTGTCATGCGCGCTTGCAGGCGTTCGACGTATGCCTTCTGCACCGCCGATCGATAAGCGCCAACTTCTGTCACGGCTTTTCTCAACCGCTCCATTCTTTCGCGCAGCTCCCGCGCCGTGGCCGCGCCCTCTTCTTCGCGCATCGCGTTCAACCGGTCGACTGCTTCCTGCACGCAAGCCAACACAGCGTCGTCCAGCATTTCTCCAGCGCGCGGCACCACCGCTTCCACCGCTCCGGGCACGCGCAGGATCGAGTTCAAGTCGGGATCGCCGGAAACACCAAACTCTTTCGCGGCCGCCCGAAAAGCTTGCACATATCCGCCGACAATTTCTTTGTTCACGACGAGCTCGAGCGCCGCCCCGTCCTCTCCGGCGCGATCAAGCGATACGGTGACGTCGACGTGCCCACGCGTCATCTTTTCTTTGAACATGCGCCGCAACTTCATCTCCAGCGCATCACTCTCCGAGGGCATGCGAAATTGCAAATCCAGAAACCGATGGTTGACGGACTTCAACGAAAGCGTGAAAGCGCGGCCGCCTTCAAGTTTTCCCGCCACCCGCGCGTAGCCTGTCATGGATTTAATGGGCATATCGTTATTCAAACAATTTCACCACGGAGACACTGAGACACGGGGGAACCTTTCGTAACATCGCGCCCCTCGAAATTCGATCAGACGACGCGGCTTTTGCTCTTTTGCCCTGCTTTTCCGTTTTCGGCGTGTCTCCGTTGTGAATTGATTTTAACCAGACCCCACTTCCTCAAACTGCAGCTCATACAGACGCCGGTATGTCCCGAGCTTTTGCATCAACTCTTCGTGGGCACCAATATCGCTGATCGTCCCGCCCTCCAGCACGACGATTCGGTCAGCGCGCCGCACGGTCGAGAGCCGATGTGCAATCACCAGCACCGTGCGCCCAGTCATCAAATTCTGCAGCGCAGCCTGCACCAGGGATTCCGACTCCGTATCGAGTGCCGAAGTTGCTTCGTCCAAAATCAGAACCGGGGCGTTCTTCAAAATTGCACGGGCAATGGCCAGCCGCTGCCGCTCGCCACCGGAAAGGCGCACGCCCCGCTCTCCAATGACCGTATCGTATCCACTCGGCAATGCCTCGATGAAATCATGCGCCAGTGCCGCCTTCGCGGCCGCTTCAACGCGATCCCGCGGCACATTCGGCTGCCCGTAGGCAATGTTATTGCGCAGGGTGTCGTTGAACAACACGGTCTCCTGCGTAACAATACCGACCTGCGCACGGAGAGAAGCCAGGGTAATATCGCGAACGTCGCGCCCGTCTATGGTCAGCCGCCCGCTGGTGACATCAAAAAATCGCGGAATCAAATGCACCAGCGTGCTCTTGCCCGCCCCGCTCGATCCCACAACCGCCACAACTTCCCCGCGCCGGACCTCGAGATTGATCCCGTGCAGCACTTCGCGGGCTTCGTCGCCGTCGGCGCGATAAGAGAATCCGACGTTCTCGAAACGGATTGACTCGCGGAATTCGCCCAGTTTCGCCGCGCCCGGCTTCTCTTTCACCTCGTCATCACTGTCAATAAACTGGAAAATTGACGCCGACGCCCCCACCGCCTGCTGAAAATTATTATTGAGTTGAGCGAACTTGCGCACCGGGTCATACATCTTGAATACCGCAATGATGAACGCAAAAAACAATCCTGTCGTCAGCGTCTGCTGGAGAATTTGATCTCGCCCGAGCTTCAGCAACAACGCAATGGCAATCGCTCCCAGCGTATCCATCAAGGGAGAACTCAACGCAGCCGCGGCCACCGACCGCAAGTTTGCACGGAACAACCTACGCGCCGCTTCGCGATAGCGCAGGATCTCCCAGTTCTCCATGCTGAAGGCTTTGACGATGCGATTCCCCGTAATCGTCTCGTGCAGAATATTTTGAATTTCGGCCAGCTTATCCTGACCGCTGCGGGTCGTGGTCCGCACTTCGCGCCCAATTTTGCGCGCCGAATAGAGGATCACCGGAATGAAAAGCAGCAGAATCCACGCCAGCTTCCTGCCGGTCACCACAACAACAATCGCTAGAAAAATGAACGTGAAGAACTGCTGCAAAAACTCCGCCAGCACGCTCGACATGGCGTACTGTACGCGTTCGATGTCGTTGATCAGCGCCGACAACAGCGTCCCCGTGGAATGCTTCTGGAAAAAAGCAGCCGACCGCTTCAGGGTTGCGTTGTAGAGTTCATCACGCAGGTCGGTGATCATGCCAAACCCGGCATAGTTCACCAGATACGTCCCCGCATAATCGAAGATGGCCTTCAGAACCGTGGACGCCACCAGCGCGAACGCCACGACGGTCCACACGTTCTGAAAATGCGACGGAACAAATCGCTCTAGATGGATTTCCTGCCCCGTCCAGGGCATTTTGAATAGGGGGATGGCATGCGTGACTTCGCCCGGATTCAACACGCCGTCGAACACCGGTCGCATCAACAGCACGCGAAACGCGTCGAGCAATCCAACCCCGGCCATCAGCAGCAAGCCCGGAATCAGCTGCCACCAATAGGGAATCAGGTAACGCAGCAGCCGCGTCCTTTGCCTCATGCCACGCCCCACGCGTCGCACCCGGATTGGATCCGCCAAGGTAGCAAACCGCTATTCTACTCTCACCGCTTTGTTGTGCCGCCCACCTGGCTTCAATCCGCGGGTAGAAACTTGACGCACACCGGAGCGGGCACGTTCAGCGTTTCTCCCGTCGGAGACAGGCGCCCCGACTTCGGATCGATGCGAAACACGACGATGGTTCCCGATTCCTGGTTGGCGGCAAACAAGCGCGTTCCAGTAGGATCAATCTCAAAGCTGCGCGGAGTCTTGCCCAGTGTCGGAGCGTTTTCCACCAGCGTCAGGGTTCCATTCTTGGGGTTCACTGCAAAGACAGCGATGCTGTCATGGCCGCGATTCGAAGCGTAGACAAACTTGCCGCTGGGATGCATCGCCAATTCGGCGGTATCGTTTTTCCCGCTGAAGCCCGCAGGCAAGGTAGAGAGGGTCTGCGTCACCTTCAGCGTGCCATGCTCGCTGTCGTAAGCGAAGGCGTTGACCGTGGACTTCATTTCGTCGACCACGTACGCGTACTTTCCGCTGGGATGAAAAGCGAAATGCCGCGGCCCGGCACCACCTTCGACTTTTGCGAAAGGCGGGTCGTTCGGAGTCAACGAGCCTTTGGCCGCGTCGAAGCGATAGAGCAGCAGTTCATCCAAACCAAGGTCCGCTGCAACAGCGTAGCGATTGTCGGCGGTCACTTCGATAAAATGCGCGTGCGGGCCTTCCTGCCGTTCGTGATCGGGTCCAGAACCCTTGTGCTGCACGAATCCCGAAGACTCACCCAGCTTGCCGTCTTTCAAAATCGGAAACACCGAGACGTTGCCGCTGGTATAGTTCGCCACCAGAACGTACTTCCCCGACTTGTCCAGCGAGATATAACAAGGGTCGGCGCCGCGCGAAGCCACTTCGTTCAAGAAAGTCAGCTTCCCGGTTTTCGCGTCAACAGCAAAAGCACTAACCCCGCCGCTCACCTGCCCGTCATATTTTGGAACTTCGTTCACGGCATAGACAAAATGATGCGCCGCATCCACCGCCACGAACGACGGGTTCGTGGTTTCCGCCACCAAACCGAGCGAAGTCGTTTTCTTCGTCTTGGCATCGTACTCGTAGGCATAAATCCCTTTGCTCGCGCCGTCGGTGTAGGTACCCACATAGGCAAAATACTTCCCGTGCAATTCCTGTGCGCCAAAAACTCCGGCAACGAAAGTCAAAGAAAACAGGGCCACGAATGAAAGCTCGCAGAAAAAACGTTTTTGGCGCATGCTTGAGAGGATCCTTCCCTGGGCGCGAAGCCCACACCACTGTAGCAAACTCCACGAAAAACGCTGCGCCAATCCCATCCACCCTTGGCCAAATCCCAGAAAATTGAGTATTCTTGGGTGCGATGAAACTCACCCTATTCTGTACTTTGCTGGTTGCTTTAACATTCGCCAGCCTCTCCCCCGCGCAGGAATCCGATTCGCCCGCCTCCGCCCCGGTCTCTTACGCCTCCATGGCCGACGTCAACGCGGTCCTCGCGCAGCTCAATGAGGCGTCGCAGGCCCTCAGCGCGGACTTAACCAAGCTTCGCGTGGAAAAGTGGAGGGCCGATGGCGACTCCAAGCGCCAGTCGGCAGCCAACGTGGAATCCATTCAACGCAACCTTCAGAACGCCTTGCCCGGAATGGTTTCGCAGCTCACCGCTTCGCCGGACAGCCTCGGGCTCACCTTCAAGCTCTATCGCAACGTCGGCGCTCTTTACGACGTGCTCTCAAACCTGGCGGAGTCGGCGGGCGCTTTTGGTTCGAAAGACGAGTTCCAGACTCTCGCGAATGACAGCAGCGGCATCGACAAAGCACGCCGTGCTCTGGCAGATCGCATGGACCGGCTGGCAGCTACGAAAGACTCGGAGCTACTCAGCCTGCACAAGCAGGTGCAAACCCTGCAGGCGGCCATTCCGCCGCCTCCGCCAACCAAAGTCGTCATCGACGACAACCCCAAGCCGAAAAAGCCTGTCAAAAAGAAGCCGGTCAAGCCTGCAGTGGCGCCAGCAGCGACACCTGCAACCCCGCCAAAAAGCTAGATAACGTATTTGTTTTGTTCAGTTTATTGGCATTCGCCTCTCGTTCTGGACCTTCTGTAACTCCTGCCCCCGACCGTCCCGTGGGAACATCCTTTAGGCTTCCGGCGTCTAATTACTTGGCTGTCATTGACGGAATGGCTAAGTCTGACGGCCCGGACGATCCTATAATTGAGGCAGGCGCCATGAAGACCATGGCCGGAGTTGCCACTTTGGGCGATCTCGCAGGCGCGATAGGAATTCGGACGGGAGTGGGCATCGACGCCATGGCAGAACCACGCGCCGAGTTTCGGGCCTCCGAGATTCGGACAGAAGAAGCCGCCATCGTCGCCCAGCTGCAAGCGGGCTCCGAAGAGGCCTATGCCTGGCTGGTCAGCCAGTACCACTCCATCGTTTACAGCCTGGTGTACCGCGTCCTGAGCGATCCGGCAGATGCCACCGATACCACGCAAGAAGTCTTTCTCAAAGTTTTTCGCGGCATCGGCAAGTTCAACGGCCAAGCCAGCCTGAAGACGTGGATTTATCGTATTGCGTTACATGAGGCTTCGAACCGGCGGCGATGGTGGTTCCGGCATCAATCACGCGAGACTTCGATCGAGCCGCAGCTTCCGGAAGCGGAATTTAGCGAAGGCGGCAACAGCGGATTGAAGGACACGCTGGTGGACAGCTCCGAGTCACCTTTCGATAACGTGATGCACGCCGAGGTTCGGGCGCAGGTGGAACAAGCCCTGCGGGATGTTCCAGAACCCTATCGCACGACTTTAGTGTTGCGCGATCTCGAGGAACTTTCGTATGAAGAGATCGCGGAAGTCACGGGCGCCAATCTGGGCACCGTCAAGTCGCGTCTGACAAGAGGACGCGATGCTCTACGCCAGCGGCTGAGCGCCTACATTGAGAAAACAGGGGCCGGCATGGGACTGAAGACCGGCAAGCCACCGGCGCGAGAACGCGGTCCGGCGCAAGCGCAACTGGCTCACAAAGAAAAGGTTCAGGTGACGCGATGAATTGCAAACAGGCCCGATCGCATTTTTCGTTGTATCTCGACAGCACGCTGACCGGTCGTCAGATGCAGGAGTTGGGCGCGCACTTTGAGGAGTGCCCCGACTGCGAGCAGGAATATCGGCAACTGCGGCAGAGCCAGCGCATGCTGGCCTCGGTCGGGCGGCCACAGATTCCGCAGGATTTGGCGCTGAAGATTCGGGTTGCCCTGTCGCAGGAGGTGGCCCAGAGCAAGCGTTCCCCCATGCTGGGCACGCGCATGCTGCTGGCGGATGCCATCCGGCGCTTCCTGATCCCGGCTGCGGCGGGACTGGCAACGGCGGTCGTCGTCTTTGCCGTTCTGGTGGGAGCGATCGCAATGCCGGTTCAGGCCGCCAACGATGTTCCATTAATGATATATGCCGCGCCGGAGTTCAAGGCATCAGCGTACGCGCTGCAGCAGGGCGTGGTCAGCGAGGATGCGGTCGTCGTCGAGGCCTACATCGACTCTTCGGGTCGGGTGCAGGACTACCGGATCCTGTCGTCTCCCGACGACGTGCAGCAATGGCTGCCGCAGGTAAAGAACGCGCTGGTCTTCACCGAGTTCCAGCCGGCAACCTCGATGGGCCGCCCGGCTCCTGGCAGCGTAGTGCTGGCATTCACGCGCAGCCACCTGGCTCAGATCAAAACGCCGGGCAAAGCAACCGCGCGACCCGCCGGCCCCGCCGTCTAGAACAACTCTCGCGCCTGTCATCCTGAGCGGAGGAAAGCCTTCACGAAGTGAAGGCTTTCCGGAGTCGAAGGACCCCTGCCATATCCAACAGCCGTGCAGCCATGCTCGGCTGTGACAACTGCTTCGTTTAAGGAATCAACTCCCGGCCTGTGAGAATGGGCAAATAAGAAACCCACCCAACATCCCGGCCGCATGCTACCCCAACAACCTAAAGCCCGTTCCAATTCACAGTCAAAGGCACCGTAGTCGTACCCTGGAAAGCCGCCCCGTTATCCGCGGCGGTAACGGTAATCGTGTAAGTACCCGCGGGCGTCCCGCCGTGCAGCATGGGGGGCGGCGAGTTGCTACCCCCGCATCCCACAAGAAATGCGATGCCCAGCAAAGCCGCGGACGCGGCCAGCCGAACTGTCCCTTTCCCTCGAGCCGACTTGCGCCGAATCATGAGTAAGCCCAGCAAGGGCAGCGGCAGGATGTAGAACGCGGCAGGACCGTTGCCGATCACCAAATGCGCCGCGGACCGGGTCGGCGCCGTAGTGGCAATCGTGAGCACGGTGGATGCTCCTTGTCCGGTTACAGATGCGGGATTGAAACTGCAAGTCGCCAGTACGGGCAGCCCCGTGCAACTCAGGGTCACGGCATCCGGCGCAAACGAAGCGACCGAGAACGAGTACGAAGCCGCCTGGCCAGCGGTCACCGTGCTATTTGAGTTCGTCACCGTCACGGAAACAGGCGGCATGATCTGGGTTGGATCCGTGGCGGTGTCGTTGGCGGTATTGGCCTCGCCTCCACCAGAAACCGTCACCGTATTCGTTACCGAACTAGCGGCAGCGGGGTCGACGTTCACGGTGAGCGTGACTTGTGTGGAGCTGGACCCCGTAGATACCGCTGCGCTGCTGGTGCAGGTAAGGGTGCCCAGGGTGCACGCCCAGCCCGCGCCGCTCATCGCGGTCGCCGTCAGTCCTGCCGGCAAGGTGTCGGTCAGGGTGATGACGCCGACGGAAGTCGCGCCCCCCGTATTAATCGCCGTCAGACTGTAGGTTGCGCCGGTTTGGCCTTGGCCAAAGCTTCCCTGGTGGGAACTACTGGCAATAAGGTCGGCGACCGGAAGGATCGTCACGGTGTCAACGGCCCCATCGTTCAGGGTGTTGATTTCACCGCCACCGAAAACGCTCACGTTGTTGTTGAGCGTGGCCGGGGCCGTCGCGGATACGTCCACCGTAGCGGTAATCACCGGATAGCTGCCGGCCGCGGCCAAGGCGTCACTGCGGGTGCAGGCTTCCTGAGATGGAGCGCAGCTCCAGCCCGTGCCGGACAGCGCAGTCAGCGTGAAGCCGAAGTCGGGAATCTCGTTCACCGTGACCAGGCCCGAGGTAGCAACCACCCCCACATTATTCACCGTGACATGGAATACAGCGCCGACCTGTCCCTGCCGGAAGCTGCCAGCGTGGGAGCCGGTGATCGCTAAGTCTGAAACCGGCCCTGAGATCGGCGTGGGGTCAGTAGCAGTGTCGTTCGATGTGACGACCTCCCCGCCACCCGAAACAACTGCCGTACTCGTCACCGTGCTGGGAGCATTCAGGGCAACATTGACAGTGATTGTGATGAGGTCGTAGAAGGCAAATGCGGCAAGGGCGTCGGCGCGAGTACAGCGCAGAGTCGCAAGCACGCAGGTCCAATTGGGCCCCGTGATTCCGGTGGCTGTAAGGCCGGTCCCCAGAGTAACGGCAACCGTAACTGCACCCGTAGTCGGGGCAGAGCCAGCATTCTGAACGTTCAGGAAAAACTGCGCTCCCGTCTGGCCCTGACTGAAGGTGCCAGCATTTTGGAGGGAAGGAAAAAGATCGGGGAATTGAGTGACCGTGGTGAGGTCGTCCGCCTGATCGTTGAGTAGGTTGGCTTCGCCTCCGCCGGAGACCATGGCGGTATTAGTGATGGCGGGGTTCGAGTTGGCCGCAACGTTCACCGTCAAAGTGATAACCGGGTAGTTGGCGTTGGCGGCAAGCGCGTCGGCGCGGGTGCAGGTAAGAGTACCGAGCGTGCAGCTCCAGCCGGTTCCAGACATGGCTGTAGCGGTTAGGTCTGGCGGCAAGCTGTCGACGACAGTGACCGTGCCGATGGAAGCAATGTCGCCTGTGTTACCCACCGTGATGGAGTAGTGAGCACCAGTCTGCCCCTGGGAAAAGTTGCCAGTGTGCGTCTTGATGATGGTCAGGTCGGGCTTGTGAGTCACGTTAACCGAAGTAGAACCCGTGATAGGAGCGGCCAGCGTGTCAGTGGCAGTGACGGTCTGGCTGTTGAGGGCGTTGAGCGTGACGGAAAAGGTGTGGGTGCCGTTATCGGTGGCGGGAACGAACGTGTAATCCGCAGGCAGAACAGCTTGGGCGTCGGAGCTAGTGAAGTGGATGGTGTTACTGTAGGCGCCCATATTGCCGAAAATAGGAGATGTCGCACTGACCGTTAGATTAAAAGCCTTGCCGGGAATGGTTTCGCTTACTGCTGTAAGCACCAAACTAGCAGGCGCTATGACGCAGCCAGCTTGCATGTTCGAATACAGAGCCTGCACGACATAGGTGTTCGCGCCAGCCGTGACCTGCTGCTGGTCCCCGGCGCAATTGTCACCGATCTCGCCGACGTTGTTGTTAGTGTCGTACCAGGCCAGAGGGGGCGCAGTTGAAGTGGCATTCCCAATATTCGCATCCGTGACCGCTTCGCCCATCTCATGGCTGGTTGCCGTCGTGAGGTTGCTGGCCGGAGTGCTGAACCCGCATTCCGTGGAGCAAGCGCTCGCGGGGCTAAAATCCGGGAACACGCCATAGGGGATCTCGGAAGGCAGGCCCCCGATCAAGCTAGAGTGATAGGCGCAGAATCCTCCTGGCTGACAGCTGGGTAAGGTTCCCGCTGAGATATGCACTCCCGGCGGGAAATAGAACATGTAGGTCGTGTTGTAGTTGCCCTGAGTATCTTTGACCGGGACTGGCAGATGGGAGAGCTGGCGTTGCAATTCGGCCTTGATCTGGGTGTCGGTGACAGTGCATGAGGGCGGAGGGTTGGTGGCGCTGCCCGGGCAGATGGAGGGGGTAATCGTGAATTTGCCGTCAAAGGTTCCTCGGCCTATGAGCTGGTTACTGCCCGCCCCACCCGATGCCCCAGGAACGCCCACGGTGCCGTACTCGCTCAACAGGTCGAAATAGTTGCTCTTGGTGATGTCGGTGAAAAACTGCGGCAGGCCCGTGGTCGACGGAACATCCACAAACGACCCCCAAAGCACCTCAACGATGTGAATATTGGAGATGACAGGACCGCCGTAGTAGGAAAAAAGCCCCCCGGCGCTGGACAAAGGCGGGGTGGTCAGCTTTTTCGGGATGCCAAAGGGGACGATGTGCACAAACGGCATGCCCTGATATTTCGGCGTTTCGACAAAGTAAGGTTGCGGCTTCGTTTGCGCGGGAGCGTTCTTTTTGTGCTTGGGATGGCGCGCTGGTGCCTGCGCTTGGGCGTTGAGCAAGGTTGCTGCCAAGGCAAGGCACAGCATAACGCCGCCCAGAATTGCCCGTTGAAAACCCCAAACTTTCCTGCTCCCCCGATTCCGCATAACCGCCCCCTTTGGCCCTGAAAGCCCTGTCCCGGCGCGCCCTTTGGCCAATTGCCAAAATGAAACCGGAACAAATCAACCACGGCATTAGAACACACTTCCGGCCGGCGTGCTTTGCTGGGCTTGAGCTTGCGGGGAGACGCGGGGTAAGGGCTAATTTCAACCAGCGTTTGGCTCGGATTCTTTCGGTTGGTCTGGCTGCACCAGCCAATCCAGGGCCTCATCCCGGGTTTCGAACGTTGACAGTTCCCGCTGCGAGAATGTCTGCATGTTCTCGAAATAGACCTTGGGCAGCGTCCCCGTTCCGACCCAGGCAGCCCGCTTCAAGTGAGCGCGGTCCAGTACCATGGCGACTTTGATCCGTTCCACGCAGTTACGATCGAAAGTGGCGCCAGTGAAATCGGCCAGCAATAGGACGGCGGCCTCCGGCTTATCGGTCACGTATTCCGGCAGCAGGGTAGCGATGTTTCCCACTTCTCGCGGCGGACAGTGCGACATATCCGCTAACAACACGGACTGACCCTGATGAACGATATAACGGATACGATCGTCGAAGGTCACCATAGCGCCTCAAGGGTGAGGATGTGAATTTTCTCTCAAAAGAATCTGCAGAATCTGCCTAGGCCGTGCGGGTAAGAATTATGTGCTGGGCCACTTTGAAAAGCAAGACAAACTATTGATAGCAGTTTTCGGCATGAGTGTGGCGGCTGGAGAATGGCAGATGGTTCACTACCGTTCTGTCCGCGGGTGGCCGGGCCTTTGCTTTGACCCCTGCTAGCCCCATCAGCACAAAGGGTGCTCCGTTCTTTGCGAAGCAAAGGGCGGGAATCGCGACTGGGACAACGACGCTTCAAGCCACTCGATCCCGAAGCGTAATCTCTCCCCAGCCCTCGTTCACTCGAACGAACCCGCCTCATCGAACGCACAAAACCGGTAACTACTCCATCGCCAATCCGCCGGAGCCGCAACCAACCCGCACTTCACGGGTTCTCCTGCATATACCTCAGCTCTCCGCTTTGTTCCTGTCCGACCCCAGCAGCGCAGGATCAACCAAGTTTCGAAGCAGGAACAAAGCACAGATCGCGGTGCCACCCCAGAGTCTCGCCCAGAACCGTCGTTCGGAGAGCTGAGATGCCGAAGGCCAAAGCCATAAAGAACCCGAAGGCCGCGCCCAGTGCCACAATGGCTCGATAGGACTCGCGCCACAAGATTTTAGCCCTTATTGACTTAAGCAGGCGATAGCGCTCAGAACCCGCCATTGAGTGAAATGGCGATAGTACGTCAGCCATTCATCGGCATAGTTTCCGAGTTACCGACGATCCCCTCGGAGCCGTATGACCGAGCTGATTGGCGGTGAGCTGGGCTCTACATCCACAATTGTCCGGAGGTGGCTCCTTAGCGCGTATAGACTCTCAGGAGGCTCGCGGGGGGAGCTTTTTCGTATGAGCCTTGCACCTGGCAAGCATCCTTGGTGGGCAGGCATTTTGCTGTTGCTTGCGAGCGCGGCTCTTTCTGGGTCCGCGCCTGCGCAGGATCTAAAGGTGACCCTCCTGGGCACAGGTTCCCCTGCACCAATAATGGATCGATTTGGCCCAAGTATCCTGGTGGAGGCCGGAAAACAGAAGCTGCTATTTGATTGCGGTCGCGGGGCAGCCCAACGCATTCAGCAGAACAACGTACCATTCGCAGAGGTCGACGCTTTGTTCCTCACTCACCTGCATTCCGATCATGTGGTCGGAATCCCTGATCTTTGGCTAACCGGTTGGGTCCAAGGGCGGACGATCCCGCTACGAGTTTGGGGGCCTGTGGGAACGCGAGAAATGATGGCGCACCTGGAGCAGGCCTACCAATTCGATATACACATGCGTCGCGATGTGGATGAGAAGTTACCCTCAGAGGGCGCGGTAGTCTTGACGAAAGACGTCGGGCAAGGAGTTGTGTACGAAAATGGAGGTATCAAAGTAACGGCCTTCTTAGTCGATCATGGACCCGTGAAACCGGCGCTTGGCTACCGAGTCGATTTCGCGGGTCACTCCGTAGTGCTCTCCGGAGATACGCGATATTCCGAGAACCTAGTCCGTTTTTCCGAAGGAGTGGATGTATTGATCCACGAAGTAATGGATCCAGACGCGTTTCGCTTGAAGAATCCCTCCGTGAGCCAGGAACGCGTGCAGACCATCCTTGCGCATCACACAACTCCGGAACAGGCTGGCACAGTCTTCTCACGAGCAAAGCCAAAACTCGCAGTGTATTCGCACATAGTGCCGCCGGGCGCCTCTAATTTGATCCCTCTCACCCGAAAAACATATTCCGGCCCTTTGGAAGTTGGCGAGGATTTGATGAGTATTGAGATCGGGGAAAAGGTAGTGGTACGCCACGCCCCGCGCTAGCTCTTCTTGCCTACTTCTGGTTTGGGGGTTTCCGCCTGAGTCACGGGCAAGTTGGAAGTAATGCCTAGGATGGACTCACAACAACGCGGGCCAGAAGTCGGCTTGGGAGAAGTGTGGTGCTGCTGGATGCCGCTCTCATCCGATCTCCGCGAAGCCCGTTTCTGGACCGCTTCAGTGTTGCGGACACTCGACCACTCAATCGCCTTGGGGCACATTGGCGTGAGTATGGACGGTGTTCGACAAACACTACCCGCGATTCTACCCAACAATCCGAAAGCGGCTTCAACCGCCAGTCCTTCCTTGGGCAGGAAGCCCAAAATGGCAGGTCGGCCCAGAATAGAGACTTTTGAGCGGGCGCCCCAAAACACGAGGCGACCAGCGAAGTTTGTATGGCGCTCACTCTCACTGCGGCGCGAAGGCGTTTCTAGGTGAGATCGCTTGTCAGGAGGGCGGTGCGTTGCCCTAAAACCATGGGCTCAATCGTTCGGCAATATTCGTCGAAGCGATGGGAAAGCTCACATACATTCTTATGGGGCCGGCGGGACCCCTCCGTTTCCCGCGTGACCGTTCACGCCATCGCGTTGAAAATAAACTTCTTATCTCGTTACCCACGCATATTTAACGGGTGATCGTCCCACGCTTGACGAATCACAGCTCGTACCGCCTAATAAGTGCCAGATTCGGCCATCGAAGCGAATCAAACAACCCGACAAGTCACAAAAAGATCGGGGGAGGCACACATGATACGCAGACTCATGATCCGCGAACTGATGCTTGGAGACTCGATACCAGTTCTGGCCATCAAACCCGTCCTTTCCCGCTTGGTCTGGGCCGCGCTCGCCGTGGTGCTGATGAATTGCGTGAGCACAGCCTCCGCCGCGACACTGGCGATCACCACCGCCAACCTGCCCGTCGGTTATGTCGGTGTCGCCTACTCGACCAAACTCACCGCGACGGGCGGTTCAGGGGCGGGCTACACGTGGAGCATCTCCGCAGGCACTCTCCCGGCCGGCTTGACTCTTGCCCCGGCTACGGGCATCATCTCCGGCAAGCCAACCACCAAGGTGGTGTCTGCCCTCACACTCAAGGTCAAAGATTCGGCTGCCAACACGGCGACCGCGAAGGTCTCTCTGACTGTCGATTTACCCCTCTCGGTCACAACTACCAAGCTTGTCACCGGCTACCTCAACATCGCTTATTCGGCCACTTTAGCGGCCACAGGAGGCTCTGCCACAGGCTACAACTGGTCCATTACAACGGGAACCCTGCCCCAAGGCCTTACTCTCGCAGCCACGGGCATGATTTCCGGTAAGCCCGCGGCCAAGGGCAGCAGCGCCATCACGGTCAAAGTCACTGATTCGCTCGGCAACACGGCCACGGCCAAACTCACCCTGCTCATCAATCCAGATCTCGCCGTGACCACAACCAAGCTTGCTGGCGCCTATGTGGGAACAACTTATAAAGCAAACCTCGTAGCCACAGGTGGGTCTGGGACCGGCAAGACTTGGACCGTCTCGACGGGTACACTTCCGGCTGGCCTCACCCTTGCCTCCACCACGGGCGTCATTAGCGGCACGGCCACCACCGCCGGAACCTCCGCGTTCACCGTCTCCGTTACAGATTCCGCAAGCAACAAAGCCTCAGCCTCGCTCAGTCTCGTCGTCGGCCCGCAGTTGGTTATCACCCCGGCCACCCTCCCCGTCGGCTACCTGGCCGCGGGCTACACCTTCACCTTCAAGTCCACCGGAGGCTCCGCTGCGGGTCTGGTCTGGACCACCAAATCCGCTCTCCCTCAGAACATGGTTTTGAGCACGGCTGGCGTGCTCTCTGGTGCCCCGCAAACTACCGGATCTTTCAGCCTGACCATCGTCGTCACCGACTCGGCCAAGAACACGGCGTCCGCCACGTTCCCCCTGGTCATCAACTCCACCGTCGGACAGTGCACCAACGACCACCAGACCACCGCTCTCATCGAACTGCACGGCCTCTACACCTTCACCTTAAACCGCCGCGACCTTACCACCGGACAGTTGTCCAATTCCATCGGCAGCTTCGACGCGGACGGTCTGGGCAATATTCTCAACGGCGTCATGGACTCCAATGGCCCCGAATTCGCCGCCGAACTCCAGAACACATTTACGGGCACCTACACCGTCGGCTCCGACGGACGCGGCCGCATGGACGTTGCCATTCCCATCACCGGCAAGCCGAGTCTGAGCGAGAGCTTTTGCTTCTCGCTCGACACATTTGCGGTCAATGGCATCACGCCGCCCTTCAACGCCACCAAGGACAAGTCGCCCACTTACGGCGCCAGCACCCATGCCTTCGTCATCGAAGACGACTCCTCGAACGTCGCCTCCTCCGGCGAGTTCCTGGCGCAGACTGTCAATCCGACCAATGTCATCATGACCGGTTCGTGGGCCTTCGGCTTGTCCGGGCGCGTCCGCTACCCGACCCTCCTGCCCAACGGGCCAGACCCCCGCGTCACTTTCGTGGGCTACTTTACCAGCGACGGTAACGGCAACGTCACCGCCGGGGAAGTCGACGAAGACTTATCCCTGGCCAACGGCGGTAAGCTCCCCACTCCCACCTACTCTGCCCAAAAGCCCCTGCTCGGGACCTATTCCATTCCAGTTCCCAGTGGAAACCCCACGGGCCGCGGCACTACATCCCTAACCAACGCGGGGACGCAATTCGTGAACTACGTCTTCTATCCCAACGGTTCGTCCGGGTTCGTCGCCCTGATTGTGAGCGCCCCGGCCATCACCACACCCGTCCACTTGGCGTGGACAGGCGTCGGAGCCCGCCGCACGACCGCGTCCTTCTCCGCAGCCACCTTGAAGGGCTCGTCCGTGGCCTCGCGGTTCTTCATCGACAATCCTGGCCTGAGCAATGAAAGTGAAGGCGTAGGCATCGATGTCGATCAATGGAATGGCTCCGGCAGCTTCACCTATACGGGCGACCGGAACTCCGCCTCAGTCGCCACCGCAGTTTCCGGAAGCGGAACCTATACGGTCGACGCCCAGGGACGGTTTGCTGTCATGGTCAACGGACTCTGCGCGCCCTGCGGATATCTCTCCGGCCTCAACCAGGGCTTCGCCATCTATGATGACGCGAACACGACACTGGTCACGCTGGACATGCAGACCGTACCTCTCGGCGGTCCGTTCCAAATCGCCTCCATGCAGGGTGGCTATGCGG
>Ga0075028_100000255_pt1 | contig 19302 bp, 15 predicted proteins | sample LitLauG_LLR_2014_FD_71390 | JGI IMG/M metagenome (GOLD analysis project Ga0075028, IMG submission 71390) | Freshwater sediment microbial communities from Pennsylvania, USA - Little Laurel Run_MetaG_LLR_2014 | ecosystem: Environmental > Aquatic > Freshwater > Creek > Sediment | place: USA... | reverse complement strand
ACCTGGAGGGATGCTTCAGCTTCCTTAGCGCCTTGGCCTCGATCTGTCTGATGCGCTCGCGGGTCACCGAGAACTGCTGGCCGACCTCTTCGAGCGTATGATCGGTGTTCATGCCGATGCCGAAGCGCATCCGCAGGACGCGCTCCTCTCTTGGCGTCAGGCTCGCCAGCACCCGGGTCGTCGTCTCCTTCAGGTTCTGCTGAATGGCCGCATCGATGGGCAGGATCGCATTCTTGTCCTCGATGAAGTCGCCGAGATGGCTGTCCTCCTCATCGCCAATCGGCGTTTCCAAGGAAATCGGCTCCTTGGCGATCTTGAGGACCTTGCGCACTTTCTCAAGCGGCATAGCCAGTTTTTCGGCCAATTCCTCAGGCGTCGGCTCGCGGCCGATCTCGTGCAGCATTTGCCGGCTTGTCCGCACGATCTTGTTGATCGTCTCGATCATATGCACCGGGATGCGGATGGTGCGCGCCTGATCGGCGATCGAGCGGGTGATGGCCTGGCGGATCCACCAGGTCGCGTAGGTCGAGAACTTGTAGCCGCGCCGGTATTCGAATTTGTCGACCGCTTTCATCAGGCCGATATTGCCTTCCTGGATCAGATCCAGGAATTGCAGGCCGCGATTGGTGTATTTCTTGGCGATGGAGATGACGAGGCGCAAGTTGGCCTCCACCATTTCCTTCTTGGCCTGGCGGGCTTCCTTCTCGCCCTTCTGCACATGACGGACGATGCGCCGGAACTCGGGAATCTCCAGGCCCGTCTCGCCGGCGAGGGTGCGCACTTCGCCGCGGATGCCCTCGATGCCGTCGCGCTCGTGCTTGACGTAGTCCTTCCAACCTTTGCCCTTCAGAACCTTGACCTTCTCGAGCCAAGAGGCGTCGAGCTCGCTGCCGTGGTAGTGCTCGAGAAACTCGGCCCGGCTCACGCCATAGGTGTCGGCGAGCCGCATGAGGCGGCCCTCCATGCTGATCAGCCGCTTGTTGATGGAATAGAGCTGCTCGACCAGCGCCTCGATGCGGTTGTTGTTGAGCGAAAGCGATTTCACATCGACAACAATCTCGTCACGGAGTTTCTTGTAGCGTTTCTGCTGGCTGGGCGACAGCGGATCGTCGGTGGTTTCGTTTTCAACGACCGTGTCCTGCAATTTGCGCAGCTTCTTATAGCTGGTTGCGACCCGGTCAAAGGTCTCCAGCACCTTGGGCTTCAGCTCGGCTTCCATCGCGGCGAGCGACAAGGCATTGTCCATGTCATCTTCGTCAAGGTCGCCATCCATGGGAGGCCGGGGCATTCCGTCTTCGCCCAGCTCCGGCTCGGCGCCCTCGGGTGCTGCCGCTTCGACGGCCGGCATGACGCCAGGAATGGCGCCTGGGATGCCCCCGTGGACCGCCATCGGTTCGGGTGGGGTTTTGCGGTCCGGGCCTTCGTAGGTGGCCTCCAGGTCGATGATGTCCCGCAGGAGAATCTTGCCTTCGTTCAGCTCGTCGCGCCAGATGATGATGGCCTGGAACGTCAGGGGGCTCTCGCAGAGGCCCGCGATCATCGCTTCGCGGCCGGCCTCGATGCGCTTGGCGATGGCGATTTCGCCCTCGCGCGACAGCAGCTCCACGGTGCCCATCTCACGCAAATACATGCGCACAGGGTCATCGGTGCGGTCGGCCGCCTCAGTCGATCGGGTCGCCTTTGTTGGCAAGCTGACGGGAGCAACGGCCCGCGATTCCTCGGCCTCGCCCTCTTCGGCCTCCTCGGCCGCGGCCGGTTCCTCGGCTTCCTCGGTGTCCTCGACATTGATCCCAAGATCGGACAGCATGGCCAAGGTGTCCTCGATCTTCTCCGACGAAATTTCCTCGGAGGGGAGCATCTCGGCCAGTTCGTTGTAGGTCACAAAGCCACGCCGCTTGGCGATCGAGAGCAGCTTCTTGATCTGCGCGTCGTTGAGATCGAGCACAGGACCGTCGGCGGCCTCGGCCGGGGTGGTTGTGGCTTCATCGGCGTTCATGGTTGGTGATGCCATCGGTCGCTCCGCGAATTATCTTGATCCCTGATGCGCGGCTGGCACGAGCAAATCGTGCGCCGCCACATCGCTTCGGCTCTCTATGACCACTAAGGAGGCTCCTGGGCTGCCCGGCGCGCCGCTTCGCGTGGCGCCGCCTGGGCCGCTGGTCGGGCCGTCCTAGCGGGATGCTTCAGTCCAATTAAATTCCGTCACTGCCTGGTTCCGCGGCATAACGCGCATCCGTCACACGCAACCTGGACTGGATATCGAGCAACTGCGCCCACGCCGCTTCCGAACCATCACTCATATAATGGTGCTCGGCTACTTTCAGTGCCTCAAGCAGCTCCGCCTTATGCTGTTCGGCCAGGGCATCGCGCAAACCCATCTTGACATCATGGTCGGCGGCGTCCGTTTCGGAGAAGCGGACGGCCTTGTGAGTGATGGCGCGCGCGATCAGCCCCAGCGCATCTTCATGGCCAGACGCGTTCAGATGGGTTGCAAGTGCTCGGCTGTCAAGGGGGGATCGTTCAGCGTGGACCGCCAGGATGGCATCGCGAAGCCGGGCGAGAGAGGCACTGGCAAGTTTGATATTGGCGATTTCCTCGGCCATTTCGTCGAGCAGGAACGGGTGATTGAGGAGCGTGCGCAGGATCACCGCCTCTCGCACCAGGCCAACCTCGCCAGCCAAGCGCGCGACGCCATGGCGCAGCAACTCCTCGCGCGCTACCGCCTTGGGAGGGGCAGGTGGTCCCGGCTTGCGGCGGTGCTGCGCCAACTCGCGAGTTCGCCAATCCAGCGTCGCCCTTGGACTTCCGCGTGTGTCCCCATTTCGGGACGCGACGCCGCCGCCACGCTGGCGCCAGAGCAAGTCCTTTGCGCGGGCGCGAAAATCCTGGCCGTACTGGGACGCCACCGCTGGGTGAGCGATGCGGCGGGCCAGGTCGGTGAGCCGGCGCTCGAGGCCGGCCTTGCGCTCAGGCGTATCCAGCGGCTCGGCATCGCGCTCGCGCCGCCACAGGACTTCGATCAGTGGCGAGGTATCTGCGAGCACCTTGCGCACGGCCTCGGGGCCTTCTCTGCGCATGAGGTCGTCCGGGTCCAACCCAGAAGGCAAAAACGCAAAGCGCAGACTTCGCTCGGGCTGAATGTGCGGCAACGCCAGATCGGCGGCGCGCGAGGCCGCCTTCTGTCCAGCCCCATCGCCATCGAGGCAGATCGTGGGCTCGGCCGACATCCGCCAGAGCAGGCCCAACTGGTTCTCGGTCAGCGCGGTGCCCAACGGTGCGACCGCATTCTCGATCCCGCCGCCGGCTAGGGCGATCACATCCATGTAGCCCTCGACCACCACGACGCTGCCGGAGTCGTGGGCACCCTTGCGGGCGTTGGCGGCGTTGAACAGCACGGAGCCCTTGTGGAACAACGGTGTCTCGGGCGAGTTGAGGTATTTTGGCTTGGCATCGGGGCTCAGCGCTCGTCCGCCGAATGCGATTACCTTGCCGCGAAGATCGGTGATCGGAATGATCAGCCGGCCACGGAACCGGTCGTAGGGTGTTAGGATGTCGTCGCCCGCGATCAGTAGCCCGGCGGCGATCATGTCGGCGACGGCAAAACCACGCGCCGTCAGATGGTCCTTCAGCGCGGTCCGGTGGTCTGGCGCAAAGCCCATGCGAAATCGCTTGGAGAGGTCCGGCGGCACGCCCCGCTTGCCCAGGTAATCACGGGTCTCGCGTCCGCGTGGGCCGGCCAACATGGCCTCAAAAAAGCGGGCGGCCTCTTCGTTGGCGGCGATCAGCTTGTCTCGGGAGTCCTCTTGCTGTGCCACTTCCGCGGACGGCTTTGGCAGCACGACGCCCGCTTCAGCCGCCAACCGCTCAATGGCTTCGAGGAACGTAAGCCCTTCGGTCTTCATCAGATAGCCGAAGATGTCGCCGTGCTCGCCGGAGGCAAAGCAGTGAAAGAAACCCTTCTGGTCGTTGACCGTGAAGGAGGGCGTGCGCTCGGACTTGAACGGTGACAGCCCTACGAATTCGCGCCCCCGGCGTTTGAGCGCCACCCGCTTGCCCACGACCTGTGAAACTGGCAAGCGGGCGCGGATGTCATCAAGGACGGAGGGCGGATAGCGCATGGGACGGGTGCAGGCCTGGGTGATGACGTCAAACGTCAGTCAAGACTACACCGTAGGGCGATTCGGCCCCTCAATATGGTCCGGCAACCAATCTCAAGCTTGCTGTCCCCGCTATCCACAGGGCGGGGCTCAAATCGAGCCTCCGCCCTGGCCTTTTGCTTCAACAGTTGGCCGCGACAGGCCGACCGGCACCCGAATGTGCCGCGGGTTTGCGCATCGCTGCCGCAATCGGCGTGATCTGGGGCAGCTGCAACCTGGTGACGCGGGCAAGAATGTCCGCCTTGTCCACCGTGTTTCCCGGACAGCTCTTGGCCGTCATCGGCACGTCGCGATGAAAGAGCAGCGCTTCGGGTGGCAAACGGAAGCGCCGCTGCACCGCGCGGATGACATGCGCGACGCTTCTGAGCTGCTCGCCCTCCAGCTTGTCGTGGCCGGCATCGAAATTGCCGATGGCTTCGAACATGAACGCGCCCGTGTTCAGAACCCCGCCGACGCTGGCGGGTGTCTTGTTCCAATCGCGACCCGTCCAGATCGTGCCGTCGGGCGCGATCGAGACATGCTGGGCGATATCATCCCAATTGCGGGTTCCGACGTGGAATTGGGCCATTCGCGTGATGCACGCCTCGCCGTCATAGTCGGCGTGCGAGGGATGGAAGGTATGGTGCATGTCGACGCGCCAGACACGGCGGGACCAAGCGAAAGCCATCAACTGGGCGATGAAGCCATCTCGGGTGAGGGGGCGGAATGGTGCGGGCATGGCGTCTCCTCTCAGGTTGGAACACTCGAAACTTACCTGGGGACCCAAAGCCGTCGGCAATTGGCAGACGAATCGGCAACCCCGCTGACAGGACGCTGGGCGCGGACCGTGACGGCAGGATGGCACCCGGGCGGCAGAATTGGGCAGTGCATCGGCTGTTGCAGATGCGGCACGGCCACGACTGGTGCGTTCACGATGATACATTGTTGGGCCGTACAGCCCGCAGGCAACAAGCGTAATTTCAGCGCCCTCGATCGAGCCAACAGGCTCAATCTGGAAACTCGGGAGGAAGTCGCCCCATGGAAAAGGATATTGGCGCGCTCGCTGCGCAGGCCTTGACGAACTACTGGTGGCTGATCCTCATCGTGTTGGCGCTTGTCGCCTACCGCTGGGTGTTCCGGCTGTTGGGGATCGTCATGCTGCCGCAAGATAGCGTGGGTGTCATCAACAAGAAGTTCGTGCTGTTCGGCAAGCACCGCTCGCTGCCCGACGGGGCCATCATCGCGCTCAACGGCGAAGCGGGCATCCAAGCCGACACCTTGGCTCCGGGAGTCCATTTTGGCTTTTGGCCGTGGCAATACGAAATCGAGACGGAGAAATTCACCACGATTCCCGAGGATCAGATTGGCGTCGTTGAATCTCGCGACGGCAAGCCGCTCGCCGCCGGGCGCGTGCTTGGCCGTAGGGTCGACTGCGACAGTTTCCAGGATGCCCGCAAGTTCTTGATGGAAAACGGCGAACGCGGTCCCCAGATCACGGTCATTCCGCCAGGCACCTATCGCATCAACCGGCGGGTCTTCGAGGTCGCGCTCCAGAATGTGCTGGAAATCGAGGACAATATGGTCGGTGTTGTCACCACGCGCGAGGGCAAGGCACTGGCGACCGGAGACATCGCCGGGAGCGAGATCGCCGGGCACAATATGTACCAGGACGCCCAGGCCTTCATCGATGGCGGTGGCTTCAAAGGCTTGCAGGAGCAGGTCATCCTGGCCGGCCGCTATTTCATCAATCCGCGATTCGCCACCATCGAGACCAAGCCGATGACCGATGTGCCGATTGCCAATGCCGGCGTGGTCATCGCTTATGTCGGCGCTGTCGGTGTGGATGTGACCGGCGACGCCTTCAAGCACGGCAATTTGGTGGGTCGGAATCAGAAGGGTGTCTGGAGTGACCCGCTCGATCCGGGAAAGTATCCAATCAATCCGTTTACGCATCGGGTCGAGATCGTGCCGACGGCCAACGTGGTGCTCAATTGGGCGACCGGCAAATCGGAGGCCCACAAGCTCGATGAGAACCTGTCGACCATCCGCGTTCGCTCATCGGATGGCTTCACCTTCAACCTCGACGTCAGTCAGATCATTCATGTGCCGCGCAACGACGCTCCGCGCGTCATCGCCCGCTTCGGCAGCATGGCAAATCTGGTGACGCAGGTGCTCGAGCCCACGATCGGCAACTATTTCCGCAATGCGGCACAGAGCTCCGATGTCATCGATTTCCTCAAGGGCCGCCAGCAGCGCCAGGAGGATGCCAAGCAGAAGATCGGCGCGGCATTGCAGGAATACAATGTCGGTGCCGTCGACACGCTGATCGGCGACATCACGCCGCCCGATGCGCTGATGAAGACGTTGACCGACCGCAAGATCGCTGAACAGGAGAAAGTGACCTACGACACCCAACGGATGGCCGAGGATACCCGCAAGGAATTGGAGCAGGCGCGAGCACTGGCAACCACCCAGGCCCGCGTGGTGGACGCCGAGCGCAGCGTCACCATCGCCGAGTTTGCCGCCAAGGCCACGGTCAAGAAGGCCGAGGGCGACGCCTTGTCCAAGACGATCAACGCCAAGGCCGATGCCGAGGTGCTCACCACGGTCGGTGCGGCCGAGGGCACCAAGATCACCGCGGTGGGCGAGAGCGAGGCCAAGGTCATCCAGTTGAAGACCGATGCGGTGGGCCAGGGCAACTATGCCATTATCGAGGTTGGCAAGGCGTTGGCCGGCAGCGGCTTCAAGCTGGTGCCCGATGTGGTGGCTGGCGGCGCGGGCGGCGAAGGCGGCTCAAGTGGCATCATCAACGTGCTGATGGCCGGGATGCTGCGCGATAGCTTGGCGCCCAAGCCGAAGGCGCCGTAGCTGCTGATGACTGAGGGACCACAAGGCCGGATAAGCCCGCCTCGCTGGGCGACCTGTTGCACCTCTATCCACCCGTGAGCCGTGCTTTCACCGCAGCGCTCGCGGCCGAAAAATCCATTCGGCCAGCATAGCGTTCCTTCAACAGCGCCATCACCTTGCCCATGTCCTTTTGGGAGGCGGCGCCCGTTTCCTTGACCACGATCTCGATTGCCGCCGACGTTTCAGCCGCCGAGAGGCCCTTTGGCAGGTAGCCCTCGATCACCGCGATTTCGGCCTCCTCCTGGGCGACCAGGTCGGGGCGCTTGCCCGCGGTGAACTGGGCTATGGACTCGCGCCGCTGCTTGATCATCTTGGCCAGCGCCTCGGCAAGTTCGGTCGCGCTTGCCTCGGGTCTGCCGGCACCTTGTGCGGCGAGGTCGATGTCCTTGATCTTGGCGCTGATCAAACGCAGTGCCGATAACCGCGCTTTGTCGCCCGATTTCATCGTGGTCTTGACGGCTTCGGCGATTGTCTTGCGCATGAGGACACCTCTCTGGCGCGGACCTTAGTTGTCCCGCGCCAGCGAGGCAACCTGCTCAGCCGGCTGCGTTGACCACGATGGTGAAACGGGTGGTCGCCCGGTAGCGCGTCGCCATTGCTTGCTCGCGCCAGGCGCTGCTGGCTTCACGATAGTCGGAATACGGGCCGAGCACTTGCGACGACCCATCGACCACTTCGGCGAATTGCATATCGCGGTAGTCGGCGCCGATCACCCAGAATTGCTTTGGCATGGACCTATCCTTGCGTTGAAACCCAATGGAAACGGCTTACTCGGCTGCAACCGCGTGCGGCCTGGACTTGAATTGCTCGGATTCGGTCGATCCGGCCATTGCGGTCGTCGAGGACTTGCCGGCGGAGATGGCGACCGCGACGGCATCGAAATAGCCGGTGCCGACTTCGCGCTGGTGGCGAACCGCCGTGAAGCCCTGGGGCTGGGCGGCGAATTCGCGGTCCTGCAACTCGGCATAGGCGCCCATGCCGCGCTTGGAGTAACCGCGCGCCAGCTCGAACATCGAGAGATTGAGGGCGTGGAAGCCGGCCAGTGTCACGAACTGGAACCGGTAGCCCATCGCGCCAAGCTGTTCCTGGAACGACTCGATGGTCTTGCCGTCGAGCTTTGCGCGCCAGTTGAACGACGGCGAGCAGTTATAGGCGAGCAGCTTGCCGGGATGCTGGCGGCCCATTTCGGTGGCGAACTCGCGGGCTTCGCCAAGGTCCGGCGTCGAGGTTTCCCACCATACTAGGTCGCTGTAGGGGGCGTAGGCCAGACCGCGGGCGATGGCGTGCTCGACCGAGTGGTGATTGCCCTGTTTGAGCCGATAAAAACCTTCCGGGGTGCGATCGCCGGCGATCCACTGGGCGTCGTACTCATCGATGTTCGAGGTGATGAGCGTCGCCGAATGGGCATCGGTACGGGCGACCACCAGCGTTTCGGTGCCGCTGACATCGGCCGCCAGTCTCGCCGCGTTCAGGGTGCGGATGAAGGCTTGAGTCGGGACCAGCACCTTGCCGCCGAGATGACCGCATTTCTTTTCCGAGGCCAGCTGGTCCTCGAAATGGACCGCCGCCGCGCCAGCCTCGATCATCGACTTCATCAGCTCAAAAGCGTTAAGCGGGCCGCCAAAACCGGCCTCGGCATCGGCGATGATCGGCGCCATCCAGTAGGTCGAGGCATCGCCCTCAAGCGTCGCGATCTGGTCGGCCCGAAGCAGGGCATTGTTGATGCGCTTGACCACCTCGGGCACCGACGAGGAGGGATAAAGCGATTGGTCGGGGTACATCTGGCCGGCATTGTTGGCGTCGGCCGCGACCTGCCAGCCCGAGAGATAGATGGCCTCCAGCCCACCCTTGACCTGTTGCACGGCTTGGTTGCCGGTAAGGGCGCCGAGTGCTCGGACAAAGGGCTTTTCGGCCAGCAATTTACGCAGCCGCTTGGCGCCCAGCTTGGCCAGCGTGTGCTCGATCTGAATGGAGCCTCGCAAGCGCCGCACGTCTTCAGCCGTGTAATCGCGCTTGATGGTCGGACGCGTCTTGCTGTCGGTGCTGGTGGCCATCTGATGTCCCCGTCGCTGGTGGCTTTGCAAAAATTCACAATCGCACACTGGGTGACTCTATGCTGTGATGCAATAACCAAGCATAAATGGCCGTGAAATGTGGAAATATGACAACAACGCTACAAAATTCATTGTGTAAATTGTCAATCATGCTACAAAAGTGTTTGAATCAGTCATGCCCAGGGGGCGAGCATGAAATCCTTGCAGATTGGCGGCAAGCTTCGGCGGATGCGTCAGGAGCGGCATCTGACCCAGGCACAGATGGCGACAGAACTCGACATCTCGCCGAGTTACCTCAACTTGATCGAGAGCAACCGGCGGCCGGTGACGGCCCGGGTGCTCTTGCGGCTGGCCGACAAATTCCGGCTTGAAATCGGCAGTTTGGCCGCGGATGACGACCAGCAGCTAACGTCCGATCTGATGGAAGTGCTGGCCGATCCTGTCTTCGAGGACGAGGACGTGAAGGTTAGCGACGTCAAGGAACTGGTCGCCACCCTGCCGGCCGTCGGCCGGGCCATGCTGGCGCTCTATCGCTCGCACCACATCAAGTCGCAAGGCGGCTCCGAAATCGAGGGTGAGGCCGATCCGCAGGCCGACAAAAGTCTGGCCGTGCTCCCTTCGGAGGAGGTGACGGACTTCATCCAGTTGCGAGGCAATCATTTCCCCGAGCTAGAGCGCGCCGCCGAGGCGCTTTGGCTCGACAACGACATCGCCCTTCACACGTTGCAACATGACCTCATTCGGGTGCTGTCGCAGCGTTTCGCGGTCCAGGTCGAGATTGTGCCGGCGGACCGGATGCCCAGGCACTTGCGCAGCTACAACCCATTGACCCGGCGGCTGGAGCTCTCTGAAATGCTTCCGCTGGCCAGCCGCACTTTCCAACTCGCTCACCAGATCGCGTTCCTTGGCCAGCGGCAGCTGCTGGAGCGGCTCGCGGCTGGCGGCAAACTCACTTCGGCCGCCTCGGACGCACTTGCCCGTTCCGCCCTCGCCAACTATTTCGCCGGGGCCGTCATGATGCCCTATGGCCGCTTCATGGAGGCGGCGCGAACGTCCCGCTATGATCTCGAAGTGCTGCAATCGCGGTTTGGCGTATCTTTTGAGCAGACCTGCCACCGGCTGACGACTTTGCGACGGCCTGGCGACGATGGCATACCGTTCCATCTGATCCGGGTCGACATCGCCGGCAACATCTCCAAGCGCTTCTCGGCTTCGGGCATCCAGATGGCCCGGTTCGGCGCAGCCTGCCCACGCTGGAACGTGTACGACGCCTTCGCTACTCCCGGCATGGTCCGGATCGCGGTCAGCCGGATGCCGGATGGCCAGACCTTTTTCTGTGTCGCGCGCACCATCTCGTCGGCCCGGCCAGGTTCGATGCGTGGCGGGCTGCCGCAGCGGGTTGACCGGCACGCCATCGGCCTTGGCTGCGCGGTCCAACATGCCCGCGAAATCGTCTATGCCGACGGCTTGCATTTGGAAGACGCCAATATCGCCACGCCCATCGGCGTTTCCTGCCGCACGTGCCCGCGGACCGACTGCGCCGATCGCGCCAGTCCGTCGCTGACGCAAAAACTCGACATCGACGAGAACACCCGCGGACATTCGCCATACATGGCGGCGGGCTGAATCCTGCTTTTGCGTTAGCCTGTCGAGCTGGCGCGTATCGGTCTCAGGCCACGAAGCCCAGCCTTTGCAGATCATGGTGACCCACGGTCGGGACGGGCAGGTGGGCACGGCCATGCAGCTGATCAAGTAGCCGCTGGGTCAGTTCGAACGTTCCCGCGACAGTCATCACCCCTCCAATCCGTTTGGGTGGCGCCAGTCTGACTGGATCCGCTCCTGCCCGCTTCAGGACGCGCTCCATCAGAATATCGTAGACCGAGACGATATGGGTGAGACCGGCGGCGACGCCGACTTCCGCCAGTCCGCACAGCAATTCACTGGTGATCTGGCTGACGGCGCCGTCACCGCGCCGGGCGGCATAATCCATATCGATGTTGAACCTCGTGCTCTCCCACATCAGTGGCGAACGGACGACCTCACCCGGCGGCAGAAGTTCGCTGAAGACTTCGCCGAGCATGGTTGGTCCAGTCGTCTGGAGCGCACGCAGGCTGCCGACGACCTGGCCACCCAGCCCGACCGCTATGACGTATAGCGGCGACAGATCATCGAACCGGTCGCGTTCGCGACCGTTCACAACAGTTACGTCCCAGCCAAGGCGATCCTTGAATACCCTCGCCCGCAACTTGTGCATCTCGTCGATCAATTCGGGATGCTGATCGCGCTCGGAACCGTCGATGATGATGATCATGCTCACCTCCCACAGCAATTCAATGTGGGGAATCCTATTCCGGTGCATGGCTCTGTCACCTGTACGGGAGTACAGGTGGGGAAACACCTAGAGCAAGAGCATGGCTTGCCCACAGCAGGTGTGACCGCGCAGTCGGAAATGACGGCAAAAAAGGTTGATACCTAGATAAGGTGCAGCCTTACGGCCCGAGCGACCGCTGACACCTTGTTGGGCGTTCCAAGTCGCGCGAAAGCCCCGGCCATGTGATATTTCACGGTGCGCGTGCTCAGCCGCATGATCGCGCCGACCTCCCATTCAGTCTTGCCGAGAGCAGCCCATTTTAGAACCTCCAACTGTCGCGGTGACAGCTCAATGGTCGGCGGCAGGATTTTCTCACGCCGCAAGACGTGCTCGTGAAAGCTGCAAGCGATGACCTGGAAGTCGCGCATGTAGGTCTTACGGTAGGCAGGCCAATTCCGGTCCTGAATCTCTGCGTTTACACTGAACAGTGCCGTTTCGCCGTGAATACCCCTCACCGGGATAGTCATTCCGTTTGGTGCCAGTCCAGCCTGACTTGCGTCATCGAAGAAATCCTGCAGATGGCGCTGTGATCGATCGATTTCTTGCCAATCTAGCGGAGAAACCCGCTGCATCCCCAGGCGCACGATGGGATCGATGCTGACATAATTCGCGGAGGTATAGCGCGCCAGCCATTTGGGCGAATAGGTCGTGGCGACGTAGTAGTTATCCGGATGATTGCAGACGGGCAGATTTACGCCAAGATAGGCGACGTGCTTCAGTTCGTACCGCGCGGCCATGCGCTGCAAAAACCGATCACCCTGGTCGACAGTAGTGATGCGATCAATATCCTCGGCAAGCTCGTAGAAAATGCGCTCAAGCATGAAATAAATCCCGCAAGTCGCAGTGCCCAGTGCGACCCGCATCGTTAATTTGGAACGGCTGACCCCCGACCTAGGAACTTACCTAGGAAAACAGGTCAAGTCGCCGATGCATAAGCAAGATACGACCTTCGATCTTTCCGCGCCGAGGTCTGATGCCGCTAAAGATACGCCCGATGGCGAGACCCACCAAACTGTTGTCCCAGCTGTTGACGACGGTCGACGCCCATGCGTTGACCGAGGCTCGCCAGCGGCAAGAAGCACTGCGACTGTGCTCGGAGCTCTTGGCAACCGACGAGCACCATCTGTGCCGCGACATTCCTTCCGATCAAGCGCAGGCGTTGCGAGCGAACCTGCACAACCTGCTTCGCAGGCTGGAGACCGACGCCGCTGTCGTAAGCGCGGTCTTGGCCCAACTGTCCAGTGGGCTCGAGGCCGATGATGAAGCCCCGGCCTGAGCGCCTCGGCGATTAAGGCTCGATCATAATAGAACAAAGAACGAATATTTGTTCTTGTTTTGTTTGTGTCTTCGTGCTAACTGCTGACTAGGCCAACAAAGGCGGGTCGAGCGGTGCCGGTCACTGACAACATTCGATTGGTCGAAGCGGAGCGCCGGCGTGGCCGCGGTGCGCGATCCAATGACGGTGGCCGGTTCGAGCCGACGGCGCGCGAGGCCGTCGATGATGGATGGAACAGTCTCGATGAATTGGAGCCGTTCACCACCAAGGTACAAGTCGAAACAGCACGCACCATCATCAGCACAAATACATCGCCTGATCTCGGTTTCGACCAGTCGATCAATCCATATCGCGGCTGCGAACACGGTTGCAGTTACTGCTACGCGCGCCCTACTCACGCGTATTTGGGACTGTCACCGGGGCTGGACTTCGAAAGCCAGCTGTTTGTCAAACCCAACGCCGCCGAATTGCTTGAGCACGAGCTGGCGAAGTCCTCTTATCGACCCAAGGTCATCGCCTTGGGCACCAATACCGACCCGTATCAGCCCATCGAGCGGCAGTGGAGGGTGACACGAAGCGTGCTCGAAGTGCTGGCGCGAGCGCGCCATCCCGTCGGTATCGTCACGAAGTCGGCACTGATCTTGCGCGACCTCGACATTCTGGCACCAATGGCCCGCGACGGCTTGGTCAAGGTGGCATTGTCGGTGACAACCTTGGACCGCGCGACCGCCCGCAAGATGGAGCCGCGGGCCTCGACACCCGGCAGGCGGATCGGAGCCATCTCGGCGCTTGCCGCGGCCGGAATCCCCGTTTCAGTCTTGGTCGCCCCGATTGTGCCGGCAATCAACGATTCCGAGGTCGAGAAAATCCTTGAGACCGCCAAGGCCGCCGGGGCCAGCGAAGCTGGTTATGTTCTGCTGCGTATGCCCCTGGAGATCAAGGCGTTGTTCCGGGAGTGGCTGGCAACCGAATACCCGGATCGAGCCGCTAGGGTTATCTCAATCTTGCGGCAGATGCGTGGGGGCAAGGATTATGACGCCCGGTGGTTTGAGCGGCAGAAAGGTTCGGGACCTTACGCGGATCAGATCAGGGCCCGCTTCAAGTTGACTTTGCGGCGCCTGCAGCTGAACGAACGCCGGCTTACCCTTCGCTCGGATCTGTTCGTTCGTCCGGTTTCCAAGGGCGGTCAACTTGCCTTGCTTTGAAACTGGAGTGACACGGGAGGATTGGACGGGCTATTCTCGTAGGCGCTTGGCCTTGAAAGAGCGACTGAGTGTCATGCCCCGAAGGTCCACCGGCCGAGCGAAACTGGACTTTCGCTTTGAGCATGCGCGGTTGGGCCACTTGCACCCAGGGGCAATCATCGCGGGGATCGATGAGGCCGGCATTGGGCCCTGGGCAGGCCCCGTGGTGGCAGCGGCGGTATGTCTCGATCCGGACCGTATGCCGGAGGGGCTGGCGGACAGCAAGGTGGTCCCGGCACGCCGCCGCGAACTGTTGTTTGAAGCAATCATGGCTACGGCGCAGGTTGGCATCGGGATCGCCGAGGTGGCGCGCATAGATCGCGACAATGTGCTGGCTGCCAGTCACTGGGCCATGGCCACCGCGATCGGCCGGTTGGCACGGCGGCCCGATCTGGCGCTGATCGACGGGTTGTACGCTGCGCCCGTCGGCTGCCCGGCGGAGGCGGTCGTCGACGGTGATGCCCGTGTGGCCTCCATTGCCGCCGCCTCGATTGTCGCCAAGGTGACACGGGACCGGCTGATGGTCGAAATCGCTCGCCAGCATCCCGGCTACGGTTTCGAACGCAATATGGGGTACGGCACGGCTGAGCACCGCCTGGCGCTTGACCGGTTGGGTGTCGCGGACTGCCACCGGCGCTTCTACAAGCCAATAAGGGCGCGCTTGGCCAAAAGTCAGACCTCACAATCGACGGAGTGTTAACCCATTGGCTGGGGTATTCGGTTTAGGTTCGGGCGGCGAGTTGAAGAAGCAGCAAGCAGTGTGGACAGAGTATGCGTCAAGTGCGGGGTCATGTGGTGGGGCAGGGCACTCAAGTGCGTGACCGCATCTTCGTTGGCGATTGCCTTGTGGAGCTTGGCAAGCTGCCCGATGCGAGCATCGATCTCGTCTTCGCCGATCCGCCGTACAACCTCCAGCTCGATGGCGATCTGCTGCGGCCCAACAACACGGTTGTCGATGGAGTCCACCAGGACTGGGACAAATTCCTCAGTTTTGCCGATTACGACCGCTTCACGCGGGCCTGGCTCAGTCAGTGCCGCCGGGTGCTGAAACCCAACGGCGCACTTTGGCTGATCGGTTCGTACCACAACATATTCCGCCTGGGGGCGGCGCTCCAGGACCACGGCTTCTGGCTGCTTAATGACATAATTTGGCGCAAGACCAACCCGATGCCCAACTTCCGGGGCCGGCGATTCACCAACGCGCATGAGACGTTGATTTGGGCCGCCCGCTCCGCTGCCTCGCGTTACACCTTCAACTACGAGGCCATGAAAGCGCTGAACGACGACTTGCAGATGCGCTCGGATTGGCTGCTGCCGATCTGCGCTGGCCCTGAGCGGCTCAAGGGTGCCGACGGCCGCAAGGCCCATCCGACCCAAAAGCCCGCAGCCCTGTTGCATCGGCTCTTGCTCGCCACCACCCTGCCGGGCGACACAGTGCTCGACCCGTTCTTTGGCACCGGAACCACCGGCGCGGTGGCTAAGCGACTTGGCCGTCATTTCGTCGGAATTGAGCGCGATGCCGGCTACGCCAAGATCGCCGCGGCGCGGATCGCCACGGTCGAGCCACTGGCTGGCCCCGCGCTCGATGTCGCTCGCGACAGGCGCGCGGAGCCGCGCATCGCTTTCGGAACCATTGTCGAACTCGGCTTCATGGCTGCCGGCAGCTCCGTTTTCGACGAGCGCCGCCGCCACTTGGCCGAAGTGCGCGCCGACGGCACGCTCGTCCATGGCGACCTCAAGGGGTCTATCCACAAGCTCGGCGCCACCTTGCAGGGCAGGCCCGCCTGCAACGGCTGGACCTATTGGCACTACGAGCGTGACGGCCAGGTCTCGCCCATCGACAATTTGCGCCAGCAGGCCCGCCAGCAGCTCGCGGTCGCGGCCGAGTGAAGGGTGCTGATCTCGCGCCCATACGCTGGTTAAATCAGGCCAAGCGCGACGAGATCGGCACGCATCTTGGCGGGCAGCGAGATAAGGCCGGCTTCGCCCTTCTTCAGGTCGGCAGGCGCGTCGTCGAACGGCAGATAGCGCCAACCCTGGAACGGGCGGCGCGGCACCGGGCGCACGGGGACCAGATCGCTGGCCAGCACGATGTCGCAGCGCGCTATCCCATCGTCGCATTCAGCGCGGCGCAAATCGACAATCCGCTGACGCACTTGCACGATGCCTTTGATCACCCAGTAGAGCGATCCCCCCTCTAGAATGTCATCGCGCCGTTTTGGAAACATCCGTGTGCGGTGCCACAGCTCGGGCGCGCGTTTGGCGACTTTGGCCTCGGCCAGTCGCCCGCGCTGCCAGTCAGCCAAATCCTCAATCGAATCCGCCCCGACGCAGAGTTTGATCAAATGCAAAGTCATTTCAAGACTCTGTCCCCCAGGTTTCCCACCTGGTCCAGTCTGTGCGCCCAACTGGCCGCCATCACAACAGCGCGCCACTGATTTCCACAAGCGATCGTGGCATATTCTGGCAAATGCTTGTGCTGTGCCTGCAGCAACTCCGCGCGCCTTGTGCGAAGGCCTGGTACCCGTGGGCTGCTACCTTCAATCCGCTCGGCCTGGTGTCGTTCGCGAACAGGGCGACGATCCTGGTGCATGACGCACCAAGCAGCGCCGCGTGCTCAAGGCCTATGAACCACCGCCGCCCGCGCGCGCCTCTCCGGCCGCCATCCCTATCGTGCCCAGTTGACCTCATGAGAGACTTCCACCCAACGCGGCTTTGGCATCTCACGGCGTTGCCTTGACAGGGTCGGCGCTATCCGCGGCCACGTCTGTGCCGTCCCGGCGCACCGTCATTTCAGCCGCAACCTCGATCTGCAACCGCAGCCCGTCGATGCCGGGACTGATATGGGCAATGCGGGGCTCTCCAGGTTCCAGAATCAGCTTCATGCCTTGGGTCAGGGGCAAGCTGACATGCCGCTTGACCAGCTCGGCGGCCTCCGTCAACTTGTCGTTGACGTCGATCACCAACGCTGCCCCGATCGCCTCGGCGAATCGGGCATCGGTGAGGAAGGGCATTTCGTTCTTCAAACCCGTGGATTTCGTACCCGACACATAGAGTTCCGTCTGGCTGAGGCCGATTTGTGCTCCACCCGGCTTGAGGATGGGCGTCGCCAGGAAATAGCTCACCGCGTGGCCGGACATCCATGATCCTCCGGGAAGCTGGTCGAAGTGAACGGCTATGCCAAGCCGCCGGCCCGAGGCAAAGAAGCCCAGGGACCTGACCGCGAGAGCAAATGCGACGGTTTCGCTAGCGATGCTGCTTGCCGGAATGGCTGGCAGGCAATGCGCCGCAGCCTCGGAGAGCTGCTGATATTTCAGATCGGCGGGTAAGAGAATCCCGTCGCCCGCGGCCTCGGGTCCAGTCCCCGGCGACGGCAGCGGCGACGGCGGCAATGGAGCCGGACGCTCACCGACAAATGTCTGCATCCGGGTGACGACCGCCATGCGGAGTTCCGTGGCGCCGTCCTTTGTCGTAATCCCGGCGTAGCGCAGCCCAAGAGGAGTGCCTCGCAACCAGATCTGGTCATTCTCTGAGAGCGCGAACGGGTAGTGCAAATATCGCCAGGCAAGCTCGACCTGCTTGCGCAAATCACCGGGCAGAATGCCTGCCAACGCCCCCGGCGGCAATTTGCCGAGGCGCTGGGTCAACACAGTCTCGACGCCAGCTTGCACCGAGGCTTCGCCGGCGAGCACGACGATCTTGGTGCCGTCCTCCCACTTGAAGACCGGATCAAGCTTGATGACCGGCTGCCAATGTTCGTCCAAAGCCATCGCGAAACTGGCTGTGACAGCGAGCTTTCCGCGCAGCGGGATGCCGGGGCCGGGACCAATGGGTTGGGCCACCAAGTCGTAGTGCAACGGCACGCGCAATTCCAGGCCGCGAGGCGTGCCCGTGAACTCAATTTGAGCATCGCGGGTGATGTGACCTGTCAATCGAACGTCAGAGCAGACCGGTTTGCCGTTCGCCGCGACGCAGGAGGCCCGCGGGACACGCTGACTGATGGAAGCCAGCTCGATTGGCAGCTGCCTGCTGATTTCGTCTTCGGTATTGCGAAGGTCCAAGGCCGCGGCAACGTAAATGGCGGCTGGTTGGCTTTCGGCCGTCAGCCGGTCCGCGGCCTCCGGGGGCTTTGCCGTCACATCGACAGCCCGGTTGCATCCGGCAAGCCCGGCACCCGCAATCGCGACCAGAACGAACCCCAAGACCCCCGAGGACAGACGGATACGCCTTACTGTCATCTCGCCCCCAAATGGCCAAGCCGGCGGCAGAAAAAGCAATTGTCGACCGCCGGGCCGAAGCTCGCCGTCCGCCTCGCGAGTTCCGGGCGGCCGACGATCCGCGACTTAACGGGTTGTATATCAAGAACTTTAGTCGGAGGCAGGCGGCTGGGCAATTCAAATTCCAGCCAGACCGGCGGAATTGACGGAGGCTGCCGAGCAAGGATCAGCCGGCAAGCAGCTGCACGATCAAATAGAAATTGAGGCCGATGATCAGGACGGCGATCACCGAGGCGATCGCGGTCAACCATCTTGGTGCCACCAGGACGCCCATTCGCCCGCCCTGGGCCGTGAAGGCGATCAACGGGATCATGGCGAACGGCAATTGCAGGCTCAGCACCACCTGACTGAGGATCAGCAGTTTGCCAATGGCCGCTTCGCCCAAGATCAGCACCGCCGCCACCGCTGGAATGATGGCAAGCAGACGTGTCAGTAGCCGGCGAGCCCACGCAGGCAGCCGAATTTGGAGGAAGCCTTCCATCACCATCTGACCGGCCAGGGTGGCCGTGATCGTCGAATTGAGACCGCAGGCCAGCAGAGCCACCGCAAACAAGGTCGCCGCCAGAGGCGCGCCCAGCAACGGGGAAATCAGCCTGTAAGCGTCGCTGAGATCGGTTACGTCAAGATGGCCGCTGGCATGAAACGCTGCCGCGGCCATGACGATCAGCGCGAGGTTGATCAGTACCGCCATCATCAGCGCTATCGCCGCGTCAAGGACGGCCAGCCGCAGCGCGGTCCGCCGGGCTTCCCAGCCCGGCCCGATCTGCCGGGTGGTCTGCACGATGCCGGAATGAAGGTAAAGATTGTGCGGCATCACCGTCGCCCCGACCATGCCGATGGCGATGTAGAGCATTCCGGGTTGGCTCAGGATGTCGCTCGTTGGCAGCAGCCCGGCGCCGACCTGGCGCCAATCGGGATGCGCCAACACCATCTGGGCAACGAAACAGCCCGCGATCAAGAGCAGCATCGTCATCACGAAGGCTTCGATCCAGCGGAAACCGAGCCGCTGCATGGCCAGCACCAGGAGGACATCGGCG
>Ga0075028_100000253_pt1 | contig 19381 bp, 36 predicted proteins | sample LitLauG_LLR_2014_FD_71390 | JGI IMG/M metagenome (GOLD analysis project Ga0075028, IMG submission 71390) | Freshwater sediment microbial communities from Pennsylvania, USA - Little Laurel Run_MetaG_LLR_2014 | ecosystem: Environmental > Aquatic > Freshwater > Creek > Sediment | place: USA... | reverse complement strand
CAATTGGGTGTTTATTGGATTAAAACTGCCCCTTCCCCCGGGTCAAAAACGAGGCGAAACGGTTAAAATGTGTGATTTTGTGTGTAATTGACCCAAAAAAGTGATCAATTGTTGTATTTGAGTTAGATTATAGCATATTTTTGGTGATTTGGGCTAGAAAGTAGCGCACAAGAGTGGTATTGCTGTGTAGGTGGCTGTTGTTAATAGATGTGGGTGCCCCTTCCCTGGGGTTAAAAACGAGGTGTTAGCTAATTTTGAGTGTAGTGAGGGTACGTGAATCGTCGTCATTGAGCCAGTTAGCCATGCCATGAAATTACCGCAGCATCATAATCCACTATGTCTGTGCTACGGTTTGGATGGATGTAGCTCATACGGTCCCCTGCTTCGAACCTAGTAGCTTGGGTCTCGGTTAATGCGTAGGTGACGTATTGAGCTTCCATTAGTAGTTGTCCTGTTCGCCCTGTTGCCAGAAGTACAACTTGCGACCCAGTTTATACAGCCCGGATATGAGTATCACCAGGCAGGACAATATAAGGGATACAGTTGCAATGACTAATAAGCCTTTGCCTATTGCATATTGTATTAACCACTCATTGTAGAAGATTATGATCCCAATGATAGGGTAAGCCACTGCTAGGATTATTACTAGCCGGATTGTTTTCTGTGACATGATTACATCCCCAAATGTTTTCTTGCTCTTTCCCACACGGAGGTGGACCGTATTAAAGGTACAATTTCTATAATGTCGCGGGCATCAACATCTATCATCCCACTGTTGTACATACACAAGTAATCGTGATGTTCCCCATGGGTGCTGTATGTTGTTTTACATACAGCAGGTAATACTTGACTGGCCAATTCACTTAACTGACCAGGTTCCAATGTAAATTGTGGTGTAGCTGATATAATTACAAACGCGATAACGTGACACATAGAATAGTCCTTTATACTAAGGTATGCACTACCTGTGATCCATCTGCTCGTTCAGCTAACATCACATGCACTTTGTGCACCTGACTTTGTCTAGGTTTGAACAAGTCGACTGCTTTCACTTTAGCATCCCACAATGAGGTCGCATATACATCTTTGGACACCCCATTAAAAGTAGCCACAAAGCCTGCCCATGCAGCAATACGAAACTTGACAGGTTGACCAGGTGTTTCGATTGCAACTAATTGGTCACAATCATAACAGATGTCACGGATTCCCATCAAGATTTCACTTGGGGCATCGATCTTAGCTGCTACGGCTATATCTCTTGCCGTTAGAGGATAACCCTTTGTGATTATCAGGTCAACGATTGTCTTAGCATTGATAGCCATAATGTGATAACTCCTCAGTTTGCTTTAGGAAGCAAAACATAGTTGGCTTGAATACAACGTGTCCATGGACGATGTGCATATTCTGGACGGCCGTTTGTAGTGAACGATTGCACCATGACATGTTGTACCCGTTCACATTCTTCTTTAGTGGCAAAGTATGAACTGATGTACGGTTGTTGTAGATAACCGGAGTTGACATTGCCACCACCGTTAACCCATAACGCCCAAAGTAATACTACCTGTGTTGCGCCCATGATAATCACCTATTGTTGTGTATAGAATTGTTTCATTACGGCATTCTGGCGTCGTTCACAAAATGCTACTGTCTCTGCGTACACATTGTGAAGTTCTCGTTTAAGAGCCTCACGTTGATGTGTTTGGTGCAATGTGTCTAGCACTGGGAATTGTTCAATCAACTTGGCAATGTACTCATGATGTACATCCAGGATAATACGTTCTACAGCTATCTTATGTACCATGTTACTGCGATAGTATTTCTCAGCATGCTTCGCATTGAAATACGTAGTTACTATGCATGTAATTGCACACAATGCAGCTGTAATGATAATATACCAACCCATTTGAATCTCCTTTTGATTACACTGGTTGTTGTTTGTTGTTTGCAATACGCCATAATTGCTTGCTATATTTCGGCATTGCGTGTCTGATTTTATCAGCAGACCAATTGTCTACATATTGACGTAGGTGCACGGTTTTTTGTTGGCGGATAGATTGTTCAGATGTTGCACGGAGGACTTGTCTAGCAATACGAGATAACGGACCACTGTCAGGACCATTAAAACCCACATCATTGCTTTCGGATGTGGTACCTTGGGATTTCTCATACTGTGTTTGGTATTTGTAGATCGTCAGCAAACCGATCAATAACCATCTGTCATCCATTTTTAGTTTATTCTTGATGTCATCAGCTGTGTATTGAGTAGTCATAATATGTCTCCCGTTGCATTGAGATTATTATCTCAAAGATAAGGGTTACAATCAACGGCATCTCATTGTATTGTGGTAGCAACATGAGATGCTGCTTCAAATTTGTCTTGTAAAATTTGCACTCTTGTTAAAATGATGCGCATTTCCTCTGTAAGTAATTCTTGTGGAATATAAGGGGCCAATGCCACCATAGCATCATGTTGTGCATTGACGGTAGCCATTAATTCCATTGAGCGTTCTGATATTTCATAACGATGTTGCATGCTTTCTATCATAACAGCTTTCATAGCTACATTAAGCGCATGGAACAATGTAATCAGAACCTGTGGGGTTAATGGTACTGCAACCGGAGCGGACATGATACTAATCCTATTGTGGGGGTTTTCTAAATGGAACGACATTTGGACCTGATGGTGGTATGTTTGCTGCAACCATCTCGTCCACCAATTTTACAAGGTCCAATCCGAGTATGTCGGAGGCGAGCTGTTTCATTTGTTTATCAACTTCAAATACATGTTCAATTTTTGCACGGTGATGAACTTTCAACTTCGGAGGAAGGAATTCAATCATCTGCATCAGAATTTCCACATATGCAGTCGTTGTGGCAAGGATAGATTCCGTCTTCTTGAAAGATGGTACATTTTGATCTTTCATGATAACATCTTTCACAACCATCATGGCTGCAAAAGTACAATCGAATAACAACGATTGATTGAGATCGTGTAGATCTAGTGATACGGTTCTCATATCAGGTGTAAACTCGACCATATCATTCCCCTAATTGCACTTGATCTGACTATTGTCCACGGTTTCCCTTTAGGGGTCAACCCAACTTCGGCACATAAAAAAAGGGACCGAAGTCCCCTTTTTATCAAGCTAAAGGTGCAATTAGGCTGCGTCTTTAACTTTCACATTGACCGGTTGACCAACTTCGGCAACACCAGGGATCACTGCGTTATACCCGTGCAATTCGTTGAATTCAACGGCTGCTGTACGTTTGGTAAACAAAGCAACGCGACTTGCTACATCACTGCCACGCTGCACTTTAACTGCAGAGTAGACGCGCTTATTCTTGCCACTGAGAATTTGCTGGTTTGCAAGTTCTACTTCTGCATCGATACGATCGCCGCAGAGGCTGTAGTAGGTGTTTGCAGTTACTTTCTTCATATCCAATTGTTCAATGAAGGCGTTGATGCAAACTTTGCGATGGGATTCGTTACCCAAATTGGTTTGATAAATTGACATTGCACGTTCCATTTTAGAAGGAACGTTATTGCTTACATTTTTTGCTGCATTTAATTTTGACATGGTGCGTTCTCCAATTACCTAAATGATGCGGTAGTGTTTGATAACACCGCTTGATTAACATCAAGAGATCATTCACTTGATGTAAACATTATCATACGAGTTATGGGTTCAGACAACCGGGGAGACATAGATAAGTGCCACCATTATCATCAGATAGTAGTGATATCGAGATTGATAAGAGGGTTTAACGGGATGGTGCTATAAGATACGACTCAAGTACAACATAATGCATGATCCTTTTCTGTCTTTATGTCGTGAATTATAGCCGAATTTGGTTGATATGAGAACGCTTATATGTTTTTGTTATATCAAAATATGGCACATACCCCATTTGTATAGTTATTGTTTTTTGAAATATGGACTACCGATGTGAAATGTATACAACGAAAAAAGGACACCGAAGTGTCCTTTTACATTTTCTGGTTAGAAAAGTTTACGCAGCTTGTAACAAATCACCAGCAAATGCTGCATCTGGATCTGCGAAAATCATTTTAGGACCACCAGCTGTGTTGAAACCAGCATTTGATGCACCTGCAGATTTTCCACTAGTGCCACGATCGATTAACAATTCATTTGCATGTTTGTGTAATGCAAAGTCGGTGTTACGATCAGAACCAGTAGTGTGTGATGCGATTTCAGTCAACATATTCCACACAGCAAATTCAGACAAGTGTGACGCCATTTGATCACTTAATGAACGATTGTTCATTACATCACCATAGTGACTTTGTAAGTGTAATTCTGGATCAACCACTAACATCACATTACGGATGTGTTCAAGAGCACGTTTGTCAACTTGATTATTGTGATCGTTTACACGTTCAACACAAGCTGCTAACACACGTTGACAATCACGTACAGTTGCTGGTGTGTGAGCCATTACACCCATACGTTGATCGATGATTGAAGTCATCTTGTTCTGGATTTGAGCATTGGCGATAGCCATGTGTTCTTGCCAGTTGTTCACTACTGGAATCTTGGTGTTCATAAAATCACTAACACCAACCATACCATTTGAACAGATTAAACGAACCAATTGGAACACAGCACGAATGTGTGCTTGGAATGGATCCCAACCGAACGATAAACGACTAGACACATCACCACCAGACTTGTACTCTTTAATCTGCATCTCTACATTACTGTATTGATTTTGCAGACGAATTGCGTTGGTGCTGTTACTGTGACGTTGTGCACGATTGAACTTATCAGTATGACCGATGTGTTCAATCATCGAGGTAATACTGGAATCAGTGTGTACAAAACCGTTGTAATCACCACTACGATGACTAACCAAATGGTCATCACCGTTTGCATCTGTGTGGAAGAAGTATTGACCACCACGTAGACGTTCAATTACTGCATTTGGACCGTGATGAATAAGTGATTGTGTTACTACACTGTCTTGTTTGAACTGATGTGGATGACCAGCAATAATCACTTCCGCGACATTGATAGTCTTTTTCTCACCAATGTCCTTCATTTGGACATCGATATCTTGAGCATTACGAACCAAAGTAAAACCTTTGTCGAAGTTGCTAATGATTTGTTTCATGGTGTATCTCCTGTTTGGGTTGTTTTTAACTTACCCGAGCATTATCCCCAGAATCGATCCAAAAGAGAACAGTGTGATATTAGATTGTGCCCCCAATACTGGGTAAAAGGAGCACATTCATTAATCAGCCGCACCAATAGTATTGGTCGTTAGATTTGATTTACTAGTTGATGGTGTTAACTTATTGTACATGTAACCAGAAAGGAATGTACGATCAAAATTGGTGACCACATGTTGATAAGCATCATCTCGATCAATCATTTGTGGTGCTGGTGTGCTATTTACTGTGCGAATTGATTTAAGATCCATCACACCTGTAGTGCACAACTGCTTCATAAGACCACGAATTTCACAGTACTGGGTAATTGTCTTGCATTTTGGAACGTAACCAATCAACCAAGCCATAGTTACTTTGAAACGTAAACCAGTATCATATGTATTACGAACCGACTTGCGCACATTTGGAAGATTGACTGTTGACAACTCAATCATCAGTCTGTCCAAGTTTAAAGGAGCGATGTGGTCATACCCAAAGTGTTCACCCATGGTCTTAGCAGCACTAATAACAAATTCTAAGTTAACTGCGTGAGATTCATCCATCACATCAAAACGAAACTTTTGACTTTGGTCCTTACTTACTTGGTGTACAGGTTTTTTGGACTCATCTTCATCCACAGCTTCACCAGTACGAATGGTGTTAACGTTTTTCCAAATTGGTGCTGTAAAGACTGGAGACCCTACTTTTGGAATAAATGCAACCATTGTGCGACCAGTTGACAAGTCAAATAAGTCAGTCATGTGTAAGTTTTTCAGTGGATATGATTCAACTGCAACACTTACAAATTTACCATCTTCCGTCAACTTCTGATGTGCTTCTGCTTTTTTGAAGTTTGCTGGCACTTTGTAGATTGTGTGCATATCAATATACCACAAATGTGGATCCACACTAGTTAACTCAGTTAAGCGTGTGTTAATAGTGAATTCACTTGCTGAACGCCAATTAACACCTTCTGGTAATACTAGATTACATGGACGTTCTTCGATGTGGATGATTTGATCACCATAGTAAGTAACAGCCACATTGATTGGAACTAAGTAGTTACCACCTTTTTTTACTTTCTTAAACGCACGTGCCACACTATAAGGTAATTCGTGACGAGTGGTCACAATCTTACCTTCGAGATCAGTAAGTGTCTCATCTACGATTCGAATACTACCACCAAGTGCTTCTGAAATAGAAGTGACACGAACGTACTTGACAATTAATTTTTGTAATGAAAACTTGATCATTTTTGTTCTCCTGTTTGTTTGTCTAAGACCCTATTATACATCATTTAGGGTCTCAGACAACAGATTGTGGTTAGGCAGCTCGATTAAAACGCTTAGCTTGTGCCCCATTTGCCAGTTCTGTAGTTGGCACAGAACTGACGTAATTGAATTGACGTTGTGTGAAGTTCCCATCATTAGCAGGACTGCACAAATAATGTGCTTTAGGTGTGCCTACCACAACTGTCGTATCCAAATTACGACCACTTAAAGGATTGATCAATTCGAACACTTGACTGTCACTATCTGGTCTGCTGCAACGACCAATATACTGATTCAATAAAGGATAAGAACCTAATTGACGACCAAGTAACACAGTAACACAACCAGCCACATCCACACCTTCACCAATCTTGGCACAGTTGACAATGAACTGATATTCACCCTTACTATATTGGTCCAAAATAGTATTGAGTTCTTTATTGCTTTGGTTGATTAAGGCAACAGATTTCAATTTTAATGTGTGGATCAAGTAAGTGTTGATCTTTGCCACTTCAGCACGAGTCTTAACGAAAATCATTGTTTTGCCCATAGTGGTGTGGTACTTGTCCAAAATGCGACAAATGATATCAGTTTTATCACGACCACTTGTGTCAATGAAGGACCAAATAGAAGTTTCAGCCAACCAACCTTCTTTCACAGCTTGTTCACGTGAAACTGGCTCAATAATCTTTTCAAACTTAATAACCATACCATCAGCACGATCTGGTGTGGCTGTTAACCCAAGAATTGGTTTGTGCTTCATTTTGTCAAGTTGTAACTGAATTGACATCATTGATTCATGATGTGCTTCATCAATTGCAATAATGTCTGCCCAATCCAAATCTTTCTGATCAATTTCAACAAAAGGAGTGGACACTTTCATATCGACATTAAATGCCTCCATGAAGGTTCTTTCTGCTTGTGTTAATAGACGTTGAACATGCGCCAAGAACAACACCCGAAGAGGACGACCTTCAACTTTCAACGCTTTGCGCATTTCTGGACTATCTAATGTGCATGCAATTGTAATTGTCTTGCCACAACCAGTTGGCATTACAATAAGGATTGTGCGGAATCCTTCTTCAAGTGCATTAATAGCACCATTGCGAGCAGCTACTTGTGCCCAACGTAATTCTTGAGGACCATAATATTCGACAATGTCTAATTCACCTTGAAGATCAACGTCCTCAGGTGCTACTGCTTTAGCAAGTGGTTTCTTTTTGAAATCTGCTGATGATTTAGCTGACATTTTGTATTCTCCTGTTTGTGTTGTGATGCGACCCATTATACAGAGATATGGGTCATTGTCAACATGCTATATGGGTTATGTGTTGAGGTATTCAGAGGTAAGTCGTGTGCCGGTAAGTTCTGCAAGTTGTTCAGCCATAACTAATGCACCCCAAGCATTACTTTCACTACTGATACGGTCCATAGCTTGATTGTATGCTGTAATTAACAACGCGGCTTTATCTTGATCCAGAATGTAGATAACAGGTGCCCCAGAGTTATCAACAAATTCATCATATTCATCGTCATCATAGCTAAGAAGAGGTTGGTCAGGATTACATTGTTGTAGCAAGGTGTTCATACATCCCATCACGACCTGTTTTATTTGTGAAAATTCCACCGTACCTGGTTTTGAAAACAGGCATTCGTTGAAGAATATGATTGCAGTTTGTTGATTGTGTTCACTGGTCATGATGAGGGCTCCTGTTTGCTTTTTGATATGTCGATTATACGACAATAGGGGGATTGATAAAACAAGCACATTAGCACATTATGACTATCTAGGAATAACAGGCACCCTCCGCGTTTGTCTCCCCCGGATTTCAGGTGCCTTAACCATTTGTCTCTTTATGGGGATCATTATCTATCAGAAAGGGGTAAGGGTCAACAATAGCTGACCCTTAAATGTGGTAATTCTTGATTTTAAACGAAACAGACTCCCCTCTGCTAATAGCAGACAGTGACCCATTACTCAAGGTAATCCCAAATTGGGATTGTATTGCTGATTTAAGTTTGGGGAGGTTCGATTTACCATTATCGTCTGTGTACTTTAATGTACCATGGGAATTGAATATCACATCCACTTCGTTAGTGAGTAGACCCGTCATTAGTTCTACCCTGATATATCCCACGAGATCACTGTAATGGACAGACAATCTACCCGTCAATCTTTTCCATCCTGGTATGGTGTCTAATATCACCTTACGGACCGAACGTGATGTCATCTTCACCATGGTACACCTCAATAAGGTAGTGAGTAACGGATACGGGTGCTGTCTGTGCCTTCGAACTGTGTAGGATCACCATCTACCAATCCAACTTTACGACCTGGTAGGTGACCTTCCACTACTTCGTGGGGGTACAGGTACGAGAACCCTTTATATGCACTGATGTCATGTAATAATGTATCGGTAGCCGTGATCATGCCCTGACGACAATCTACCGTGCAAGTAGACGTTGCCAAGGCTGTGTTGATGCGTTTGATGTGCTCATTTAAGAGGTGTTGCAATTTCATGGTGTTCTCCTGTTTGTTTATGATGAGATTATTATCCCATCATAAACGATTGGAATCAACCCCTAAAACAAAGGACCGCGAGTATCAAATGAATACCGATTGAGATCCAGTTTCTCCACCGCTTCTGCATACTCATAACGGATCATGCCAGGATGGTCCTTAAATGCGGATGTAACATCACCAGTAATGTCATACCAATGATCGTCTAACCCATACACACAATGGTCACGAGTTTCACCAATGATACCATCACCAATTGCTAGGTGTAGCATTAATGCGAAGTTGGCACAATTGCCTTTAGTGAAGACTTCGGTAACGATGGTGTAGGCCGAATCGTGTTCATTAAGGACCCCATCATCCACTAGTTTGTTACTGGATATTAAAGCGATGATGGCTAAGATGCGTTGGCGATTTTCGTGACGTTTGGCGTGGTTTAAACGGATAATGTTTGAGTTGACGACGCTCTCAGTTTGTCCCATACATCCATGGGCAATCTGGATGAGTTGTTTAGTTGTATCTTTATTGATAGTTGACATAATGGATCTCCTCAGATCTCGTTAATGTGAGACCATAGTCCCCCATTAACGATAACGAGTCAACCCATAATGGGGCACATCACAGCCAGGTTTTACCAACATTCTCTTCAAACTGTGCCTGTTGGATATCAACTACTGGAGCAACATAAGGCACATTAGGATTACGGACCGTCTTACGGCGATCGAATATACGGCCTTGTTTGGTTGTTTTATCGTATTTGGCAGCTAGTACCACACTCTGGCATTTATCACCAGTGGGGAACTTTAAGGTAAGGGATGTATCAGACTCGTCAACATTCAATTTTTCAACATCAAAACGTTTATTGACGGTTAACCACCATTTGGCGGTAGGTAAGGCTTCTGGTAACGCGGACATGTGTTGGTCTTCCATAATGTATAAACCCGCATAATACCGTATTGGCTGTATATCCACAACCAATAGGGTATTGATTGATATGGGTTATGTGCCAGTTAAAAGGTATTCTTGTACTAAATTTTGTGCCATTGTAGCTTGTTGAGATCGCAGCACATACGTATGGCCATTACTGTGTAGGTATGCATCAACAAGATCAGTCTTCAATGTTAAGCAGTTACCTGAATTCACAAAGCGTCCGACCGATATCTTACCGAGGTATTTCAGGTCGACCTGACAGTACACTGCAACCTCCCCAGGAACCGGAGATTTGATGTAGGGGGTAGCAAAACGATAACGGTGCAAAATGTTACCAAGATGCTTGTGCATTGCAGTAACATTATTGACCAACTCAACCTCAATCTGACCATTTACAGCAGGATCGATAATTTGAGTGATCGGCTGTACTAACCAAAACATATCATCCAGAGTAACTAACGGTGCTTGTGGCTTGCTCATGATATTACCTCGATGCTATAGACAGCACTTTCGCTGCACATTGTAATAAATCACTAGGTACGGTTGTTTCGATAAATCTGGTATCATTATGGTCAATTACAATCCGTAATCTGACGGGCTGGAATTGTCGTGCCATCTCACGCAACGCTGCAGGTTCGATGTTTGAATAAGGTTGTTGTGTGATCTTATCTGGTGTTTCTAAATTGGCCGGAGAAGCATCTACTGGGATATGCGTTAATGTCTTGCCTTGTGATGTGAATATAAACGTCGTAAAGTTATGCAATTCTCCATCCTGGTAGATTGCATCAAATTGGGTAATCACTTCACCATACGCCGTTACAGCACGGGTAATAGCTAGATACTGCCACGGGCCGTTCTGATCAATTTCTACAGAGCAGGTATCTGCAATCAGACCATGAGATTCATCGCTGTGTATCGGCTCAAGAGCAAACACAGGCAGACTTATAAACAGTAATATCAACATCTTCTTCATTATTATCCCCAGTTGTGATTAGATGTTGATCATTATCCCCCTTTTTATGGGTGAGACAACATTGAAGTGACCACAATAAAAACACCAGTGAACGGTCGGCCTGTTTTCTCCAAGAAAAGAGGACTGCCCGTTCCATTGCACATTAGCGAATTCGGGTTCGCATTATACTGGTAAACTCGTTTGCATACTCAATTGAAGAGTAGCTAATTGGGGAAGTGTCAGATTTGATACGTAGGGGGTATTAACAGGGTGCACACGCCATTCACGTTGTATCTTGTACAATACGGGGTATTTTGTACGCAGGTCCATCATCGTATCACAACTTAAACATGCTGCTAGGGTCACTTTATATAGCTTGGTGACTTGCGCAAGTGCTGCATCTAGTTGTGGTAGGTAAGCTTCAATTTGACTACGCACCATAGGATGAACATTTTTAAAATCCAGCTTGGTGAATGATACATTGGTGAACTGCTCAATACATATGAACGGTTCACAATTAAATTGTGTCGGATTGAATCCGAACGCATCCATCAATATAGGTGTTAGGGTATTACCATCCACGGTCCAAACATCACGCAGATGGTATAATGGTTCCCCAGTAATTAAAAAATGATTGGTCATGGGGAACGCGGCAGATTTTGCGTTAATGCCAGTCCGCATGTTGATTTTTAACAGTTGGGTGTTTACTGCAGATAATGCCTCACGTAGATTTGTATCCACATTGTGATCATACACCAATCTACGTAAAGATTCTCCAATTTGTTTATTGATGGTTTGTAGGTGTTGATATTTGACTTTCAGTAGATTGCTACATAGTGCACTGGCAATATGTAAAGCAACTCCGCGTTTGATCTGTGACATATCAACATCTCTTAAAAGGCCGCCCGGAGGGGGAATCGAACCACCAAAACCAATTTATCGTTCACGTTCTGTCTACCCTATGGGCGACCGACATATTAGCTACTTGATTCACCGGGCCATTAATTACTTTTCGTTTAATTCGCTAACGATTTCATCATCGTCATCATCGTACAGGTCGTCGTTAAATAAAATGTCCACAATCGGATATTCCTTATTAGAAGAAACCCTCTATTAGAGGGTTATCTTGCATATTGTTTTTGTTCTAGTTCCTGAAGAGTCTTACAGGGCACACAGATATTATATCCAGCTTTCTGTCGAAGCTCTGGCATCTTGCCATCACACTCCACACATTTCTCTGGACCTGGTATCGGGTTACCATCTTCGTCTACTGGTACTTCTTTACGGATGGTCGCGATTCGTTGAGCTAATCGTTCTTCCATCATTTCAAATTCACGTTCAATTAACGCTTCATTGCTACCACTCTCACTCATTGTCTATCCTTTACGTCTAACGGTTATAACAAGGTATTCTTGACATAATACCTATGTTGGCCTACCACGGCAACAAGTTGATACTTATGGCTCCAGATAGGTGGTACTCTTCCTAGAGACTTCTGTGCACCCGCACTATAAAAATGGGTAGCTCCATAGGTCGGATCTGATATTGTATAATAATAAACATCAGAAGCTAGTTGATATATGTGCTGTACATAATCTTGATCGATCTCATCACTAGGTAATTGAGGATGACCATTGATTGTTTGTTGTACCAGCTTATATAGCTTGGTTCCTGTTGCGATAGGCTCGTATTGGTATTTCTGGAGAGCTACTAGACAGGTTGATGATGGATACAGTTCATCGTGTGTACGATTGATCATTGTGAAACCTACTGCAATCAGATCCTTTTCACTTGATCCTTTTGCTTCACCGTACATGGTTATTGCCATGCAGGTTATTTCTAGGTGTTCGATCCAACGTCGTTGTTGATAATCATTTTGAAGTTGAGCTAGTTGTTGAGGTGTGAATATCTGAACAGGATAGCTAACCTGTCGTACAGGTTCAGTTAACGATCGATATACAACAGCAATTACAACTAACAATGCAGCATATCCTATAAGTAGGATTTTCTTCTTCATATTCATTCGCCTTCTGCCTTTTGTTTGAACCCACGATAACGCTTGGGTTTTACGCAATTGTCATACTGCTAAGTGACTACGTATTTTTAGATGGTTTACTATTTATTAGGATTATAATGCTCATGGTTCTACATGTCAAACGCTAAAAACAGGGTACCTGATATAAAAAACCCCCTGTTCATTGAAGAACTCGGGGGTGGACAGCACAATAATGGCGCGACAGCACAATAATGGCGCTCGTGGTAATCAAACAGGAGAGTAAAATTACCGTCAATCGGCTCCGGTGGTGCTGAAAAGTTCACCATTAGGATGTATTAGTGACATAATGTCCCCGCTACATCTTAACATTACCTCGTTCATATCGAACCAGGCAACATAAATTCACAAAGCAGGCCGCATACTTCTCAGCAGCGGCCTGCAAAATCCCTTTTACAGGAGAGATTGTTCCATAATCTCAAAGTTCTTATTAACCACCTTCCCTGGTGGTGTGATCTCCAGCAAGCTTCGACAGTCATTGATCCATGAATCCACCCTAACGGATGGCCACCAAACCTATGTCAAGTATTACCTTCGATGAGATCATTATATCGAACTTCAATATGTGTCACAACAATTAAAGTTGGGTCATATTGAGAAAAATGAGTCTTCACTTGGACCTAAATCTTTCGGAAAATCGGCGGTATTGATACTATAGGTCGACCGTGCCATTAATGCTTCATCTAGGTCGATGATCAATAGCGTGTCGTTGCGATATACAAGATCATACAACGATAACTTACCATCTTTATACTGAGAAATGAGATCCTCGGTTACTTGGAAAGCTAACCAACGATTACATGCATCGTCACTGTCTATCCACAAATACAAATAAAGCTGGTCATGTTGATCTTTAACAAGTGATAACAGTGGACCATCATAGTAAATCAAATCTTCAATCACAGTTATGATGAACTCTGTCAGCGATTGTTCAATGGAATTGGCCAGTTGCTGTAACATGATATCTTACCTGTGGTGATAAATTGGCTCCGAGGGCAGGACTCGAACCTGCAACCAATGGATTAACGGTCCAGCGCTCTATGCAACCCACTTTTATGATCGTCATCATATCGTGTCGTGTGTCCTTTAGGGATAAGGACGCGGCTGCACTGTCGTCTTGAGCTACCTCGGCATATAGAAAGAATTTCTGAGATCAAAAAGTCTTTCTATATCAACCGGTTACATTTTTCCGGTTAGAAAGTTTGGCCACTTTGAGGCCTTTGTCGGTAATTTGCCAATACCCTTTACCAGAACCAACCCCATCGCTATGCCATTTAATGAGACCCATGTCTCGCATAGAGTATAATTGGGTGGTGGTTAATTTAGCTGGGTTAAAATTCTGCAATATTGAGGAATACTGAGACTCATTATACGGTGCAATTTTCGCTGATGTATAAATCATGTTGATATCACCTGATAAAAACATCACCATCCTCAGTGCAGTACGAAATCTCAACTGTACTGCACTTGGATGGACCGAACATTAGGCTGCTTTAGCGAGTTTTGCGGCCAATTTTTTACGTTTTTCGTAAGTACCTGCCAACACTGTACCCACTTCTACAGCACCAACTACAGTACCATCATGACGATACTCTTCATTGAACGCTTTGGCAGAACCTGCGCTGATGAACAAACCAACACTTGTTACCACATCATCCGCATTCACTTTAACAGCTGACCACACTTTGCCACCCTTTTCGATCTTAGCCAAAGCAGCTTCTTGTTCAGCATTACGAACACGAGCCAAGCAGTGGCCAAAGTAAGTAGCTGCAGCCGTCTTAGCCATACCCAAGTTTGATTGGAACAACTCAATTGCGGCCGCACGTGGTTTTGCAATTGATTTGTCAGCAAACACACTTTGGAAGATGCCGAAACATTGATCCATCAAAGAAATTTCAGATTTCTTAACAGGAGTTTTAGCAACGGTGGTTTTGGATCCTTTTGCAGCCACTTTGGTAGATGCTTTAGCAGAAACTTTTTTAGTTGAGTTTAAGTTTTTCATGATTTGTATCCTCGAAAGTTAACAACAAGTTTGGGTTTAGAAAACATTTGAAGATGTTTTTGCTGTTTTGCAATCTCGTCTTCATGTTGTTCATATTATAGAGGCTTACCCTTAAAGACAACAGGTAAGGGTTAGTATGTGCCCCCAAATCCATATTTCGTTGAATTTGATGGTTACACCTATAGAGGTACGGGAAGACATTCAGTGAGAGTAGACTGCCGTTAAACACGTTTATACTGCGATTTTAACGCGTTTAACGGAGGTCTTTATGACTAGGTAGTTGAAGTTGTAAAAACAGGGTTTAGAACGATATATTCGACTAGAATGTGTTACTTATCACATGCAACTGGAAGGCCATCGGATCCGTATAGTTGACTAGCTGTGTCATTTCTGTCAATAGTAACAACCACATTATGACGGCATTCTTCACGAACCCCATTAGGGGATCGAGTTACTGGGGGAGGAGTTATATTGTTAGTTTGAGGTTGATGGTGATTGAGGTGTGCAAATGCAACAATCACGCATATCATCAATATAAGGAACGCCACCAATAATTCGACACCAGCAAACCCACGTTGTGTTATTTGTTGCATGCTACTGGTAATCCATCAGCACCGATCAATTGGCTTTCAGTACCATTAACATCCGTACGGATGATGACACCATGCACACACTTCTCTTGTAACGAATTAAGAGATTCGGTGAGGTGAGACACTGCACTGTCTGGATCGTTTTTGACTTTAGCGTAGATGGGAATGAAAATTGCAGCGAGGATAGCAATGATAGCTACCACAATCATTAATTCAATGAGAGTAAAACCCTTGGTTTTCATATAGTTACCTGATAGCGGGAGGTGGTAGCGGAGGCGGGATTTGAACCCGCGATCTTGTGGTTATGAGCCACACGAGGACGACCAGACTCCTCTACTCCGCAATTGAACTATCAGTTTACATCAAGTTCCGTATTGATAAAAGTGGGTAATTCCAATTTTACTACATCTCGGACACAGATCTCTCTCAGCTTTCATCTCCGTCATGGTGAGACTGAGAAGATGCTTACACTTCGGACACACCCAAAGCATTGGATGGGTTGGTTCAAAGTCAACTGGTTTCTTGCGATTAGCCATCATATCTTCTTATAAAAAAGACCCGCCGAAGCGGGCCAAAAAAGGTATTTCTTTGCAAGGTTGATACGCAAATCGAGAGGATTACGAATCAGTCAGCATTGTACAAGGTTTTGTATCAACGGCCAACAGATACTACACTTTCAATTTTGAAAGTACGCACTTGAATTTTGAATTCTGCACCACCTTGGCTATATTCATCATCACCACGTTGTGTTGGCAATTTGGTAACAGAGGCGCCATTATGCATTAAATGACCTTCCCCATCAATCTCTTCATATGCTAATGGGGTTTTACCATCGAGGAAATATTCACTGATGATTTTCTCAATCACCAACACTTGAACATATTGTTGTTCACCATGTTGAATGAAGCATGTGTCACCAATACGTTGGCCAAATGGTAGTTTTTCAGCTTCAAATTCTTTAGCTGCCTCATCCTTACCTTCAAGTACGAGTGTGCGTTTAACCATTTCTGTGTACTTGCCAGGATACGACAACATACAACGCACCATACTTGATTTGGTGATACGTTCCTGATAGTCATTCTTCTTACCACCAGGAAGTTTAACGATTGTGCGCACATTGATGCGGCAGTCGTTTGGATTTGCAACGTTAGCGAGTTGTTCTTGAATTGATTTGGTAGCCATGATAATTGTCCTGTTGTTGAGTTAGTAAGGTAATTATCCCCCTAATTGAGTCATAAGGCAACCATCAAATAGGTAAATGTGCTACCAATCTCGTTTACTTACTAATGAAATAGAGCGTTTGTCCACGACGAGATCCATTACCCCATCGAAACTACGAACATTGCAACGAGATATCGCACAATATTCATTTTCATCTAGGGATTCTGTATACACCAAATCATCCCCTAAACAGGCAATTACGGTGTCCAGTTTATTCATACGTGCTAGTTGGTTCAGCACATCACATACAAAGATGTTAGATTGAATGCCTTCAATAGATTGAAGCTCTTCAGTGGTAACACGAATGTTGGATTTAATCGCTGCCAAGCTGCGCAGAATTTCCATATTGATTGTTAAAGGGGTCACCATTGCAGGGATTTGATTCGTGTTAGCTACGGCAATGTGTACAGTTTGCATTATTATGACTCCACCTTAATGGAACAGAATGATATGAATGCCATCAAATGATGCTTGACTGGCACGAGTGATTTTCAATTTGTTATCCATGTATAGAGACAACACTTCCACGAAATTGATATGACATTTATGCTGTTCAGCCCATTTCACATAAATGGCTTCCATTAAAGCTGGAGTCAATTCTGCGATGTCGCTAATAGTTTCGAGTTTGGCGCCAAACTCATTGAGGAAGTCCGTGAATTCATCATATTGTTCAGCTTGGACGTATGAGAACTTATCCGCTGAGTTAATGGAGGTAAGAATACAATTTAACATGATTTCGATCTCCTGGTTTATGGGGATAAGTATACCGCGAGCATAATTATGGGTCAACATTAATTCTACACATAAAAAAGGAGACCGTAGTCTCCTTTTTGAACCACTGATGGGTATGTGTTACTTTAGCAATTCCAAGAACAAAATCACAACTACAAAGATTGTTGCAGCAACCCAAGATTTGTGAGCTTTTACTTGTTCAATAACCAAAGTTACATTTTCACCATTAAGCTCTTCCTTCAACTTACCAATCAAGCCGGTGGTCTTTTCAGACACATCGCCAAATGATAATGAACGAGTTGCAGCAGTCACTGTGGTCGGTGCTTTGTTAATCAAGCTGTCACCGGTATACGCTAGGGCAAAGAATGCGTATAATGGGGTATCAGGAGCATATGCTAACAAACCGAGGAATGTGGTAGATAATGCTACTAATGATGCTACACTGCTTGATGCATAAGAGACCCAGTATTGTGTAAAAGTGATGTTTTCAGCTCGCATTTTAACCCATACGTGCATCAACAAACCTACTACGAATGCAACCAAATTCAACGCTACAATCTTGATATCATTCTTACCCAGACTGTCGATGAATTGTTGTGCTGTTAATTGTTCCAACATTTTACTCTCCTTAAAAGACACAATTGTCCCAATATTTATTCCATTAAAATGGACAAGGACAATTGTAGGTCATTTTGAGTCGAGTGGCAACTCAGCCTTGGAGAAATCAAAATTCAGCTTATCAGCATGGTTCCATAAACTTACCATTGCATCAAACTTACTATGATGTTTGTAGTGTTCAAGACCAGCTTCATCATATGATTGCCAGTACCACAAAGCATCTTGTGGGGTGAACTGTTTAATGTGACGTTCTGTCCAATCACCAATTTTTACTGCAGCTTCACGAATCCAATCAATCATGTCCGAATGTTCATCAGACTCACAATCTGGAATTGGATTAGTTACTACACTGAGGGTAAAATGGTGGACGTTAAATGAATCGTCCAGGCGCAATATGTCGTACATTTGTTGCTCAGTGCCCCAAATCTTCATTACAACATTGCTATCCATAAACCAGGCATATGAACGAGTGCAATCGACATCCGCGATGATCACAACATGTTTAGGATTGCGCATATTTTGCTGCCTCTGCATTGGCCAAAGTATCGGCTTCTTCATTACCATACACTCCACTGTGACCTTTAACCCATTTCCAGGTTACATGATGGCGTTCCGCTGCTTTATCAAGCAACTCCCATAATTCACGATTTTTAACTTCACCTTTAGATCCAATCCAATTGTTCTTTTTCCAATTGTGGATCCATTCATTCATCCCCTTAATCACATACTGGGAATCACTGAAAACTGTGACATGGCATGGTTGATTAAGTGCATTTAAAGATTCAATTGCTGCCATTAATTCCATGCGATTGTTGGTGGAATCTTTTTCTCCACCACTTATACGCTTTTCATGAGGTCCATAGCTCAACAACGCCCCCCATCCACCAGGACCAGGATTGCCGATACATGCTCCATCACAATAGATGGTTACCGGATGCTTGCTCATGCTAACCCCATGATTTAATTGTGTTTATTACCGTCTCAGCTGTCCCAAACAAACAAATCATGCTAAACACTGTCCAGTAATATAAACCTGGAGTTGCATAAATCGGTGTAAGGATTGCTGTTGCTAAAAAAGCGATGGACATGATTGTTGCACATATCAAAAACACGATCTTTACTGCTGTGTTCATACTTACCCTAATATCTTTTCAACTAATGGTTCACCAAACAAGAGGATGAACATGACTGTTACCATTAATACGCGGTATACCCATTCTGGAAGTGGATACTCACGTTGTTTATTTGGAGTTGCATGACGTGGTTTCATTATCATTACCTTGTGCTGTTTGATGTAATCATTATACATCAATTAGGGTATGGG